>Ga0316207_10002574_pt1 | contig 18315 bp, 16 predicted proteins | sample 6weekpyrite_MG_FD_204943 | JGI IMG/M metagenome (GOLD analysis project Ga0316207, IMG submission 204943) | Microbial mat bacterial communities from mineral coupon in-situ incubated in ocean water Damariscotta River, Maine, United States -... | ecosystem: Environmental > Aquatic > Marine >...
GGTACTAATATTTCTCGGCGCTCATGATCATCATTGGCATCATGGTATGCGCGTATCATCGCGATACCGGCAAATTCACCTTGCGCGCCAGCCATCGGTGCCAGTGAGAAACCTTTCATGCCGGTAACTTCGCATAACATTTCCTGTAGTTCATACATACAACCGAGAAAACCCTGGCTGAATTTTTCTGGTGCTAATGGATGACGACCTGCAAACTCTGGCATTAACGCAATGCTGTTAGCCACCCTTGGGTTGTATTTCATTGTGCATGAACCCAATGGATAAAAATGCGTATCAATTGAGAAATTACGGGTCGACAGCTTAGTAAAGTGACGCACTGCCTGTAATTCTGAAACTTCTGGCAATGCTGCCGATTCACTGCGACGCATGTTCACAGGAATACCTTTTAGTTCTGCCTTATCTTTTTTATGTAAACCGGTTTTTGAATGTTCAAATATCAACATAAGCTTAAACCTCACTCAGTGCTTTTGTCAGCGCACTGACATATTGTGCAATTTGTTTTTCAGTACGCTGCTCGGTTGCACAAACTAATATCGCTTCACCTAACTCTGGATAAGCTTCTGACAAATCAAAACCACCGATGATATTTTCTTTGGTCATTGCATCAAGCACGGCTTTAGCCGGTTTATTCAGCTTGATAACCGTTTCGTGGAATGAAGCCGAATTGAAGGCTTTATCAACCCCATCAATTTCACAAATTTTCTCAACCAGCGATGTGGTATTTAAATGACTCTGCGATGCCGCATTTTCTAAACCCGTCGCACCTAATATCGACATATGAATCGTTGATGCAGTAACCACCAGACCCTGATTGGTACAGATGTTTGATGTCGCTTTAGAACGGCGAATATGTTGTTCACGTGCCTGTAGGGTTAACACGAAACCTTCTTTACCATCTACGTCAATCGTGCGACCAACAATGCGACCTGGCATTTGACGCACCAGTGCTTTTTTACAGGTCATGATGCCGTAGTAAGGGCCGCCAGAAGATAATGGTGCTCCTAATGGCTGACCATCACCACAAGCAATATCAGCACCTGTATCACCCCATTGACCCGCTGGTTTTAAAATACTCATCGCCAGCGGATTAATCACACCGATAACCAAGGCCTTATTTTCATGTGCCCAGTTTGTGATCGCATCAACATCTTCTAAAGAACCGAAGAAGTTGGGTTGCTGAATAACAACAGCTGCAACATCTTCGCCTTCAAAGGCTTTTAATGCATCTAAACTAATACAACCTGTATCAGTATCGTAATCAATATCAACCAGCTCTATATTCTGGCCGTTAACCAGTGTGTGAGTGGCTGATCGATACGTTGGGTTAACATTACGCGGCACTAAAATACGTTTGCTTTTTGATTTTCGATTCGCACGCACCGACATCAACACGGCTTCGGCCAGTGACGATGCACCGTCATAAACAGACGCATTGGAAACATCCATACCGGTCAGCGCCGTCATCATCGATTGAAATTCATAGATTAACTGTAAGGTTCCCTGTGATGCCTCTGCCTGGTACGGTGTATACGCAGTATAAAATTCACCACGAGTGGTAATTTGCCAGACCGCCGCAGGCACATAATGATCATAAGCACCGGCACCAATAAAACAGACCGGACGACCATCCTCGGATGCACGCTCCGTCATCAGCTGGGTCATTTCCATTTCGGACAAACCCGTGGGAATATTTTCTAATGCACCGGCACGTAACTCTTTCGGCACTTCTGAAAACAGATCATCAATCTGCTTTACACCAATGCTCTCAAGCATCGACTGGATTTCATTTTCGGTATGGGGAATAAAAGGCATTACTATTGACCTGCAATTCAAGAAAAAACATCGCCAAGCTTTAAAGTAGGCGACATCAATAAACCACTTCAGGCTGAATAAGTTAGATAGTAAGTGAGAGCAAGGCGTGGAAGAAATGTGAGCGCGGAGCGTACATTAGTACGTGAGCACTCACATTTTTTTCACAACGCCGCTATCGCTTGCTAGATAACTTATTCAGTTAGTCTTCGATGGAATCTTCATAGGTTTGTGCATCCATCAAACCTTCTAGCTCATCTTCATTCGATGGTTTGATTTTGAAAATCCAGCCATCATCATAAGGTGAGCTGTTAATCAATTCTGGTGTATCAGTAAGGTCGCCATTAGCATCAACCACTTCACCGCTGATTGGCATGTAGATATCCGATGCGGCTTTAACAGACTCAACTACACAGCAGGCTTCTTCAGCTGTAAATTCAGTCTCTATTTCCGGTGTTTCAACAAAAACAATGTCACCCAGTAATTCTTGTGCATGTTCAGTTATGCCAACTGACACGGTGCCATCGTCATTTAATTTAACCCACTCATGAGAAGCGGTGTATTTTAAATCATCAGGGATATCACTCATGTTTTTTCCTGCCTTCGTAAAATTTTGTTTAAATGTTTGTTAAATTTATTAAATAGGATTCTTTGGGAGAATTCTTTGGCAAAAGTTTATCAAACTTCGACGCAAACCTGTCCTTCACGGACAAATGGCATTTTGACCACGTTCGCGTCAACCAGCTTGCCACGCATATTGACCTGCACTCTGTCGGTTGTTTGTGCTGGCACTCGCGCCATCGCGATCGCCACTCCCATACTTGGTGAGAAGGTGCCGCTGGTTATTTCGCCTTCACCGGTGCCAGTCACAACCTGTTGATGACCACGCAGTACGCCTTTGCCCTGCAGCACCAGGCCAACAAATTTCATCACCGGGCCGGCTTCTTTTTCCGCAACCAGTGCTTCGCGGCCAATAAATTCGCGATCATCTTTCATCGCGATGGTCCAGCCTAACCCCGCCTGCAATGGTGAGGTATCTTCATCCATATCGGTGCCGTATAAATTCATGCCGGCTTCAAGGCGTAATGTATCACGCGCGCCCAGACCAATCGGTTTAACACCGGCATCGGCCAGTTTGTCCCAGAATGCTGCGGCTTCAGCTTCCGGCACCATAATCTCAAAACCATCTTCGCCGGTGTAGCCAGTGCGGCCGATAAACCAGTCACCACAGGGCTGGCCAACAAAGCGTTTAAGCGCACCTGCCACCTGCTTGCAGTCATCACTTAATACAGATAATGCTTTTTCAATAGCATTGGGACCCTGAACCGCGATCATTGCCAGGGTGTCGCGTTCGCTGACAGAAACGTCAAAGGCTTCGGCCTGTTTGCTGATCCAGGCAATGTCTTTATCACGAGTCGCAGCGTTGACGACCATACGGAACCACTGGTCGTTGAGATAGTAGACGATTAAATCATCGATCACACCGCCGCGTTCGTTGAGCATGCAGCTATACAGCGCCTTGCCACTAGTCGAAGTGATTTTAGAAACATCATTGGCGAGTAGGAATTTTAGAAAGTCTACGACTTTGTCGCCTTCAAGATCGAGCACAACCATATGTGAAACATCAAACATGCCGGCATCGGCGCGCACATGCTTGTGTTCTTCAATCTGGGAACCGTAATTGATAGGCATATCCCAGCCGGCGAAATCAACGATTTTGGCGCCATACTGCACATGCTTGTCATAGAGAATTGTCTGCTGGCTCATAGCGATACTCCGCATTTAGTTAAATGAGTACCGCCCCTCTGTCCGGGATACCTGAGAGATACAGTCAGGGCATATGGTACTTGCCGCCGACTTTCCCCTTCGGTGGGTAACCATCCTGTAAAACAGGTGTACCGCTCTCCAGAGCCAACAATTTAGAGTATCTGTCCTTTTACCTGAGCGTTTCCGGGCGAGTTGCGCCTTCGGTGACCAGCCAAACTAGTTAAGTCTGCCGGTTCTCTCCAGATACCAGAGATGTTGAAGCCGCAAACTATAAACCAAACTCAATTGCGTTACCAGAAAAGCAGAATAATCGTTGCACCAATGACTTCAAAACATGTAACAAATATCACCTAAGTTATTATTAATTAAGCATTTTTGTGATCGACGTCACAGCCGCTTCGGTATACCCTGATAGTCAGTGAAGCCGCATACTGCTATGATTTTTTTCCAGTATCGCAATGGTACATACAATAACGATAAAGGAATGAGGGAATATGAGATTTTTCACCAAAGCACCAATAGCCATGTCGCTACTGGTCTGCCTCTTTGTACTTGGCTGCTCATCTGCCGATGATCCGCCACCAGACGATCCACCACCACCGAGCTCTGAATGGGGCACGATGAAATGGGGCGAATCTAGCTGGAACAATGAATAACTACAAAGGGACAAAATAATGAAAAAAACACTTTTAGCACTGACATTTTTAACACTCGCTATATCAGGTCAAACACTGGCTGCACCGGGCGATGCGGTACCTAACACATTCACCAACGGCGCTGTTGCCAATGCCGACCAGGTAAATGCAAATTTTACTGCAGTTGTTAGCCAGATTTCAGAATTAGCAACCACATACAGTTTCAGGGACTATGGCCATCTCTATGACACAAAAACTTTTTCAGTAGTTGATTCGTCTGGTATTTACGATAATGAAGTACGCACGTTTACTCGAACGAGCGGGCAAGTCAGTTATACACGAGATCGCAGTCTTTCAAGTGCACGAACCCAGTATCAAACCATTTACCTGGATACTAGTGGAACTGATTTACTGTTTACTAAAATCGAAGGCCACTCACCAGTAAACATAACCGTTATCGGCAATACAAACACTATGACCCCTGGTGTTAAAATGAGAACCGAGTCAATGGAAGTTGGTAAAAGTTTTGGTTCAGGCTCTGTTTTATCATCAACACTGAATGGCACTAGTGCTGTAGTTCAGACATCAATTTTACTGGCAGCTAATGTCAACCTGACCGTCAATTCAGTTGACTACAACGGTTGTATACAAGTTTCCAGACACCGTGCTGCAACTCGACTAGGTGGACGACATGATTCTGTTAGCACATTCTGCCCCGGTGTAGGTCTGGTACAGGAAATACAACTGATTGAACCTACCACCGATACCATTCAAAGGTCTATTATCAAAAAATTATCAACATGCAACGGTACAACTTGTGCTCAATAGATAACTTGCCTTTATAAGAGCAACAAAAAAGCCATCTTTTAGATGGCTTTTTTACGAATGATTAAAAACAGCGGCTTATGCAAACCGCCATGATAAAAGTACTACGACGGAAAAAACTCCAATGGATAAGTTACCGTCACGGTGTCTACTTTCTCCGCACCGAAGTTAAACAACTTGATTCGTGCAACCAGTTTACGTTCCAGTTTTTTATCGCCTAATTCACTTGATACAACTCTCACCTTAGTCACGCGACCAGATGGGGCAATGGTAATTTCAAGTACAACACGACCCTGCAATCCGGGGTTACGTCGTAGCTCTCGATTGTATACAGCGTAAATTGATCCCTTATTTTTATCCATCACGATAGTGATTGCTTCTTCACTACGTGAAGCTCTTCGACCTTTACCTGCTTTCTCAGAATTGATCGTGGCTACTGCCGCCTTGCTATTCACCTGAGTGGTTTTTCTGGAACCAATTGCCGTGGTGCTGACACGACGATCTAGCCCTTTAGTGCTAACACCACCACTGCCTTTGCTCGCATTCGCGGTGAGTATTGAAGTGTCATTTTTAGCTGCCTGTTTACCAGCATTCGATACTTTACTGCTGACCAGTGCACTAACGGCTGGCGTTTCAATTAAATCTGTCAGTTCATTTTGCAATGCAAGCAAACCAGACTTTTGTGCTTTTTCCCGAGCCTTAACTTGTTTTTTAGTGACCGGCTTTTTAAGCTTTGGTTTTGGTCGCACAATAGGCTTGGGTTTTGGCTTCGGTTTTGGCGGTGCTTTCACCACGGGTTTAGGTGGTGGTGGCGGTGCCTTTTTCTGTTCTTCTAAAAACTTAACCAACCGAGGTGGCAGTGGCTCACGTTCTTTACGTTCTGGTTTTGGTACGTCGATGATAGCCACAATAAGACCCATCACGACACAGATCGCTAATACAATACGGTATGTTTTTCGAAAGAAAGCGTCGTTATCATCTCGCTGCATCCAGTGCAGCGCAAAGCTTTCGTAACTATTGACTGACATATTCAATAAATTTCCTGTTTATGCTCCGAGCCCGGTCTTTTTCGACTAGTCTTCTAAACTAACCTTTAGATTTCGCAATCTGTGAAACAGCGAGCGAAATTCGCGAGTAGTTTGTTTTCGTGCAGGTCGCCATAATTTTTTTCAATGCTTTGAACGGAATTTCCTGGTCACCCATGATCGTAATTTCTCGCTGACCATCTTTTGATTTCTTGCTACGCGAGCGTTTGAACTGGAATGTTAATTCTTTTTCCAGTGCCGGAATCACTTTTTCTTTTGAGTTTATAAAGTCTTTAACCCTAACTACCCTGCGACCACCGACCAGCAAATCATTATTACTAATCGCTATAACAAGCGTTTCTTTCGGTAATGCTTCGGCAATTGATTTGGGTAGCTGAATGTCTTTTGAACTCGGCAATTGCTGAGTACTGGAAGAGTTCACCAGCAAGAAGAAAACCAGGATAGTAAAAATATCCATTAAAGAAACCAGGTTCAGTCCAGGTTGTTTATTGCGCTTGTGGCGTGTATCCATCCGCCGGGCACGCTTTGACATCTTCATGCTCATTTCTTCCCTCCGGCAACAAACGCAGGCGCATCGCCAATACTGATTGAAGGGAACAAGTCCATGCTTTCTGTCGTCAGACCCGGCTGAATAATGGTCGCGGTTCGTGCCTTATCCATCACTTTAACCATAAGCTGATAAGAAACATCCTGTTCTACTAACAACGTAACATTGTCTTTCTTCGGGAACTTGTTTTTTAACTGCACCAGAAGATCTGACATTGATTTCCAGTTAGTTTCGCGATCTTTAAGTGGGAAACGCTTTATTAAACCGACGTTACCATCCTGAATATCAATCAGGTTTTCTCGAACCACTATTTGTAACTGCAGTTCTGGTTTTTTATTTTTGTTAGCCGCACTATTACCTTTTGGAATATTTAATTCCAGAATAGCAATTTTTGAAAACACCGCGGTAATCAACAAAAAAGGAACCAGAATAACCATCAGGTTCATAAACGCGGTGATATTAAGCTCTTCCGCATCCTTGATATGTTTTTTATTTCTAACTAAACGCATACTGTATCCACCCTGATCTAGCCTGTTACAGCTCAGTAATTAAGAAGCTGATTTTTTCTTAATAGTGATCAGGTTAAGGCATTTTACAGACGCCATTTCCAGGTTATCGATCAGTTTACTGGTTTTGGTCTGGATGACTGTGTGCATTAACAATAATGGGATCGCCGCAATCAAGCCGAAGGCAGTGGTGTTCATCGCCACCGAAATACTGGCTGATAGCAGGTCGGCTTTTTCAGCAGGATCTGCATTTGCCACCGCGGTGAAGGCCTGGATCAGGCCAATAATGGTGCCAAGCAGCCCCATCAGTGTTGCGATATTGGCGAAGGTTGCGAGGTAATGTGTGCGTGCTTCCAGCGATGGCATCACTTCCATCATGCCTTCTTCCATTGCCGCTTCTATATCATCACGACGCTGGGCCGTTGATAAACGATTGAAACCGTAGGTTAACACTGTTCCCAACTGAGATTTTGAGCGACTCATTAAAGAAACTGCGGCGTTATAGTCACGGCTTTCCAACAGAGGCAGTAATCGGCCCCAGGTGCGTCGCATTGAAATCTGTGATTTTGAGATCACGATATAACGCTCTAGCGCGATAGCCACACCCAGGCCGAGTACAAACAATATCGGGTACATAAATGCGCCGCCGGTTTGAAAAAAGTTAATTAATGCATTAAACGATTCCATAACTACTCCTGATATAAATCCTGTCTAGCCAGTTATTTTGGCTGCTGGCCTTTAAATAATTCTGCATAGTTTTTTGCCTGACGCTGAAACTCTTCCGGGTCTATCGGTTTGAGTACGTCATCGCCAATACCATGCACAGTTAATTGATAATTAATTTCGGTTGCTGCCACTTTCTTCCAGGGCACAACATATAATATTTTAGGTAATTCGCTATTACCGGTGATAGTACTGGATTTTAACTGAATCCGTTGCTCAGCTATAGTGCCCAGAGGTACCAATGCGATAATTATTAGCAAATAACGCAACATTATTTACCCGCCTTCAGCTGGCGCTGTAATAAAGACACCCATTGTGACACCTGTTTATCGCCGCCTTTTTTCAGATCTAAATAAAGCTGATAATTTTCCAGTGCTTTTTCGGGCTGCTGTAGATACAGCTCATAAAGTATACCTAGATTATAGTAGGCATTGGCATAGTAAGGGTCGGTAGCAATAGCCGCATCCAGCATATCTCGTGCCTGGGTAAATTTACCTTTCAGGCGATAGAGTACAGCCAGGTGATTTCGAACCTGCACCAGCTTGTCATTAATTTTTATCGCTTTTACAAAATATTCTTCAGCTTTATCGAGATCTTTTCTTTTGACAAAAATAATCCCTCTATTCGCCAGCACACCTGCTGCATCAGGATACTTCTTCAGCAACCCATCTAGTATGCCAGTCGCTTTTTTATAACGTTTAGCTTTAATATGCGACAGTGCTTTTCGGTAGGCCTGTTTATCCTTTTCAGCCAGTACGACCTGAGGCTTAGTCGGTTTGAGCGGCTCCTGCCTGACCACTTCCTGTGAACAGCCTGCCACTATCACCAGCAACAGTCCGTAACATGCCCACTTACTCTGCCTTTTTATCATCCTTCTAAGGCGCATCGATCACAACCTCCAGTCTTTCTCTGCGTAAATAACGGCCGGGGAACAACTCACCCAAACGCCTGACACTGTTCTTAACCCACTTGTCATAAACAGCTTCGCGGGTTCGATTCAGGTTAGTTTTATAAAACTCTATCGCTTTTTCCTCGAAAGGAAAAGCCTGCTCTTCCAGCAAAATATCGTATTGTTCGATTTCTTCTGCATTCAGGTTTTTAGGCCGCTCAGATTTCATCAGTGCCTTACTGAAATTGTTATATACCTCGCCAATCTTAAAGGTTGCCTGAGTAGTGGTTTCAGCAATCTGGTATTTTGCCACATTAGCATAGGCCAACACGGCTTTTTTCATACGCGTCTTTTTAATCTTCAGGTTCTTTTTAAATGGTGCTTTCAATTTCACCCAGGTGTATTTCTGGTAAACCCTGTCTGCCAGTTTAATCGACGCGGTGGCGGCCAGGTATTTAGAACGATCAGTCCGGCGTTTGCCTGCTGATTTATCGGCATTGATAATTTTTTGCCTCCATTCACGCTGTTTTTTCGGTTGCTTAACTACACCGTAAAGGTCGATCAGTTTCTTCCGTGTTTCCATCGCAATATCAAAAGGTAATGGATACTTCACCAGGTAATCCTGATAATTTTTTATCGCCTTCCAGGGTTGTTTGGCTTTCTCGTAAAATTCTGCAATTTGGTAATACGCCAGTCGTCGCTTCTCTTTACCTTTAACGAATTTCAGCATAACCGCATATTCACCAGCCGCTTTCGAGAAATTACCTGTTTCGGTATAAGCCACAGCCAGCTTGGTCGTCACATCATTTCTAAGCTTATGTTTTGGATATGACTTACGGAAGCGATTTAGCACAGTAATCGCTTTCTTATACTGTTTAGTTTTCATCAGCTCTGTAGCCGCATCATATTCTGCCGTCGCGATCACTGGTGAACCTGGCACGACTGATTTCAGACGCAGGAATGTAGCAATAGCAACTGTGCTATTACCGGCTTTAAGCGCCAGCTCACCTTCTTTATAAATAGCGATGGCAATACGCTTACGAATTTTTTTGTATTCCTTGTGTTTTTTACCGGTTATTTTTAAAAGCTTAAGATAATTCTTTTCAGCTTCCGGGTACAACTCAAGTTCAAACTGACCGTGCGCCAGAATAAGCAGGGCTTTTTTCTTCTGTGCCTTTGTTGAATTCGGCAACACCTTCTCGGCCATATCAATCGCTTCGAGCATTTTACCCTGTTCATACTGGATTTCAGCCACATGCAGTAATGTGTTTTTTACTCTACGATCTTTTGGGTAGGCCTGAGCAAATTTTAAAGTTGTCGCAACAACTTTAGTTTGCCAACTAGTTTTATACTTGGTTTTCGGTTTCGCCGTCTTGGCAATATTTGTCGCTGTTAATACAGCAGCATAAGCAGCTTCAGCACTGTGTTTATGCTTGCTGTAACGATAGGCAACCGCCTCATAAGCAGAGAAAGCCTTGGCAAATTGTTTTAACTCCGATAACAACTCCGCATAAAGAAAATGCAGGCCCGGTGTTTTTTTATCTTTAGGGAAAGAACGAATATATTCAGCATACCAGTGAGTCGCTTTGCGCTTCTCCACCAGAGACTTTTTCTTTTGACCCAGGCTATGGTGATACTCTGCCAGTAATCTGATATTTTTCTTTAGCTCTTTCTGGACTTCTGGGAATTCGTCAATTTTATGTAGTGTCCAGAAATTAGATGACAACGCAAACTGTCGCGCAAAATTTTCACGTGCTTTTAATACTTTTTGAGGGAAACGACTCTTCTGCCAGACAACAATGGTTTCCAGTGCCAGTTGCGGTGCATATTTTGACTGTTTATAACGTTTTACAAACGCTGAATAAACAGCGGCAGTATCAGCATAACGTTTCTTCGTTAAATAATGCTGACCGAGGCTGTAATACACATCCTTGATATAAGGTTTGTTTTTACGCTTAGCAAAAAAACGATTAAGCGATTTCACACCTTTCAGGTAAGCAAAGCTCAGACTGATAACCCGCAAACTATCTTCGTAGAGTTCTTTTTCTATTCTCGACAGCTTTCTTTCAGTGCCAAATTTATGCTTATCAAGTACCGCTATAAAATCTTCCAGTGCTTTCTCGTACTGACTCATTTTAAACGAGGACCAGCCACGCTTATAAAGCGCGTTATCATAAAATTCTGTTTCTCTGGTTAATACTGCCGAGTATGACTTATGCGCCTGGGCGTAATGTTTGTTTATAAAATAACCTTCAGCCAGACGGAATTGTGATTCGATATAGAACGCTGAGGAAGGATAAGCTTTTACCAGCCTAGCCAGCGCTCCGCTGACCTGCCGAGGCTTGGCATTAATATCGTAGGCACGTGCCAACTGATAGAGCACACGATCATTATCTTTTTGCTTTGGGTATTCCTTCAAAGCTGTCTCAAACAGGTAAATACTCGAGGCGATGGTTTTACTCATTTCTAGCTGTTCGTTATTCGCATCGGGAACTTCTTCAACCAGTAGTTTTTCACTCAACTCCAGTTCAAGTTCAGCTAGTCTGACTAGAACCTGGCGGCGCTGAACTGTTCCTTTTTTTGATACTTGTAAAAACTTCCTGTATTCAAAAATAGCATTGCCCTGTTCACCAGCAGCGGGAACAGTATCGAGGTAACTTAAATCCTGTTTATCTTCTATATCTGCCAGTGTTGGTCTCTTCTCTGCCAGCACGGACATCGAGCTCAGCAAAAGAACAGGTAATAGTAAAGCTTTAGCAAGGAAAGTCATTTCTGCTTTTCCCCCACTGGCTTTTGAACTGCATCAGCCTGCTCTGTCTCTGATAATTGAGAAGAACCATTTGTTTGCTGCTTTTTCTGCTCTTCCTGCTGACGCAATTTATCTATTTCCAGCTGTTTGGCACGCTGTTCTTCACGATCATAAAACTGTGCCAGCGCAAAGCGAGCCTGCCCAAGGTAATCAGTGACATCGTCATACTGATCATTAAGCGCTTTCACCACAAAGTGTCGCGCGTATTGCTGATGCCATTTTATCGATGCCTGTACTCGTTTTTTTCTACTAGCAATATCATCAAGTGCTTTTTTATATCGCGATCTGTTTTCTTTTTGCACATCAGCTTCGATGATGACTAATTCATAAAAAGAATCATCAAGACGCTTTTGCAGGTATTTCATTTCATTAAATTTATAAACTGCATCACGCCATTCATCCAGCGTCGATACAAAACGGAACAACCTGGCCATTTCATCATCTTCAACCCAGTCATTCACGTTCATGATTTTTTCAATATCAAGCAAATACTGATCAAAATCACCACGCCGTGTTTTGTTCAGATAATTTTTCAACTCAACACGTTGCTGCCCAAAATATTCAACAGCATGCTGATAGAAAGCCATGGCTTTCTCTGTGTTATCGAGGCGCTGTAATATATAAGGAATAACAATATAGGCATGATGAATGGCTTCATTGCCAATTGTCATCTTGATCAACTGTAAAGACAGGTTTAATGCTTTCTCATATTCATGTTGTTCAGACAGGGTATAAATCATGCCCTGCAATGCTCGCGTAGCCAGGTGCCCATCCAGCGTGACTTTTCGGAAGTATTGTTTTGCTTTCTCAAATTCTTTATTCTGCAATAACACGTAACCCAGCGTGGTATAAATCTGATCTGCAAATACGTAAGATAAAGCCGTGTCTTTCTTCTGATTCTCAGCCAGTTTTGTCAATGTTTCAGCCAGCACAACCGTATCATTCGACTTTTTCATACTTGCAATGGCGATATTGTAATTAATAAATGGCGCGAAAGCTGATGACACATTTACCTTTTTTAACTCATCAATAGCCGTATCATAGCGACCGTCATTAATCGCCATCACACCATACATAATATGCTTTATTTCTTGCTCTTCAGGCGACAACTTACCTTCGATTTTCGAAAAAGTATCAACCGCCGATTTAATACGTTTATTTTTATAATGCAGTTTACCCAGATAAAACCATGAGGTATCACGAATCAGAGGCGAGTCGTTCTTGATTAAATAGTCCAGCATGCTTTTAACCTGGCTATGCAAATCATAGTTCAGGTAAATTGATGCAATATAGGCCTGGTTGTTTGCATTTAGCTCAAGTTCATTTTTCTCAGTGGTATAGAGATAACGTGTAATCGCATCGAAATTATTATCCTGCATTCGATGATACATAATCTCAGACAGGTACAGACGTGAAACCTCATCCTCAGTTGCAAAGGAAGTATTCGACAGAACAAGCATCATTAAGATAAGAAAGCGCTTCATTTCTCACCTTTAATGATTTTAAAATCGAACAGTGGCCGTAAAGCACCTTCGTCATCACTGACATTAATCACAGCAATGAATTCTCCCGGGTATTTATCAAACAACCAGGTTCTGGCTTTTTTAATTATATTCTTCTTGCGATCAAACCCTTCAAAAACAACGACCAGTTCATGAATACCTTCTGAAACACTACCAATGTAAACGCGATTACTGGCACCACGCAGTAATGCCTGTCGCTGTTTATCACCGTATTCGTAACTGGCGCGATCTACCCCATCAAGCTGCACCGTCACTTTGCTAATACCAAAGTATTTTCCCGCACCGTGGGAAAGATAAATTTTCAGCCTCGATACTTCAGGGTAACCAACATCTTCTATCAGCTGAGTAGCGTCTTTAACAACTTTCAGTGTTTCAAGTTTAATTGTCTGATCAATCACGGCCTGTTTTTCTTTTTCGTTGGCCACAGCGACACCTGCCGACATAACCACCAACATCAAAAACAGCATTTGATTAAAAATCAGTTTAAACATTAAAAGTTCCAGTCAATTCCCAGGTGGAACTCGACATTATTAGACAATTTATCGGTACCTAATGTATCCGTATCAAATACCCGATCCCGAGCTTCAAAGCGTAGCGACATATTATCATCCAGCTCCATTTTGAATCCGGCTCCAAGGTTAATCGTTACCGTATCCTGCTCATCAAAGGTAATTGATCCGATACCGCCGACAAGGTAAAAACTGGAAATAAGTGTTTTAGTCTGGCTCCAGTAAACCTCTCCCGGCAACAGGTTATAGCCAACCAGTACGGTGTAAAACGACACATCCGATTCTTCACTATCGAAAAGCGGCAAGCCAATATTACGGTATTCGCTATCATTGATCGCGCTCACACCAAACTCGGCTTCAACAAACACTTTTTCATTAAACGGGTAGCTTATATACAGAGCAGCCAGGTAATTGCTATTAAAGTTTTCATAGCTAATGACACCGGCATACATACCCACGCTCATGCTGACATTACGAATATCAGAATCTTTTATAATTTCCTGTTCTGTATCTGGCTTTACAATATCAAATGCATGAGTATTAAAACTCAGTAGTAGCAATATAAAAGCAGTCAGGTATTTATTCATATTGTTCTCTTAAAAGTAATAGTTCATGCCAACACTGATTTCTTGCAACGCTTCTTCGTAGGCATCTGAATCTGGCAAATAGAGAGAAAAACCAGCCGAGAATTTAATACGTTTAGACTCAGCAAAAATAACACCGAAACCGGCACGGGTTACATTCGAGGAAATTTCTTCACCACCAATCACTTCTGATGAAGGCGTATTCACTAGTTGTCCGAGTCCGAGCTTTAGGTATGGCTTCATTGACCAGACAGGACTAAAAAAATAATCCATATCAAACGTCATCAACAACGTTTCTGAAATTTTTCCTGGCACCTGGTTAAGGTTGAAACTAAAACGTATATCTTCTCCATACCATTGAGCGGCCTCTATACCCAGCAGGTAATCACCTTCAATAAAACCGGTACGGAACGCCAGGTCAAACTCCAGGTCACCTTCCAGGTTTATTAAAAACTCATCAAAACTCATATCGACATGATCAACACGATTATCAAGCAAGGTTTTCAGTGGTGCCCAGCCAAAAACCTTGTCATCACGCTGCAAATAAAACCAGTCAGCATGCTGTTTTCTAACCATGATTTTTTCACCGGTTAACAATACATGCTCAATTCGGTATTCACTCGAAGGCCCGGTATGCAATTCAAGATAAGACTCAGAAATACGTAACTCTACCGGCACAAGTTCTTTGGCTTGTACTGACGTTGCTAATAGAAATAAAACTGGAATCAATAAAAGCATTCGCATCATGGCGTTATCCAGTTAATTAGCGTTGTGTAATCTGCTTCTGTATTACTTAACACCGGCACAAAACCACCAGCACCATCAGAAATTTGAGGGTGCACAGGTTCTGGCGCAACACTGCTTGAAATCGCTCGAGTAATCAGGCTGTTTGTCGCCGGGATAGCACGGTCTTCGATAAATGCACTGGCAGCACGATAGTCCCCCTCTACACTACCGGTTAAAATAAATCGTGGTGATGTATTCTCTTCCGGTGTAGAACCAGCAGGTAATAATGTACTAGCGATTATTTTTTGTTGGAAATCACTCTTATTGGCAATGGACCGATGACAGCTCGCACAGCGGTTTTGCAAAACAGGATAAACATTAGCCTTGAACTCATCAAAATCACCCAGTGTCTGACGATTAATGACTTCTACCAGATCCAGGTTACCATCGGCCGGATTATTATCAATAAACGGCGTGTTGTAATAATTGGCACCGGTATCCACCCACTCAGTGATTAAACGCATTTCAGAAGTATTTAAAAATGCAGAATGATTTGTACCACCCGCCAATGCTCTCGGTGCACGCAACTCGGTATTATAGAGTTTTTCAAATAGATAACTATTGCGTGATGAATCGCGTGGTCCGCTGCTGCGAACATAAGGCACTTGCCGCTGGGTTAAGTAGGCAGCCTGTTTTAAATTCACCAGTGGAATCGTCGGCGTTACCGGGTCCGGCGTTGCAAGCCCTTTAACCAGGTTTTTATATGACAACAGTACGCCATCGGTGTCGGCTAGCGGTCTTAAATCAGGAACCTGGCCTCCATTATGACAGGCCACACAATTTGCACCGCCTGCATCAAAAATCGGCTGAATATGGTCAACAAAATTGATAACACCATTGGTTGGAGCTGGCGTGGCAAGTAAAGAATAATCAATGTCGATATCCTGATCGACTGGTGTTGGCAACACAAAGGGCCCCAATGGTCTTCCTGCAACAGTTTGACCTAGAACATAATTTGTCACCCAAATATCTGTAAAAAAGATATCCGGGTTCAGATCATCAGGATCAAACGAACTACCATTGTTTAATCGTGCTCTAGTTTGAGCCATTGTTTCATTACTTTGTGCTGGCACAAGTTGTACAACAGGATTATTACCAGCAATCGGAGTAATATTGAGTCCTGTGCGTTTACGTGGGCTGTGACATCCTGAACACTGGAGTCGTTCACCTGGTCTGACATGCACCCAGGAGTTGTGATTAGTAATCGCCCTACCATTTGCGTCAAGCACATTGATTGATACCGGTGTATCAGCAGGGACTTTTATCAAAACCGAACCATCAGGTTCGACCTCAGAATAACCAAGAATACGTTGCATCACAGAGCCGGCTTCACCAACAAGATCTTGCCCAGCCCCTTCAGGCAAGGCAACCGGTGTTGTTACTCGAACAAAACGAGCAGGGCGATCATCCGCGTAATAAAAAGAGAGATTTTTTATTCTTGCAATATCAACTACCATATCTCTCGGATCATTCACTCCGGATAGAGTCATCGGTAAAGTTTCTGTCCCAACCATCATTGACTGATCAATTAAACCGCTAGCATCGGTATCATAGATGCTACGCACATGTACAAGACCCTGATTTGTCGCTTCTAGTGCCGCTATCAGGCTACCGCCAACACCGGAGAAAGCATCGTCAATTTGCGTCGGCGCTGTACGTGACTGAATCGCAATGACATCGTAAGCCATGAGATTATTTTCAGCCTTAACAACAGGCTTCATACTTTTTGTTGCAAGGTCGAGAATATAAATACCGTAAGACGGATTACCTTCAATGGTTTTCGTTGTTGATGTCACCGGATCAGTGACTTCGGTTTTATTACTAGCAGACCAGCTAACAAGGATCCGATTTGAACCATCGAACACAGGGTACGGACTTAAGAAACGCCCATATTGTGAAACACCGGATTCAATATTTACGCTGTTTAATGAAATTTGCTTTAACGGTTGTGTACCCGCTGTTAAAGAAGACCCCCAGTCACGCATATCACCAAACTGTTCAACATCAATTTCGACTAGTGCTCCACCACCATGTGAACCTGACACTGGTGCCTGAATCGCAATGAGTTTTCCATTCGCCAGCTGACGCGGCTGTAGAAAACTATGACCTTTGCTGTAAGCACCATATAAAGTTTCAATACCTGTGCCATCAGGCTTAATCGTTATAATCGGTATATGATTGCGCTGACCTGTCGCTTCCCAGCGATTAAACATCAGTCGGCCATCATTAAGCAGGGTCACATGACTATCATGGCCAACATGAAATGAAATCTGCCGGATATTCGAGCCATCGGCCTCCATCACATGTAACAAACTGGCGGCATGACGTCCTTTGGGGTCGAGATATGAAAACTCTTCTATATTATTTGCTGCCAGCTGAGTACGACTTGTGCTCTGTCGATCCGACGAGAACACAATGCGCCCATCAACCAGAAAATGCGGGTGCGTGTCATTAAAACTGTCGTTGGTTAATTGCGTAATCTGCTTCGAACTGACATTCATCTGCCAGATATTCCAGGCCGTATCACTAGTCCGTCGCATCGAAAACACCACGGTATTGCCATCGTAGGAAACTTCGGGACTACTGACATCACCCAGACCGCTGGTTATAGAATCTGTCAGATTAATCTCTGTTGCCGAAGCCGAGGCTGCATCACGCCAGTAAAGATCGCCACCGGCAACAAAACTGTGCGGATCGATCGGTTCAGCTAAGGCTGCAACAGAACGCTTTACATAAACAATGGGATAACTATCGGCGGGAGAGATATTTTCGCCGTTAAATTCCAGCGCATCACAGGCGATTATTGCCGGCAGTAAGCCCAGCAACAAGCTTGCTCGTTTTAAATAGTGGACAAAATCATGCTTCATGAACATAAAAAACAACGCTCCATAGACGCTCATTAAGCACATGGCTGAATGAGCTTTCCATGAAGACCGGATTCCCTTTTCACAATAGACCAGTCATCATCCTGAGATTTGAGTAGCCTTAGTTTTATTTATTATCGGCCAATATGCACCCATATAGAGCACACCAGGTCACCGACTGCATTTGTTTGTTAACTGCTAAATGATTGATCTTTAGGGAAAAACCATACGCCAAACGTTATTTTTAACAAACACACAGGCAACACGCAAGCCCACATTCTAACCTATCAGGCAGATTCAGATAAGAGCAGATTTCACCATGACAAACGGACAGATATTTTCCATGCAACCCGTGTTTTAACGGCAAACCATCACGCGTGGTTTAACCTCATTTCCTTCGATTGACTGATTTTCCTCATCATTTTCACCATCATTGGCCGCTATCTGGTCTCGTATCGGGCCCTCACCATCA
>Ga0316207_10002575_pt1 | contig 18302 bp, 11 predicted proteins | sample 6weekpyrite_MG_FD_204943 | JGI IMG/M metagenome (GOLD analysis project Ga0316207, IMG submission 204943) | Microbial mat bacterial communities from mineral coupon in-situ incubated in ocean water Damariscotta River, Maine, United States -... | ecosystem: Environmental > Aquatic > Marine >...
TATCGAGGCCGATGATAAAGATATCGGTTTGGTATGTGTCATGCCAATTGGCATGGTAGAAATTTCATCATGTATCATCGGTGATAATATCCATGAGAATGTGCATGTTGATAAAGGTGATGAACTGGGCTATTTCCAGTTCGGTGGCTCAACCCATTGCGTCCTGTTTGGGCCTGGAGTTATTAAAGACTTCAAGATAACTGAGGGTGACTCAGTTAAGTTTGGTGAAACGATTGCGATTGCTAATGGTTGTTGAATGGCCGTTATCGAGCAAAGTGGACATTGAAAAAGGGTACTGACTCGATTAGTTCTTTATATGTCACCAGTAGATTATGACTTATTGTATGTGGTTGTGTGATTGGTATTGGTTGGGCGTGTAAATATGGTTGTTATTCGTTGGGTTAGTCAGGAGGAATCAAGTACTGTGCCCCATGGATAATTGACATCAATTAATTTAGTACAATACTAAAAATTACAGCATAAAAAGGTGAGTCTCATGTCTAGATTTGTATTTATTGTATTAGTGTTCATAAGTCAGAACATTTTTGCTGCCTATGATGGCGAACGTGAAATAGTGCAATTGACAAAAGAATTGTCTGACCAAACACGTTATTTGCAGCAAACTATGGATCACTATACAAAATACAATCGCAATTATTGGAGCTCCAATCACAATAAAGAAGAAGAGTTAAAATTACTTTTTGATATACACAATTTTATTGCCAGCATGTCTCAATTCAATGAACTCATCGATCGTAACAAAATTGATTACACCTATTTTGAACTACCGCATGCCTTTTATCGTGTACTCGAAGATTTTGTCGATGTCGATGAACAAATAAAATTGCTAGGTAAACAACGCAGAAATCGCCGTGAATTTGATCGGCATTTTAATTTACATGCTCTGCGTAGGGACGCCGAAGATATACAAGGTACACTCCAGCGCCTAAATCCAGTTATACAACGTATCCGTCCTCCTAAGGCTGCGATCACTACACTTGAGTCTGTTCAACCCAAACAAGAAGTGACAATTGAGGCGGTAACATTATTTAAAAAAGATTCACGTAAACCTAAATACAAAGTAATTGGTTCTATCATCGGAGAAATTCAAAGTGCTCGCATTGTTGTGCAACGGTCATTCACTGGTCCAAAGCAATATGATATTGATGTTAAAGCAGAAGGAAAGTTTGTTGCGTATTTTCGTAATTACTGGAATGCCAGCAGTGTTACTTTAGAAGTTCAATTTTCCAATGGTGAAAGCTACAGCAAGGAAATAGACGTAAATTAACTCTCAGTTGGGCTCAAGATTAAATGGTGTGCTTTCTGTGCAAGTGGCACGATATTGCGATCAGTGCGGAAAGTACCACCGAGTTATTAATATGTTTTGAAAATGGCGCGCTCGGCGGGAGTCGAACCCACGACCTTTGGCTTCGGAGGCCAACACTCTATCCAGCTGAGCTACGAGCGCATTATGTGATATTACCAAATTTTGATGGCTAGTTTTTGTGCCTTTATTTTCTACGATCTTTGGTTTCGGATAAAAAGTTGGATTCTTTTTTAGTTCTTGATGACTCTAAATGAAAGAGGTTTTGGTAGAACTGCGTTGCGCTGACAGATTAAATATAGAAGTGAAAGAAAAGATAGATAACTTCTAGTTAAAGGTTGATTTTTTATATGGTAAAGATCGAAAGTTAGAAGAATTTTTAATTTTTAATTTTTAATTTGAATAGATTATAAACGTAGCACGTAATACATCGCCGTAGAAAAATGTAAGCATTTTCCTACGCAGCCTATATATCCTAGAAAAATTACTTTTATTGCTTGATATGGATGCAAGTTATGCTATCTTCAGTGTCATCCTGTGGGGGGAAATGGTTTTGGTAATTTGGGTATAAGAAAATAAATTTATCATTTATGCATTTATTTTACGCGAGTTAAGTTATTTAGAATCGAGTGACACGAAACTAGTTTTATTCAATATAACTAATCTTATCTGCCGATACGCTGTATTCCCTAATGCATTTAATATTTGCATGCGCATTTTATGCGGCTATTTTTCGCATATTCGACCAAGGATGACCTAGATTATACTTTGATATTGCAGGGAGCTTTAAACATGTCATTTATGTTACGAAAAATATTAGCGGTATTTTTGTTTTTTATAGTACAGACTGGACATGCCTCTATTGTCGATGGTGTAAATTGGTTATCTTCCGAAGTAAATATTGATGGCAGCTATGCGATAGATACCGATGTCTCGACTGCTTATCAAGCCACAGCGGAGACACTCAGAACCTTACATACTACCGGCAATGAAAATGCTGCTAACACTCCGGCTTCTCTTGTCTATTTAAGTAATGACACATTTCGTAGTACTGAATATCTTTCTCGTCAAATCATAGCGCAGGTCGATGGTGGAAATAACGTTGAAACACTTATCGATGAGCTTCTAAAGCATTAAAACCCAAATGGCGGGTTTGGTGAGCTAGCTGGTTTTGATAGCACCAGTTTAGACACGGCTATTGCATTAGAAGCGCTCGCAAAAGTGGCAATGGTAGGTAGTCAACAAGCTGGTTTAGCTGTTAGTTATCTGGTGTCTTTGCAAAATACAAATGGTAGTTGGTCATTAGAAAAAAATGATCCCGGAATATATGTAACAGCACAAGCACTTATTGCTTTGCAGTATTACCAATATCGCTATGTATTAGATAATGTGCTTAATCAAGCTAATACATGGATATTAGATCAGCAAAACCTAAATGGTGCTATTGGTAATATCTTTGAAACGGCATTGGCAGTTGTAGCAGTTGCACCTATCAATTTTGATAAGACTGTTTACGCTAATGTAATTACTTACTTGCAGTCTGTTCAGCAAACCGATGGTTCATGGGATGGAGACGTATATAGTACCGCATTGGCCACTCGGGCATTGTATATCGCAGAAACCAGCACACCGGTTAACCCTAATTTAGGAACAGTGGTAGGACAGGTGCGTGATGGTTTAACAGGTAATCCTTTAGCCGGTGCAACAGTAACGGTAGTGGGTGTAGAAACGCGCAGTGCAGTAACGGATGTTGAGGGTCGTTATGTCATTGGGCAACTCAGTCCGGGCAACATAAATGTTACAACCAACCTTGTCGGCTACTTAAATGCCAATGCAACCGGCATTATTACGGCCGGTAGTGTATTGAATTTCAATCCTAATCTTAGTCGTAATCTAACACCTGTATCTCTCAGCCTCACGGGCACAGTGATTGATGCCGTTAACTTGAATTCTTTAACCGGCGCGACTGTACGAGTGATAGGAAGTCCCTTGAATACATCAACAGATGCGAACGGGCGTTTCACATTAAGTGATATCCCTGCTGGGTCGGTGACGGTAGAAGTTGTGCTGCCTGGTTATGCGCCTACGTTGTATGCGGTATCTGCACCGAGTGGCGGAGTACTCGATCTTGGGAAAATACGTTTAGTGTCGGGTCCAAATGGCACGACGGGTACTATCGTGGGTAGCATTACAGATGCCCAAACGGGGAGCCCGTTACGTGGGGTTGAGGTAAGTATTAGTGGCACGGCTAATCAAGTTGCTTATACAAATGAAGTTGGCAACTTTGATATCACTGGAGTCCAACCGGGGAATGTAACGATTTCAGCTGCTTTAAGTGGTTACCGAACTGCAATTGGAAGCGCGAATATCGTTGCAGGTACGACGCTGAACTTTACAGTCGCTCTTGTGAAGGAGACTGCACCTGCCTTAGTTACGGTTAAAGGTATTGTCGTGGATTCGGTCACACTTGTGCCATTGGTCGGCGCAAGTGTACAAGTTGCAGGATCGGGATTAAATGCATTAACCGGGAATGATGGTGCTTTCCAAATTACAGGTATTCCAGCAGGTTCGTTAAATGTTCAAATCAGTCAAACTGGTTACGTTAATGTGGCTTACAGCATCATTGCATTAAATGGTGGCCTTGTTGATCTGGGCACAATAGCGCTTGCAGTTGATTCACCTGTGAGTAGTAACCCAGTGATTACTTCTACAGCGCCGACGCAGGCCATTGCAGGTCAAGTTTATGCCTATAACGTGCAAGCGACTAATGTTGAAAGTAGTCCTTTAATCTATAGTTTATCGACTCGCCCTACGGGAATGACGATTAATGCTAGTGGTCAGATAAGTTGGATCCCGACAACTGAGCAAGTGGGTAGTGTCAGCTTTACCGTCGTTGTCGCTGATAGCCAAGGTGGGCGCGCTGAAGAGAACGTGTCTGTTTTAGTGAGTGCCGGGGATAACGGCAGCTATGTGATTACTGATGTGGAAACACTAAGCGGATTGGTTATTGATGATGTTGTGCCTAGTAACTATACACTTGCAACGTATGTATCTGGGGCAGCTCCAGGCGTTGTGCTGACATCCCCATCTTGTCCATTGAGTGTTTCTCGTGAGGTTGGTGATGTTGCAGATGCCGCCGATGCACTTGACCGACGCGGATTGTTATTAATGCCAAGCAATGACAGTGTCATGGATCTTGTTACACCGCATGCATCTGTCACCGTATTCCCACAGATTGATAATCCACTTTTACCGCACGAAGGTATCGAGTACACCGTGTGGGGTTCTAATGATCCAGCAGCACCTTTCCCTGATGGATGGAAGTTAGCAACACTGGTGAGTATTTATAAACAGGGTTGGGAGAACAACCCTAGTTGTAACGAAGTTGAAACGGATGATTACGCCGGTTTATATACATTTGGTTTAGACAGTTATCAGTATGTACGCGTTCGTGCTAATAATTCGATCAGCATTTTTGATACACCCGAGCATACAACATGGTCTGGTATCGGTGATGATGCGGGAGAACCCGGTTGGCAGTCGTTAGATGCGGAGATTGATGCGGTTGGTGGAATGACGTGTGATATTAAACCAATAGCAAATGCAGGGAGTGACATCATTGGATTGATCAACGATACGATTCAATTTGATGGTAGTGCTTCATCGGGCAATATTCGACTCTACGGTTGGGATATCGATGGTGATAATGAAATTGATCTCACAGGACCAACCCCTAGCAATGTGTTTACCTCCGGTGTCGATCAAGATGTGACGTTGATGGTAGTTGATGATCGTGGTTGTGTCGGAACAGATACAGTTAATCTATTTGTTGATCTGAATTTGCCAAAGCCAGATATTATTGTGGCAGCTGTTAATACATCGAGTGTGGTGACTAACTTACAGACCTTACAAGTGACAGGGAATGTAATGGTAACTATCGGCAACGTGGGTAGGGCCGTAGCGTTACAACCTGCATTGGTCACAGTATTTGAGGATAGCAACCTCAATGGAGTATTTGATCTTGGTACCGATGTGGCACTGGGTTCACTGACGATGCCGAACGGGCTAGAACGTAATCGCCAACTAATGATGGACATCCCTATTAATGGCACTGTGGCATTCCGCGACAATCATATTTATGCCATGGTCGATAGCGATCAACGTATTGATGAAGAAGCCGAAGACAATAACGCAGATTCTACCGCTGGGGCTTGTCGTATTGACCCACCTCCAGTTGGTGACCTAACGCTTGCACAAAAATGGCGGTGGAGCGGAGCAAGTGTGGATGTATCTGCCCGCAGTGCGTTAGGTCCAGCAGTAGTAGGGCAACTAACGGATGACAACGGTGATGGTGTTATTGATCAGAACGACACACCAGATTTGGTGTTTAGTTCTTTTGGAGGCACGTCAGGCGTTGTTTTAAATGCGATCAGCGGCTTGGATGGCACAGAAATATGGAGTCTAGGTGGAGCGGATGTTACCGCATTAGGTAGTGCAGCACTGGCTGATATCGATTCAGATGGTATTGTGGAAATTATAATTAGTAATGGGCGTAGGACATTATTACGAGCATTCGAGCATACGGGTCAATTGAAGTGGGCAGTACCGACTGGGCCTACTCACAGCAATACCACGCGTGATGGTATTTCGATTGCTGATTTGGATCATGATGGCAGTCCTGAAATCATACATGGCAGACGCGTCTTTAATGCCGATGGTTCGTTACGTTGGAGAGGCAGCCGTGATTACGGTGGCGAGAGAAATTACGGTGCGTTACCGATTGCGGCCGATGTTGATTTGGCCGGTGGTATGGAAGTAGTTGCAGGACGCACCTTGTATGGCTCGAATGGCAATGTCGTTTGGCATCGTGGCGATATTGCTTCTGATGGTTTTAATGCAGTTGGTAATTTTGACGAAGATGATTTTGCTGAAATCGTCCTGGTATCACGCGGTAGAGTGTATGTACTCGAACACACGGGGCAGACAAAATGGGGTCCTGTTTCTCTTCCTGGCGGTGGTCGCGGTGGCGCACCAATAGTAGGTGATTTTGATGGTGATGGAGAACCGGAAATAGGGATTGCGGGGGCTAGTCGCTACACAGTCTTTGAAACAAATGGCAGTGTTAAATGGTCAGCGCCTATACGAGACCGTAGCTCGAGAACAGGTTCTTCCTTGTTTGATTTTGAGGCTGATGGGCGCGTTGAAGTGCTTTATGCTGATGAGGTTAATTTTTATATTTATGATGGTGAAACAGGTGCCACTCGGGTAAATATACGGAATGGATCAGGCACTACCTTGGAATATCCACTTGTGGCTGATATTGATAGCGATGGTAATGCCGAAATTATTGTCGCCGGTGGGGGAGGCCTTCGTGCTTTTGAATCTGCAGGCATCGGTTGGGCACCAACACGAAAAATTTGGAATCAACATACCTATCACATCAACAATATCTCTGATGATGGAACCATTCCTCAATTTGAACAGCCATCATGGCTGTCACACAATACCTACCGGCTTAATACCTTTGCCGATCGTGATGCGCTTAATACTCCCGATCTAAGTGTTGCACGGCTGCAAGTGATTGATAATGGTGTGGGCGCAGCGGCAAGTATTAGTGTGCTATTAGGTAATGCGGGTGCAAGTCCATTGTTTAGCCCGACGTCGGTCGCATTTTATGAAGGTGATCCTGCCAGTGGTGGTGTATTGCTAGGGACAGTGAGCGTAAATAATGTGCCGCCAGGTCAATCGCGAGAGGTAGTGCTAGATAACGTAACTAGTCTCACGGGTACAGCAGACATTTACGTTATCGCGGATGCTGATAATCGTATTGTTGAGTGTAATGAAGCTAATAATCACATTATGTTACCCGTGCTCGCCCAAACTAATGCAGGCAACATTCAGGTTGGTAGCAATGCACCGATTTATAGCCCAAATGCCTTAGCAGAACTACAAGCTGCGGTAACCAATACCAGTGCATTACCAGGCGAGTTCGAAACAGTATTACAAGTTGAGAATGCTGCTGGCGAGATAGTGATTCGTTTTGCACCTAAACGAGTGGGACCACTTGCCGGCGGAGCCGTCGTGAATGTATCTGAAACATGGGATACGAATGCGACTATCGCTGGAAATTACCAAGTTCATGGTTTCCTATACAGTCTTGAAGGTGTGCTGGTGGATGAGTCCACCAGTCCAATCGAAATCCGCCATCTTGACACAGCGGGTCCATCGCTCCTCTTGCGTACAACGACAGATAAACCCGTGTATAACACCAGCGATCTTGTACAGATCGATAACCTTGTGCGTAATTTAACAGTGAGTACACATATAACGAGTGCATCACTGCGAGTCACGGTGCAAAACTCGAATAATGAGTTGGTGAATGAAAGCATTACTCCGCTGAATCAATTTGTACCAGGTTCACTTCGCGAATTACCTTCGTCTTATGTGTTAAATGCAGCGATTGAAGGGGGGTATACGGTAACCGCAGAAGTTTATGATGATGCTAATAATGTACTTGTGACTTCTTCAGCACAATTTAATGTCAAAGAAGATCTGAATCTTTCGCTAACAGGCGAAGTAACCGCTCAGGCCCCACGTGTGTATCAAGGTGAGATTCAGATATGTACGGATGTAGTGCGTAATCAAGGAACCCTTGCAGTCACAGAATTACCAATACGCCGGCTTCTCGTTGACCTGAATAATGCAACAGAACTCAGCAGTATAGAGGGCGTCGTTAATTTAGGTGCGGGTATTAATGAAAATTTAATACGTAGTATTGAAACAACTGATCTTGCGATTGGTGCATACAGTTGTGTGCTTCAAGCGCAGATTGCGGGGCAATGGAAGACATTAAGTAATGCATCATTCCAGGTTGATGAACCACCAATCGTTATTGATACCACCTTTGTTCAGGAAGAGCGTGGTCGTTTATTGGTATTGCTAGATCAACCTGAACATAAAGAGTCAGAAGATGACGACGATGATAAGCATGATGATGATAGCGAACACGACAATGAGAGTGATGATAGTAAGCACGATGATAAAGATGATGACAGCAAGCATGAAGACGACCCACATGGAACGAAGCTCGCAGCTAACCTGGTAGCGCAACGTGCCTATTTAGAAGACTTGCTAACACGTGAAGGCTGGAGCTACACCATCACGACTGATGAAGATGAGTTTACGCGAGAGTTACGTACAGGTGGTTATAACCATTACGCACTGTTTTCTGAGCAGGTTAAGCTGGATGAGCAAGTGCAGAAAGAGTTGCGTGAAGCGGTATTCAGAGGTGGAAACCTGCTGATAGCAGGTGATCATGATAGTCGTAATAATAAACTGCAAACCATCTTAGGGCTTAAACGTGAAGGGCGTTTGCAGGTGCCGTCCACGATTAGTGTTGAACCGGTAGAAGATTATCTTGCCGGTACTCTAAGCTATAGCTTAACGGAAAGAGTCTCGCGTATTGAGTTACGTGGTGCAGAAGTCATTGCAAGCTACCCTGGCGTAACGGCGTGTAGTAATGACGACGATGATGACCATGAAAACGTTGAGAGCAGTAAGGGTGATGACGACGAGGATCATGAAAACGACAAGAGCAGTAAGCATGATGATGACGACGATCATGAAAGCAATAAGAGTAGTAAGGATGACGACGACGATGATCATGGCGAACAAAGTGAACATAAAGACTGCATCACACCTGCCATTGCCGTAGCACATAATAATTACGGCTTTGGTCATAGTGTGTATGCCGGATTTGATTTGCTCGCACAGGCCGCAACGGTAGATTCTGATCCACTATTCGGTCAATTATTGACTGACATGTTTAGCGATACCCGAACGGATATCAGTACAGTGCGAACGGGTGATGTTATTACAATCCGGCTTGAACTCGTCAACCAAGGTATCGCAACACCAGGACAGGCAGTGATTAGTTTGCCAGCGGGTAGTCAGGTTGTTGATTCAGGTACAGCCATTACGCAGGCTGATGGCAGTTTACTATGGGCCTTTAATTTGGCTGAAGAAGCAACCGCAAGCCTTACCTTCTGGTTACGACTTTCCGATCAAGCAGGGCTAGCCAATATTGAAGCCTTGTTGCAAACAGGCATTGTGCCAACGCTGGTTGATTACGATAGCGTCTTGTTATCACTAACGGTGAGCCAAAACCCAGGCATTCAGGACGTCGTGGATGAACTCGCACCGCTGCAATCACAGCATAAGGCTTATCGGAAAGCACATGAAAAACTGCTTAAAGCACTCGAGTATCAAGCCAAGGGCAGGGATGACAAAGCGCTTTACAATGCCCTGAAAGCGGCAGGCTACCTGGAAGAATTAGACGGACAGCAAGCGGATGCTATTCGTCGACAATTGGCCTTTGCTATTAGGGAACTAGAGCGGCAGTTATTAGAGACAGAGTCGCACAAATAAATAGTCTAAGAAAAATTAATTAAACATTAAATCGTATGAAAAGTATCTAAGGGATTAATACAATGATTGTTAATAAACACATTCATCAAACAACGAACATGATGTATTGGTTGCGAAATAGTAGCAAAACACTGCGATTCGCCAGCAGTATTGTGTTAATCACCTTTAATATGTTGATCCTGTCGCCGGTAGTACATGCTGTGCAAGATAATCCAATACAGTCAATTGAATCAACCAATCCTGAGGCTGATCTTTCTAGCGCATTTGAACAACTTATTAATCAACTCGATGCGTTAAAACAGGCACGGCAAGACAATAAAGACACCACCGCCATACTCACTACGCTTAAAGAGCTGTCTGATAAAGTGACCAGCCTTGATGTAGCGGTGATGGATAACTTCCATAAGTTAGAAGCAGATCTTAAAGCCAAACAACTACCGGCTGTGATCATGCAGCGCCATACTGATATGGTCATGCACTATCAGGCACAGCGTGATGCCTGGATGCAACAACTTGAATCCGAAATGGGCACTGGGTTTTTTACGGGACTCATTCGTAGTGCTAAAGATCTAATGGGTGTCACACCAATAACGGAAAAAGTAATCAGCCCGCTCAATCCTAAAGATCCTCGGCAATTCAAACGTAAGCAACAGCCGTTTGATCCAAACGAAGTTACAGATAGGTCATTAAAACCTAACCCAGATAATATGCCCAAAGTGAACAAAGCAGAATTCACTCAAGCGGGTTTGCATAATACGCCGCATACAAAACTAGCAGCACTGGGTGACTTTACCTTTGACCAACTGGCCGGTGCCAGCGATCCGGTTTACCTTGCCGCAACAGATGAAATTACCCTAAGTCAGGCAATCAAAGATAAAGCGGCTGAATTAAACTTTGATCCAATCAAAATCCATCATTTTGTGCGTAACAATATCGAGTGGGTACCGTCATGGGGTGCCATCCAAAATGCCGATCTAACTTTATCGGCACAGCGCGGCAACGCCATGGATATTTCAAGCCTCACGCTGGCATTATTACGTGCCTCACAAATTCCCGCACGTTATGTACACGGCACGATTGATGTGCCGCGTGATCGCTTCCTTAACTGGGCGGGTGGTTTTACTGACACCAATGCAGCAATAACCTTTGCTGCCTCGGCGGGTATTCCTACCACAGCCGTTTTCCGTGGCGGCGAGATCAGTGAAGTACGCATTGAACATGTCTGGGTAGAAGCCGCGATAGATTATTTTCCGTCACGGGGTGCGAAAAATCGAGATGCGGATTCTTGGGTGCAGTTTGATCCTAGTTATAAGCAGTATGAGTATTTGGAGGGATTGGATAGTGTTGCTATTTCTGGGGGAAATTATGAACAATTGGCACAAAACTTCATTGATAGTGGTATAGATAATGAGGTTGAAGGGTGGGTCTCGACGGTTAACCCTAGAATTCTCGAAGAGTCTGCGGTTCAAACACAACAAACAGTAGCTGACTACATTGATATTAATTTAATTAATCCAGTAGTTAAAGACGTTATAGGTCAACGTATAGCAATAACTAAAGAGTATCCTATATTGCCTTCTTCACTTCCGAATTCAATAGTTGTGGAAGGAGCCCGATATAGTAAATTGCCAAGTAGCCTACAACAAACTATTGGCTGGGCATTTGATAGAGATATTATTGGTAAGGCTATTAACATCGTTAGTTTTCCAATGGCAAAAGTTAATAATGAAAAAGTAACACTTTCTTTTAAACCAGCGACGGCTGATGATGATGCAGTATTAAAATCACTTTTACCTGAAGGTGGGATTACTGATATTAGTCAAATACCGAATAATATACCCAGCCATTTAATTAGTGTACTGCCGGAATTAAAAATAAACGGGTTTGTAGTTAAAACAGGAACTGCAATACGACTGGGCGATGAATTGGATTTTGTTACATCGGTGAAATTGGCACATCAATCTTTACCGGATAGATCTTATAATGTCATTGCAGGTTCTTTTTTAAGTGTCAATGCCATTGCTCAGAGCATTTCACCTAATAAACTACGCGTAATTCAAAAAAAAGTACAACAAACATCAGAAATACTTAGCAGTAATGATATAACCAAAATTAAGGCGTTAACTAAAGAAGATACATTAGGAGATATGTTTTACGTTGGTTCGTTGGCGTATTACGCTCAGTTTACTGAGTTTGGTGAGATTTCTGGCTTACAAAACCAGGCCCGTTTTCATCTTGCAGCGGGAATCGGTACAGTTGGTTATGAACCAAACGTGGACTACTTCTTTGGTTTTCCTCGAAGTATTCAACAAGGTGGTGTGGTACTTGATATCCCCTTTACTCAGGTAACACAAACGCTTATGGGTGAAGCGGAAAAATTAAAAGATTTTAACTTCAATATAGGTATACTTTCATCATCTTTGGAGCATATTACGCCTGAGCAGATGCTGAATATTGAATCACCAAAGCAGTTAGATGCCATTTCTACAGTAAAAGCATTGATAAAAGCTAATACATTAGGGCAAAGAATTTATCAAATTACTACGGCAAACATAGATGCTGTTTTACCCAACCTTCGTCATGATACTGATACGCTAAATGAAATTAAGGCAAGTATTAATGCAGGAAAAAAGGTGATAACTCATACAGATACCGTTAGTATACCAGGGTTTACTGGTTTCGGTTACGCCATCCTCGATCAGCAAACCAATGTGGGTGCTTGGAAAATTAGCGGAGGTACAAATGGTGGAGAGACAAATGATTTCACAGATAACGTTCTTCTTTTTGGCGAAATATTATTTGAAACGGTAGCTGGTTTAGCAGATTCTGGAGCAGAAATACCTAGGTATTTTGCAAAATTATTTGGTTATGTTGGGCTTATGCTTGAACTTGTAACAACTTTTGTTCAATGTAAGGATACCGCTCCGATTCGAGCAATAATTTCAGCGATAATATTGTTTGCTGTTGTTGCTGGGATCGTGGCAGCATTCGTGGCAGTTTCAGTCGTGAATCCAGTATTAACTGCAGTAGCAGCTACGATTTTGGGCGCACATTTATCTACAACACTTCTTGAAACCATGAGAAATAATCTATGTCGATAGCAGTTAAAAAATATAATTTTAAATTTTCTCTACTGTATTTATCTTTTTTGGTATTGTTTGTTTTAATTTCAGGAGGTGAACTTGTACCAGTAGGACTCATGTTAGTATTCATTAATATGATAGGGCTTCCTGGATTCTTGCCATGCTTTATAAAAGAAGAACTGAACGATGTCGAGATCAATTTGCTCACCAAGTATTATGGTAAGTGGTCATCGATAGTTACCTTGTTAATATTTCTTTTGTCAGCAATCCAACTTAGGGAATACGTAAGTGATGTTCAATTATTTGTATATATATTAGCTATATTGGTTTTGATACCTTTATTGGGGTACTTATCTAGATTTATTTTTTATTTATATTTGATAAAGTATAAAGACTATAAAAAAGAATAGGTACCAGAGACCAATTGTTTCTAATATAGATTTTCATTGAATCAAGGGGTCAGAGTACTTGAAAAGTAATTAAGCTTTATCGTAGATTAATAAACAACTTATTTACATCTTACAAGGAGTGTGAGGTGGCAAGATTACCAAGGATAGTTGTTCCGGGGCAGCCATTGCATATTGTGCAGCGTGGTAATAACCGGCATCCTACCTTTTTTTCTGATATGGACTATCAATTTTATTTGGATGCGTTGGCGGTTTCTGCAGAGCAATATGGCTGCGCAGTCCATGCGTATGTGCTGATGACAAATCATGTTCATTTATTACTGACTCCGAAAAATAGGTACCAGAGACCAATTGTTTCTAATATAGATTAGAGTTACATAGGCAAAATTCACAAGGAGGTGAGTCATGCCAGAAAGAATAGGAAAAATAGGTACCAGAGACCAATTGTTTCTAATATAGATTTTCATCACATGGGCAAAATTCACAAGGAGGTGAGTCATGCCACGCAAGCCACGCTTTCAATTCGCGGGTGTCCCTCAACACGTTATTCAACGTGGTAATAATCGTGAACCGTGTTTTTATGCGGAAGCAGACTACCGTCGTTATCTTAGTGACTGTCATGAGGCGGCCATACGTCACCACTGTTGCATACATGCTTATGTTTTGATGACAAACCATGTTCACCTGTTGGTAACACCACTGGTTGAACACGGTATATCAGGCATGATGCAGGTGCTTGGGAGGCGTTATGTTTATTATATGAATAAAACGTATCAACGAACGGGTACATTGTGGGAAGGGCGTTACAAAAAATAGGTACCAGAGACCAATTGTTTCTAATATAGATTAGAAATAATAGGTACCAGAGACCAATTGTTTCTAATATAGATTAGAGTTACATAGGCAAAATTCACAAAAAAAAATAGGTACCAGAGAGCAATTGTTTCTAATATAGATTCTCATCACATCGGCAAAATCACAAGGAGGTGAGTCATGCCACGCAAGCCACGCTTTCAATTCGCGGGTGTCCCTCAACACGTTATTCAACGTGGTAATAATCGTGAACCGTGTTTTTATGCGGAAGCAGACTACCGTCGTTATATTGATGACTGTCATGAGGCGGCCATACGTCACCACTGTTGCATACATGCTTATGTTTTGATGACAAACCATGTTCACCTGTTGGTAATGAAAATAGGTACCAGAGACCAATTGTTTCTAATGAAAAAATCAAAAAATAGGTACCAGAGAGCAATTGTTTCTAATATAAGAAAATAGGTACCAGAGACCAATTGTTTCTAATATAGGGAAAAATAGGTAAAGAAAAGTAACGGGGTTAGAAAAAAACAAACGGGGTCAGAACACAATACTTATAATTTATATGAATTCATGAGATGAATGTGATATCGCAAAAATATAACAGGTATGTATTAACGCTAGTGATAATAGGTATAGCGCTACTTGTAGCACCATCGACAGGTCTATTTTCTGCGTACTCGGCTGAATATTTTTCAATCGATCGAGATTCATACCTCCTTACACAAGATAATGGGATTCTCTATCTAATTGCTTTTGTGGTTTTTTTTGCCCTTATGGTGGTTTTGAGTTCCTATGTAATGATTATTTTTTTACTTATTGCAAACTTACTGACAAAGAAAATTACCTTAAAAGAGTTTTTCTTGGCAGCAAAGTGCAAACAATACCCTAATGAGTGGACAAAATAGGTACTAGAGACTGATGGATTCCCAGAAAATAGGGATCAGAGCACTTGAAAGTAACGGGGTCAGAACACAATACTTGCTAATATAGGTTGTTAGTAATTCACACTGGGCTTCCCAGCCTTCACTAGATACTTTCTAGCCTCGAAAAATAATCTTCTTCATACTTAGTGGGAGATAGCTAAAGGTCAAAATACAGACTGAATAATCTTGCTAGTAAATAGCTTTATTTTTAAATGGCACAGTTTGGGCGCAATATGGGCACAGAGATTTTCAGAAGTGTTAAGTAATTATCTAACACATTGAAAAATATGGCGCGCTCGGCGGGAGTCGAACCCACGACCTTTGGCTTCGGAGGCCAACACTCTATCCAGCTGAGCTACGAGCGCAATATTTTAGTTAACATGACTACGAGCACGTAATCACTGCGTTACAGGGCGAGCATAGTACCCTGTTGAGCTTTGTGATGTATAGCCTGCATCGCAAATATCAGGACATAGTGTAGGTCTATTAGTCTATTATTTATAGGGAAATTACTGAATTTTGGGCAATTTTTAGTTTTCCCGCCGAGGCAATGTGGCTATACTCTGCACCTAAATTTTTTACTGGGTTGGCGCGTTGCCACCTGAATAGCCATTTTAAAGCAAGGGGAAGTACTGTGGGCGATCATGATAAAGAAGTTTGGGGCACCTTAACAAAATTTATGCTGGCGTTGGCTGTATTAGCCGTGGTTATTTTTGTTGTGGCAGGTGCATTGTCACAAGGAAATAAAGACGCTGCTAAGGCAGATAAGGCTGCGTCAATGGATGAAGCGGTTGCAGAACGTATCGCACCTGTTGCCAAGGTAAAAGTGGCTGGTGATAAGGCGGCAGAACCTGCGGCTAAATTAAGCGGTAAAGACATGTACGCAAGTGCTTGTTTTGCCTGTCACGGTACTGGCGCAGCCGGTGCACCTGTTTTAGGTGATAAAGCAGCATGGTCTGCACGTATCGCTGCAGGTACAGATGCGTTGTACACCAATGCCATTGACGGCAAAGGCGGCATGCCTCCTAAAGGTGGTCGTGCTGATTTGAGTGATGATGCAATTAAATCGATTGTTGATTACATGGTGGCAGAGTCTAAATAGTCCTGAGCTATCGGAGATTGCCCTGACTCCGAAGGAGTAGGGTACTCATGATGAATCCGAAGGATTCTATGAGCAGAAGGGTTTGTATAATGATGCCGTAGGCGTCTATACGCCACAAACGTTAATTTGAGAAACATCTTAAAAAGAACGTTGATGTAAAGTTAAGGGTCACCGTTGGTGGCCCTTTTTATTGTCTGTAATTTAAGGAATATACCGCTTCGCCCAACCTGCCACTAAATCAGCGACATAAGCGGCATCGTTCTTGTTGGATAATAGATGATCCGCATTATCCAGACTGACGAGTGATGATGGTTTACCCGCGTGAATGTGTAGCTGTTCGGCATGTGAATGATTGAGCAGGTCATCATCAAGTGAATGGCATATCAGTAACGGCTTTTGAAAAGAGTTTAAGTAGGAGCCGTCATCGGGATAATCCAGATCCTCAAAGAATTTATTTTTAATCGTAAAATGATTACCACCGATTGTGATTCTGGCAGAACCGGATTTATTAACATCGGGTCTTAAGCCAAGATAATGCCGCGCAACATAACCGGGATCGGCTGGTGCAGCAATAGTGACGGCCGACTGGCAAGCAGGAATGCGCGCAGCAGCGTGTAGCATCGCGGTACCGCCCATTGAATGCCCAATGAGTAATTCTGGCGCCGTATAATTAGCCGCCATGTATTCACTCACTGCAACAATGTCATTGACATCAGAGGCAAAATTGGTGTCAGCAAAATTACCGTCGCTGTCACCGATACCGGTAAAGTCAAAACGCAGTACCGCAATGCCATTTTGTGCAAGGTGTTCGCAAATAATATGAAAGGCTTTTAAATTACGCGAGCAAGTGAAGCAGTGCGCAAATAAGGCCCAGGCATGGGGTTTGCCATGTTGAGGTAAATCCAACTCAGCACCCAGTGCTGTGCCAAAGCTACCTGGGATTCGTAACCGTATTTTTTTCATTAAAATAAATCGACGTAAATAATTAGCTGCGATGCTAACGGAACAAATAAGCAAAAGCTAGCGAGTTTATTATACCGGAGAACGATCTAAACGCCGGTAACCAATGGCTTCCTCCAGGTGTTGAGTTTGGATGTCGTCACTACTATCAAGATCAGCAATTGTGCGTGCCAGTTTTAAAATTCGATGCCACGCGCGTGCCGATAAACCAAGTTGTTCAATAGCCTGCTCTAATAGTGCGCTATCCTTGTTTTGAAGACGACAATGCAGGTCAATGTCTTTATTACTTAATCCCTGGTTAGTGCAGTGTGCGCGTGCTAACTGGCGCTGCCGAGCCTGTATAACGCGTTGCCTAACGGTATCACTGGTTTCACCGGCCTGTTGTTCATGAAGTTTGGCATAGTGTAGACGCGGTACCTCAATGTGCATGTCGATACGATCTAACAAGGGGCCTGAGATCTTGTTGCGATAACGACTAACCTGCTCAGTACTGCAATGGCATTTACCATTGGGGTCGCCCAGGTATCCACAGGGGCAGGGATTCATAGCAGCAATAAGCTGGAAACGCGCTGGGAATGTCGCCTGTCTTGCTGCTCGTGAAATATGAATTTGACCACTTTCGATAGGTTCTCGTAATACCTCTAACACCCTCCGTTCAAACTCGGCGAGCTCATCAAGGAATAACACACCATGATGCGCGAGTGAAATTTCACCAGGACGGGGTTGGCTACCACCACCAACTAAGGCGATAGCCGAGGCGGTATGGTGGGGGGCACGAAAAGGGCGTTGTCGCCAATTATGCTGAGAAGGTGCTTGCCCGCAAATGGATTGGACTGAAGCCGATTCAAGCGCCTCATCTTCTGTCATTTCTGGCAGGATAGTGGGTAGTCGTCTTGCCAGCATGGTTTTACCGGTACCGGGAGGACCTATCATGATCAGGCTATGATTGCCGGCAGCAGCAATTTCCAGTGCACGCCGTGCATGATGTTGGGAACGGACATCAGCCATGTCGTCACCTGTGACAGCTTGTCGTTCGGATTTTTCCTGGGCAATCAGTGCGAGCTTTTTACTGTCATTTAAATGTGCACAGACATCAAGCAAATGTACGGCGGCATATTGTTTTGCATTAAGGATTAATCTGGCTTCAGTTTGATTATCAATCGGTAAGATAAGTTGGTGTGCTGCTTTACGTGTTGCCAATGCAGAAGGTAGTGCAGCAGTAACAGAACGAATTTCACCAGTCAGGGCAAGTTCACC
>Ga0316207_10002576_pt1 | contig 18299 bp, 17 predicted proteins | sample 6weekpyrite_MG_FD_204943 | JGI IMG/M metagenome (GOLD analysis project Ga0316207, IMG submission 204943) | Microbial mat bacterial communities from mineral coupon in-situ incubated in ocean water Damariscotta River, Maine, United States -... | ecosystem: Environmental > Aquatic > Marine >...
TCCTCGATAATTTTTCTAACATACGCATTTCAGATTCGGTAAAACCTGCCTGTTCGCGGGCAGCATAATGAAAAGGTTTTCTGATAATACCTTGCATATACTGTTCAATCAGCCCAGCAAAGACCTCCTCAGGATCTAAATCTCGTTGCTGACAATAATAACGAAACCAGCGTGTGCCAATTTCAACATGACCAATTTCATCACGCAAGATAATATCCAGAATTTCTACCGCGCGATGATCACCTTGTTGCTTCAATCGCTTAATCATCCCCGGCGTGACATCCAGACCACGTGCCTCAAGCACCCGTGGCACGAGTGCCATACGCACCATACCATCATGTGCCGTCTGTTGTGCCATTTCCCACAAGCCGTTGTGTGCAGGGAAATCCCCATAATCATGCTCCAAACTGCGCAGGTGATCACGTAATAGACCGAAATGATAGGCTTCTTCACGAGCAACCTTAATCCAGTCAGCATAAAATTGTTCAGGCATATCACGAAAACGATACACCGCATCCCAGGCAAGATTAATGGCATTAAATTCAATATGCGCGATTGAGTGAATCAACGCGGCATGCCCTTCTTCACTACCAACTTTACGTTGGCGTAGGTCTTTGGGCGAAACTAATTCAGGCTTAGGTGGACGACCGGGTTCGCCTATCGGCACGACGGGGGAATTATTATTAAACTCTAACTCACCTGCAGCCCACGCCTTAGCTGCGAGCTCAGTTTCCTGACACTTGATATCAGGATTAGTTATGCTCAGACAATTTTCAGCAGTGTTAAATATATTCGGCATCGCTGCGGATCATACCGCAACTCTGGGCCCCTGTCTGAGAATCTAATTATCAGACCAGTCAATATCGCAGCAGAAAACAAGTTTCTCCCCGTCAGGAGCCTTCACCATGACCGACAATGTGATACAGAGCATCCCTGCTGTCATCGACAGGTAGGGGCGACTAATCTGTATCTCACCCGGATTATTCATTGCTTTTCTAAAGTACGGTCGCCGAAACCAGGAGACATTACGAGTATCCTCCAACATCGCAAAACGTTGTGGAAATAATCTCTCGTGCTCTTCTGGCAGGAAATTTAAACCGACTTGGTTACCACGACTGTTTAGCAGATAGCAGCGTTCAATACCGGATAGCGAAAGCAAATCCGGTATCAGTTCGTCGATGGGCAAGCCTGCTGTAACTCCATCAGTAATAGTTTTAAACATGTCGATATAGACTTTGAGTTTTTCTTTGGCGCTCTTGTCACGTTGTGAAACTAGATTGTGATATGCAGAACAAAGACTGGACAGGTTCATACCTCCTTCACCCAGGGCACCCGATGTTGCATCTATTCTTAACTCGGCTGCCGGTTTTGCGAAATAATATCCCTGCACAAAATCCACACCCGCATCCACCGCTAACAATGCTTGCTCTTCCTGCTCAACACCTTCAAGCAAAACAAGACTTCCACATTCATGAATCAGGGAAACGAGGTTAGGTAACATGCGACGGGCAACTTTATTCGTCGACAAGTCATGCACAACCGACTTGTCTAATTTGACAATGTCGGGCGATATTTTCCATACACGATCAAAATTTGAATTCCCCGTGCCAAAGTCATCGATAGCAATCAGGCAGCCCAAATCCCGGTAATACTGGATTGTTTCTGTCAGCATGCCTTTATCTTCGATCGAGTCTTCAAGTATCTCGACAACAACATTGTTAGGCGCAATCCCGGATTCAGAAAGTAAATCACCAAAAAATCTTCCATGGTTCTTACCATGTAAAAGTATCGCCGGGTGGATGTTCAAAAAAAGCCAGAATTCTTCGGTGGCCTGTTGAATAAAATTTTGGACATGCAAGTATCTGGTCAACCTGTCCAACGGAATGCAATGTTGTTCTGGTAGATAGCGAAATAGATCTATCGGAGAAAGAGGTTCCCCATTTTCTTTCCTTGCACGCACTAACCCTTCAAAACCAATCGGCCGTCGATGGGCAAGGCTGTATATTGGCTGGAAAACAGATGACAGTGCTGCCCCATAATGATTGCCTTCCAATGCACCTTTTTTACTTACATACGACTGTTTCTTGCACCATTCCAGTGCTGAGACTTCTTTGGCAAGGGCCCGCATAATATGTTCCTACTTATTGCTTAAACGCTTAACATTAGCGACTAATTGTTAAACCTGCATGAATTCATCATGACAGATTGATTACTTACTAAAATGTCTTTTTTGCAATTTACATGCCACTCCTGAAACCACTGCCAGCACGAGACAAAAAAAACGGGGAAGGTCACCCTTCCCCGTAGCATTAAACCAATAGTTTTTATGACTAGTTTGTCGATGTATGAACATCCATCTGTGGGTATGGAATTGAAATGCCTTGTTCATCAAAGGTCAGTTTAACTTTTTCTGTTAAATCAAACATAACTGCCCAGTAATCACCACTCTTAACCCATGGACGTACCACAAAGTTAACGCTGCTATCAGCCAGTTCCGAGACTGCAATCAGTGGTTCAGGATCTTTAAGTACCCGCTCATCACCCGTTACGATCTCGCGTAAAAGAGTCTGTGCTTTCTTTAAATCATCGTCATAACCAATACCAAACACCATATCAATACGACGTGTCTCGCGCGCAGAGAAATTAGTGATGGTGCCACCATAGATGCTGCCATTTGGAACAATAATTTCACGGTTATCGCCCGTGCGCATCATGGTGCTAAATATACTAATTTTTTCAACAGTTCCTGCAACACCACCCGCTTCAACAAAATCACCGGTCTTAAAGGGACGAAAAACAATCAACATAACACCGGATGCAAAGTTTTGTAATGAACCTTGCAATGCCAAACCAACAGCCAGACCGGCAGCACCCATTAATGCAATAAGTGACGTGGTATCAACGCCTAACTGGTTTAAGGCGGCGATAATAATAAATAGCAGTAATGCCGCAGATATAATCGAGCAAACAAAATCGATTAAGATATTATCCATATTCGCTTTATTAAGTAGGCGACGAACAATACCCACAATTATTTTCGCAACCATACGTCCAACGATGTATATGATCGCGGCCAATACAATATTGATTCCCCATGGAATCACATAGGTATTTAGCATCTCTTGTAAATCAATATTCTCAAACATACTGCCTCCAAAAAATGTATTTTTCGTTCTGTAAAATAAAAAGTTTCAATCTAGCTAAGTTAATTTAGCGAGACCACGCTGAAAATCGGCTTTCAAATCTTCTATGTCTTCAAGCCCCACCGCAACCCGAATCAGACCATCGGAGATACCTGCTTCCTGACGCTGCTCGGGGGTTAAACGCCCATGTGTGGTAGTGGCCGGATGAGTAATCGTTGTTTTGGTATCACCCAGATTTGCAGTGATGGAAACCAGTTCGGTTGCATCAACCAACGTCCACGCATCGTCCTTGCCACCGTTTAATTCGAATGACAACACCGCACCCGGGGCACTTTGCTGTGATTGGGCAATATCATACTGTGGATGAGTTTTAAGCCCAGGGAAATAAACTTGAGACACCGCTGGCTGTGCTTGCAACCATTCTGCAAGTTGCTGGGCATTTTCACAATGCGCTTTCATACGTACAGACAATGTTTCAAGCCCTTTCAAAAATGTCCAGGCATTAAACGGGCTCATGCTTGGGCCACAGGTACGCACCACACCATAGATGTCCTTACCAACCAGCTCCTCACTGCCGACTACCGCGCCGCCCATGCAGCGCCCTTGTCCGTCGAGAAACTTCGTTGCAGAATGAATAACAATATCAGCACCTAACTCGAGCGGTCGCTGTAAGGCTGGCGTACATAAACAATTATCCACGACCAACAAACAATCTCGTTCATGCGCGATAGCTGCAAGGCTGCGAATATCTGCGACCTCACCTAAGGGATTTGACGGTGTTTCCAAAAACAGGAATACCGTGTTGTCCTGAATCGCATCTTGCCAGGCTTTCTCATCAGTTAAGGCAACAAACGTTGTTTCAACGCCAAACTTGGCTAAATGCTGAGAAAACATAACCGTGGTTGTGCCAAAGATACTTTGGGATGCAACGATATGATCACCGGCTTTTAATAATCCAAGACAGGTAGCTAAAATAGCCGCCATGCCAGATGCCGTTGCCACACAACGCTCACCACCTTCCAGCGCAGCTAAACGTTGCTCAAAGGTTCGAACAGTGGGGTTCGTAAAACGTGAATAGATATTTCCCGGCTCATCACCAGAAAAACGTGCCGCTGCTTCTGCCGCACTATTAAAGACATAACTCGACGTCGTAAATATGGGTTCAGAATGCTCGCCTTCAGGTGTCCGCACCTGACCTGCACGTACTGCGCGAGTATTGAATTTATAATCCTTGTCTGACATCCCGGCTCCTCATCCAAATTAATGGATACATGTTAACTGTTTTCGGACTAACGGGCACAAAAAAACCCGCTCAACGATCGCTAAAGCAGGTTACCCTCCCTTTAGCTGCATTTATTAAGCGCCCGCAATCTGAGTCAAATCGGCGCTTTAATTTCTTTGAACTGTGGCCAGTCTAGGCAGTGATAAGCTGCCTGTCAAGATCAAGCTGTATTATGCATGTCCAATGAAACTGACTTTTCATCCGTAGTTTCCTTGGCAGAATCTGAACGCAATAATTCCAGCTGCTCAAGATAAAGTGATGTTACGCCACTTGTAACATACTCGCCATTAAAGACCGAGGTATCAAATTTCTTTAGCGAGGTATTGCCACGATGCACTGCGTCAATCAAGTCATCTAAATCCTGAAAGATTAATCGATCCGCACCTATCGCCTCAGCGATTTCTTCATCATTTCTATCATGTGCGATCAGTTCCTGTGCACTGGGCATATCGATACCATAAACGTTTGGAAAACGCACAGGTGGCGCTGCTGAAGCAAAATAAACTTTCCTCGCACCGGCATCACGTGCCATCTGAATAATTTGCTGTGAGGTTGTACCTCGGACAATCGAATCGTCAACCAGTAAAACGTTCTTGTCACGGAATTCAAGATCAATCGCATTGAGTTTTTGGCGAACCGATTTTTTTCGCTGTTTCTGCCCTGGCATAATAAAGGTACGACCAATGTATCGATTCTTGATAAAGCCTTCGCGATATTTAACACCCAGTTCATTGGCAAGTTGTAATGCAGAGGTACGACTGGTATCAGGAATTGGAATAACAACATCAATATCGTGATCAGGCCATGTCTTCTCAATTTTATGTGACAGGTTCTCGCCCATACGTAAACGCGCCTTATATACTGATACCCCATCCATAATGGAATCCGGCCGCGCAAAATAAACATGCTCAAAGATACATGGAGCGGGATCAGGGTTACGCGCACATTGGCGGGTATAAAGCTCACCCTTCATATCAATGAAAACTGCTTCACCGGGCTCAACGTCACGAATCAATTGAAAACCAAGTGCATCAACGGCGACACTTTCAGATGCCACCATGCTTTCCGGGCCATTGTCTGTCTGGCGACTACCAAAAACCAGAGGACGTATGCCGTTGGGATCGCGGAATGCAACAATGCCGTAATCGGTAATCATTGCTACCACTGCATAACCACCACTGACACGTTGATGGACACGAGCCACCGCAGCAAATATATCATTTTCATCAATGCGTAATTTACCCAGTGCCTGCAACTCGTGTGCAAAAATATTTAACAGTACTTCAGAGTCTGACTCGGTATTAATATGGCGTAAGTCTTCTCGGAATAATTCTTTTTTCAGAACATCTGCATTTGTCAGGTTGCCATTGTGCGCGAGACTGATGCCAAACGGTGAATTAACGTAGAAAGGCTGCGCTTCAGCAGATGAGGCACAACCCGCAGTTGGGTAACGCACATGTCCTATACCCATGTCACCGGGTAACTCAAGCATATGTCGAGTATGAAACACATCGCGCACCAGACCATTACTCTTACGCAGATGTAAGCGCCCGTTATGACAGGTAATGATTCCCGCGGCATCCTGACCACGATGCTGTAACACGGTTAAACCGTCATAAAGAGTTTGGTTAACGGGATGATTCCCAACCACACCAATAATGCCACACATTATTTCAGCCTCATGCGTATTTGAAATTGGCCGCGATGTCTTCCGGCAGGAAGGACTTCAACCAAATTGCCATTTCTTGAAAATGTTTGATAAATATTGAATCTTGCCACCATGGATCTGCCGGTAATTGTGTTAACCCGGCCATCAGTACCAGTATAGCTACAATAACAGTACCACGCGCGATACCAAAGATAACACCTAACATGCGATCAGTACCGGTTAATCCGGACTTTTTAACCAGAGTTGATATAAGGTTATTCACAAGCGCCGCGATAATAAGAGTCACGACAAATAACAGTGCAAAAGCACTAATCAGTCTTAATGAAGGCGTATCAATATACTCGCTTAATATCGTCGCAAGATTCTGGTGGAAGGTGAATGCAACCCAAAAAGCCAGTACCCAGGCAACCAGTGACAATGCTTCTTTAACAAAGCCACGCAGTACACTAATTAGCGCAGAAAGCGTGACAATAATAATAATGGCGACATCAACCCAAACCATCATTAACCTGCTAACAAACGAAACATACAACCCCCACAGTGATTGCAGCAGATCCTAACAGAGCCACGCGCTCAGATGAAGTCAGGAGTATGAAAAAAAACCACCATCGCAGTTACGAGGGGTGTTTAACAATAAAGGTTCGGCCCTTATAAATCCCTGCCAGCTTCTTACGGATAGTTTCGGCTGACTCACGTTTCAATTCGGGGCCTATACGCACCCGAAAGCTTGCTGTGTCGTTAACGGATACCGTATCAACAAATGCCGAAAAACCTTTTTTACGTAACTTATCTCTTAAAGCAAAAGCATTCTTCTTCGAACCAAAACTACCTACCTGAACTGCCCAGGCACTTAAACCTTCACGTATTTTTTTAACTTCAACGGGTTTAGGGGTCGGTTTAACGGCTGCAATTTTAACCGGTTTTGGCTGTTTAACTGCCGCTTTTTGAGCCGGCTTTGATGCCGGTTTTTCTGTTTGCTTTGTTTGGGAAGAAACTTGGGCCGCCAGTCCCTTTTTAATAACCGGCTTTGACTCTACAACCGGCTTAATCTTTACCGCAGGGGTCAGTGGGATAACTTTGGAAATATAGCCACCTTCCGGTTTTGGCGGGATATTGCTCTCGGTAATCGCTGAGGTCGTTGACTCACGACCATCTAATACCATTGGAATGAAGATCACTGCCAATGAAACCAATACGCTGGCACCCACTAAACGAACTTTTAAATTGGTTTCTTGCATCACTCAAACCCTATCCAATATATGGTCATTATAACTGCTGAGCCATCGCTTCGGCTACTGTATAAAAGGAACCGCAGACAACCACTCTGTCATTGTCAGTACTGTCTGCCTGAGCCTGCTGAAAAGCCGCTATAACAGAATCAAAACAGGCCACATTTTCCGAGGAAATACCGCCACTTATACAGACATCTCTAATTATCTCAGGTTCCGCAGCACGAGGCTGTACTGGCGCGGCTAAATACCACTGCGTCGTCTGCCCCGACAACTGCGTAATCATTTGCTGAATATCCTTATCTGCCATCACGCCAAAAACCACACGTGTTTGCCCCGACACTGGCTCAGAAGCCAAGGTCTGGGCTAATGCCGCAGCACTGGCCGGATTATGCGCAACATCAAATATAGATTCGATCCCGTCACCACGGCGTTCAAACCGGCCACGACAATGCACATTTTCAAGTCCCTCTATGATATCGAGGCTATCAACCGGAAAATCAACTAATTGTTGTAATACCGCAATCGCAACAGCCGCGTTATCAAGCTGACAATCAGCGCCTAAAGCCGGTTTTGACAGTCCTGTCAGGGCAGGATGACCTTGTTCAATCCAGTCCCAATGCTGTCCATGACGTTGAACATCAAAATCTTCACCCAGCACAGACAAAATCGCGCCTGTTTGTTTTGCCATTTGCCTAATTGACTCGGGCATGTCGCGTTCGCCACAAACGGTCACACAGCCCTTACGCATAATGCCGGCCTTCTCAAAACCAATCTTCTCTCTATCGTTGCCGAGCCACTCTTCATGGTCAATATCTATGCTGGTAATAACCGAAATATCTGCGTCAATAATATTCACCGCATCCAGTCGGCCACCCAGCCCCACTTCGAGTAACACCACGTCCAGTTGATGTCGTGAAAAAATATCAAATGCAGCCAGCGTACCAAATTCAAAGTAACTCAAAGAGGTGTTTTTGCGTGCGCGCTCTACCCGTGCGAAGGAACGACATAAACTCTTGTCATCCACATCGATGCCGCCAACACGAACACGCTCGTTGTAGGAATGAAGGTGTGGAGAGGTATAACTACCAACGCTGTAACCGGCTTGAAGCAAAATGCTTTCTAACATGGCAATAGTAGAACCTTTGCCATTAGTTCCTGCTACGACGATGATTTTAAATGCGAGGCGACTTAAGTTTTGACGCTGAAATACATCTCGAACCCGCTCAAGACCCAGTTCAATTTCCTGTGGATGCAATGTTTCCAGATAACTAAGCCAATCAGGCAAAGATTTATTACTACTACATCCGTCTATCTGTACTGTAAACGGGGAGTTCATTCAGGTAGGTTTAAGCAGATTTCGGCTCTGCATCAACGGGCTCTTCTTTGTCAATTTGCGGTGCAGGTTGGCGCGTTAGCATCGCCAGGATTTGACTCACTCGATCACGCATATCGCCACGTTTCACAATCATATCAATAACACCGTGCTCAAGCAGGAACTCACTACGCTGAAATCCTTCTGGTAAGGTTTCACGTACTGTTTGTTCAATCACGCGCGGGCCAGCAAAACCAATAAGCGCTTTTGGCTCAGCAATATTGATATCACCCAACATAGCCAAACTGGCAGAAACGCCTCCCATGGTAGGATCTGTCATAACCGAAATAAACGGTATGCCGCGCTTGGACATGCGTGCTAATGCTGCACTGGTTTTAGCCATTTGCATTAACGAGAACAGTGCCTCTTGCATCCGCGCTCCGCCACTTGCCGAGAAACAAACCAGAGGAATATCTTCAGCCAGACAATATTCAGCAGCTCGACGAAAACGTTCGCCAACAACCGAGCCCATTGAACCACCCATAAAACGAAATTCAAACGCACAAGCCACCAGCGCAATACCATTAACACGACCACTCATCACAACCAGTGCGTCATTTTCATCAGTCGTTTTTTGTGCTGCGGTAAGACGATCTTTATATTTTTTACTGTCTTTAAATTTCAGCGCATCAACTGGAATCAGTTCTGTACCGAGTTCAACGCGAGGCTCTTCATCAAGAAAAGCTTCCAGACGGCGACGCGCACCGATCCGCATATGGTGATTACACTTGGGACAGACATCGACATTTCGTTCAAGCTCGGCACGATAAAGTACCGCGTTACACGCAGTACACTTTGTCCATAAACCTTCCGGAACGCTTTTGCGTTTCGAGCTATCTGTTCTTATCTTCGATGGAAGTAATTTTTCAAACCAACTCATAATATTCTATTGTTTTATTAATGTGTTACCTGACTATGCTCAGGTAGAGGTCTAATTATAGCCCAGTTCCTGGCTCTGCGCCTCCACGGGTGATTACAGGCTATCCAGCGCTTCGCGAATTTCAGCCAAAATGCGACAAATTGCAGGAGAAATAGCTTCCGGATTGTCTTGATTTGCCTCTGCTTGGCGCACTAAAACACTGCCAACCACCACGGCATCTGCAACCGAGCCGACTCGTTTGGCGGACTCCGCATCCTTAATGCCAAAACCAACACCCACTGGCAGCTCTGTATGACGACGGATAGCGGCCATTTTATCGGCCACGGCAGCCGTATCAAGAGTTGCTGCCCCCGTTACACCCTTGATCGAGACATAATAGACAAAACCGCTTGCCGTTGAGCAAAGACGCTCAATACGTTCGTCGGTCGTCGTCGGCGCAATCAAAAAAATCGGATCAAGTTGATGTTTTGCCAGCTCGGCAACAAATTCACCACCCTCCTCGGGAGGTAAATCAACAGTTAAGGCTGCATCAACGCCCACACTGGCTGCTTGTTCGGCAAAGTTGGCATAGCCCATGACTTCAATGGGATTTAAGTACCCCATCAGTACAACCGGCGTATCATTATCGACTTCGCGAAATTCTTTTACCATTGCAAACACATCATGCAAGCTGATGTTGTGCAATAAAGCGCGTTCGCTGGCTTTTTGAATGACGGGCCCATCAGCCATCGGATCTGAAAACGGTACGCCCAATTCGATAACATCTGCACCTGCTTTAACCATGTCATGCATTAACGGCACGGTAATAGATGCAACGGGATCACCCGCTGTTACATAAGGAATTAATGCTTTTCGCCCTGCTTCGCGCAGTGATAAAAATTTTGCTTCAATACGACTCATAATTAAAACTCTATCCCTTCAAGTGCTGCAACCGTATGAATATCTTTATCACCACGACCTGATAAATTCACAATAATAATTTCATCTTTTTTCATCGTCGGTGCAAGCTTGGTGACATACGCTAACGCATGGCTGGACTCTAATGCAGGTAAGATACCCTCAATACGGGTCACATCATGAAAACCCGCTATGGCTTCCTTATCATTAATCGCAACATATTCAACACGACCCACATCTTTTAACCATGAATGTTCTGGCCCTACGCCCGGGTAATCTAATCCAGCTGAAACAGAATGTGTTTCGATAATTTGACCATTCGGATTTTCCATTAAATAAGTACGATTACCATGTAATACACCAGGTTGCCCTGCGCATAACGGCGCTGCATGATTACCTGTTTCCAGCCCGTCACCCGCTGCTTCAACACCGTAAATTTTTACATCGGGATCATTTAAGAACGGATAAAACAAACCAATTGCATTTGACCCACCGCCAACACAAGCGACTAAAGCATCAGGTAAACGTCCGGCTTGTTGCTGAATTTGTTCGCGTGCTTCACGACCAATAATCGCCTGAAAGTCACGTACCATTGCAGGGTATGGGTGAGGGCCGGCAACCGTCCCAATAATATAAAAGGTATCATCAACATTAGTGACCCAATCACGCATCGCTTCATTAAGTGCATCTTTGAGCGTCGCTGAACCAGATTCAACCGGTACAACTTCTGCACCCAATAACTTCATTCGATATACATTTAAGGCCTGACGTTGAATATCTTCTGCGCCCATGTAAACAACGCACTCCATACCAAAACGCGCTGCAACAGTTGCCGTTGCGACACCATGTTGTCCTGCACCGGTTTCTGCAATCACACGCTTCTTACCCATGCGCTTCGCAAGCAAAGCCTGACCGATGGTATTATTCACTTTATGCGCACCGGTGTGATTCAGATCTTCACGCTTTAAATAAATCTGCGCACCACCGAGTGCTTCCGTCCAGCCTTTTGCAAAATACAAAGGAGAAGGACGACCTACATAGTGTTTCAGATCATGATCAAATTCTGCCAGAAATTCCGGATCTTTGATCGCACTTTCATATGCCTCGGTTAACTCTTCAATCGCGGCCATTAACGTTTCAGAAATAAAACGACCGCCATAAGGACCGAAGTGTCCGCGCTCATCCGGCATGTTCATAAAATCGTTGATACTGTCTTGCTGACTCATTTCATTTAACTCATTATTGGGCGGTACTCACCGCAGTCACAAATGCACGAATCTTTCCGGCATCTTTAATCCCTTTGCTTGCTTCAACACCACTGCTGACATCGACCGCATAAGGACTCATTTTCTTGATGGCATCCCCGACATTTGCAGGTTCCAGTCCACCGGCGAGGATTATAGGCGTATCAAGCCCATCTGGCACGCGATCCCAGTCAAAAACTTCCCCTGTTCCACCTGCTTCGTTGGGGTTAAAGGTGTCCACCAATAAGCCTCTTGCCGTATTGTATTGTCGGGCGGCATCTGCCAAATCCGCGTCATCTTTCATACGTATAGCCTTTATATAAGGTGTAGAGAAAGCCTGACACTGTGCGGGAGTCTCTGAGCCATGAAATTGCAATAAATCTACCGGCACCGCAGCCAGTACATCCTCGACCTCAAAATGCTCGGCATCAACAAAAAGCGCTACAACAGAGACAAATGGCGGTAAAACCTCACAAATCGCCTGAGCCTGCTCAATGGTCACCGCCCGCGGGGATTTTGGATAAAATACCAGACCAATCGCATCTGCACCGGCATCAGCTGCGAGCAGTGCGTCTTCTGCACGCGTAATTCCGCATATTTTGATCCGTGTTGTCATCTTTGCTACCGGTTAGCCTTTAAATTGAGGTATTTTAACGGAACAGTGGCCATTTTGATATGCAAAATAGTGACTTACAGGCATCTATTGTTTTCAACCCATGACTAACATAATCTTAAAAAACTCAATAAAACGATAAAAGCCGCAAAATCCAACCTATGACTCATTTTCTCAAAACCAGGCTTAGTAAAGGTTTCAAAACGTCACCTCTACAACACCCACTATTGTCTAGCAGTCTTTTTATCATTTTTGCTGTCATTGCTTTGACCATCGGCTTTAGCACGGGTCTATTAGAATTGGTTTCACTTGAATCAGAACTGATTTACATTTTGCCGTTGGCGCTGTTTATTTTTCCTTCCTTGTTTGAAGAGGTGGTCTTTCGAGGTCTGCTTATACCCAATGACACCCTGTTAAAAGGTTATAATATCATTCTAAAACGCAGTGTCATGAGCTCAGTTATTTTTGTGATCTGGCATCCACTTAATGCACTAACTATTAACCCTGGTGCGAAAAGTTTCTTTCTGGATCCCTGGTTTCTGTTGATAGTATTTGTATTAGGAATGGTATGTAGTCTGGGCTACATATTTTCACGTTCTTTATGGGTACCCGTGATCATGCACTGGATAACAGTGCTGATATGGGTATTATTTCTCGGCGGGCGTAATCTTGTTCTACAATAAAGCGGTTATTGAACAACAGCAATGCTATTCCATAAAATAGCATTCCATGTGATCAGCAAAACAATCATTGGCAGATAGCCAATCTGAACATTCCTGTATCGCATCATCAATACTGCCAAATGTTGCTATAACATTGCCATGATCAGTTATTAACATCGCACTGTTATCCGTCATTTCTTTAATAAATAGATTCATTGCGTATCTCCTAAGTTTGTGTAAAAACACACATGCAGGAGATTGAATATTTACAGTGAACAACCCATGACAGAAAGATTAATTATTTATGACAAATATGCTAGAAAAATTAGCTTTCAGATACTTCAAAAAATTCAAAGCTGACTCACCTTTTTATTATTATCTACTCTAACACATTGATTATTAGACGCATTGTATTATCACTCCGATAAAGTCTATGATCTGTTTATACTCGTTAGAATTTGAAACAAACTATGCTCATCCCTCATCAGGAACTAAAAGAATCGACACTCATTGCACTCATTGAAGAGTTCATTGATCGAGAAGGTACCGATTACGGTGAATCTGAAGTCAGCCGTTCTGCTATGATTGCCCAGGTTCATCAACAACTTAGCAGTGGCAAGGTCGTTATTTGTTATGATCCTGATTCTCAAAGCTGTAATTTAATCACTGCTAATAAAGCCAGTACGATGCAAGAAAATTTTGAATAGCTCTTTTCTTCTGCCTCACCTCCGGTTATGCTGAAAAAAAAACTAAAGGAGGGGGAAAATGGAACTTTTCATAGGAAATCTGAGTGCCGATACACGGCAGCATCAACTCCAGAAATTTCTGGGAAGTTATGGTAAACAAGCAGAACTATCTCTGCGCAAACTAAAGTTTGATACGTCTGTTTACTATTATGCTCACGTAGAAATTGAATCTGAAAAACTCGCATTAAAAGCGATAAAAAAACTTCATGGTAAACGACTCAATGGTAAGCCTGTTCTTATCCGTGAATTTGAATATCGCGCCAGTAGCAATGACCGTCGCAGCTTAAACTGGCGTAACGTAATATGGAATAATATTGAACGCCGTTTGACTGAGCGGCGTCATCGTTCAAAAATTTTTGAAAGAAAAGAACCTGAGTTTGTGGGTTATAACAATCTTGCCAAAAAAGGCTAATGATTCTACTAAAACCACCTGGCGCTCTCAGCGCCTTGTTGGTTACAAGTATTTAAATATCTGCAATTAAACCCGCGCCACCTACTTTAGGTATCTCAAATTCATCCGGGTACTCAACACTCATAAAGTACAAGCCATCAGGCGATGCGGTTACACCACCAAGTTTTCTGTCTTTATGAGCCAGGACTTCTGCTGCCCAATCGGGTTTTTGTTCGCCTGTACCAATCGCCATCAACACGCCTGCAATGTTTCTCACCATGTGATGTAAAAATGCATTTGCACGGATATTAATACAAATAAATTGATCTTTTTGAACCACCTCAAGCTGGTGTATTGTTCGTATTGGGCTCTTGGCCTGACATGCAACAGCACGATAGGAACTAAAATCATGCTCTCCAATCAATGCAGTGGCAGCTTGTGACATTAACTCAACATTAAGTTGCTTACCCTGCCAGGTAACACGCTTCGATAAAACAGCAGGACGAGAAAATTGATTCAAAATAATATACTGATAACGTCGACTCAATGCTGAAAAACGTGCGTGAAATTCCTCATTAACAGGCTGCGCCCAATGCACTGAAATATCTTTCGGTAAATTTGCATTACAGCCAAGTACCCATGAACGCTCACTGCGATCTGCCGATGTCTCAAAGTGAATCACCTGCCCCAGGGCATGCACGCCTGTATCAGTACGACCTGCACAAACAACACTCACTTGATGATCAGCCACGGTTGAAATCGCTTTTTCAACTGCTTGCTGAACACCATAACCATGTTTCTGTCTCTGCCAGCCATTATAAGCAGAGCCATCATATTCAATACCAAGTGCTATCTTTTTCATATCAGGTACAGTGCTACAAATAATACGAGTGGAATCAGCCATTGTATAACGCTGGGCGTTTCAATACGGGGTAACGAAACGGCAACAGAAGAATGCGCAGTCGCTTGTTGTTCCACTCTGAGTAATAAGCTGGCAATCGCATCAATTCCGCGTTGAACAATTGGTGTTGTTTTCTCGTTTTCCTTTAATGACTGTCTAATTTCAGCTTCTGTGTCGGTAACACGATCCATTGTTAAAACCAGTCGGGCTGCAAATAATCCTGTATCCACCTTCAGCATTTTAAAAGGATATATCAACCACATAATTGAGACTATCAATGCCTCTTGAGACGTCGATTTCATAATCAAAACGACTGCGCTAATAATATTTAACAACACTAATGCACGTAACAGTCCTGTTGTGAGACCATCCTGACTGGGTATCAGGGCTAACGGAATCAGATCAGTAATAAACATAGGGCTACCTGGAACAAACCAGCCATAAAGAACAAGTAGCGATATCCATAGCCATTTCATACGCCAGCATAGTTGCCAGATATGCTGCCAGTAAACTCGCCCTTTTAGAATAACAAAGGAAAACAACCCAACTGATATTAAAATGACTCGCTCAGGATTGAGCGATACAAGCATACTGATAACAACCAGCAAACTAAGAACCTTAATAAATGGATGCATAGCACTAAACGCAAACAACCGGCATCAAAGTGCCGGTTGCCTGCGTAACTACAATATTATTAAAGCTGATCAATCAATCCCTTCGCTTCTGACTGTTGATCATCGTTACCTTCTGTAAGGACTTCATCTAGAATAGCGCGTGCTCCATCAGGATCACCCATGTCGATATAGGCTTTTGCAAGATCCAGTTTTGTCGCAACTTCATCCATGCCAAGCATTGAATCATCAACATCAGCTGCTGGCGCATCTTCTGTCGTTGCACTATCAAGCTCTAAATCCAGGCTGTTATCTGACTCGTCTGGCGTAGAAATATCACTCGTATCAAGTTCTATTTCAGCTTCAGTTTCGGTTTTATCTAGTTCAAGTTCCAGATCACCAAAGTCAGCGGCAGGTTCTGGTTCAGCGTTGACTTCTTCCGCTTTCGTCTCGCTGACATCATCATCCATGTCCAGAGAAAGCTCATCAATGTCTAATGTTAGATCATCGTCTTCGTCTGCATCTGAACTTGACTCTAATGACTCAAGTTCCATATCCAGAGATAATTCGTCATCAGTATCAATACTTAACTCTTCTGAATCAGAGGCATCAGCCACATTATCCATATCAAGTGATAAATCAAGATCATCATCCAGATCACCGATGCCATCGAGATCAGAGAAATCATCTTCGGTTCCCGTTTCTTCTGCACCAAATAATTCATTACCAGGACATAACTCACGCCCCATCACTACTGCCTTATCCCAAAGAGCAGTGTTTTGATCATCCATTGAATCGTTAAGTTGTTTTGCGTGTGTCAGGAACGAATCTGCATTACCCGTTGCATGATAAACTTCCATCAACTTCAGGCGAAGATCCAGTCTATCGGGTTCTTGTTCAATCGAAGCCAGTAGTAATTCTTCTGCTTGCTGATGTTTACCATAGGCAATATATACATCCGCTTCTGCAGAAGGGTCCACCTCACTTGAGTCAGACTCCATCGCGCCTTCCATTGCACTTGGCGCAAAGTCACTCAACAAACTTGTTTCTGCATTCGCTGAAGAGGTAGTTGTGGTCGAAGCTGGTGGCTTACCGGCCAAAATACTTTCAGGGAATTGCATATTATTTCGACGACGCTGCATAACCAGCCAAATCACCGCGAGTACAGCAACAATAACGGCAATCATGGCTGCCAAAATGACCGGATCATCAAACAGACTTGGTTCTGCTTTCGGTGCTGGAGCAGGAGCAGGTGCCGGTTTTGGCGCAGAAGCCGGTGCTTTAGACTCAGGAACTTCATCTAATGCATAGGGATTGATTTTCTTATCGTCAACTAATGGTTTTACTACTGATTCAGGTTTCTTCTCTTCAATAACCGGTTCTGGAGCCGTTTCTTCAACTGGCGCAACTGGCTCAGGAACAACCTCTGCAACAGGAGGAGCAACAGGTGCTGCTTTAGCATCACTCAATTTATTTTGTAAATCTGAAAGCGAGTCATCCTTCAGTTCAAGCAAACGCTCCATAGAGCCAATTTGATCTTCTAAAGATTTAACACGATCTTGTAACTTATCGTTTTCTTTAGCCTTTGAGGCTAACTGCTCATTTACCAGTGCCAGCTTTTCAGATGAAACACCGTCATCAGAACCAACACCCTGACTACCCGTCGCCTTTGAGTCTGGCGTAACAAGTTTAACTGTTGATTCTTGCGTTTCTGCTGCACCCGCCGATTCGCGAACCGGGCTTGATGAAGTTGTCGTGCCTGTTGGCGTCGCTGATGTTGTTAAATTATCTTGCGCCGAACGCCAAATTAAATTTTGTTGCCGTGCAAGCTTAACGGCACCATCACGATCAATAACTTGAATATCGGCCAGATCAGGGACACGTAATACAACACCGGACTTCAAACCATTAATATTGTTACCCGCAAAGGCATCCGGGTTCGCATTTTGCAAAGCAAGCATCATTTGCGAAACACCGATACTGCTATCAGGACGAATACTTTCTGCTATCGACCAAAGTGTTTCACTCTTTTTAACCTGATAGCTATCACCGGTAAACGCAGGTGCTGACGCAACGCGAGGTGAACTATCCAATTCTTGTGCAGGTGCTGCATCGATATCAATACGAGGGAATAAATCGTCCTGTCGACTACTCACAACAGGAGCCGATGGCGCAGGAGCTGAACTAAAACTTGGCGCTGGTTCAGGCTTTGACTCACGAATAACACGCGTCGGTGCAGTAACAACTGGCGTTTGTATTGGTGCAGCTTTACGTTGCGCGAAAATAGGTGGGTCGAGTAACAACGTGTACTCACGTAACAAACGACCACTTGGCCAATCTATATCAACCAGGAAATCCAGAAATGGTTCGCGAATTGGACGCTCTGAGTAAACCTTGATGTAGGCGTTACCATCACCCTTCTCAACAACTTTGAATTTTAAAGCAGAGAGATTCAGAGTTCGATCAATTCCCGCAGCTGTAAACTCTTTTAATGTTGCGAGCGTGACACGTATATTGTCACCTTCACCGGGACGTACCGAGAATAATTTAATTTCAGCATCCAGTGGTTCACTCAGTGCTGACTTAACCTCAATGTTTCCGACACCCAATGTAAAGGCTACGTTAGAAGCCAGCAGGCAGATCAACGTGATAAAAA
>Ga0316207_10002577_pt1 | contig 18299 bp, 27 predicted proteins | sample 6weekpyrite_MG_FD_204943 | JGI IMG/M metagenome (GOLD analysis project Ga0316207, IMG submission 204943) | Microbial mat bacterial communities from mineral coupon in-situ incubated in ocean water Damariscotta River, Maine, United States -... | ecosystem: Environmental > Aquatic > Marine >...
AGGTGTCGCTCTGGATCGCCAGGGCAGAGACCGTGTTGTGGATGCGTACACCCTCGAGCACGATGGGACCCATGAAGCCGAAGAACGAGATGTCCGAGGCATCACGGAAGCCGTGGTACTTCTCTCGGATCTCGATGTTCCGGATGACTGCCCATCCGTTCCAGCCTGCAGGAGGACACAGGGGGTTCCCGTTGACGTATGAGGACCCGTCTCCCAGACGGGAGGCAATCTGAATCGGGTTCCCCCCGGTGTCCATGAAGAAGCACTGGTCGATGTAGATGTGGCGAGGCCACTCCGCATAGACAGCGTGTTCCCTGACGGGGGCGAAGTTGCACCCGACGAGGTAGAGGGAGTGGTTGGACTGGGGGTGCAGCCACATCTTCCCCCCGTACCCCTGCCAGGATTCATCACCAGGGGTCGGGCCGAAGTAGCAGTTCCTGAATGCCATCCAGCCCATCCAGGGCTGGGGACGGGAGGAGGAGAAGAAGGTCTCCCCTGGCATCAGGGGGGGCATGGCAGCGTCCACGCCGACAGCGAACATGGACCCCGGGTTCACCACCCGTACATCCTCGAAGGTCGCTGTGCGCCACGGGGACACACCATTGATCTGGTTGACCACCTGACCCTTGAGGGTGACTTGCTGTCCCCCCAGGGTCGCCACGTCCCCGTACCACTTCCGCTCGATCTCAGGCTCCTCCTCGAAGACGGGGAGGGGACGGGAGGAGAAGTCGATGGCCGGCGGGTTCCACTCAGGGTGGGTGGTCCCCTGGAGGGTCGCGAGGGCTAGGAGGAACCCAAGCATCAGAGGTTCCTCATCCGCTTCGCCACGGTGTCACGGAAGGTCTGGTCCGTCTTGTAGCGCGGGTCCCGCATGGCATTGAGTGCCTGATCCATGTGGGTGTACGCAGGTTCAGAGACCTGACCAGAGGTGCCACGGAGGAGCTGGGGGGAGTTCCCGTTGGCAGCCGAGTACCGCGACATCAACCCTTGAGCTGCGATGGTCGCCATCTCGGGGGAGCCGCTGACAGCCTGGTTGTAGGCTTCGAGCTCCTGCGGGTTCATGTTGTCCTGTGCCCAGGCGACCGCTTGCCCGTAGGCCTCACGTCCACCCACGGCATCGAAGATCTGTCCCGCTGCCTTCTCCTGACGGAGCATCTCCCCTTCGAGGTATCGCTCCACGAACTGACGGGGGACCTTGGTCTCTTTGCTGAACGCATCGAGATCAGCCTCCTCGAGCTGTCCTCCAGACTCAGCCCATCGCTGGGCGAACTCCTGGAAGCGATCGACCTCCTCAGGGGTCTTCGGTTCGATCGTGAGGGACTGGGGGTCAGGGGTATCAGGAGTGACCTCTTGGGATACAGGGGGGACCTCAGGGGTCACCTCTGATCCGCTGTCACCACCGGACATCCGACGCTCCAGTTCCTTGTATGCGTCTGCGAGCTTCGCCACGTCACCACCGAACTTCTCGGGGATCGGGTTGGACTCAGTCGCAGGAGCCGGTGCTACCGGGCCAGTCTCTTCTGCCGGTACTTGGTACTCAGCCATCGTTGTTGTCTTTCCTTGGGGTTCAGTCGCTCAGAGTGATCGACCTGTAGGTGAGGTTGATTGCGGTGTTGTTGGACTTCGCCTGGAGCCTGATCTTGTCCCCCGCACTGAAGGCGTAGGTGAAGGTCGTGCTCGCGGAGTCCACGTAGTTGTTCAGGCGGGACCTACTGCGGAACCTCCAGACCAGGGAGAACCCGCTGCCCGTGTCAAGCTCGATGTCGTAGACCTGCTGGCGGTTCGAGTTCGAGGTGGTCTTGGTGGTCTCGACGTAGACGGTGACGGTGAGGTCCCTGTCCTCGTCGATCTCGATGGACTCAGTGGCCGCATCGTGGGTGAACTGCCCCGTGTTGTGGAGCTCAGTGTCCATCTCAGCCACGGCATAGGACGCAGTGAGGGCCTGGGTGGTGGTGTCGTACCACGTCCCCTTCATCGCCAACTGGTGCTCTGCAGCGACGAAGTTGGTCAGTGCGTCATGGTCGATGGCCGCCTGGTGCTGAGTCACGTTGGACGCTGCGACCCTAGCGTTAGCCAGGGTCCCGCTGGTGATGTCAGCGGCAGCGTGGGTGTGGCTAGTGCCAGCCTTGCCGGCCAGCTTCACGTCAGTGTCGTCCCTGACCTCGACCACAGCAGCCTGGACATCAATGGCAGCGATGTCCCCGTCAGGCGTGAAGTCCACCTGATTGGCATCGTAGTCACTAGCAGCAGCGACCACAGCCCCGGTACGAGTGAAGACTGAGGATACCGCTCCTCCCCCTCCACCGGCAGCGATCTCCGTAGCGATCTTGTCGGCACTCCACAGGTCCGTGGTGGCTGACCCCGCATCGTTGATGGTGCGGTGCTCGGCTACGTCGTAGTTCGTGAGGGCATCGTGGTCGAGTGCAGCCTCATGTTGGGTCACGTTGGACGCAGCGACCCTCGCGTCTGCCAGCGTGCCACTGTCGATATCAGCGGCATCGTGGGTGTGGACGAGGGGGGCCTTCGAGGCCAGGGCCGACTCGATCCGGTTGGACGAGTAGGTGGTCGTGGTGGTGGACGCTGCATCGTCGATCAGTGACGACGGGGTCGCACCGCTACCCTCAAGATCAGTGACCCTCTTGGCTACCCCAGCCACCTTGGCCGGGGAGATGTTGGGGACCTCGATGGATTCGATGTTCCGGGCACCCGGTTGTGACCGACGAGCCATGGCTTATCCTTGCTCTTGTTGGGCGGCAGCACCCATCTGACGCATAGCCTCAGGGGCCACCGTCTCAGCCATGGATGCCATCTGCTGTTGCTGCTGAGCCTGCTGGACCTCTTCCTGGGAACGGACGAGACCCTTGCTGTCGATGTTGAGAGCAGCAGCGCGACGTGCCATGTACTCGGAGGGGTTGATGTACTGGCCTACCACCTCAGGACCGAGCATCTGCTGGGCACCCTGAAGGAACACGTCCAGGCGGTTCAGTTCGTGGCCCCGGCCCAGGGCCTCAAGACCAGTGATGATGGTCAGGTCGAGCTGGCGCAGGACCTTCTTGGCACTCCCACTGATGTCCACCAGATCCCTCAGGCGCTCCACCAGCTTTCGCTGGAAGCTCGAGGCGAGGATGGAGTAGGCACCACCGAGGGTGTCTTCGAGCTCCTGGGCCATGTAGCGGATCTCCTCCGCAGTCACACGCTCCCCATTGCGCTGGATGGCACTGTTGAGGAGGAAGGCGTGACGGAGGTCGTCGCGGATAGCCTCGATCTGGTTGGCTGCCACGGACATATCAGACCCCTTGTCCAGGGCGAGACGCCCAAGGTCCTCCTCACGGCCAGCCACGAAGGCACCGTTCTTGGCACGGGCTAGGTTGCGGGAGTTGGTGGTGCCGTTGGGGGACACCAACCAGACCACCTTGGAGGCTGCAGCAGAGGCCTGCACGATCGCCTGACGGAGACCCTCAAGGGACACCAGATCCCCCAGGTAGTCGTCCACGAACCCTCGTCCGTAGTTCTCCCCGTCCATCTCGGTCCACCTGAGGACGATGAAGGGGAGCCGCTCCTCCTTCACGTCAGTGGTCTCGTTGAACCTCTGGCCGTGGACCTCCTGGTAGACAGTGAACCCACCGTCCTCCTGGCGCATCGCAGCGGTGTACAGGGAGACGCTCTTGCGGTCACCGGTGGGGCCACCGTCGAAGACCTCCCCGTCCTCAGGGGCCATGTTGTCCCTGATCTCCTCAGGCAGGAAGGAGGGGTTGATCATCTCCTTGAGGACAAGGTTCATCAGGTTCCCCTCGCCGTCGTTCTCCACAACGTACTGATCCAGGCGGTGGACCTTGGCGTCCCCCTTGTCGGGGATGTGGAGCAGGGCGTTACCCGAGATCAACAGGTGACGGAAGATGGTCGCACCACGGGACCGGATACCCCGGTGGTCGAGCTGGCGCATGATGTCCCCCTCGATCTCCGAGAGGGTCGCCTGGATCTCGGCACCAGAGGTGGTGTCCTCGAGCTCCGCTTTCATCCGCTGGGGGATGTTGAAGCGGAAGAAGGGCCCCGTGGGGGGCAGCAGGGTCAGGTGCAGCTTGCTCGCTAGGTTGTTGACACCCCGAGCCCCGATGGACTGGAAGGGGTCAACGAAGTCCTCGCTGTAGTTGCTCCCCGATTGGGGCATGACCGGAGGCAGCGTCAGGAGCGAAGCTCTGCGTGCGCGATTGACGTAGTGCTCACGCTCAGTGAAGAGCTGCTCGTATAGGTTTGACGCTGTGTCCATGGTGATCAAAAAAAGCCCCCCTGACCCGAGGGCCAGGAGGGCTTCGCAACAACGGAAGGAACCTCAGGTAGCGAACCAGAGGAGGGGTGAGCTAGACGAGGTTCATGCCGGTCCCGCCAGAGCGGGAGCCGTAACCTTGGTTCAGTCCAGCGTTACGCAGGGGGATACGGAGGGCACTGGTGCCCAGCCGAGATCCACGACGGGATGCCGCAGAGGTCTGAGAGTTGTCCCTGATCACCACCTCGTCATCCTCAGGCACCTGGGGGGCAGGCGCGGGAGGGGGAGGGAGATCGGGGGTCTCGAAGTCAGGGGTGAGTGCTCCGAAGATCTCGCCACGGACTGAGTCTGCGAGATCCTTGGTGGCTTTCGCCCCGTAGGCCGCAGCCGCACTACCTGCACACATCAGTCATCCTCGTTCTGGGCATCATGAACGGAGCGAAGGTGATCCAACACCTCTCTCCACCCCAGAGCCTTGTAGAGGTGCTTCGTGGGGTCATCGGCATCCCACAGATTCCGTGGGATCATGTCGGGGAACTGCCCCTCCAGGTACTCCAGGAGCACCTCAGATACGGGAGGGGCATTCTGGTAGACGCTGTCACTCACCGTCATCCTCCCTACAAAGGTAGTTCAAATACCACACAGCCTTCTGCAGATCCTCCTTGGATCGACCCTTGTGGCGGGCACGGGTGACGTACTTCATGGCGTTCCCCTTGCAGTAGCCCTCGAACTCCTCAGGGGTCAGCTTGTCCCTGATGATCTCGATGGTCTCGATCTTCCCCTGGTTGTAGTGGGAGGGGGAGTTGACGGGGTCGGCTTCCTTGTCTTGGTGTCGGCAGCAGTTGGCCGCACCAGCGATGGTGGGGTAGTTCAGCCAACACACCGTGCAGTGGTATCCATTGGGGGTGGTGCCGTAGTTGAGACCCACCTTCTTTATGTCCTCACAGCAACGCAAAGCCCTTTCGGCAGTGGGGTAGCGGAGCTTGCACCATGTGCATATGTGTCTGGTCGCACTCATCCCTCAGCCTGCCACAGGTCCACTGCACCGGAGTTCTGGTCGTAGTCTCCCCAGTGGAGGATGTGTGCCATGCGGGCAGTCATCAGAGCGTCCTCCTCGGTGAGCCCCTTCTTCTCGTAGAGGTCCACCACGGACTGCCAGCGGTAGCCGAACTTGTCCAGGTGCTTCCTCGCTGTCTTCGTCCCGACACCGGGGATACCCGGGTAGCCATCGACGTGGTCACCGGAGAGCACCTGAGCCAGGAAGTGCTGGTGGGCCTCATCCCGTCCCGTGAAGACCGGCTTGTCCCCGTCCTTCCAGGGGTCCCAGGTCCACGCCTCAGGGATGTTGAGGAAGTCCTTGTCCACGGAGCAGATGATCCTCGCCCCGAGCTCTGCCGGCTCAGTGGCCCTGATGCCGAGGCAGTCGTCAGCCTCCAGGTTGTCCCACATCTCAGCCCTGTACCTGCTCGCCAGGTAACCACGGGCCTCCTTGAGGTTCACCGGCTTCCTCGAGCCACGACGGTTCGACTTGTACTCCGGGTTCAGCTCGCGTCTGAAGTTGTGACTGTCGGTCAGGTAGACCTCGATGTGACCCGGGGGGAACCCGAGGTGCTCGATGTCGTACTTGATGCGCTCGATGGAACCGTCGATGCCCTCGCGGATGTCCTCCATGTGTGAGTGGAGGGACCACTCGTCGCCCACCCCAGGGTCCCAACAGTACGGTCGTTCGCACGCTGCGGCCACACGGTAGGCCAGGACATCACCGTCGATCAGTAGGGTCCAGAGACTCATGAGAGCTTCTCCTGTCGCTTGTTGAAGTCCTCGTCGGCACCGTTCTCGATCTGACGGATGATGTTACGGACGGTCTGGATCTTCCTCGACACCTCCTGGGCGTTGCCCTCCTCTGCAGCCAGGGCCTCCGGCGAGTCCACCCCGTGGTCTACAGCAGCGTCGATGTACTTCATGAGGCAGCGGGTCATCCACCGCTCATGCGCGATGTACCGCCCTCCTCGCTTCTCTTGGTAGAGATGCTCCACCATGCTCTCCTCACGCCCATGTAGGGGGAGTGGGTCGTAGTTGGAATCGTCCCACGCTTGTCCCGGTCGTCGCACGTCAGTGCTCCTTGTCGTTGTTGTTAGTGAGTCACGGCCCAGCTAGAGCCGATCTTGTACTCGCCGTCCAGGGGACAGCGCATCTTCAGATAGTCGCCCGCTTCACGGATAGATTCAACTGCCCATTCCCCCACTTGCTCTGCGAGCTCAGGGGCACACTCGAACTGGTACTCGTCGTGCTTGTGCAGAACCTGCCACACGTCGAGACCTTTGATCTTGTCGTCCATGAGGGTGGTCGCCACCTTCATCACGTCTGCACCGCAGCCCTGGAGGAGCATGTTGAGTGCGGAGTGGACCGCACGGATGTCCATGCGTCTCCCGAGGATCGACCGTAGCCACTTCTGCTCCTTGGCCTTCGCCTTCACGCCCTCCAGTAGCTGGCCGAGTCCCCGTGTCTTGGTGGTGAACCTGCGCTTCAGTTCTCGTCCCGCCTTGGAATCTCCACCGACGATGTCCCCTATGAGCCCGTCACCACCCCCGTAGAGGAAGGCGTAGATGAACTTCTTCGAGAGGTCACGGGTCTCGAGCCCCGCCGCTTTCTGGTTGTCGGTGTGGATGTCCCCTTCGAGGAGCTGCCGGGTGTACCGACCCCCATCAAACCGGGCCAGATAGTGAGCAAGACAACGCAGCTCCAGACCAGAGGCATCAGCGCCCACCAGAGTAAGGTCTGGCGAAGCGACAAAGAGCTCTCTGAACTCGGAGGCGAAGGGCTTTCCCTTCTTGGGTACGTTGAGGTCTGGATTACGATGGGCCGTGCGACCCGTTGCGGTGCCTGTAGCGAAGACTGTGCCATGGATTCTGCCGTCGTCCTTCACGGAGTTCAGGTAGCTGTGGGAGCCGTCTCCCAGGGTCCCGATGGCTTTCTTGAGCTGGGCTGCACGGAGCAGCAGCTCTGCCTCGGGGTACTCTTTGATGGACTCGAAGACCTTCTCATCCAGCTTGGCCTGACCACTGGGTGTGTACTCAGGGGGCTGCCAGTCATACCGCTCCTTCAGGAGGCGGGCGATCTGCTGGTTACTGTTGGGGTTGAAGGGAATGAACCGGGTCTTCTTCTCCTTGCGGACGGGGGTCTCGTACTCCTCCGTCCACCCAGGGTGCATCCCGTGGAGCTCCTGGGTCAGGTCAGACCTACGCTGGGCGAGGTCAGAGTAGAGGCTCCGGGTCCTCTCGACATCGAGGGTCACCCCCCGCTTCTTCTGGCGATCGAAGATGTCCTGGAGATGACCCTCGATGAGCATGGATTCCATCGTGTGGCCCCGGGCCTGGATGGCTTCCCAGAGCTTCACGGTGACGCTCACGTCCTGATGGCAGTACTCCAGCATCTCTATGGTGTACTCAGACCAGTCCGAGGTCTCACCGAAGTCACCCTTGAGGAGGCCGAGGCGGTAGCCCCAGGCTTTCAGGGAGTAGCTGCCGGCAAGGGGAGGGTACTTCGCTGTCGGGCTCTTGGGGGCTGGCATGTATGCCTCCCCCTGTGCCTTGTAGAGAGCCTTGTCCCGTGCCCTCAGTTCCTTCTCGGGCCACGACATGCGCGAGAGGATCTGGGTGTCCAGCACCTTAGCCTTGGGGACCCACCCGGGGAGGAACTTCTGGAGCACGGGGATGTCGTACCCCTGGACGTTGTGCCCAAGGATGTAGTCGTAGGAGTCGAGGTTCTCAGGGATCAGGTCCAGACACCCACCGTGCTCATCGGCAACCTGAGACCAGCTATGCCCCGTGTGGTCCTCGAAGCAGGCACAGTGGATCTTGCTGACGATCTTGTTGTCCAGGTGGGGGACGTACTCAAGGAGACCATCGGTCTCCAGGTCGAAGACTACCCACTTCATTGGTCAGCCCCCGACTCACGGAACCACTTCCAATAGGGGTCTTCGTCCCCGTCTTCGTCGAACAGTTCAGGCTCGAAGACCTGCAGGGACTTCGTCCAGAGGTCAAGGTCCTGACAGTCACCGATGTGATTCGAGTCTGCAGGACTGAAGCCGCAGCCAGGGCACTCCATCAGAAGTCCTCCCCGGGCATACCCTCAATCGTGATACTCTCGGAGGGCAGATCATCGAACCCCTGGACATCCAGGCTGGTCTCGCTCAACCGTCCGGTCTCCTTGGAGTACTTCAGATATCCACCGATCCCGGTGTCACCACTGAACCTGTTCTTCAGCACTCTCACTGTGGACACGTTGGGGTTCTCCTCGTCCTGTTGGTTCCGCTCGAGACCGATGACGATGTCACTGAGTTGGGCGATAGCCTGAGAGCCACGGAGGTCAGCGAGGGTGATCTCCCCGCCCACCTCATGAGCTCTCCCGTCCCGCCGTTTCAGGTGGGACACAAGGAACAGACCCACCCCGGTCTCCTCCACCAGACTGCGGAGCTGGGTCATGATCTTGTCGATGCCCCTCCGTTCGTCCTCCAGTTCCTGGCCTGAGACCACGATGCTCAGGTGATCCAAGAAGATCCATCTGCAGTCGCAAGCCTTCGCCAGGTACTTCACCTTGCCCAGAAGGGACGCAGACTCCATCGACCCGAAGTGATCGTAGAGGTACATGGGGGCCACTGCTGCCTCGTAGGCCTCCCTCAGGGTCTCCTCAGGGACCGCTTGGGCACCATGGATACGGAGGGGGGTGTTGCAGTGGAGACCCGCCATGGCGAGGGCAGTGACCTTCACGCTCTCCTCCAGTGCGATGTACCCCACCGTCTGCCCTAGCTGGACGAGGTGGTAGGCCACCTCCCGTAGAGCTGCAGACTTACCGACACCAGTGCCGGCCACCACCGTCACCAGTTCCCCCGTGCGCATCCCCATGGTCTTCTCGTCCCACGATGCCCACGGGTAGGGGAGGGAGACGCTGTTGTCCTCGGCGGTCATCGCCTGCCAGACCTCCTCGCCCCTCACGATCCCATCGGGACGGTGGATGCGAGCGGACCACTGGGAGTCGGTGAGCTCCTTGACACGCCCAGCCTGCAGCATGTCCGAGGGGTCCTTGAGGGGGAGACTGGCGATCTTCCCTCGACCGGGGGACATCAGCTCGGCGCACTCCTTGGCTGCCTTCTGCCCCGGCTCGTCCATGTCGAACATGAAGACGACCTCCTCGTAACCCTCGAGCCACTCCAGGTTCTTGGCGACTGCCTTGCGGGCACCGCTGGTCCCGTTGGGGATACTGACGACGGGCCACTTGTGGTCGAGGGCCTGGGAGACAGACATGGCATCGTACTCTCCCTCGGTCACGATGATCCTCTTGCCACCGTCGCGCCACAGGTTGGCACCGTAGAGGGTCCCGGTGATGGAGCCCACGGAGACCATGTCCTTCTTCTCCTTGCCCCTGAGCTTGTAGCCCTGGACGGTCCCCTCCCGGTCACGGTAGGTGAAAGCCATGTACTCACGGCCCTTGTACTCGGTGGTCCCCGCTCCCCACTTGCTAAGGGAAGTTTCACTGAGCTTCCTCTTATGCAAGGGAACGGGCGAAACCTTTAATTGCTGCACGCTGCTCCTCGTTCGTTGTTGTTGGTGGTCACCGCTTCCCCCACGGTGTGACCCGCAGGAGAAGCAGTAGGTGTGGCCGTCCGAGTAGACTGCACAGGCATCGCTAGAGCCGCAGTCGTCGCACGGTTGGTGCTCGCAGAACTCAGCCTCCAAAGGGGAGGTCGGGTTGTAGGCAGTCCCCAGGAATCAGGCGATACCTGGCGAACCTCTTGCCGTTGGGTGCCTTGTCCATCTCCGTGTGGATGATGTGACCGGAGTCCCTCAGGTCCTGGATGCGGGCAGCTAGGCGGTAACACCCGAACCCGTGGAGGGCCTCGGCGGGAGTGATGTCCTTCCCCGCCTTGAGGTGCTCGAGGATCATGCTGGTCTGGGTGCTATTCATCGTTCCCCTCCAGTTCGGCCAGGGCGGCGCGGGCGTCGTCGAAGTCCTCGGTCGGGAGCACCCCGTGGCACCGCTGCAATCGCTTCGGGTCAGTCATTCGGCGTTCCTCCGGGCTCAACTACACGCACCTCGACTCCGGCACTACGCGCCTTGCGGGTCATGTCCGCAGTCCCCTTGCCCCCAGGAAAGGCCAGCACCAAGTCAGGGGCGCTGTACTTGAGCATCCATGAGTTCCTCTTAGGCCCTGCGGGGTAGCCAAGGGCATCCCAAGGGGCTTCATACACGGCGCTGGGTGTTCCGGTCTTTGCGCACCATTCCCCGGCTAATCGGTCGGCCCCACTACATCCGCCGTGGATCACCAACTCAGGGCTGGCGTTTGCTAACTCCCGGTAGACAGTCTCGCGGTCGCTGTACTTACGGCCTCCAGTCACTAGCACCTTCATTCGGCGCCCTCCACCGACCCAGGGGGCTTGGCGGCCTCAATCGCGGCGCCCGAAGACCTGGCCTGAAAGTCCAGCAGAAGACGCCCCACCTTGGCCATGCCGCTCGCCATCGTCCCGTAGTCGTCGTAGGTGCAGCGCAGGTCGGCGTTGTGCAGTCGGTACTCGTAGATCAGGCCGACCAGGTCCTTCTCGGTGATGCGGTACGCGCGGTCTTCACCCACGTCTCACCTCGTTCTCCACAGTCCGAAGGATGTACTTCAGTGCCCCGCACATCACGACGGTGACAACGACCAGGCGCACGCAGAAGTCCAGGAGGGGTAGGGGTTCGGGGGTCATCCGATCACCTCCAGACCTATATCGATGGAGAAATCGTTGAGTTCAGCCGCGAACTCCTCCAGGTCGGAGTAGGCACCGTTGAGTAGGACCATGCCGATGCCGGGGTCCACAAGGGACCACTCGTAGGTCTCTTCGTTGAAGCAGATCACAAGCTCGTTATCTCCCCACTTCAGGCGTAGGCCCTGCCTTATAGCGAGCACCTTGGGGATGTTGTCCACAGAATCAGGGTCGTAGAAGAAGATCATCCGTCCACCCCCCCAGCTTCCTCGATGCACCCCTCGCACCACTCGACACACTTGCCGCTCTCCACATACATGGTGTGGATCGGGCGTCCACTGCCGAGCTCGTAGGTGGACGTGTAGGTCTCGGGGGCTCCACCGAACTTCTGCTTGTATGCGGTGAGCATCCTGAGGGCCAGCCACTCGGGTCCCTCACGCTTGACGTAGTCTCTGGTGTCCATCACTTCTCCTCACAGATGTTGCTGATGTACCGCTGGACGAACTCGTCCGTGTGCTCGAGGTAGAACATCACGACCCACTTGGGTCTGTTGTCCTCCCTCATCAGGACCACCGGTATCTCATGGCCCTCTCGGTCAGTCTCGGCCTGGAGCAGGTAGTCCGTAGCCGCCACTCGCTTACGCCGCTTCACCTCGACGTGTGTGTCAGGCAGTGCGTGCAGTAGGTCTGCACTGAATGCCCCGTTCGCCTGGGCCGCTCGGATGCACTTGGGACTCGTCCAATGCTCCCGCACTGCGTTCCGTGCATCGAGCTCACCCCGCTTGCCCTTCTGTCTACTGTTGACCATGGATCACCTTCCGCATCTCGTCTTGGGCCACACCCACCGCTCCTGCCAGAGACTCCAGCAGGCTCAGTGCGTACTCAGGATGCTCCTCCCCGAACATGGCTACCCGATGCAGGAGGTCCAGGAGGTCCTCATGCGACTGCCGCAGTTGCCTGCGGGTAATGGGGGGCAGTTCGGGGTGGAGCTGCCGCCTAGTAGTCGTCGCCATCAGCGACGGCCTCCGCAGCACCCTCGGACTCGAAGCCACCCTCGACCTCACCAAAGCCATCACTGACGTTGGCATAGCCGGCACGGAGCTCCTTGACCTGGACTGCAGCGAGACGCAGGGAGATCCCTGCCTTGCCGTTGAAGTAGTAGGGGTTCAGGTCCGTGATCACACGGAGGATGGACCCACCACCTACCTGCTCCTTGACAGGACGCTTGAAGGCATCCACGACCTCCAGGCGGATGGGGCGCATCTCACCTGAACGCTTGTCCTTGTACTCCGCCTTGCTGCGGAAGCGGACGACGATGCGACCACTCTTGGCCCCCGTCTCCTTGTCAACCTCGTCCCACCAGGGACGGTCGTTCGGCTCCACCTCACGGGCTCGACCACGGGCATCAAGGCCAGCCTCCTCGGCTTCCGCCTTGGCACCCTCGATGGACTCCTGGTAGGCAGCCTCGAGCTGCTCCAACATCGCATCGACCTCGGGGTCCGGGTCGAAGATCAGGTCCACCTTCCAGCTCTTCTTGCCCTCGTACTCGTCGGGGGTGTTGAGTGCGGGCCAGCTTGCCACGCCGAAGGGGGAGACCACGCGAGTCAGATTCTGTGCAGACATTCCGTTCCTATCGTTGCTGTTTACGCGAAGAAGTACTCGGCACCGCTAAGGCCGCTGACTTCGAGAGTGCCTCGGTGAGGAGGCGGGGGAATTGTGACACCCGGGGGTGCTTGCTCCTGAAGCTGCCGGTGGAAGTCCTCCAGCAGATCGGGAGTGAAGATCTCGGTGTACGCTTGTCGCAGTGCCGTAGCCAAGGTGGGGGCATCAGCGGCGTGCGTACCGAAGCTATCATGGATCATCTGGAGGTGAGTTACACCTTCAACCCTTGAGATTTCTACGGTTGCCACTAGTGCCGCTGCATCCAGTGAGTGGACGAAGTTAGGGGCGATGCTGTTGACGTGTCTCTTGGTGTCGAGACCCGGCATGTCTTCCCTGTAGTTCATCTGCGAGACGCTCGCCTTGGTGCGGAGCTGCACCCTGCGCTGTCGTCTCTTGGCGTACCGGGGCATCACCGGGAAGTCGCTCGGACTCTTCCAGGTGATCTCTCGACCCGCGTGTGCATTGAAGAGTCGAGCGCAGTCCTGCAGCCACTCCATGCACTCCTTGGCAGAGCTCACCACCACCTGGATCTTGTCCCAGACGGTGTTGTAGAGCCACTGGAGGTGGTCCTTGTTGATCTCCTCGTACCTGTGGATGTTCTCCCGCTCCTCCCGCAGCCACTCGCGGACGTAGTGACTCGAGGAGTACTTGGTGACCCCATAGGCGTAGGTCATCACAGGCCTCTTCACTGCCTTGCGGGAGAGCCCTGTCTCGCTGAAAATTTCAGCCCAAAAACAACCGGGACCCTCCGTAGCCTCCTGCATCTCCTGGAACACCAGATCCGCCACGTCCTGGTAGATGTCCTGGGGCTCATCCACGGGGACACAGTTGGTGCTGGCGGCACACACGGGGTCCCTGAGGAGCAGGGAGTAGATCTGGAGACCGTTGTTGCTCCCGTCCATCCCGATGGCAATACCTGACTGGTGGTTCAGCCCATCACGGGCATAGTCCCCGTACTCAAGACACCACGCCAGGAACTCCCAGGGGCGGTCAGCCTCAGTCCACCAGCGGGTGCTCAGGGGGTCGTGGTAGACCCGCATGATCTCTGCGTGATGATCGGTGACCCAGGAGACCCTGGCGTCGAAGGAGCCCTTGTCCTCACCCCAGCTATTGGCACCGTGGATGAGGAACCAACGCTCGGCTGCCTCAGTCCCCAGTCTCTTGGTGTCAGCGAACTGGAGGATGCCCCGCTCCACCATGGAACCCTGGGGTTGCAGAGACGAGCTGGTGGGATACACCCGGCCCCTGAAGTCACAGGTCCACGGGAAGTAGAAGCGGTCCTCGTTGGCGTAGGTGTCGGCCATCCACAGGATGCGAGAGCACTTGAGGCGCTCCCCCCGACGCTGGATGTTCTCCACGAAAGTCAGGTACTTGGCGGATCTCCAGGGCTTCAGGAGGTCCTCTGCGGCCTCCTCCTCCATACCCTCCACGTCAGGCTTCTCAGGGATGGGGATCTCAGCCTTGGGGGCTACCCCCTCGACCTCCCAGCCCTCCTCGAAGCAGTGACGGTAGACCTCGAGGACATCGGTGTTGACTGACCACGGAGTCCCCTGCAGGAAGTTCACCGCAGTCCTCACCCTGCCCATCTCGGTGTCTGCGATCTTGTCGCTGCGGTTCCCGTTGACCTTGACGAGCTCCAGGTAGGGGAGGTTGTACCCACCATAGTGGCTGCCCTTCTTCCACGGGACCGGCTTGTCCACGCACGGCATGAAGTAGGGGTGGAGGAGCTCCCGCATGGCATCAGACCGCTCCAACCACTCCACCGTCTCCAGTGTCGGCACGATGTACTTGGTGGTCTTGCGCTTACCCCTGCCCTTGCCGGTGACCAGATGGAACTCCATCAGGGCCGTGGACTCCACGAAGAGACAGATGAGGGAGTACCCCACGCCCATGCGGAGCCCCCGGGTCCACCGGGGATACTCAGGCTCCACGCCCTCCTCCCCGTCCTGCTGCATCTTCGTCAGGGTCCTGGCGAGGAGACTGGGGGCCACCCGGCGACCCACCAGACGCTTGAGCTTCCCCTGATCTGATGACTCCAGAGAACCCCAGATGAGGCGCATCCGCTCCTCGTTCTCCAGGGCCTCACCCACGATCCCAGAGATCTGCCCCACTCGACCCCCTGTGGAGAGCCCATCCATGATGGCTTGGATAGCCACGGCTGCCACTTCACTGGGTTTCAGTTCCTGGATCGCCATCTGAAGGTGGGTCTTCTGGCCGGCACTCTTCTTCATGGTCTCGTCCACCTCAGCTAGGAACTTCCCGAAGGCATCCTCGAGGAGGTACTTGGCTGAAGTGCTCTCCGACTCACGCCGGCTATCGACTGCCCTGGAGGTGGACGCACGGAACCGGGAGATCGCCCGGTCCTGCATGTACGTCTCGATCTTCTGCTGCTTGGGGCTCACCCTCACCGCTTGCCCCCGATGCGCACCCAGAGGCGATCGAGGTAGAGCCTGCGGTGCTGGGCTGGGAGGGTCTTGAGGTCCCTCTTCCAGGTCTTGTAGGCCAGACCACCCCAGTGGGCTGCTGTGCGACCATCGTCCCCCTCGGGGATGGCAATCTGACCCTGGACGAACTGACGAGCTGCCTGACGGAGCTCCCGGGCGGTAGAACCGCGCATGTGTCACCTATCTGTTGTTGGAAGCCTGGCCCCGGCTAAGGGGTGCAGACTTAGGAGAGAAGTTGTCTGGGCACGGTGACCAGGAGGGGAGTCAACCCCGCCCCGGCCACCCCACCGCTACCCTCGAACCCCACAGGAGCTACCTGTGGGACAGGAGGGGTCACAGGGGGTCATTCGATCCCTTGGGCTGGGCTGAACTGCAGTCACCGGCCCGGCTTTCCTTTGATGGTGTCACCTTGAGGTCTAAGTCGTTGCGTAGACTTGCTTTGGCACTGTTGGCATCAAGGGGGGACTCATGATCCATGGGTGATTCCTGCAGAGATAGAGGAGACCGCCCACCTCCAAGGTCTGGAAGCTGCACTTGAAGAGTCTCTGCCTCGACGTGGGTGTACACCTGCAGCAGCACGTCCACCTTGCGGTGACCCGTGATTCGCTGTGCCAACTGGATGGGCACTCCTGCCCTGGCCAGTCTGGTGGCGAAGGTGTGGCGGATGGCGTGCAGATGCAGCACCTGACCGTCAGCGTCCTTCTTCGGTACACCCGCGTCATCCAGCAGATGATTCATGCGCTTCCTCAGGGCTCCAGAGTCCTCCCGCCAGGGGAGGCCTTCCGGGTTCCTGAAGACAACCTCAGACTGCACCGCCTGCTCGTCACATAAGAGCTCCCGTGCGTGGTGCAGTACGCGACGTAGCTCCGATTGGATCGGGATCACACGGGACACACCTGTCTTGCAGGTCTCGGCCCGTACCCGAATTGCTCCCCTCTCAAGGTCAACGTCGGACCAGCGGAGCTGACGGAATTCACCGTAGCGCATACCAGTCTCCAGCAGACCAATGAAGGACCACTCCAGGGGCACCGTGTGGCACTTGAAGCGGTCTTCCTCCCTCGCTGCGTCGAGGAGCCGAAGCACCTCGTCATCAGTGAGAGCACGCGCGGGCTGCACCCGGGTACTCTCGTTCTCCTTGATGCGCTTGTAGGCATCGAAGGGTGTGTTGGTGATGTACCGACGACGGACTGCCCACAGCATCACCGATGCCAGGGAGCTCAACGTCTTGTTCACCGTCCTCGCGCTCTTCCCTCGACCCAGGAGAGTCGTGCGGACATCCTCCAGGTGCTCGAGGGTTACCGCGCGAAGTGGAAGGTCCCCGATGAGACAGAGGATCTGGGTGAGCTCTCGGCGGTACGCGACCACCGTGTGCTCCTTCAGCTCGGCACCCTTGATGTGAAGCCATCTCTCGAAGGCCTCCTCCAGGTGCATCCTCTGTCCCATCGGGGAAGGTTCCCCACGCATGGCTGCGTCTCTCTCAGCAATGATGTCGTCCAGCCTTCGCCGGGCTACAGCCTTGTCGAGGCCCAGAGTCTCTCTCTGTACCTTCCTGCGCTCATTCGTCCACCGGGCCACCCAGATGGTGCGGCCCAGTGAGTCCTTCTTGGTGTCCAGGGCCCCAGGCCCCAGACTTCGCTTCCGTTGTGTCACGTCGCAGTCCTTTCGAGCCAGAGCTCAAGTGTGCTTTGACGCCACCTCATTCGCCCACCGGGGATGCGGTGGTCTGGAGAGGGGAAGTGACCCACGCCCACCCATCGACGCACAGTCTTAGGACTCACGTCCAGGTGCTGTGCCAGGGTGGAGATTGAGAGCAGGGGGTCCGTGCGAGGTTCCGGGTCGTTGTTGTCGGGCATCCAGTCACTCCGATCGCTAGACGGGGACGATGCAATGAGATTGGGACATCGACCCCACGGAGTCAAGAGGCCAACTAAAAAACAAGCCCCCCAGCGAACTGAGGGGCTTGCCAACAACAACTTAAGGAACCGCTGTGCGAGACCACACCGGAGTAGCGAATTCCAGGGCTCCCGAAGGAGCTGAGGTCTCAGCGGATGCACCTAAGGTGACAGACGAAGACTAGCGCACTGAGCGTAAGACTCCAGAGGTTAATTCTAGGGTTCTTTCCCCAGGGTGCAGGTTTCTAGGGTATGTCCCTTGCTTTCAGCGCAGCTATGAAGGCGGTCGCATTCTTTCAGCGCAGCTATCCTGGCGACGCTCGAGGGGGCCAGATGGGGTGCAATTAGGGGTACTTTGGGGTCATGTATTAGGGTCCTGTTCGGTGTGAAGTTATTCCGAGAAATGGCGACCATTCCCGGCTCGCGCGACGATATAGCTATTGGACCGGGGATTTCCCCGGTGCCCCGGGTCGCCCCCGGGGAAACAAGCAACAAGGCCCCCCCTTTGCCGGGGGGGCCACAACGTAAGGTGACTACTATGCGCAATCTTGCGCCCGTCCAGGATGACCTGGACCTAATCTGTGCTGCCCTCACCCTTCCTCTCACGGATGCGGGGATGGATCTAGCCGACAGATGGCTTTCCCAACTCGCCGCCGGGGTTCGCCCCGTGGCACTGCAAGCCCGTGCCGCCAGACTCAAAAGTGAAGGCCGGCTCCCCGCGACACTTGCCGATGCTTCGCCGGAAGGGGGTGCCCTGTGAGTCGTCCCAAGATCGGGGGGAGCTCCCTATGGGGCTCGATCCAGTCCGTTGAAGATCTCGCCCCCGGGGCATGGTTCGTCACTACTGCCGGGCACGGTGGGGTCAAGTTGGACCGGTCCCGCAATGCCAAGATCCCCGCACCTTCACGGGTCGCGGGAGGATGGTATGAAGAGGATTGCAATTGGTGCATTCCCTTCCTCGTCCTGGACCTGGACTGGGGAGCGAAGGACAAGGACCTAGTCCGCAAGATTGCGCGGGAGACTGCCGCAACCTACCATCCCGCCTTCCTCGAGGAGTTCGATCGAACCCACCGGGATCGCCCGGAACCGGGGAAGACCTACCGTCTAACCAGCGGCAAGGGGGACCCTTCGATTGCGAGGGGTGACACTTGGGCCGACTCTGAAATCAAGGGTAACGACGTGGACGGGGGTGCCCGGTGAGTCGCACCCTTTACCTTCACGAGCTCCTATCCAGGATCGACCGAGACAGGGAGTCTGGAGAGTACGAGTCCGGCGGAATCACGGTGGGAATCGTGGCC
>Ga0316207_10002578_pt1 | contig 18297 bp, 9 predicted proteins | sample 6weekpyrite_MG_FD_204943 | JGI IMG/M metagenome (GOLD analysis project Ga0316207, IMG submission 204943) | Microbial mat bacterial communities from mineral coupon in-situ incubated in ocean water Damariscotta River, Maine, United States -... | ecosystem: Environmental > Aquatic > Marine >...
GTACAAGGAAGATCAACCACACCCAACCGGCATTGAATATATAAGTCTCAGTTCCGGCAGGAATTTTACCAATCAATGTACCAGATGTATTCTGGAGCGTCATGCTATCGCCGCCAAAGAGGGCAAATGTCATCACAAGCGGAACCAAAATTTGCATAGTGGTCACACCAAAGTTACCAAGGCCTGCATTCATGCCGAGCGCGTAACCCTGAATTTTCTTTGGGTAAAAGAAGCTAATATTAGACATTGATGACGCAAAGTTACCGCCACCAATACCGCTAAGAAGTGCCATCAACTGGAACTGCCAAAGCGGCGTATTGGGGTCTTGCAGCAACACACCAACACCGGCGGCAGGCAGCATCAACAAGGAGGTGGTTAAGAAGATAGTGTATCGCCCACCAGCAATACGAATAAAGAAGGTACTTGGGATACGTAAAGTAGCACCTGAAAGGCCTGCTATCGCCGCCAAAGTGAATAGCTGGCTTTGCTCAAACGGGAAACCAAGATTCAGCATCTGCACCGTAATGATGCCCCAGTATAGCCACACAGCAAAACCGCACAACAGAGCTGGGATTGAAATCCATAGATTTCTTGTGGCAATTTTCTTACCACCATTTTCCCACTGGGAATCATCATCAGGGTTCCATCCGTATAGATCACGACCCCTTTCCTCCAGTGTATCGGTTATCTTGTTCTGTTCATTCATCGAACTTCTCCTAAGCGAGATGCCATCATCCCGCAAAAATCTGGGTGGAGGGCCTTAAAAGAAGCCCTCCAATTCTCTCACCTAACCAGAAAGGCCTTCCAATTCTGGCAAGTTGCGTGGACCACGCAGCTCTGGGATTTTTTGCTTTTCGAGATTAATGACCGTGAAGTGCATCCATGTAAGTGCGATGCCGATCAGAACTGTCAGCAGCATGAAGCAGCTCGTCCATACACCGATCATGTCATTCATGATGCCGAAGGTAATTGGCAGAACAAAACCGCCCAAACCACCGATTAGACCAACCGTGCCACCAACTGAACCAACATGGTCTGGGTAATAAACCGGGATATGCTTATAAACAGCTGCCTTACCTAGAGACATGAAGAAACCAAGCACAATTGTCAGGAACACGAATACTTCCAGAGGAATTGTAATATTAAAGGTAATTGGCCCATCAATGCCGGCAACCGTGTAATCAGTTGCGGGGTAAGACATGATGAACGTGCAGATCACACTGGCAATGAATGTCCAATACATGACACGGCGTGCACCGTATTTATCTGACATCCAACCGCCTAAAGCACGGAAAATAGATCCAGGGAGCGCATACATCGCGGCTAAAAGGCCTGCTGTTGTTAGCTCTAGACCATACGCACCCACATAGTAACGCGGCAGCCATAACGCAAGCGCCACATAAGCGCCAAACACGAAGAAATAATAAAGAGAAAAGCGCCAAACCTGTAGCTTTTTCATTGGCTCTAACTGATCAAGGAAGCTGGGGTGCTTTTTACCTTCTGCTTTATGTGCAGCATGAACCGGATCGTCTTTAGAAAACAGGAAGAACAGGATCGCGGTGATCAGCAACACGATTGAATATATCTGCGCAACACTCTGCCATTCGCCGTTCATCGCTGCTAGCAAAATAGGAGCACCAAAGTTGGTGATCGCTGCACCAACATTACCCATGCCAAAAATACCCAGAGCAGTACCTTGCTGGTTTTTTGGATACCAGCGAGAGACATAGGCCACACCAACGGCAAAACTACCCCCCGCCAGGCCAACGCCAAGTGCAGCTACAAGGAACATCTCGTATGTTTGTACCATTGTCAGCAAATAAGCCGCTACGGCAGTTGCTATCATTTGAATGGTATAAACAATTCGACCGCCGTATTGATCGGTCCAAATCCCCAAAAACAAACGACTTAACGAACCCGTTAAAATTGGCGTTGCGACCAGAATACCAAACTGTGTATCGCTCAAACCAAGCTGCGCTTTAATCTTGATCCCAATAATGGAAAAGATCGTCCACACAGCAAAACAAACAGTAAATGCGAGCGTACTTGACGTAAGCGCTCGGCGTTTCTCTCCAGTTGTTATCATGGTCTCGGCCACGTTTGCCTCCTGATTTTTCAATGACCCTTTTTTAATTGCGCCCAATATAGAAGTAACATCAGCAAGCATTGTTTGACCCACATCAACCAAATCAATGACCTAGGCAAAAGGCCCGAATTGATTTATGTCAATTGAATGTTCTAAGGCGCATATTCGCGGTAAAAATGACGGCAATAAGTTGTCATTTCGCGCTGACAGACCGATTAAAAAATGCCATAGTCTGCATGAGCGGCGAAAAAAGGGATGGGAAGCAGTGAATTCACCTATTGAAAACTCAGCATTGCTGAAGGATTTGTTGCATAAACTTGGCGATGTAGTGCATGAAATTCAAAGCGAACGTGGCGCTGCAGGCCTTTTCCTTGATAGCCTTGGAAAGATATTTACTAATAGATTTGATGCCCAAGCCAGTTCTGTAGATGAAACAATTGCTATTCTACGGGCTTACTGTGACCGCCCCGAGGTTAAAGATGCACTACCACCCAGTTTTAGTGCTCGTCTTCAGTATCTATTTGTTAAATATGATGAAATGTCTGACCTGAGAGACCAAATACGCTTGCTTTCAATTCGTTATACTGCAGCCTTAAATAAATATACCTTTGATCTGACAGTCCCGACTATTGATGCCATGATTGAGCTGGCACAACGTTCTCCCTCCAACAATTCAGCGTTGGTTTCCGGCTATGCCAACTTTCTGCAATGGAAAGAACGCATCGGCATGGAGAGGGCGCTTGGTACCCGCGGCTTTTACACCTTTGCCTTCCGTAATCAGGAATTTTGCGACAGATTCGTAGCCCTTATTGCCGAACAAAAAAATTACCTTAATACTTTCAGAGCTCTAGCCTCTCCTGCACAAATCAGCCTTATTAATGAAAACCTTGATCATAAAGACCTCATTACGTTTCAAGAGTTTAACAAATTACTCGAGGATGGTGCCCCGGTTGGGGACATTGAACGTTTTTCTGGCGAAGACTGGTTTGAACTCTGTTCACGCATTGTCAACAAGCTGAGGAACACAGAAAAACAACTGGTTGACGGCCTAAAAGGGGCAGAAGAGGCACCTGTAGCCACAGAAACCGACACACAAGACCCTCGCAAAGCATCAAATGCATCGGCCCTTGTACAACAATATCGAAAATTCCTGAGTACGATACCAACGTTTGGCTCTATGGAAGAAGATGAGCTGGACGAGCTATTAAGCTTTGCACAAGTGCGCGAGTACCCCAAAGACAAACTTCTTTTCCTCCGCGATGAGCCTGCTTCAAGAATATATATCATTCTTCAAGGCTGGGTGAAGGTATACAATGGTCTGGAAACTGGCGAAGAAGCTATTCTACAAATGCTCGGCGCTGGAGAAACATTGCTTGAATCCGCTGTTTTCCTCAATGTCCCTGCACCTGTTAGTGCACAAGTTGTAGAGGAAGCCCTTCTACTTTCGATCCCTGCGCCTGTAATTCGTCAACGAATCCAATCCAGCCCTCAGCTAGCTATCAGCATGCTCAATAATGTGTCACTTAGGTCACAGCGACTGGTTCAACAACTGGAACTATCCCGCTTAAAAAGTGCACATGAACGTGTTGGCTGGTTCTTGCTGCGATTGATGCTGAACCAAAAATCGCGTGATGGCTTAATTTATTTACCTTACGAAAAATCTATCATCGCCTCCTATCTTGACATGAGGCCAGAAACTTTCTCCAGAACACTCAAAAAGTTCAAAAAAGATGGCTTCCACATTTCCAGCGACACTGTGCAAATGCCTGAAGATAATGCACTTTGCGGATTTTGTGACATTGACCTAGCTACCCAATGCGTAAGAGCTGGACAGGAAGATTGTCCTCACCCTGAATTTAGTGATGAAATATATCGTCTCGAAATTTAACCTTCCTAATATACCCTCAAAACAAAATGAATTTGGTCATTTGACCTCTGTCAAACACGTGCCTAACTGCATCCGCTAAAAAATCTCTCATAAGTGCTCAACTCCGAAGCCTTCACACCTACGTTTTAAAATATGGTGTGCAGGCCGCAGCAAAGCCGCTGCCGGGTCTGTCCGGGAAACCGTCTGGCCTCTCATACTTAGAAAGGGGATATTTGATGCACCTGACGGATGGATTTGACCGTAGTTTCAAGTATTTACGACTGTCTGTGACAGAAGTTTGTAACTTTAAATGTCAATATTGCCTGCCTGATGGCTATAAAGGGTGCGGCAAGCAACAACCTCTCAACGTGGATGAATTGCGCCGGGCTGCAACAGCATTTTCTGAGCTTGGGCTGAGCAAAATTCGCCTCACTGGCGGTGAGCCGACAATACGCAAAGACTTCGCCGAAATTGCGCGTGCCATAGGTCACCTACCCAATGTGAAAACTTTAGCGCTCACTACCAACGGCTACCGGTTAGCTGAACGCGCCAAAATTTGGAAAGATGCTGGCATAAATGCACTGAATGTAAGCCTAGATAGCCTTTCCCGGCAAAACTTCCACAACATTACAGGCCATGACCGGCGCGATGAGGTTATACGTGGTATACACGCTGCATTAGAGGCGGGTTTTAAGACGGTCAAGATCAATGCTGTTTACTTAAAAGGCATCAATGATCATGAAATTGACAGATACCTTGACCTTGCCAGAGACTTGCCAATTTCCATACGTTTCATTGAATTAATGGAAACCGGTGATCATGCTGCCTTTTTCAAAGAGCATTATATCCCTGCTGAGATATTAAAACAGCAGCTAACCGAACTTGGTTGGACCCCCAAGTTAAAAGCTGTGGATGCTGGGCCTGCGAATGATTTCATTCATCCTGATTATCAAGGAAGCTTCGGCCTCATTGCGCCCTATTCCAAAGATTTTTGCAAGAGCTGTAACCGTTTGCGGTTTTCTTCATCTGGCAAGCTACATTTATGTTTGTTTGGTGAGTTCGGCGTTCCCATGCGGCAATTACTACAATCTGACGAACAGATACCTGAATTAAAAGAACGCATACAAATTGCGGTTAAAAGCAAGTCTGCTCACCACAAATTAAAACACGGCTTTTCAGGCAGCACATCTAACCTTTCAGCGATTGGAGGATGAGATGAAAAAGGCCAACTTTACAGGCGTTATTCTTGCTGGCGGCGCTTCAAGGCGAATGGGAACTGATAAAGCTATATTATGCATAAACGGCACTTCTTTGATTGATATTATGACGGACAAACTCCTTGCTGCTGGTGCAAATAATATCAAAATTTTGGGACGCAGTAATGTTGATGGCGGCATCCCTGACAAAAGGCCTGGGGATGGCCCTGTGGCAGCCACACTTGATTACCTAAACTGCCAAGTTTCGGGCACTAAGCATCTATTTGTACCTGTCGATATGCCAGCGCTACCTGTAGGCCTTCTGTCAAAGCTCGCAGCAGAAAACTACTGGGCCTATTTTCATGAAAATTACATGCCGTTTTTAGCTGTTGCCGACAACATCCATTTAACGAAGCCTGAACGGCTTCAGGATTTACTTCTGATTAAACTAGCTAAAAAACTGGACTTGCCATCAAACAAGAAAGCTTGGTTCAGCAACCTTAATCATCCAAGTGAATTTACTAGCTACGTAAATAGCGCACCTAAAAACAAGCCTATATTGGAGCTAAAATAATGTTCGAAGGCACCAAAAGCTCCAAAGCTTATTTATCTATGGCTAGCTATGAAGATAGCCTCGCCCACATTCTAGATGTAGCGAAGCCTACCGAAACAGAAATGATGCCTATCGAAACAGCTATCGGTCGAGTTCTTGCGGCAGACTTAAGCGCCCCAATTTCAGTGCCCAGTTTTGATAATTCTGCAATGGATGGATTTGCATTTTCTTCACGAAGCACTGAAGGTGCATCATCAGCAAAACCGGTAACAATGCCCATCGTAGGTGCTAGCATTGCAGGAGACACTGCGGGCTTATCGCACTTGCAGCCCGGTTTCGCGGCAAAAATTATGACAGGTGCCCCGCTCCCCGATGGGGCAGATACTATACTGCCTGTAGAATTTGCAAGCTGGAATCATGAAAAACTAACATTTTATGAACCTTACCCTACAGGCAAACATGTACGATGCATTGGTGAGGACATAAAAGAAAACTCGCATCTATTATGCAAGAGAACACGCATTGATAGCCAGCATATCCCGCTACTTTGCGCGCTTGGCTTACAAAAAATACCCGTGTCCAGACGCCCTAAAGTATCTTGGATTACAACTGGACAAGAAATATCAGATAATTTCAATGAGCCACTCGTGCCTGGGCACATATACAATGCCACAGGTCTTTATGGTGCTACTGCAGTCACCGACATGGGGCTGGAACTAGCTTCAAAAACTACCGTGCGCGACACACCTCAAGATTTTTCATCTGCGCTAGACGATGCTCTTGATAGAAATGTAGATATCATCTTGTCTACGGGCGGCGTATCAGCAGGCCAATATGATTTTGTACGCCCCGTACTGGAAGAGGCTGGTGCCACTATAACAATGCACAAATCCCGTATTAAACCCGGCAAGCCTGTATTATTTGCAGTATTGCCTAACGGGGCATATTTTTTTGGGCTGCCCGGCAATCCAATATCTACAGCACTCGCACTACGAGCTTTTGTTTATCCCTTTGTTCGGAAATTATCAGGCTTACCTCCTGAGCCAATTTTATATGCAACGCTGGAAAATGATTGCAAAGCAGCAACGGGGCGAACAACGTTTTTGATGGGCAATGTGGATATTGCACCAGATGGTCAAGCCTTGGCCAAGCCAAATGCTCGTCAACAATCCTTCCAAACTACACCCTTTGCCCACAGCAATGCCTGGATAGTGATACCTGAAGACGAAAATATCCTAGTAGCCGGCACAGTAGTTAGGTGGCTCCCAATGAAAACTGGCGTATATTAGAAAGAATAAGATGCAAGCCGAGAGTGACTATCGAGCATATTTCTTAGGGCCAAAGTCCGAAAACCAAGCATGGGTTCGTGCGGAAATTCAAGCAATTCTTGGCCATTGGTTCCGTTGGAGAAAAGAGCTATTTCCTGCAGATCAAGCCGTTATTTCCGATAATGATAGAACCAGTCCAGGTTACTTGATAGCCCGCGAACGTATGGCCCAAGGGCTAGAGGAGCTAAATAGCCTGCTAACTTCTGAAATTCCAAAATTCACCCCGCGTTATATCGGGCATATGGTTTCAGAGCTCGCCCTACCTGCAATCATGGGCCATATGGCGATGCTCCTACATAACCCAAACAATACAAGCCTTGATGCTTCTAAAATGGGCTCACGCATTGAAATAGATGTCATTGCGATGCTTGCGAAGATGCTAGGTTTTAATCCTAAGCTTGCAACTGGGCACATCACGGGCGGAGGTACAGTCGCCAATTTTGAAGCCGTATGGCGCGCACGTTTTCGACAAGACCATTGGCTAAGTTTAACGCTGTATTTAGCTGAAGAGCGGGGTATCAAGCTTGACTTGTTTGAAGCAGCCCACATGGGTTGGCAACGTTTTGAGACACTATTAAAGAAACACAAAGTGCCAGTAAATGATCTGCGCACATATAGCGCAGTTGCGGCCAATCCTTATGAATTTGGTGAACGTATGAGTGCCGCATTCGGCATTAAATACCGTGGGCCAATAATGCTAGTGCCGGAAAATAAGCACTTTTCCTGGTCAAAAGCCACAAACATATTTGGGTTTGGCGAACAGGCTTTTTGGCCAATACCATTAGATAAATACGGTAAATCTGACGTATCTGTAATGCAAAAACTTATTAAAAAAGCGCGAGCAGAGCACCGTCCGATTACTATGGCTGTGAGTGTTGCGGGCACAACAGAAACTGGTGAAATTGACCCAATAGACCAAATGCAAGGCATTTTAAACGCAGCCCTGGCTCGTGATGGTTTAGATATTTGGCACCATGTAGATGCTGCATACGGCGGATATTTTTGTAGCTTACTAAACAGTGATCACGCCAGTGTCTTGAGTGTTGGCAACAGGGCAGCGCTTTCTGCCATTGGCCAAGCCCACTCTGTTACAATTGACCCCCACAAATTGGGGTATGTTCCCTATGCCTGCGGCGCAATCATCACCCGCGACAGCCAGTGTTATTCTGTTTCCGGATTTAAGGCACCTTATCTGGAGCGCCAACTAGATATACCTGACAAATGGTCCACAACACTTGAAGGGTCGCGTTCTGCGGCTGGTGCAGCAGCCACCTGGCTTACAGGAAAAACCTTGGGCTTTGACGGCGAAGGAATTGGGAGTGTTATAGCTGACACAATAGAAGCTACACGAAATTTCAAACGCGACATAGAAGCCGCTTTGCCATTTGTCCAGATCCTATCACCTTCTGACACAAACATTGTCTGTTTCTCAGTTGGGCATCCCGGCTGGGCTCTCAAGGAAAGCAACCGCGTTACTGAGGCTCTCTTTAAACGGTTTGAAACGAGTCCTGAGTTTTCCGTATCCAAAACAACTTTATCAGGCAGTGCTCACGCCAAAATAATCCAGCGCCATGTCTCAAATTTTGAAGGTAAGCTTAATGATGATAAACTTATCCTTCTGCGATGTGTTTTTATGAACCCATTCTGGCACGACCCTCTCGTTGGAGAGAAACTTACGGCTGAATTTGCAGAACATATTACGGCATGGTTCAATGAAGTAGTTGGCGCAAAATGATTTAGGAGAAACACTATATATTTTAAGACTCAGTTTTGGCCCTTAAACGCAACCCCATCCTTTAGACGGCAAGTGTATATTCGCGCACTCCAAGGAGCCCTTACTGGAAGTGGTGCTCCGCTTGGCTGGGCCTTAATTCAACTTTTTCGCGGTGTAGATATCCCTACTGACTTTGCTGCCAATCAACTGCTTTATTTTTATATGCTCTTTGGCACAGCCACTGTTTTTTCTTGCTTTGGATTTTATGTTGGATACCAAGAAAGCCTGTCCAACGAACGTTCACGGCTTGATCCATTAACCAAGTTATTTAACTTGCGGCACTTCCGTGAGCAGCTAGAAATTCAGCTAGCTCAAACAAGGCGCGATAGCACGCCTGTTTCTCTAATTTTCTTTGATTTAGACCACTTTAAAAAAGTTAATGACACCTTCGGCCACGCTGCTGGGGATACTGTGCTCATTAATGTAAGCCAGGCAGTTAGCCATATTTTACGCCTAAACGAATTGGTAGCCCGTGTCGGCGGCGAAGAATTTGCTGTAATTGTGCCTCACAGCACTGCTGAGGCTGCGTCCAAACTTGCCGAGCGTATCCGCTCATCTGTGGCCGAACTTGCGTTTGATGTAGGGGCAAAAAAGCCAATTCACGTAACTCTGTCACTCGGTGTCACTGAATATATGGAAGGTGATACGGCAATTAGCCTTACAGAACGGGCCGATACCGCAATGTATGAAGCCAAACGCTCAGGCAGAAACAAAGTTGTTCTTGGCTGAAGCTTGCGATTTTTCGGGAATCTTGGATTTCTTGGTCGAGTTAGTGGCGGAGGGAACAGTCCACCGCGAACCACTCTCCGCCCTATTTCACTATTTAACAGGGAAAATAATGGGATTTTCCGGCTCCTTAACTCTTTAGCCGAACCGGCAGGTCTAAGGCCTACAAGAAAAAGCGCATTCTTTGGTAATACTTCAATCGGAATTAACAGGGATTTTACATCCAAATATCACCGAACAATAATTCGATAGCTAGATTGTCTGCCTTCAGTCAAAAGCGGCGAGTATCTTCAATTGCAAAACTGGTGTTTGTTTTCAGTCAAGTCCTGCGTGACCAAAGATAGGAGTTCAACAGGAGAGGACGTAGATTTTTTTCTAGAAGGAAATTCAATTGACACTCGCTTCAACCTATCTGAAATTGGAAGTTACTCGAAATTATGCTGATACGATATGGGGGTTGTTGTGGAACTAACCGGGTATTTTGAGAAGATAGATACTGATTTAAAGAACAAAGTTGAATCTGTTTGTATAGTTGCCTCAACATTTTCTGATCAAGTAGATATAGATGGCCGTTTTCCAGAAGAAGCTGTAACAGAAGCAAAAAAACACCGCCTTTTAAGCGCAGTGTTGTCCAAAGAATATAATGGGCTAAATTGTTCTCTCGCTGATCTGGTTTATATTTGCGAGAAATTTGGCAGTGCCTGCGGGTCATTTGGCCTTATCTATGCCATGCACCAGACTCAGCTTCTGACGCTATATTTCGCGCATGAAGAAAGCGACTACATGCAGGCTTTCACCAGTGAGATGGTGGAGAATCAACTGCTCATTGCGTCCGCTACCACCGAGTTTGGAACCGGAGGTGATATTGGAAGAAGTATCGCTGCACCAGAACTGGATAGCACTGGCAAACTAACAGTGGAAAAGAAATGCCCTGTTTTGTCATACGGAACCCATGCAGATGTTATTTTAGCTACTCTTCGGGCAGATAAAAATTCTTCAGAAAACAATCAGATATTCGCATTGCTGAAAAAGGAAGACTTTACCTTTAACCCTCAATCTTCGTGGAATAGCCTTGGTATGCGAGGCACATGTAGTTATGGTGGAACGTTAAATGCCCATTTCAAGCCTGACCAGGTTTTGAAAGGCAATGCAAACCAGTTAATATCAAACTATATGTCTCCACTTTCTCATATTTTATGGTCTAGCGTATGGTGTGGAGTTGCAAGCTCTGCAGTCAGCAAGGCCTCCAATTATCTAAAGAAGGACAAAACAAACACAAAATTCAATCATTTTGGTACTGGCCAACTGGCCAAAACATATGAAAAATTCTGTGTGCTACGCTCTCATATCCTTCACCACACCCTTTCGTATTCAAACTGGTTATCCGCAAACGATATGGTGAACAAGCCCAAAGTAGCCAGAAGGTCGATGGAGTCTCTGATTGCAATTAATGGCCTGAAAGTTTCTGCATCTGAGCTGGCGCAGGAAATCTGCTTAGAGTGTATGAGCGTTTGCGGAATTCAAGGCTATATGAACGAAGGCGACTCTTCCTTAAGCCGTGAAATCCGAGATGCCCTTTCAGCCCCAGTCATGGTGAATAACGAACGAATAATGGCATTCAACGCGGAATTAATTTCGCTTTAGCCACCTGTACTGTGTTTTGTTCCCTTGCGCAGACGCTAGTGAGGCGCAGATCTCTTTTAGCGACTAACTTACTTATTCTTTTGTCGTGTCAGAATGACTAATGCAACCTGAGTTGGTTGGCGCCCCCGATTTCAGTCCACCGCTAGTAAATCGTCAATGTCTTGCCCTGACATAAGCTCTACCTTTTCGATGAGAAGTTCCTCCACAACCTGAACTTGGTCTTTGAGAACAGGAGCCCTAAAAATAGATGCCATTGGGATTTCTACGGGAAACAACTGATTTAACCTGTTAACAAGCTTTGCTCCAAGAAGCGAATCTCCACCCATTTCGATAAATGAATCGGTATCTTCATAGCTCTCATGTCCTAACAGCTCCGCCCATATTTTGGCGATACTCTGACGAATACTAAATACTTCGTCAAAATCACCTGACGGCTCAAGCTCGCTGACGTCAGAGTCCTCGTCGACCGGATCAATATCTTCGACCCCCATATCCTGAAAACCTGAAACGACAGGATCAGGGCGGTGAACTGTCTCTTCAAAAGGGTAGCTCGGCAGCGGCACGCGTTTAGGTGTATCGTCTCCATGAAAACTGGTCCAATCCACTTCCCAGCCATCTTCCCAAAGCTTTCCAAGGCTCATAAGAAGCCTAGCAGGCGCATTTATAGATTTATCATCATACAAGGACGGCACACAATGGCCTGACATAGCGGAATAATTTTCAGCGTCATTGCATAAACCGACAAATAAGACCTGATCCTTTTTCAAGTTTATCCCCAAGTCAGACAACTCCGCTTGCGTTGCAGATTTCAACTCATCTCGCCCCCCCAGTAAGTCAATTGTGGCCCCTACACTTCTCCGTCCGTTAACCGCATCGGCCACTAACTCGCCTAAACCAAAACCCAACGCTTCCTGCATATTCAAACCCCACTTTTTCCATACATTTGCAAGGCTTAGTTTTGATATGAAGGTTGTAACCGAGCTTCCGGATTCTACCGGGCTGCCGTTTATACCCAGTTCGCTCAATACGAGCGTTTTTGTAGTATCCGGCGCCGTGGATAAGCACTTATTTACTTCTGATCTAAAAATATCACATTCATTGTAAAGAGATGATGCGACGTCAATATTGTCATGCCCACCGGATATCAGAATTTTCCTTGAGGCAATTGTATTCCGGGAGGTATATCGCTCCCTCATTGATGTTGTCATCTTTGAAACTGCTTCCGAGGCATTTCTCGCGACCACTGTCACTCGGTGCAAAAACGCCTTCCGACCGACATGAGTTGTATAGGCCACATTTGCAATATTTTCTGAAGGGTTTTCCTTCAAATGTGTGGTTAAGCGATCCAGAACCTTTCTAAGCTGGTCATCGGTACGCGCAGACATGGTCAGGAGATGATACCCGTCACCAGAAGAAACTTCAGAAGAGGTGGGAGCTTCTTCAAGGACTACATGTGCATTTGTACCTCCTAAACCTACAGAGTTGACCGCAGCTCTAAGTATGAGATCCTTCTCCTTCCAATCAACCGCTTTTTCAGCAACATAAAAAGGTGTTTTGTCAATTTCTAACTCTGGGTTAGCCTCCGAAAAATTTAGGGTGGGAGGCAACTGCCTGTGCTCCAACGCCAGCACGCTTTTAATTAATCCAGCTATGCCCGCTGCTTCCCCAGCGTGACCAATATTAGATTTAACTGACCCAATTGCTATTGTATTTGACGCATCTAAACCAAACGCCTCATTGAGGGCGTGAACCTCGATAGGATCTCCTAAAGGGGTAGCCGTTCCGTGTGCTTCAACAAAATTAATATCCTGAGGGTCTAATTCGGCCACTTCCAAAGCGATACGCGATACTTCAGCTTGGCCGTGAATACTTGGTGCTGTGTACCCTATTTTTTGCCGCCCATCATTGTTTACGGCAGTTCCTTTGATTACAGCTCTAATATTATCGTTGTCGCTGATGGCATCTTCTAGGCGCTTCAACAAAACTACCCCTACACCCGATCCGGGCACCATACCTTGAGCAGATTTACAAAATGAATGACAGCGACCATCTGGAGACAGGGCACCTTTGGGTGCATCTGTTATATAGCCTTCAGGGCAAGGGAACGTTACTGCGCTAGCACCAGCCAAAGCCATATCGCATTCTCCCGCCAAGAGAGCCTTACATGCCATGTTGACGGCCACCAACGACGTTGAACAGGTTGAATTCAAGAATATACTGGGCCCCTGCAAATCAAACTTGTACGACACCCGTAAAGGCATGTGCGTATTCAGTCGGTGCATAGCTGAATACGTTTCGCCCCAGAAAGAAGATTGATCATTATTTGGCTCAATATGGCAATGGTAGTAGGAATTTTCAGAGCACCCAGCAAAAACGCCAACCGCCCCTGTCTCATCCGCAATATATCCAGCATTTTCAAACGCTTCCCAAGCGCACTCCATAAAAATACGCTGCTGGGGATCAATACATAATGCTTCTTTTGGCGTGATGTTAAAAAAACCGGCATCAAAAACAAACGGTTTGTCCAGTACACCGGCTGATTTCACATACCCGTCCTTAAGTACAATTTCAAAATCACACCCCACTAAAAGCAATTCTTCTTCAGAAAAATCAGAAACCGTATCTTTCCCTGCAATCAGATTGTTCCAAAATTCCTCTGGACTATTTGCGCCAGGAAAACGGCATGAAAGCCCGACGATTGCAACTTCTAAACCGTTTAATTCACGATCAGACATAATATCCCCCTGCTCATTGTTGAGCGCTATTTTTCGCCAGTTTGCGTCTACGCTTGGAAAGTTGAAGGTTCAGTTTAGACTTATGAACCTGATGACGTTTTCGCTTAGAAGGCCGACCGGGAGTGGCCGCACCTCCACCATTCAACATTTTTGCTTGTTCACGAATGGTGGATTGCTTGAAAAGGTCCATAACGGTGATTTTAATTCCTTCATCAACCAAGGCATTACGCAGTTTCAATAACTTTAATGAGGATCCTCCACTTTCAAAGAAGTGAGCATTTACATCGTCCACCTCAACGCCGAGAATTTGCTGCCAAATACCCATAATGACTTTTTCAGCATCACTTGAAATGCTTTTTGGTTCAGCAGTACCGTTACAAGCATTTCTGGATAGTTTTATCTGCAACACCTCCTCGTCTAACCAGCGAGCACGCATTGAAGTGCAGAACAGTTTCCTTGAGCTATCTCCAGGATCCGCAACAAACCTTTCAGACGGCATCTTATTGTTGCCCACATATCCTTTAGCCAAAGCTGGCCCACCAACGCAGAGGTCCCCCCAATACCCTTGAGGCATAGCTTGCCCTTGACTGCTTACAATATATGCTTCCAAGAGTTGCGACGGGCGGCCTTTAGCCAACTCTCCATCAATCTTATCAATGATAATTCCTGTCCCGGAGGCTTCAAGCCAATTCAACAATTGCCCCGATGCCCCACGCCCTTGATCTAAGATTTCTCTACCGTCATTGCCAATCTCGACAGTGCCACCACTTCGTATTGCCCAGAGAGCAGCGAAAATGAATTGTTCGACCGATGGTCGGGGGGCCAACTTCATCTTGTCTGAACCCTGGCGGTCGAGCGATTGCGATACAGCCGAAGCGATCAGCCCTCGCTTACTTACCTTAACACCACGTAAACTGTGTTCCATATCATGTGGATAAATAAGACAAACGATATCGTCGCCATTGCCTCTTGTCACGCCGTCACAGCTGGCTCCTGAGGGTTCAGTATGCCTCATAGAACTATAGGATATTATTTTTCCATCATGAGAAATTGGCGTCTTTCGATCAGTATTGAAATCTATCAAAACTTCCACATCACTGTCGCGCAAAATCAATTCCGCATTCACGTCACTCGTGTGCCAAATAGGAATGCAAATGCAATCCGACGCCCAGCACGCAAGTAGTCCGGCGATAATGTCTTCTATATCTTCCGAGAGAAAAGCAATTCGGGCACCCAGCTCTATATTTTCGATTCCAAAACAAAGAGCTAGATCATTCGCTCTTTTGTACAGATCTGAATAAGTCAAAGCCCTATGCCCGAAATCGAACATCGCAGCATTCGGTGCTTCACCTTTTCTTTCTGTCAACCAAGCCCACAAGTCTTCTTCTACAGGAAGGTCATAAATATCTGAGATTAGAGAGCGTGATATACCGCCAAGTTCCGCTGGTGAAAAAACGTCTATGCCAGACAATTTTTCACTAGGTGCCTGAGCAATGGTTTCCAGCAACCCAATAAATTTCGAGCCCAATTTCTCAACTGTCTCTTTGTCAAACAGTTCACCTGAATACTCTATTTCCAGATAGATGTTATTCGGTTCGTCATCGTCACTTTCCAAAATATCAAAAGCAAACATTAAGTCGACTTTGGCAACGTTGCTACTGTCCAGAAGGAGGCGTTTAACTTGAGTTTCCTGAAGTGAGTATTCCGTTCTAACTCTATTTTCTAATGCCAACATCACTTGAAACAATGGATGTCGAGCTTGAGACCTACTGGGATTTAACTCCTCAACGATCAGTTCAAATTGCCCATCAGAATTCGCAAGCGCCGCAAGTGTTGTTTCGCGGACCCTCGCCAACAGGTCAGTAAACGATAACTCGCCGGATAAGTCGGTTCTAATGACGATCATATTGACAAAAAAACCAACCAAGTCCTCCAGAGCTTTGTCGGGCCGGCCGGCAACAGGACTGCCTATTGGGATGTCGGTTCCTGCACCGATCTTACTCAAAAAAGTCGCAACGGCGGCGTGCAAGACCATAAAAAGAGTAGCCTGTTCTTTCTGCCCAATGTTAATTAGCTTCTGATGAAGTGCAGGCTCGATGATGAATGGAATTGCGCCACCGGTATATTGTGACACAGCGGGGCGATCCCGATCTGTCGGAAGTTCTAGTTCAACAGGGAGTTCAGATAGCTGCTCTTTCCAGTATTCAATCTGAGGAGCTAGGGCACTCTTGAACATCTCTTGTTGCCAAAGGGAAAAATCAACATACTGGAGAGGCAATGGCAACCAATCGGGAGCCAGGTTTTCACACCGTGCTTTATATGCCGATAGCAAATCATTTATCATCGGCTCCATCGACCAAGCATCAGCCGCAATATGGTGAACATTCAATACAAGTCGATACTCAGGACCTTCAGATTCAAACAACCAAATCTTGACTGGTGGTTCGGACGAGAGATCAAAAGAATAATTTGATGCGATATCGATAGAGCTAGTTAGGCCAGCCTCTGAAACCCGCTCATACTCAAGTGATACTGTGATGTCAGAAGGATCCAGTATTTTCTGTCTTGAACCAAACTGATCAGTAGCAAAAATCGTTCGCAAGCTTTCATGGCGTACCATCAAGTCAGAAAAAGCCAACTCCAATGCCGGGATGTTAATATTACCTTTCAGAGAAAAGGCTATAGGCATGTTGTATGTTGGACTCGGCCCTTCCATGCAGTGAATAAACCACATCCGCCGTTGTGCGTAAGACAGCGGCAATATATCCGGCCGTTCCGCAACTCTAATGACTTGGGCTTCTGATTGCGGTTCCGCATCCAGAAATGCTGCGATTTCACTGACTGTTGGTGCGTCGAACAGAAAATCAATAGAGACCTCAACACCAAAAACCTCACGCAATTGGGCAGCCACCCTAATGGCAAGTAACGAATGCCCTCCCAATTCAAAAAAGTTATCATGAATACCCACTTTTTCGATGCCGAGAACATTTTGCCAAATCAAACATATACCTTTCTCTGTTTCACTGGCTGCAGCTCTCTGCCTTTTTCGTTGCAAATCATTACTTTGAGGTGCAGGGAGAGATTTTCGATCAATTTTTCCACTGTTCGTTAGCGGAAATTCATCCATAAAGACGAACACCGCCGGAACCATAAAGTCCGGTAAAAACTGTAACAGATTATCTTTGAAAGAACTGATCAAGTGGTCACGCCACAACACCATGTCGTTATGGCTAATTGCAGGATCTTGCTTAGGTATCACATACGCAATTAGTGTCTTGTACAGGTCACCATTGTCACGTGCGACGACAACACAATCACTAATCTGTTCTCCTTTTAATAAGCAAGCTTCGATTTCTCCAAGTTCTATTCTGAAACCACGAATTTTGACCTGATCATCAACACGCCCCACAAAATCCAGATTTCCATCTGGTAAAGAACGTACTAAATCGCCTGTACGATACAACAAGTCACCGGATTCTGGATTGATAGGGTTTTTGACAAACCTTTCCGAGGTCAGATCATCTCGGTTTAAATATCCTCGCGCCAGTCCTGCCCCGCCAATGTATAATTCTCCGATTGATCCAATAGGTAAAACGGACATGTCAGAGGAAAAAACATATAATTGGGTGTTCGCTACAGGGCGGCCAATTACGGAACAGCCGCGATCAAAAGTCGTATAACTGGAGTATATAGTCGTTTCTGTCGGTCCATATAAATTGTAGCAAGGATTATCTATCCTCTGAAATTTATTATATATTCCGTTGTTCAATACCTCTCCAGCACTTACGATTGTCATGCTCGGGTTAGGCAACCAATTCGTATCATTGAGTAACAAGCTCCAGGTTGCTGGCGTTCCTTGCATGAAATTAATAGTTCTTGAATCCAATAGCTCTCGCAAAAGATTGGCATCTCTTGTTGTTTTTTTAGGACAAATTACCATTTTCCCTCCCACAGAAAGTGGCAGGAAATAGTCCATGTTAGAAACATCAAAGCTATATGGGGTTACAGCGCACAGTGCCATGTTTTCGGTTGCAGAAAACTCCTCAATCATGAACTGCAATAGATTGCATACGCTTTTATGTTCGACCATCACGCCTTTAGGTGTACCGGTGGAACCAGAGGTATAAATTACGTAAGCCAGATTATCTTGCGTGAGCCCCAAAACGTCACGCCTTGGGTTAGTGCTAGGGTACGAGGAAAATAAATCCCCATCATCTACCATAACGATGTTTTGGGTTGCACACGGCAATCGATCAGCAACACGGGTCTGGGTTAAAATGATCTCAGTTTTTGTATCACCGAGCATCATGGTAAGACGATCATTAGGATAATCAGGATCTAAAGGAACAAAAGCACCTCCCGATTTTAATATCCCCATAATTCCTACG
>Ga0316207_10002579_pt1 | contig 18293 bp, 17 predicted proteins | sample 6weekpyrite_MG_FD_204943 | JGI IMG/M metagenome (GOLD analysis project Ga0316207, IMG submission 204943) | Microbial mat bacterial communities from mineral coupon in-situ incubated in ocean water Damariscotta River, Maine, United States -... | ecosystem: Environmental > Aquatic > Marine >...
TAACGCGCCGGTGACCAAGCCGACATTGATCAACTGAGACGGACGCGCCAGACGATGGCGCGTCTTTTTGAGTATTTGGACAAAGAAGAAGGGGCCAAGCGATGCGCGCCACAGTGACCGTGATGCTGAAACAGGGGGTTCTGGACCCGCAGGGCGAGGCCGTGCGCCACGCGCTTGGCAGCCTTGGTTTTGACGGGGTCGGGGGCGTGCGCCAGGGCAAGGTGATCGAGCTGGACCTGGCCGATGGCACCACCGAGGCCCAGGTGACCGAGATGTGCGAAAAGCTGTTGGCCAATACGGTGATCGAAAGCTACCGGGTGGAGATGGGCGCATGAAAGCCGCTGTCATCGTCTTTCCGGGCTCGAATTGCGACCGCGATCTGGCGGTGGCGTTCGAAAAGGCGGGGTTTCAGGTCGATCTGGTCTGGCACAAGGATCAGGTCCTGCCGCAGGGCGTTGATATCATAGGCATTCCCGGTGGGTTTTCCTTTGGCGATTACCTGCGCTGCGGTGCCATTGCGGGGCAATCGCCTGTTATGAAAGCGGTCGCCGCACATGTAACGCGGGGCGGCTACGCGGTTGGCATCTGCAACGGGTTTCAGGTGCTGTGTGAAACCGGGCTCCTGCCCGGGGCTTTGATGCGCAATGCGGGGCTGAAATTCATCTGCAAGATGCAGACGCTGAGTGTGACGACATCCGACAGCGTCTTTACCCGCGGCTATAATGCCGGGGCCGAGATCACCGTGCCGCTGGCCCATCACGACGGAAATTACGTCATTGACGATGCCGGTCTGGCGGCGCTCAAGGATCAGGACCGCATCGCGTTTCGCTATCACGGCAATCCCAATGGCGCTGTTGATGGCATCGCGGGCATCCTGTCGGAAAACCGGCGCGTGCTTGGCATGATGCCGCATCCGGAACGGGTTGTGGAGGCCGCGCATGGCGGGGCCGATGGCAAGGCGCTGTTTGATGGGTTGGCCTCGGCGCTGGTTCCCGCCTGACGGGCTTGAGCCGGGCGCGGTAAGCCCCTAGCATTACATCATGAACCTGCCTTTCGTCCCCCCGGCGGCCCTGCGCATGACACATGGGTGGCGCGCATGGATGTTGCGTGCCCTGATGGTGTTGTTTCTGGCGATCGCTGGCGGCGTTGTCTGGGTCTCGAACATCTGGCTGACGGAACGGTTCACCGAAAGCACCCGCAACCGGGCCGAATTGCGGCTGGCGCTTTATTCGGGTTCGATCATCTCGGAATTGCAGCGCAATTCGGTGGTGCCGCTTTTGCTGTCGCGCGACCCGACATTGACACGCGCGCTGTCGGTGGGCGATTTCAGCCTGACCTCGCAGCAATTGATCTCCTACCGCGAGGAAATCGGCGCGCAATCGATCATGTTGCTGACGCGCGACGGGCGCGCGGTGGCCGCCACTGACCGGGCGCAACTTGGTGAATTGCTGCGCAATGAGCCTTATTTCGTGCAGGCCCTGCGCACCAATGACACGGTCTTTACCACCACCGAGCTGGAGACCGGCGCGTTCAACTTTACCTTTGCGCGCCGCATCGAGGCCGATAACCAGCTGCTCGGTGTCATCCTGGTCAAGGTTGATCTGGGACGTCTGGAAGATCGCTGGCGCGGCACCTCTGAGGCGGTGTTTGTGGCCAATTCCGAAGGCCGCATCATCCTGTCGACCGAACCGCGCTGGCGCGGCCACGAGGAGGCCGCCGCCCTTGCCCTGCAATCGCCGCCCTCGGCCATTCAGCGCGTGATCGAGGCCACCGGCGATTGGGCCTTTGCCACGCCGGGGCCGTTTTTTTCGGGCAATTCGACGCTGCGGCTGGAAAGCCGGATCCCGTTTCGCGGCTGGCAGCTGGTCTCGTTTACCGCCTTTGCCTCGGTGCGCGAACGGGTGAACGGGGTTCTGGCACTGGAGATCATGGGATTCGCGTTGCTCCTGGCGGGGGCCTTTTATGTTTTGAGCCGCCGGGCGCGGACGCAATCGGTTTTCTTCCAAAGGGAATCGGCGGAGCTTCGCCGCCTCAATGTGCGCCTGCAGCGGGAAATCGCCGAACGCCAAAAGGTCGAACGCAACCTCGAAGAGGCCGAGGCGAGCCTGGCGCAAAGCTCGAAATTGGCGGCGATGGGCGAGATGTCGGCCGCTGTCAGCCATGAGCTGAACCAGCCGCTGGCGGCGATGAAAACCTATCTGGCGGGCGCGCGGCTGCTATTGCAGCGCAAACGCCCCGACGAGGCGCTGTCGTCGTTTCAGCGTATCGACGATCTGCTGGAGCGGATGGGGGCCATCACCCGGCAGCTGAAATCCTATGCCAGAAAGGGCGGAGAGGCCTTTGCCCAGGTCGATCTGCGCAGCTCGCTTTCGGCGTCATTGTCGATGATGGAGCCGCAGCTCAGACAGATGACGGTCGAAATCACCCAGACCATGCCGCGCAACCCGGTGATGGTGATGGCCGATCGGCTGCGGCTGGAGCAGGTGATCATCAACCTGTTGCGCAACGCGCTGGATGCGATGAAGGCCGAGCCGCATCGCGAGCTGGACCTGATCATTGCCGAGGGCGATGAGGTGGTTCTGACGGTGCGCGACAATGGTCGGGGGATTGACGATCTGGACGCTTTGTTCGAGCCATTCTACACGACAAAGCAACCGGGCGACGGCGTCGGGCTTGGCCTGGCGATCTCGTCGGGGATTGTGAAGGATCTTGGCGGGCGGCTGACGGCGCGCAACGGTGAACGCGGCGGCGCGGTGTTCGAGGTCAGGTTGCCGCGCGCCGACCAAAGCAGTGCCGCAGCCGAGTGAGCAGATAAAGGGGCCGATATGAGAATCGCGATCATTGATGACGAGCAGGACATGCGCCAGTCGATCAGCCAGTGGCTGGCGCTGAGCGGGTTCGAGACCGAGACCTATGGCAGCGCCGAAGAAGCGCTAAAGGCGATCGGGCCGGATTATTCCGGCGTCGTGGTCACCGATATCAAGATGCCGGGCATGGATGGTATGGCATTTCTGAAACGTCTGATGGGCATGGACAGCGCGCTGCCTGTGATCATGATCACCGGCCATGGCGATGTGCCTATGGCGGTCGAGGCGATGCGGCTCGGCGCGTATGATTTTCTGGAAAAACCCTTCAACCCTGACCGCATGACGGAACTGGCCAAACGCGCCGGGCAGACGCGCCGCCTGACGCTGGACAACCGGGCACTGCGGCGGGAATTGTCCGATGGCACGGTGCTGATGCGCAAGCTGATCGGCTCATCGCCGGTGATGGAGCGGCTGCGCGAGGATATTCTGGATCTGGGCCAGGCCGATGGCCATGTGCTGATCACCGGCGAAACCGGCACCGGCAAGACGCTGGTGGCCCATGCGCTGCATGCCGTGGGGCCGCGGGCGGGCAAGCCGCTGGTTTCGGTCGCCTGCGCCGCGCATGAGGAAAGCGCGCTCTCTGCGATGCTGTTTGGCCCGGTGGGTGAGGGCCAGGATCTGCCGCTGGTGGAACAGGCGCGCGGCGGTTCGTTGCTGTTGGAAGGGGTCGAGGCCTTGCCGCAGGCCCTGCAGGCGCGGCTTTTGACCTTGATCAACGATATGGGCAACCCGGCCGAAACGCGGGTGGTGGCGATCTGCAATGCGCCAGAGCCCGATACCGGATGCGAGGCGGCGCTCAGGCCTGATCTTTTCTACCGGCTGGCGGCGATGCGGATTGACCTGCCGCCGCTCAGGGCGCGGGGTGAGGATATCCTGACGCTGTTCAACCGGTTCGGCGAACAGTTTGCCGAGGAATACGGCACCGATAGCCCGCAAGTGACGGCGCAGGAAGCGGCGCAGCTCTTGCAGGCCCCCTGGCCCGGCAATGTGCGCCAGCTGATCAACATTTCCGAACGCGCGATCCTGCAGCAGCGGCGCGGGTCAGGTTCGATCGCGTCGCTTTTGATGAGCGAGGGCGAAGAGGTCAGCCAGGCCCAGGTCGGCGAGGGCAAGCCGTTGAAGGAATATGTCGAGGCCTTTGAACGCATGCTGATCGACAATACGATGCGCCGCCATCGCGGATCGATCGCCAATGTGATGGAAGAGCTGTGCCTGCCGCGCCGGACATTGAATGAGAAAATGGCGAAATACGGGCTGAGCCGGTCTGACTATCTCTGAGCGGCCGCCATGCGGTGCCTCGCCTTAGCGAAACCACCGGGCGCGCCCGTCGCTTAGCCCTCCAGAAACCGGACCTTGCCGATATAGGGCAGTGAACGGTTCATCTGTGCGAAATCGATGCCATAGCCCACGACGAATTCATCCGGGATTTCGAACCCGGTCCAGGTGGCGCGAATATCGACCTCGCGCCGGGTGGGTTTGTCGAGCAGCGCGATGGTCATCAGGCGCGCCGGCGAGCGGCTCTGCAAGAGATGGGTGACATGGTTGAGCGTGTGCCCGGTATCGACGATATCCTCGACCACCAACACGTCGCGGCCGGATATTTCGCCGCGCAGATCCTTGAGGATGCGCACCTCGCGGCTCGATTCCATGGTGTCGCCATAGGAGGAGGCCTCCAGAAAATCGACCTCGACCGGCAGGTGCAATTCGCGCACCAGATCGGCGATAAAGACGAAAGAGCCGCGCAAGAGCCCGACAACAATCAGCTTGTCAGTGCCCTTGAAGGCGGTCTCGATCTCGCGGGCAAGCTCCTCGATCCGGGCGTCGATGCGCTTGGCCGAGATCATCTTGTCGACCACATAAGGTTTCTGCGTCATGACGTGCCCGTCCTTGTCCCTTGATTTCCCCGGCAAGTTTATGACATGGGGGGGCGCCCAGAGGAAAGCCCGAAACCCGATGCCAAGACATGCCGAAACCAAATTACTGCCATATGGCGCGCGGCAGATGTATGATCTGGTGGGTGATGTGGCGCGTTATCCTGAGTTCATCCCCTGGATCACGGCCGCACGGGTGCGGTCGGTGACGCCGGTCGCAGAGGGCGAGGTGATGATGGCCGATCTGGTCATCGGGTTTCGCATGTTCCGCGAGAAATTCACCAGCCGGGTGACGTTTTACCCCGCGCGGCACCGGATCGAGACCGAATATATCGACGGCCCGTTCAAGCATATGATTTCCAACTGGGAATTTCATGAAGCACCGGGCGGTTGCGAGATCCGGTTCGATGTCGATTTCGAGTTTCGAAGCCGGATATTGCAAGGCGCGGCGGGGTTGTTTTTTCACGAGGCCATGCTGCGGATCGTGCGCGCGTTCGAGGCGCGGGCCGAGGCGCTCTATGGCGACGCGGGCGCGGCCTGAGGCCGGGCCTCGGCCCCTCTTGACGCGGCAATGAAAAAAGGGCCCTCGCGCGGGCCCTTTCTCACGCGGGTCTGAGCCAGCGGTCAGCTTGTCCAGTCATAGGCGCGTTCGCCATGCACTTCGAGATCCAGCCCGTTGGTCTCGGTCTCAAGATCGACCCTGAGCGGCGTGATGGCGCGCACGATGACGATCAGGACCACAGTGACGACCGAGGTAAAGATGCCCACAATGGCCAGGCTGCCCAATTGCGCGGCCCAGGACCCGGCCCCGAGTGCCGCGATCATCAGGCTGCCAAAGATGCCGCCGACGCCGTGAACGGCAAAGACATCGAGCGTGTCGTCGATTTTGACCTTGTTGCGGATGAAGGTGACCGCCTCCTGGCAGAGGATGCCCGCGACCGCGCCGATAAAAAGCGCGGCAACCGGCCCGACAAAGCCCGAGGCCGGGGTGATCGAGGCCAGCCCCGCGATGGTGCCGGTGACAACGCCGACCATCGACACGGTGCCGTATTTCAGCTTTTCCCACAGACCCCAGGTCAACGATGCGGCAGCCGCCGAGATATGCGTAACCGTCAGCGCCATCGCCGCCCCGCCATCGGCAGCGAGCTGCGAGCCGCCATTGAAGCCGAACCAGCCGACCCAGAGCATGGCCGCCCCGATCATCACATAGCCGGGGTTATGCGGCGGCGTGGTGCGGTTCTTGCGCGGGCCCAGGAACACGGCCAGGATCAGGGCCGACAGGCCCGCGGTTTCATGCACCACGATGCCGCCTGCGAAATCGCGCACGCCGGTCGCGCCAAAGATGCCACCATCCGACAGGAACCCGCCGCCCCAGACCCAGTGGACCACGGGCGCATAGACCAGCAGCATCCATAGCCCCGAGAAAAGCAGCACAAAGCCAAAACCCACCCGTTCGACATAGGCCCCGACGATCAGGGCCGGGGTGATGATGGCAAAGGTCATCTGAAAGGCAAAGAACAGCACTTCGGGAATGGTGCCCGCCAGGGTCTCGGCATCGACGCCGATCAGAAAGACGCGGCCCAACCCGCCCCAGATGCCGCTTTCGCCCGGGCCAAAGGCGATGGAATAGCCGACGGCGAGCCACAGGATGCTCATCAAGGCGGCAATCGCATAGCATTGCACGAACACGCTCAGCACATTTCGCGCCCTCACGAGCCCGCCGTAAAAGAGGGCGAGCCCCGGCAATGTCATGAAAAGGACCAGCGCCGTGGCGACGATCATCCAGGCTGTGTCGGCTCCGTTCATATCCCTTGGACCTTCCTTCTTGTGCACGGTTTTGCGGCGACAAGGCCTGATCGGTGAGCAGAAGAAAGAGCAGGGGGTGAATTTGGGGCGTTTTTCGGGGTGGGTTTGCAAGCTGCCCGTTTTTTGGGCAGCTTTCAGGCGGGAATGCCGGGTTTGCGGTCAGCTTGGTAAAAGGGCCGCCAATACCATGCCCAATGCGTGATCAACCGTCGCGCGGCGCACTTCGGCCCGGCCAATGGCCCCGAAATCGACCGTTTCGGCGCGCGTGCCGGCATCGGTTGCCAGCGCAAAGCAGACCCGGCCCTCGGGCTTGTGTTCGCTGCCGCCGGGCCCGGCGATGCCGGTGACGGCGATGGAGATCTGCGCCTTGGACCGGGCCCGCGCCCCTTTGGCCATTTCGACGGCGACCTCCTCTGAGACGGCCCCGTGGTGGTCAAGCGTGGCGGACGAGACACCCAGCATCTCGATCTTGGCGGCATTGGAATAGGTGACAAAGCCGCGATCGAACCCGGCCGAGCTGCCAGCCACATCGGTGAGGGCCGCCGCGATCATACCGCCGGTGCAGCTTTCGGCGGTGGCCAGCATCTGGCCGCGGGCGATCAACGCGTTCAGAACGCTCGCGGCGCTCAAATCAGCACCAAGTGATACAGAACGCCCGCCAGAACCACGATGAGCGAGGCCAGCCCGCCTGCGATCGCGTCATCGGCCATCACGCCCATAGCGCCATGCTGACGGTCGGCCCAGCCGACGGGCCCGGGTTTCAGAATATCAAAAAACCGGAAGGCCAGAAACGCGGTCACAACACCGGGCCAGAGCGTGAAGAGCCCGCCGCCGGCCATGACCGCGCCATAGGAAACCGGCCAGAGCGCCAGAAACATGCCCAGAACCTCATCGATCACGATCTCGCCGGGATCCTGATCTTCGGAATCTGCGATCTGGACGGCTGTCGCCCACCAGCCAAGCCCGGCCACCAGGATGGTGCCGATCAGGAGGGCGAAAAAACCACCCCACGCATGCAGTGCCCAGGCGGCGGGGATGGCAGCGAGCGACCCCCAGGTGCCCGGTGCAGGACGCAGGAGGCCGGTATAGAAAAACGTGGTGATAAGGCGGGTCATGGTTTCACCAATGTGACGGTTGCAAGGGCTGCGATGCCTTCCTCGCGGCCGGTAAAGCCGAGCCGCTCTGACGTGGTGGCCTTGACCGAAACGCGCGCGGGATCAATGCGCAGGGCCCGCGCCAATTCGCGGCGCATATCGGGCGCGTGCGGCCCGATCTTGGGCGCTTCGCAGATCAGGGTCAGGTCGGCATGGGTGATCGTGAACCCCTGCGCCGTGGCCAGATCGGTCGCATGGGTCAGGAAAACATGGCTTTCAGCGCCTTTCCATTGCGGATCGGAGGGCGGGAAATGCTGCCCGATATCGCCTGCGGCCAGCGCCCCATAGATCGCGTCGGTGACGCTGTGCAGCCCGACATCGGCGTCGGAATGGCCCTGCAGGCCACGGTGATGCGGCACCGCGATTCCGGCCAGCATGACATGATCGCCGGGGCCAAAACGATGCACGTCAAAGCCGTTGCCGGTGCGGATATCGATCATCTGGCGGGCTTTCAGAATGGCCTCGGCGCGGGCGAAATCGCCGGGGCGGGTAAGCTTGAGGTTGTCCTCATCGCCCGGGGTGATGGCAATGTCCAGCCCATGGGCCAGCGCCACTTCGACATCATCGGCCCCGCCTTCTGGGCAGGCGTCATAGGCGGCGCGAATGGCATCGACGTGAAAGCCCTGCGGCGTCTGCGCCCGGTAAAGCCCTGCGCGCGGCAGGATAGCCGAGACCGTCGCCGCGCCCTGCCAGAGCGCATCGGTCACTGCGAGCCCCGGGGCCGCCCCCGGCGCATCCGCCAGCGCCTGCACCACGCCTTCGACTAGCCCCACGCCCACCAAAGGCCGCGCCCCGTCATGGATCAGGACCAGGTCGATACCCGGTGAGACGGCCAAAAGCCCGGCCCGGACGGATGCCGCTCGGCTTTCACCGCCCGCCACATCGCAAAGCGGCACATCCAGTTCCGGACGCGCGGCCTCGTAAAGCTCGGTATCGCCCGCGTGGCGCACCACGATCACCTCGGACACTTGCCGGTGCGCCGCCATGGCGCGGATCGTGCGGGTCAGCACCGCCTCACCGCCCAGCAACTGATACTGTTTGGGGATATCACCGCCCATGCGGGTGCCGCGCCCGGCGGCAACAATCAGCGCGGCGGCGCGCAACGGGGCAGGTTTGGGCGGGCTCAAGGACATGGGGCCAAGTGATAGGGGGATTTCGGGGGCGGCACAATCGCAGGGCAGCGCGCCCTGCAATTCGCCTAAATTTTAAGCAGTTTTGAAAATCAGCCTCAATCGCAGGCGAAAACTTTGCATCCTGCGCTGCGTTCCCATAAACCCCTACACAACCGCACAAGGATTAGGCGTTTGGTGATTTCACTGGCAGATCGGGTGCTGGACCCGCCGGTTTTCCTGGCCCCTCTGGCCGGAATCACCGATCTGCCGTTTCGCACGCTGGTCGCGGGGTTCGGGGCCGGGCTGGTGGTTTCGGAAATGGTGGCGAGCCAGGAAATGGTCGAGGCCAAGCCATCAGTGCGGGCCCGGGCCGAGCTGGGCTTTGGGCAGGCGCGCACGGCGGTGCAGCTGGCCGGGCGCGAGGCGTATTGGATGGCGCGCGCTGCCGAACTGGCCGAGGCGCAAGGGGCCGAGATCATCGATATCAACATGGGCTGCCCGGCCAAGAAGGTGACGAGCGGCCTGTCAGGTTCGGCCCTGATGCGCGATCTCGATCACGCGCTGGAGCTGATCGAGGCAGTGATCGGCGCGGTCGATATTCCCGTGACGCTGAAAACCCGGCTGGGATGGGATGCGGACAGCCTGAATGCCGCCGATCTGGCGCGGCGCGCGGAGGATGCGGGCATCGCGATGATCACGGTGCATGGGCGCACGCGCTGTCAGTTTTACAAAGGGGGTGCCGATTGGGCCGCCATTCGCGCCGTCAAGGATGCGGTCACGATCCCGGTGATTGCCAATGGTGATATCGTCGATGCCGGGGCGGCGGCCGATGCGCTCAGGCTTTCGGGGGCCGATGGCGTCATGGTCGGGCGCGGTGCACAAGGCGCGCCCTGGGCGCTGGCCGAGATCGCGCATGACCTCTTTGGCGGGCCCGCGCCCGAGATCCCGCAAGGGGCCGCGCGGGCCGATATGATCCTTGGGCATTACGAGGCGATGTTGCGGTTTTACGGGGCCGATCTGGGCCTGCGCGTGGCGCGCAAGCATCTGGGCTGGTACCTGGATGGCGCGCCCGCCGATCTGCGCCGCCGGGTGCTGACCGCGACCGATCCGCAGCAGGTTATCGGCCTCATCGCCCGGGCCTTTGCCGATGAGGCAGCGGCATGAGCGGGTTCAGCGCCGCCATCTGGGCCTCCCTGCCGATCCCCGGCATCCTGATCGATGGCGATGACCGGATCGTCGATGTGAACCCGGCGGCGGAGGCATTTCTGAACGCCTCGGCCCGGGCCTTGAACGCGGCCCCCCTGCGCGACCGGATCATCATCGATGCCCCCCTTGAAGAGGCGCTGGCCCGGGTCAGGGCAGGGCGCGCGCCGCTCAGCCTGAATGCGGTCGATGTCGGCAGCACCGGGCGCAAGCCGGTGACCTGCGATGTGCGGGTGGCCCCGCTGTCCGAGGCCGATCATGTGCTGGTGCTGATGGAAACGCGGTCGCTGGCGGGGCGGCTCGATCGCGGACAGCCTTCGAAAACGGCGGCCAAATCGGCCATCGGCATGGCCGAGATGCTGGCCCATGAAATCAAGAACCCGCTGGCCGGCATCACCGGGGCGGCGCAGCTGATCTCGATGTCGCTGTCGGGCGAGGATCTGGATCTGGCGGCACTGATCGTCGAGGAAACCCGGCGCATCGTGACGCTGCTGGATCAGGTCGAGGCGTTTGGCGATGTCTCGCCACCGGCGCGGGTTGCGGTCAATCTGCATGATGTGCTGGATCGGGCCCGGCGTTCGGCTGCGGTGGGGTTTGCCGCGCATATGCGCCTGATTGAGGATTACGATCCCTCGCTGCCCCTGACCCTGGCCGATCCCGATCAGCTGTTGCAGGTGGTGCTGAACCTTTTGAAAAACGCCGCCGAGGCGGGCGCGCCGGGTGGCACCATCCGGCTGCGCAGTTTCTATGAGGCCGGGCTGAAGCTGCGCCGTGGCGATGGCAGCCAGGCGGGGCTGCCCTTGCAGGTCGAGATCATCGATGACGGCCCCGGCCTGCCGCCCGACATTGCCGCCAATATCTTTGAGCCCTTCGTGTCGGGGCGCGACAATGGCACCGGGCTGGGGCTGGCGCTGGTGTCCAAGATCATCGCCGATCACGAGGGCTGGATCGCGGTTGACAGCGCGCCGGGGCGCACCGTGTTCCGCATCTCGCTGCCGGTCGCAGAAAAAGGAAAAACCTAGATGGATGGCACCGTTCTGGTCGCAGATGACGACCGCACAATTCGCACCGTTCTGACCCAGGCGCTGACGCGGGCGGGCTGCAAGGTGCATGCCACCGCAAGCCTTGTCACGCTGATGCGATGGGTCGAGGAGGGCAAGGGCGATCTGGTCATTTCCGATGTCATGATGCCCGATGGCAATGGCTTGGAAACCTTGCCGAAGATCACCGCCGAACGGCCCGGGCTGCCGGTCATCATCATCTCGGCGCAGAATACCATCGTGACGGCGATCCAGGCCACCGAAAAAGACGCCTATGATTATCTGCCCAAGCCCTTCGATCTGCCCGATCTGATGAAACGCGCCGCCCGCGCGCTGGAGATCAAGCGCCGCTTGCCGCCCGCGCCTTCGCGTGTTCCGGCTGCCGATGATGCGCTGCCGCTGGTCGGGCGGGCGGCCAATATGCAGGCGCTCTATCGTTTGGTCGCGCGCGTGATGAATACCGATCTGGCGGTGCTGATCACCGGCGAAAGCGGCACCGGCAAAAGCCTGATCGCGCGCGCCATTCACGATTTTTCGGACCGGCGCAATCAACCCTTCGTGGTGGCCTCGGCGGCGGATTTCGAGGATGCGGACGGGCCCGCACAGCTCTTGGCCCGGGCTCGCGACGGCGCGATCCTGTTCGATGAGGCGGGCGATCTGAGCGATGCGGCACAGGCCCGCGTCGTGCGCATGCTGGATGGGTTGGGCCCGGACGGCCCGCGCATTCTGGCCACCAGCCAGGCCGATCTGGCCGAGCGGATGGAGGCGGGCAGTTTCCGGCAGGATCTCTATTACCGGTTCGGCGGCGTGGTTCTGGCGGTGCCGCCCCTGCGCGAGCGGGTCGAGGATGTGGCGCTGTTGGCCGATCATTTCCTGGCCCGGGCCGAACGCGACGGGCTGGCGCCGCGCCGTCTGGCCGATGCAGCGCTGGATATGATCCGCGCCTATACCTGGCCCGGCAATGTGCGGCAGTTGGAAAACACCCTGCGCCGTCTTGTGGTGACCAGCGCCGGTGAGGTGATCGGCGCGCCCGAGGTTGAGGCGGTTCTGGGCAATCAACCGGCCACCCGGCCCGCCCATGGCGAGGGCGAAGGGTTAAGCGCATCGGTGGCGCGCCACTTGAAACGGTATTTCGACCTGCATGGCGGGGTGCTGCCGCCGCCGGGGCTCTATCCTCGCATCCTGCGCGAGGTCGAGACGCCGCTGATCGAGATCGCGCTGGATGCCACCGGCGGCAATCAGGCCAAATGCGCCGAGTTGCTGGGCATCAACCGCAATACGCTGCGCAAGAAGCTGACCGAGCTGGATATTCGCGTGACACGCCGCCGCAAGTTGATGTAAAACCGCAACAGGTGCGTTGCCCCCTTGCGACAGTCGGGGCGCGTACCGCTAGGTTTGGCGGTTTGGGCGGTCCTTCGCCCCATATGGTGAGGCTGAAAGGGTGGATAACCCTGCGCAAAGTGATGTAATTTCTCCACTCATGCGGCTGATGTCGCTGAGATTGCGCCGGAAATGGCGCACGGCGGGAACCTTTGGGCTGGTCCTTTTGGGGCCGGTTCTGGCGGTGGCGACGTTTCTTGTCATGGGGCCATTGGCGGCGGCGACGGTCTCTCCGGCGCTGCGTCTGATTCTGCTCGCCGATATGAGCTATATTCTGGTCGTTGCGGCGTTGGTTCTTTACCGCGTGGCCCGGATGGTGGCGGCGCGCCGGGCCCGGTCGGCGGGATCGCGCCTGCACCTGCGATTGACCGGTCTCTTTGCTCTGGTTGCGCTATTGCCCACCATTCTGGTTGCCGTTTTTGCCACGGTGACGGTGAATATGGGGCTGGAGGGCTGGTTTTCGGACCGTGTGCGCAGTGCGCTTGGCCATTCGCTTGAGGCGGCCAATGCCTATGAGGAAGAGAACCGCGTCGGTCTGTCATCGGATGCGCGCGCATTGGCGGGGTTTCTCAATCTCAACCGGCGCGCGACGCCGTTTCTGGCCGATGGCGATCTGCGGCAATTGTTGAGCCAAGGCCAGCAGGCCATCCAGCGCGGGCTGCGCGAGGCGTTTGTTATTGACGGAACGGGCGAGATCCGGGCCCGCGGCGAACGCAGCTATCTGTTTGATTTCGAACGTCCATCTGATGAGGATCTGAACCGCGCCACGATCGGAGAGCTGGTGTTGATCGAGGATCGCGCCGCCAGCGAGTTTCGCGCGCTCATTCGGCTGGATGCCTTTGCCGATCGCTATCTCTATGTCAGCCGCGAGGTCGATGGCCAGATCATCACCCTACTGGATGAGACCCAGGAAACGGTGGTGCTCTATCGGCAGCTAGAGAGCGAGCGGGGCCAGTTCCTGTTTCAGTTCGGGCTGATTTATCTGGGCTTTGCCATCATCCTTATCCTGGCTGCGATCTGGCTGGGGCTTTGGTTCGCCGAACGCCTGTCGCGCCCGGTGGGGCGGTTGGCGGGGGCGGCGCAGCGGGTCGGCATCGGCGATCTGGATGTGCGCGTGCCCGAAGAGCCCGGTGAAGATGAGATCGCCATGCTGGGGCGGCTCTTTAATCAGATGACCCGGCAATTGAAGGGCCAGCGCGACGCGCTGGTCGAACAGCATAACCAGACCGAGACCCGGCGGCGCCAGTTTGACAGCGTGCTGACATCGGTCACCTCGGGGGTGATTGGGCTCGATGCGCGCGGGCGGGTCGATTTCATGAACCGCTCGGCGATGGCGCTCCTGGATCTGGTCGAGGCGCGCGATCACGGGCTGACACTGGCGGTTGCGGTACCCGAATTTGCCGCTCTGTTTTCCAAGCTGCGGGAGCGAGGGGCCGCCGATCTCCAGCAAGAGATCAAGATCACGCGCGCCGGCACCCAGGAAAGCCTGCTGGTGCGGATGTCGATCCGCCGCGACGAGGCCGGCGCGTTGGAGGGTTATGTGGTGGCCTTTGACGATGTGACCGATCTGGTTTCGGCGCAGCGCATGGCCGCCTGGGGCGATGTGGCGCGCCGTATCGCGCATGAGATCAAGAACCCGCTGACGCCGATCCAGCTGTCGGCGGAACGGGTGCGGCGCAAATTTGGCAAGCTGCTGGAGGGAGGCGAGGCCGAACAATTGGGGCAATTGACCGATGTGATCGTGCGCCAGACGGGTGATCTGCGCCGCATCGTCGATGAATTTGCCAAATTTGCCCGCATGCCCGAGCCTGAGCGCCAGCCCGAGGATATCGCCAAATTGCTGCAGGAGGCTGTCACGCTGCAAATGGCCGGTCAGCCCGGGATCCGCTTTGTCACTGATATCCCCGATCACTCGGTGCCCGCCGATATCGACGCCACGATGATCGGGCAGGCCTTTACCAACCTGATTAAGAACGGCGGCGAAGCCATTGAAACACTGCAGGAAAAAGGCACACCAACGGGCCATGTGCCAGAGCTGCGCATCGCGATGATCGCGGGCCCCGATACCGTCGAGATCAGCATCAGCGACAATGGCACCGGGCTGCCGCCGAACCGGTCGCAGCTATTCGAGCCTTATGTCACGACGCGCGACAAGGGCACTGGATTGGGCCTGCCCATTGTCAAGAAAATCATTGAGGAACATGGCGGATCGCTCGATCTGCTGGATGCGGAGCCGTTTGCCGACGGTGCGCATCGGGGCGCGCGCGCACGGATCATCCTGCCACGCCTGACCGACCAAGGAGGAGAAGAAGAGTGACCGATATTTTGGTTGTCGATGACGAACGCGATATCCGCGAGCTGATCTGCGATATCCTTGAGGATGAGGGCTTTGCCACCCGCATGGCGGCCAATTCCGATGATTGCATGGCTGAACTGAACCGCGAGCCCCCGGGCATGATGATCCTCGATATCTGGCTGAAAGACAGCAATATGGACGGGATCGATATCCTGTCGGCGGTCAAACGCGACAATCCCGGTGTGCCGGTGGTCATCATCTCGGGCCATGGCAATATCGAAATAGCGGTGGCCGCGATCAAGCAGGGCGCATTCGATTTCATCGAAAAACCCTTCAATATCGAGCAATTGCTGGTGGTGATCCGGCGCGCGATGGAGTTCAGCCGGTTGCGCCGCGAAAACTCGGCGTTGCGGCGTCAGGATGGCGGCAGTGATGACATGATCGGCGCAGGGGCCGCCTTCAAGATGCTGAAAAGCCATCTCGACAAGGTCACCAAATCCAATGGCCGGGTGATGCTGACAGGCGGCGCGGGCGCGGGCAAGGAAATTGCGGCGCGCTATATCCACGCCCAATCCAATCGCGCCGATGCGCCCTTCGTTTCCGTCAATTCGGCCTCGATCATCCCCGAACAGATGGAGGAGGTGCTGTTTGGCCGCGAAAGCCCTGAACGCGGCGTCGAGCAGGGCCTGCTGGAACAGGCCCATGGCGGGGTGATCTTTTTCGACGAGGTCGCCGATATGCCGCTTGGCACGCAATCCAAGATCCTGCGGGTGCTGGTCGATCAAAGCTTCACCCGCGTCGGCGGGACCGCCAAGGTGCGCGTCGATCTGCGGGTGATTTCCTCGACCACGCGCAACCTGACCGACGAGATTGCCGACGGCCGGTTCCGCGAGGAGCTGTATCACCGGCTGAATGTCGTGCCGATCGATGTGCCAAGCCTTGAGGAACGCCGCGAGGACATCCCCGAGCTGGCCCGCCATTTCATCGCCCGGTTCAACAACGATCAGGGGCTACCGCTGCGGCCATTGGGCGAAGATGCCGAGGCGATGCTGCAGACCATGCGCTGGCCCGGCAATATCCGCGAGCTGCGCAATGTGATTGAACGGGTGCTGATCCTGGGTGACGGCAGCGGCCCGATCGAGGCGCGCGACTTGCCAGGCCAATCGGTGGCTGCCAGCGAAGAGGATGTGGCGCTTTCGACGGGGCTGACGACGCTGCCGCTGCGTGAGGCGCGCGAGCTTTTCGAGCGGCAATACCTGATGGCGCAGATCAACCGCTTTGGCGGCAATATCAGCCGCACCGCCAATTTCGTCGGCATGGAGCGCAGCGCGCTGCACCGCAAGCTGAAATCGCTTGGCGTGGTGACCACAAACAAATCCGGGGCGCGGGTGGCGCAGGTCGAGGAAAGCCAGGAGAGCTAGGGCGTGACCACCAGCGCGCCGTTTTGGCGGTTGAGCAGGCAGGTCTCGGTGCCAAGCGCGGCCATCGTTGTGCTGGCGGCAACGGCCGCGCCTTGCGGGCAGGCAGGCAGCGAAATCAGCGTATAGCCGCGCTCGGCCATGCAGGCTGTCTCGGACCCGGCGCGGGCCGTTTCGTTCATATCAACGCTATAGGGATCGCCGCCGGTCCAATAGGGGGCCGAAACGGTGCAGATACCAGCCGCATTGCATTGCTGGACGCCCGGGTGGAACTGGCGGGGTGTGTATCTGGTGACCAACTGCGGGGGCAGGTCGCGGCGCGCCTCCGCCTGGCATTGCGCCAGGTCGCGGTCGCGCGTGGCGATCGCGGCACCTTCGGCATAATAGGTATCAAAACGACAGGCCGACAGAGCCATGAGCGCGGTTAGGATCAGGGTAGGGCGTGGCATGACAACCGCCTCCCGCTAAGGAAATGATGGACCCGGGGCGCATCAAACCACAGGCACCCCCGTCAGGGCAAGCGGCGCGCAATTGACCTCTGCACCGGTCTCTGCCATGCAGAACGCCCCGGCCGGACGGTCCGGTCACCAGTGTGGGGCAGAGGCGGATGAAGGTCATCATTTGCGGTGCGGGTCAGGTGGGTTGGCAAATCGCCCGCCATCTTTCCGGCGAAAACAACGACGTGACGGTTGTCGACAATCAACCCGATTTGGTGCGCCGGGCGACCGACACGCTGGATGTGCAGGGCATCACCGGCTTTGCCAGCTACCCCGATGTGCTGGAACGTGCCGGGGCGCGCGATGCCGACATGGTGATCGCCGCGACCTTTTCCGATGAGGTCAACATGGTCACCTGCCAGGTGGCGCATTCGATCTTTTCGGTGCCGCGCAAAATTGCCCGGCTTCGCGCGCAGAGCTATCTGACGGCGATCTATTCCGATCTCTACCGGCGCGAACACCTGCCCATCGATGTCGTAATCAGCCCCGAGCGTGAGGTCGCCCGGGCCGCGCTCAGGCGGCTGCAATCGCCCTCGACCTTTGATACCGAAGATTTCCTGGGCGGTGAGGCGCGGCTGTTGGGTATTCGTCTGGATGCTGAATGCCCGGTGTTGAACACGCCGCTGAAACAACTTTCCGAGCTCTTTTCGACCCTGCGCGCCATCGTCGTGGGCGTGCGCCGCGAGGGCAGTCTTTTTGCCCCCGAACCGGGCGATCAGCTCTTTGCTGATGATCAGATCTATGTCTTTACCCATGAAAGCGACACCGCCCGCACGCTGGAGATCTTCGGCAAACCCTCGGCTCTGCCCGAACGGGTGGTGATCATCGGTGGCGGCAATGTCGGCCTGGCCGTGGCCCAGGAGCTGGAGCAGGGTGCTGCCCGTATCCGGGCCCGGATGATCGAGATGAACCGCGGCATTGCCGAAACCTCGGCAGATGCGCTTGGTCGCACGATCGTGCTGCATGGCGACGGGCTGGATATCGAGATCCTGCGCGAGGCGGGTATCGAACGCGCCGATGCGGTGTTGAGCGTCACCAGCGATGACAAGACCAACCTGCTGGCCTCGGTCCGGGCCAAGGCGCTTGGGGCCAGGATGGCCATCGCGCTGGTCAATGACCCGACCATGATGCCGATGATGGAGGCGCTGGATATCGACGCCTATGTCAACCCGCGCGCCTCAACCGTCAGCTCGATCCTGCGCCATATCCGGCATGGCCGGGTGCGCGGCGTCTATTCCATCGGCGATGCCGAGGCCGAGGTGATCGAGGCGCAGGTGCTGTCGACCTCGCCGATTGCCGGCAAGGCGATCCGTGACGTGGATTTCCCCGAGGGCGCGTTGGTGGGGGCGGTGCGCAAGGGCGACAAAGTGGTGCGCCCCACCGGATCGACCCGGATCGAAGAAGGCGATGCGGTGGTGATCTTTGCCCTGGTCAAGGATGTGTCCGAGGTCGAGGCGCTGCTCAGGGTCTCGGTTGATTTTTTCTGAGCCATGAGGGGATTTATCGCCAGATTGCCGTTCCTGGTTGCCCTTATCGGCATCGCGGCTCTGGCGATGCTGATCCCGGCGGCCATGGCCATGGTGACCGGTGATCATGCCACTGGGCGCGCCTTTCTCTATGCGGCGCTGTTTTTTCTGGTGCTGGCCATG
>Ga0316207_10002580_pt1 | contig 18289 bp, 17 predicted proteins | sample 6weekpyrite_MG_FD_204943 | JGI IMG/M metagenome (GOLD analysis project Ga0316207, IMG submission 204943) | Microbial mat bacterial communities from mineral coupon in-situ incubated in ocean water Damariscotta River, Maine, United States -... | ecosystem: Environmental > Aquatic > Marine >...
TTATGTCGACTAATGGCGAGCACCAGGTTGACCATGTCGGTGTTTTTACCCCCAAACGACTTGATACTGCGGAGCTTAAGGCCGGTGAAGTTGGTTTCATGATTGCTGGCATCAAAGATATCTACGGTGCACCAGTGGGCGATACCATTACCACTGTTAAGCACCCATCTACAGAGTCCCTGCCTGGTTTTAAAGAGGTTCAGCCAAGGGTCTTTGCCGGTCTGTTTCCCAGTAGTTCAGATGATTACGAGGACATGCGTGAGGCCTTGTCCAAGCTCAAACTGAATGACTCGGCCCTATTTTATGAGCCTGAGACATCTACAGCGCTGGGTTTTGGTTTTCGCTGTGGCTTTCTCGGTATGCTGCATATGGAAATTGTTCAGGAACGGCTAGAACGTGAATATGATCTTGATTTGATCACAACAGCACCAACAGTTATTTATGAGGTGGCAACTACTTCTGGTGATGTTATTTTGGTCGACAACCCCGCCAAGTTGCCTGCACCTAATCAGATCGCCGAAATTCGCGAACCTATCATCGAAGCTCACATCCTGTTACCACAAGACTATTTGGGCAATGTTATTGGCTTGTGTGTGGAAAAACGTGGTGTGCAGAAGAATATGCAATATGCCGGAACCCAGGTGCAATTAACTTATGAGTTGCCACTGAACGAGGTGGTGTTGGACTTTTTTGATAGGCTCAAGTCTGTCTCGCGTGGTTATGCCTCGCTGGATTATGAATTCAAACGTTATCAAGCAGCTGACCTGGTCAAGCTGGATATCCTAATCAGTAGTGACGTGGTCGATGCCTTGGCGGTAATCGTGCATCGTGATAAATCTGAAACTCAGGGCCGAGCCCTGGTGGATCGCATGAAGGAAGTTATTCCCAGGCAGATGTTTGATGTGGCCCTTCAAGCCGCCATTGGTACCAAGATTATTGCCCGAAGTACGGTCAAGGCGCTACGAAAGAATGTAATCGCCAAATGTTACGGCGGTGATGTCAGTCGTAAGCGCAAATTGCTGGAGAAACAAAAAAAGGGTAAGAAACGTATGAAATCGGTGGGCAATGTCGATATACCTCAGGAGGCATTTCTGGCTGTGCTGGATGTAGGTAAAAAATAATGAATTTTGATTTTGCAACCGTAATGGTGACGGCTGTTTTGGTCACCGGTGTGATCTGGGCGATAGATATTTTCGTCTGGAAACCAAAGCGTGTTCAAGCTGCTGATAATTTGAGGCAGCAGGGTGTTGAGCAAAAGATAATTTCAAACACCTATAAAGAACCGCTGATGGTAGAGTATGCGCGGTCATTTTTCCCCGTCATCCTTGCGGTATTGGTTTTACGCTCGTTTCTGGTTGAACCGTTCAGAATCCCGTCGGGTTCAATGATGCCAACCTTGTTGTCAGGTGACTTTATTCTGGTCAATAAATTCACCTATGGTATTCGCTTACCAGTGCTGAATAGCAAGGTTCTTGCCATGGGCGATCCTGAACGCGGTGATGTGGTGGTGTTTCGTTATCCCAAAAATCCATCGGTTGATTACATCAAGCGTGTGGTTGGAGTTCCAGGTGACACCGTTAGTTATTTTGGCAAGCAGGTCTACGTCAATGGTGAGGTGGCTAAACAGACTGGTCTGGGAACATTTACCACTACAGGCGAAGGTCTGCATATGACCGGTGCCGATAGGCGCATGGAAAATCTGGCTGGTGTTGAACATCAGATCCTGGTGGTTCGGGGCCGTGTTTCAAACCAGGATGATAAGGTTGAATTTATTGTTCCTGAAGGTCAGTATTTTGTCATGGGCGATAATCGTGATAATAGTAACGATAGTCGTGCATGGGGTTTTGTCCCGGATGAGAATCTTGTCGGCAGGGCCTTCATGATCTGGATGAACTGGGACGGGGTACAGAACCGGGTTTCGTGGGAACGCGTTGGCAGCTTTATTGAGTAACAACTCTTAACTGTAGGTGAAGATAATGTTGAAAACTCCAAAATCACAACGAGGCATGACAGGCATTAGTATCATGATGATACTGGCCTTGGCTGGTTTTGTTCTTGCCATGGCATTCAAACTTTTTCCTTTTTACCTCGAAGGCTTTAAGGTGAATTCAACCTTAAAGGGTTTGACTACTGATAGTCGGGTAGAAGGGGCTTCAGATCGTGAGGTTAAAGACTTGATTCTGAAAAAACTTCAGGTTGATGATGTTGATTCAGTCACGTCGGAACATATCAAGTTTGATTCATCTAGCAAAAAACGAATGGTGTCTATCGAATATGAAGCCCGCGTACACATGGTGGGTAATCTTGATGCAGTGGTTGTGTTTGGTGATAATGCCGTCGAGATAGAGCGCTGATTGATTGCTGTCTCCTCAGGAAAAACTCTGTCAGGCCTTAGCCTATAAATTCAATGACACTCAGTTACTTGCTCAGGCGCTGACGCATCGAAGCATAGGCAGCAAAAACAACGAACGACTCGAATTTCTTGGTGATGCAGTCTTGGGTTGCATTATCGCCGATGAGCTGTTTCATCGTTTCCCTGCAGCCACCGAAGGTGAATTGACCCGTTTGCGTGCCAGTTTGGTCAAGGGCGACACGCTTGCCATTATTGGCAGAGAACTGAATTTGGGCGATTGCCTGATACTCGGTTCAGGCGAATTGAAGAGTGGTGGTTTTCGGCGTGATTCAATTCTTGCCTGTGGCGTTGAAGCGATTCTTGGTGCTGTTTATATCGATGGTGGTTTTGAGGCAAGCAAGGGCTTGATTCTGCGCCTCTATAAACAACGGCTCGAAACGGTTTCTCCTGAGGCCGCTGACAAAGACCCCAAAACGCGTTTGCAGGAATTGCTGCAATCACGCAAGCAGGCCCTGCCAGTCTACGAGTTGGTAACTGTTGAGGGTGAGTCGCATGATCAAATATTTCGCGTTATCTGTCGGGCCGAAGGTTTGGCTGAGGTAGTTAGAGGTAAAGGCTCTAGTCGTCGTAAGGCCGAACAAGATGCAGCACGCAAGGCCTATCGGGCCATTGCCAACTAATCAAAGAATCTATATACCTTATGCAAGATGAAACAGTAAATTTTCGTTGTGGTTTCGCCGCCATTATCGGTCGTCCAAATGTGGGTAAATCAACCTTGATGAACCGCATTTTGGGGCAGAAGATTAGTATCACGTCGAGAAAACCTCAAACCACCCGCCATAGAATTCTAGGTATCAATAGCACCGAAACGTCTCAGGCGATTTATGTTGATACTCCAGGGATGCATACTCAGGGTAAGAAGGCCATGAATCGTTATCTTAACCAGGCGGCATCGACGGCGCTAAAAGATGTCGATGTGGTTCTGTTTGTGGTTTCAGGCTTGAAATGGACAGACGAAGATCAAGCGGTTCTGGAACGCCTTAAACAGAGTGATGTACCTGTGATTCTGGTGGTGAATAAAATTGATCGTTTGCAGAAAGATGCTTTATTACCTCATCTTGCGCACCTTTCTGGCTTGATGGATTTTCATACCATCGTACCCCTGTCGGCCCAAACCGGGGAGAGTGTTGAAAACCTTGAAGCTGAAGTCGAAAAACTATTGCCGGTTGCGGCACCTTATTTTCCTGATGACCAAATTACCGATCGCAGTATGCGCTTCATCGCCGCTGAAATTGTGCGTGAGAAATTGACCCGCTCGCTTGGACAGGAACTGCCTTATGAGATGACGGTTGAAATTGAGGCCTACGAAACCGAGGGCAATTTGGTGACTATTCATGCCTTGATCTGGGTGGCTCGACCGGGGCAAAAGGCCATTGTAATTGGTAAGGGCGGGGCGGGGCTTAAAAAGGTTGGCCAAGAAGCACGCATTGATTTGGAAAAATTGTTGGAGCAGAAGGTGTTATTGAAGCTCTGGGTCAAGGTTAAAGAAGGTTGGGCGGCAGATGAACGTGCGCTACGGAGTCTTGGTTATACAGACGATTAGACCTTTTGGGCGCGACCATGGCGCAATCAAATAGCAAGGTATTACTCGAACCTGCCTATGTGTTGCATCAGCGCCCGTATCGCGATAGCAGTCTTATTCTTGAGGTTTTTTCGCATACATACGGCCGTGTCGGCCTGGTTGCCCGGGGTGTTAAGGGCAAACGTAAACAGCGTCAGGCCTTGTTGCAGCCGTTTAGGCCGCTACATCTGTCTTGGTCTGGTCGGGGTGAGTTAGCCACGCTGACTGATGTTGAGGCGAGTGGTGCAGCGCATCAACTTGTTGGCCCGGTATTGTTGAGTAGTTTTTATATCAATGAACTGTTGACCCATCTGTTGCATCGCCATGACCCACATCCTGATTTGTTTGAATATTATCGATATACTTTCAGTCAATTAGATGGTTTGAATCAGCCCCAACAACTGCAATGCTATCTGCGCCTGTTTGAAAAGCAGTTGTTGCAGGAGATTGGTTATGGTCTGGTGCTGGAATATGAGCTGGTGCAGGCTGAACCGATTGACGCAAATCGTAGTTATCGCTATCACCCAGGGCAGGGGCCAATGTTGGCATTACAGGATGAAGCCAATCAAGGCTTGTTGTTCAAGGGCAGTTCCTTGCTGGCGTTTGCTGAAGAAAACCTGGATCAGCCGCAGTATCTAAAAGATGCAAAACGGCTGACTCGTCTGGTGCTTGATTTTTATCTGGGTGGAAAGAAATTACATAGTCGTCAGTTGTTGTTGGATTTGCAGCGCACTACCGAGGTGGCTGCGTTGAATAGGCAGCAAGATTAGAGCTCACTAAATGGAGTGGAATAAAAAATGCTATTGGGTGTAAATATTGATCATGTTGCAACACTGAGACAGGCCAGGGGGACCCGTTATCCGGATCCTATTCAGGCTGCGATTGAGGCAGAGCAAGCCGGCGCTGATGCCATTACACTGCATCTGCGTGAAGACAGGCGCCATATTCAGGAGCGTGATGTGGAAATGTTGAAAGATATTTTGCAGACACGCATGAATCTGGAAATGGCAGTAACTGATGAGATGTTGGTAATTGCCGAGCGTATCAAGCCTGAAGAATGTTGTCTGGTTCCCGAAAGCCGAGAGGAATTGACTACCGAGGGTGGTCTGGATGTGTTGGGGCAAAAGGATAGGATTCGTGATGCCTGTCAGCGCCTGGCTGCGGCCGGTGTACGTGCTTCGCTGTTTATTGATGCTGACCCAGCCCAGATTGATGCCGCATTTGAAGTGGGTGCCCCGGTGATTGAAATTCACACCGGCCATTTTGCCGATGCCGAAGAACGCCAGGGTCGTGAGGCTGAGTATGAGCGGATTGTGGCTGCCATCAGGCATGGCGATTCTTTAGGTCTGCATGTCAATGCGGGGCATGGCCTTAATTATCAGAATGTCGGGCAGATTGCCGCCATTCCTCAGATAAAAGAATTAAATATAGGCCATGCGATTATTGCCAGGGCCGTTTTTACCGGTCTGCAACAGGCCGTCAAAGAGATCAAACGCCTGATGCTTGAAGCGAGAGTCTAGTGATTCACGGCATCGGCACCGATATTGTTGCTATTGCCAGAATCGAGGCAGGCTTGGCTCGGTTTGGTGACAAGTTTGCTAGACGTATACTTGCGCCTCAAGAATTGCAGGGGTTCATAGCCAGCGTCAGCCCAGCCAGCTTTCTGGCCAAGCGTTTTGCCGCCAAGGAGGCCGCAGTAAAGGCTTTGGGCACAGGTTTTCGCGGTGGCATAAGTTTGGCGCAGATTGCTGTCAGTAATGATCTTCATGGCAAGCCGGTTTTAAGTTTCTCTGGGCGGGCATTGGATGTCTGCAATTCTCTCGGTATTGGTGAAACACATCTTAGTTTGTCGGATGAGAAAGACTATGCCATTGCCTTTGTGACCCTTATGCGGCGTTCGTGATTGACGGGAATTGTCAATAAATGTGGCCTAAGTAAGAAAAACAGCGCCTAAGGCCAATTAATTGTAATACTTAGTGAATTAGGGCTTGAACAAGAGGGGGTGTTTGGGTAATATACTGCGCAGTTGTTGCGGGGTGGAGCAGTCTGGCAGCTCGTCGGGCTCATAACCCGAAGGTCGTAGGTTCGAATCCTACCCCCGCTACCAATAATTGTTGTTGCAGGAAGCCCCGTATTCGGGGCTTTTTGTTAACTGGAGTTTGGTGGAAAATACCGGCTACAGTGGTTAAAGTTTTAGAATCATGGAAGTGGGCCGTTGGCCCATTTTTTGTTTATAGGTGGTGTAATGATCCGACAAGCCTCTACAAAGTTGTTGAAACTGCTAAAACCAATAGCGGAGGGTTTGGGGTATGAGTTTGTTGGTGCAGAGTATTTGTCACAGGGCAAACACTCGGTGCTGCGTGTATTCATAGACAAACCTGAGGGTATTGCGGTTGAAGATTGTGAGGTGGTGAGTCGCCAGGTCAGTAGTATGCTTGATGTGGAAGATCCAATTAGTGGAGTCTATAGTCTTGAGGTGTCATCTCCGGGCATGGATAGGCCGTTGTTTTGCCCTGAGCATTTTGAACGGTTCATTGGTCGTGATGTAAAATTGCTATTGTCCACACCGCTTAATAATCGTCGTAAGATGACGGTTAGGTTAAAACAAATGATTGACGGAATTGTGCATGCCGAGCTTGAAGGCGAGGCAATTGAAATTGATTTTGAAAATATTGAAAAGGCGCATTTAGTGCCTGTGTTTGATTGATGGTCCTGCGGGTCAAATTGATTAGTGTTGCGAGAGGCTGAGCGATGAGCAAAGAGATATTGTTGGTTGTAGATGCGGTGTCCAACGAGAAGGGTGTTTCTAGAGACATTATTTTCGGTGCTATGGAAGCTGCATTGGCAATGGCGACCAAAAAGCGCCATGGCGGTGAGATGGAAGTTCGAGTCTCAATCGATCGTGAAACGGGTGATTATGAGGCCTTTCGCCGCTGGGAAGTCATTGCTCGCGAAAATGTAGATGCGTTTGAAAATCCAGATGCCCAATACATGATTGAAGATGCTCAAGAGGTAAAGCCTGGTATCGCTGCTGGTGAATTTATCGAAGAGCCATTAGAAGTGGCTGAGTTTGGTCGTATATCGGCGCAGGCAGCCAAGCAGGTAATTGTACAAAAGGTTCGTGAAGCTGAGCGTGCTCAGGTAGTAGATGCTTATGTTAACCGCATTGGCGAGCTGGTGATGGGAACGGTTAAACGCGTTGACCGTGGCAATGTGATTCTCGATCTGGGTGGTAATGCTGAGGCAGTCATTATTCGAGAAGATATGATTCCGCGTGAAAATCTTCGTCCTGGTGATCGGGTACGCGGCTTTTTGCGTGATGTCCGCTCAGAACAGCGTGGTCCGCAGTTATTTGTAAGTCGTACTGCTCCTGAGCTATTAATTGAGCTGTTTAAGTTAGAAGTGCCAGAGGCAGGCGAAGGCCTGATTGAAATTCGTTCTGCTGCACGTGATCCGGGTGTGCGTGCCAAGATTGCAGTTAAGAGCAATGACCAGCGTATTGACCCCGTTGGTGCTTGTGTCGGTATGCGTGGTTCGCGTGTGCAGGCTGTGTCTAACGAACTTGGCGGTGAACGTGTCGATATCATTCTTTATGATGACAACCCAGCACAGTTTGTAATTAATGCCATGTCGCCAGCAGAAGTTGCCTCTATTGTTGTTGATGAAGATAGCAATACGATGGACATTGCTGTAGATGAGGAAAACCTGTCTCAGGCGATTGGTCGTGGTGGTCAAAACATTCGTCTCGCGAGTCAGCTGACTGATTGGGTCTTGAATGTAATGAATGAGTCTGATGCTGAGCAGAAGAGTGAGCAGGAGTCTGCTGCTGTGCTAAGTACTCTGATGGAACAGCTTGATGTCGATGAAGAGGTTGCCAGTATCCTGGTTCAGGAAGGTTTCAGTTCAATCGAGGAGGTGGCTTATGTGCCCATCGAAGAAATGCTCGAAATCGAAGAGTTTGACGAAGAAATCGTCGAAGAATTGCGTAATCGCGCTCGCGACTTTTTATTGACCTCTGCCATTGCCGGTGAAGAGCATGCCAATGAGGCTGATGCTGATTTGCTTGAGCTTGAGGGTATGGATGAGAGCCTGGCTACTGCGCTTGTGGCAAAAGGTATCGTTTGTCGTGAAGACCTTGCTGAACAGTCTCTTGATGAGATCACTGATATTGAAGGTTTGGATGAAGAACGAGCCAGTAAATTAATTATGGAAGCGCGTGCTCCCTGGTTTGCCGAAGAGCAACAGGGATAACACAGCCGCCTGGAGGGTACTGTCAATATGTCAGAAGTAACAGTAAAACAACTAGCCGAGGCAGTAGGGATTCCTGTCGATCGTTTGCTTACCCAATTGGGTGAGGCGGGTATCGGTACGCCTTCAGATGCAAATGCAACAATCAGTGACTCAGATAAAATGGAACTGTTGAAGCATCTGCGTAAAGGTCATGAAACAGCTGATGCAGCAGCGCCAACGTCTAAAAAAATTACCCTTAAGCGTAAAACCGTTAGTGAGCTGAAGCAAAGCAGTTCTGGTAAGAGCAAAACAGTTAGTGTAGAAGTTCGTAAACGGCGTACTTACGTTAAGCGTAATGTTGCAGCTGAAGATGAGGTGGTTGAGGCAGCTGAAACAACGACTATAGAAACACCTGTTGAAGCTGTTGCCATTGAAGAAGCAAAAGTAGAGGCTAAACCAGTTGAAGTCGAAAGCCCTGAACAAAAAGAAGATAGGCTTGCAGCTGAAGAAGCTCAGCGTGTTAAAGCAGCAGAAGAGCAACAAAAAGCTGCTGCAGAAGCAGCCGTTGCTGCAGCGGTAGCTGCGGCTCACTCTGAAGTTCAGGAAGCTGCCAAAAAGGCCATTGAAGAGGCGCAAGCGGCAGCTGCAATGCCTCCAACACCAGCAGCACCTGCGGCGGATGCACCCAAGAAAGAAGGCCCTAAGGGGCGTATGCGTGCTGCTAAACCTGCTGCTGACCATGGCCGTGGTAAGAAGAAAAAAGGTGCCGGGCGTGAAGAGCTGCATGTTTCTGCAGGAAAATCAGGGCGTCGCAAAAAGAAACCAGCCAAACGTGGCAGAGTTGTTGTTGAAGAAGGGCCTCATGGTTTCCAAATGCCAACGGCGCCGATTGTCAGAGAAGTAAGTGTTCCTGAAACCATTACTGTTGCTGAGCTGGCGCAGAAGATGTCAGTTAAGGCGGGTGAAGTTATCAAGGTGATGATGGGCATGGGTTCCATGGTGACCATTAATCAGGTGCTTGATCAGGAAACGGCGACGATTGTTGTTGAAGAGATGGGGCACACCATCAAGCTTATGCGAGAGGATGACCTTGAAACAGAGTTGCTGGGTGAGACCGTAGAACTTACCGGTGATGAAGTCCAACGTGCACCTGTTGTAACGATCATGGGGCATGTTGATCACGGTAAAACATCGCTGCTTGATCATATTCGCGCAGCCAAGGTTGCTTCTGGTGAGGCGGGTGGTATTACCCAGCATATTGGTGCTTATCACGTTGAAACTGATCGTGGCATGATTACTTTTCTTGATACACCGGGACATGCTGCGTTTACCGCTATGCGTGCCCGCGGTGCGAAGATTACCGATATCGTTATTCTGGTTGTGGCTGCGGATGATGGTGTAATGCCGCAAACGATAGAAGCGGTTGAACATGCTAAGGCTGCTGGCGTGCCTTTGATTGTTGCGGTTAATAAGGTTGATAAGCCTGAAGCTGACCCGGATCGAGTTAAGCAAGAATTGACTGGTCATGAAGTCATTTGTGAAGAGTGGGGCGGTGATACCATTTTTTCTCATGTTTCTGCTAAAACGGGTGAGGGTATTGATGCCTTGCTTGATGCAATTCTATTGCAGGCGGAGGTGTTGGAACTTAAAGCGATTGAGCACGGCCCAGCAACAGGTTTGGTTGTTGAATCATCCCTGGATAAAGGCCGTGGTGCGGTTGCTACGATTCTTGTTCAAAACGGTTGCTTGAATAAAGGCGATACGCTGTTAGTAGGTAAAGAGTACGGTCGCGTACGTGCCATGTTTGATGAGAATGGTCAGCCGATTGATTCGGCGGGTCCGTCGATTCCTGTTCAGGTGTTGGGGCTGTCGGGTACACCAGATGCCGGTGATGCGGCTACAGTGGTTGCTGATGAGCGCAAAGCACGTGAAATTGCTCTGTTCCGTCAAGGTAGGCAGCGTGATGTTAAGTTGGCCAAGCAACAGGCCGCCAAGCTTGAGAATATATTCTCGCAGATGACCGAAGGTGAAGTTGGTACTGTGAATCTGTTAGTCAAAGCTGATGTGCAGGGTAGTGCTGAAGCTCTGAATACCTCGCTAACCAAGCTTTCAACCGATGAGGTTAGAGTCAAGATTGTTTCCAGTGGTGTTGGTGGAATTACCGAATCTGATATTAATCTGGCATTAGCTTCGCAGGCAATCGTGGTGGGCTTTAATGTTCGTGCTGATGGCTCTGCCAAACGCTTTGCACAAGATAATGAAGTTGATCTGCGTTACTACAGTGTTATCTACGACATTATTGATGATGTAAAACATGCCATGTCTGGTCTGCTATCACCAGAAATTCGTGAAGAGATCATTGGTTTGGCTGAGGTGAAAGATGTCTTCCGCTCACAGAAGCTGGGCGCTATCGCTGGTTGCCTGGTTGTTGAGGGAACGATTAAACGTAGCAATCCAATTCGTGTGCTGCGTGATAACGTGGTTATCTACGAGGGTGAGCTTGAGTCCCTGCGTCGTTACAAGGATGACGTCAATGAAGTTAAGTCGGGTACTGAGTGTGGTATCGGCGTTAAAGACTACAATGATATCCAGGCAGGTGACCAAGTCGAGGTTTATGAGCGTTTCGAAGTAGCTAAAACCATTGACTAATCTTCAAGAGCCAGAAACTAATGCCAAAAGAATTTAGTCGTACCAAACGGGTCGCTGCGCAAGTTCAACGTGAATTGGCGCAGTTGATCCAGTTTGAAGTTAAAGATCCACGTGTTGGTATGGTCACCATTTCTGCTGTCGAGCTGTCACGCGACTTGTCTTATGCCAAGGTTTACGTAACCGTTCTCTCTGTTGATGATGATATTGAAAAGGCACTTGAAGGGCTTAACAAGGCCGCTGGTTTTCTTCGCCGAGAGCTAGGCAAGCGCCTGAGTATTCGTGTCACGCCACAGCTTACATTTCTATATGATGCCTCGGTTGAAAATGGTGCTAATTTGAGTGCCTTGATCGACAAAGCGATTGCTGGTTCTGACAATTAAAGAATAGTTATACGAGTCTTGTGTTGAGGTTGTTTTAAAGTGGCTCGTAATCGGGTTAAAAAGGGGCGGTACGTTAACGGTATCTTGTTGCTGGATAAACCGGCAGGCATGAGCTCCAATGCCGTTTTACAACGTGTTAAACGGCTATTTTTTGCTAAAAAAGCAGGTCATACCGGCAGCCTTGATCCCATCGCAACCGGTTTGTTGCCAATCTGCCTTGGTGAAGCAACCAAGGTATCTGCCTATCAGCTTAATGCTGACAAGGGTTATCTAGTCACTATCAAGTTAGGTCAAACCACTACTACTGCAGATATTGAAGGTGACGTCATTGAGACGCGTCAGGTGCCTGAGTTGACCCAGACTCAGCTTGAGCCGCTGCTGGCCAACTTTGTTGGTGCGATTGAGCAGGTTCCACCGATGTATTCCGCCCTCAAACGGGATGGTCAACCGCTATACAAGCTAGCGCGTCAGGGGGTTGAGGTTGAACGTAAGTCTCGTCAAATCACTATTTATTCAATCAAATTGCTTGGTCTTAGGGATGATGAAATTGACCTAGAAGTGATTTGCTCGAAAGGTACTTATATCCGCACCTTGGCTGAAGATATAGGTGAAGAACTGGGCTGTGGTGGTCATGTGAAGGTGCTGAGGCGTATTTTGAGTGGTGATTTCAGGCTCGATGCTGCTGTGACCCTAGAAAAGTTGAATGAGATTCGTGAACAGGCTCCTGCTGAAGCCCTGGATGAATTGTTGTTGCCGATGGATACAGTGTTGCATGAATTAACCGCGGTGAGGCTGAATTCGGATATGACACGTTATATCCGACAGGGCCAGGCCGTGTTGGTGCCTAAGGCGCCAACTGAAGGGCTGGTGAGGTTGTATGCCGGCGAAAATGAGTTTTTGGGCATCGGTCATATTCTTGAGGATGGCCGAGTAGCGCCAAAACGCCTGATAAATCGTTCAGGATGAGCCAAATCCCTGTTTTTATGGGGATTGGGGTGATTCCGTGCTTGTTTCAGGTCCTTTGCGGCTGTAAAATGTGCCGCTTTAAGTTGTTAGTAATTTTGTAAAATCTTGGGAGAGATAAATGTCATTAAATGCAGAAGCCAAACAGAAGGTTGTTTCTGATTACCAACGTGCTGAAGGAGACACCGGTTCTCCAGAAGTTCAAGTAGCGCTGTTGAGTGCCCGTATTGACCAGTTGTCTGGTCACTTTAAAGAACATTCGCATGACCATCATTCACGTCAGGGTCTGTTGCGTATGGTTAGCCAGCGTCGTAAATTGCTGGATTACCTTAAAAAGAAAGATCTGAACCGTTACCGTGATCTGATTTCACGTTTGGGTCTGCGTCGCTAATTGCGGCCTTAGTTCAAGCCTAGAACATTCGACGATTTCGACTTCGTTAAACATCAGCCAAAAATCTTAAGGATTATTGATGACATCCATTAAAAAGGTCTTTCAATACGGTGACCAAACAGTCACTTTGGAAACCGGTGAAATAGCCCGTCAGGCATCTGGTGCCGTAATGTGTAGCATGGGCGACACCGCTGTACTGGTTAGTTGCGTAGCTAAAAAAGAGGCAGAAGCAGGTCGTGACTTCTTTCCTCTGACTGTTAACTACCAAGAGCGTACCTACTCAGCCGGTAAGATTCCAGGTGGTTTCTTTAAACGTGAAGGCCGTCCTTCTGAAAAAGAAACCCTGACATGTCGTCTGATTGATCGTCCGATCCGTCCGTTGTTCCCTAAGGGCTTTGTAAACGAAGTTCAAATCGTTGCCACTGTTGTTTCATTAGACACGGATATCGATCCTGATATTCCAGCTATGATCGGTGCTTCTGCTGCTGTAATGCTGGCTGGTGTGCCTTTTCAGGGCCCGATCGGTGCTGCGCGCGTTGGTTATAAAGATGGTCAGTTCTTGCTGAACCCCGGTATCTCCCAACTGGGTGATTCACAGCTTGACCTGGTCGTTGCTGGTACTGCAGATGCTGTATTGATGGTTGAGTCTGAAGCACAAGAGCTATCTGAGCAAGTCATGCTTGATTCAGTTATGTTTGGCCATGAACAGCTGCAAACTGTCATCAATGCCATCAGCGAATTTGCTGCTGAAGCAGATGTCGAGGCATGGGACTGGCAGCCAGAAGCTAAGGACGAAGCCCTTGCTGCTGCGGTTAGCGATAAGGCCCAGGCCCAGATCGACGCAGCCTATCAGGTTAAAGAGAAGCAAAGCCGTTACAGTCAGTTGTCAGATATTCGTGGCACGGTAGTTGAAGCCTTGTCTGCTGGTGATGATGCCCAATGGAGTGATGCTGATGTTAGTGCTGCCGTAGGTAGCCTGGAAAAGAGTGTTGTGCGTAACCGTATCATCGAAGGTCAGCCACGTATCGATGGTCGTGACAACAGCACTGTTCGCCCAATTAACATCCGTGTTGGTGTACTGCCACGTACACATGGTTCAGCCCTGTTTACCCGCGGTGAGACCCAGGCCCTGGTAGTGACAACTCTGGGTACTGGTAAAGATGCACAGCTGATTGATGCTGTTGAAGGTAGTCGTAAAGACCCCTTCATGCTGCACTACAACTTCCCTCCATACTGTGTCGGTGAGACCGGTTTTGTCGGTAGCCCTAAACGTCGTGAGATTGGTCACGGTCGTCTGGCCAAGCGCGGTGTTCAGGCTGTTATGCCCAACATGGAAGAATATCCATATGTGGTGCGTGTTGTTTCTGAAATTACAGAATCAAACGGTTCAAGCTCGATGGCTTCTGTTTGTGGCTCTAGCCTGGCGATGATGGATGCAGGTATCCCCTTGAAAGCACCTGTTGCTGGTATCGCCATGGGGCTGATCAAGGAAGGTGATCGTTTCGCTGTCCTGTCTGACATCCTTGGTGACGAAGATCATCTTGGCGATATGGACTTCAAGGTTGCTGGTACATCAGAAGGTGTTACTGCCTTGCAGATGGACATCAAGATCACAGGTATTACCCGTGAGATCATGGAAGCTGCACTGACACAAGCCAAGGGTGGTCGTATCCACATTCTTGGTGAAATGGCCAAGGCAATTTCTACTCCTCGCGAAGAGTTGTCTGAATTTGCTCCACGCATCATTACCTTTAAGATTAATCCTGACAAGATTCGTGACGTCATCGGAAAGGGGGGTGCAACCATCCGTACTTTGACTGAAGAGACTGGAACGACTATCGATCTTGATGACGATGGTACTGTTAAGGTTGCCTCTGTTGATAAGGCTGCAGGTGAAGAAGCCAAACGTCGTATCAACGAGCTGACTGCCGATGTTGAAGTTGGCAAAATCTACGATGGTAAGGTTGCTAAGCTGATGGACTTCGGTGCTTTCGTGACTGTTTTGCCTGGCAAGGATGGTCTGGTTCACATCTCTCAGATCTCTAACGAGCGTGTTGAGAATGTAGCCGACAAACTCTCTGAAGGTGAGACGGTTAAGGTCAAAGTTCTTGAAATCGACAAGCAGGGCCGCATCCGTCTGAGCATGAAGGCCGTGACTGAAGAGGCTTAAGTCTGTTTTAATCTTGCTTTGATATAAAGAGGGGCCTTTTAGGCCCCTTTTTTTCTCTCTTTTTTGTGTATAGACCTTCACGTTGTTGTTTGAATCTAAATGAGCAACCTCGGTTTTTATTAAATGGTGTAGCAGTATGAAAGTTGTTCAGGGGTCCGGCTTTTGGCAAATATATCAGTGTTTCATACCCTATATACGCCCTGACGCAAGATTCATCGGTCTGGTGATTATTGCCATTCTCGGCTTGACGCTCACCAACACGGTGATGGTGTGGCTGATTGGTATTCCATTTGATCACCTGCATGCCGGCCGCTTTGAAGAGGTCGAGCAGGTATTGTTATGGCTGATCTTGGTTGTTGTTGTTAATCAGCTTTTTCAGTTGGCGTCGACCTTGTTGGCCAGCTGGCTCGGACTACGGTTTGTTGGCAGGGTTAGGCAGGCTGTCATGAGTCAATTGCTTTTTGTCTCAGATTCAGTTGCTTCGTCACTGCATCGTGGTGATCTGCTGGCACGCCTCAGTAATGATGTTGATAGCGTCCAGGATATGGCGCTAGAGGTGCCGTTCTATCTGGTATCTCACCTGCTCACGTTGGTCTTTTATTGCGGCATGTTGTTTTGGATCGACTGGTATCTAGCGCTGGTGGCACTGCTGTTCGTGCCATTGTTTATCATTCACCAAACATTGTTCGGGCCGCGCAAACGAAAGGCTTCGCAGCACTTCTTTCATGAGAACGGCGAATTGCTGGCGTTTGAGGAACAGACGCTGGCCAATATGCGTGGCATCAGCTCGGTCAGGGCTGAAGCAAGAATGGCTGACCGTCATGGCGAGGTGTTTGAACGGGCGCGTTTCTGGGGGATGAAGGTTCGCTGGTTGGATCAAACCTTCGACGTCACCTTGGCAGGTTTGATCTACCTCTGTGGCATCACCATCGTCTTTGTTGGGATAGACCGGATAGAGGCGCAGGGGCTGGGCATTGGCGCGTTGGTGAGTTTTTTGATTTACCTTGGTTATCTATCTGTACCGGTACGGGGTTTTGCTGAGGCGCCAATGCAGTGGCAGGGCGATCTTGGTGCTGCAGAACGAGTATTGGCCGTGTTAGCACTTGAGCCAGAAACATGCGATGCGGCTGATGCAAAACCGCTAGTGATAGATAAGGCTGAAATTCGTTTTGATGGTGTCAGTTTTTCCTATGCAGATGGTGAGCCAATTCTGGACAAGGTGGGTTTGTTGGTAAACGCGGGTGAAACTATCGCCCTGGTAGGACCGAGTGGGGCGGGCAAGTCTACGCTGGCGAAGCTCTTGATGCGTTTTCACGATCCACAGCAGGGGCGCATTCTGATTGATAATGTGGACTTAACAGGGGTAACGTTGGCTTCCTTGCGTGATCATTTTTGTGTGGTGTGGCAAAATCCTCTAGTGATTAACGACACTATTCGCGCCAATCTGTTGTTGGCCCAATCAGATGCTACTGAAGAAAAAATTATCGAGGCCTGTCAAGCCAGTGGAGCCTGGACCTTTATAGAGTCTCTGGAAGGTGGCCTCGATGCCCGTATTGGTTCAGCAGGGGTAGAACTGTCAGGTGGACAATATCAGCGTATCGCCATTGCCCAGGCCATGTTACGCAATACGCCATTTTTGATCATGGATGAGGCAACTTCAGCCTTGGATAGTCAGTCTGAACAGGTTGTGGTGCAGGCGCTGGAGTCTCTGCGTCAGGGGCGGACGACGTTTGTGATCGCTCACCGCTTTTCTTCTATTCGCAATGCTGATCGGGTGATGTACCTGAATGGTGATGGTTCAATCGTGGTGGGTTCACATGAGCAGCTAATGGCTTCCCATCCTTCATATCAGGCAGCAGTGGCCTGGCAATCAGATAACGGTATGCAGACGGAGGATTGAAATAGGTATTGCCGAAAATATAGAGTTCTTAAATGCGTTAAGCCAGAATTTAGCCCCTTCGTTTTCGGGCATCCACAGTCCTAGCAGATCTTTGTGTCCCTCCAGGTAGACGCCTAGGGCGAGGTAAATTGCTTTGTTAATGACCTGCATATCCTGGCGGACTTTGACGACGATGCAGTCAAGGTAAACAATGGGGTAAACGGGGTATAGTGGTCGGGATTGCGATTCGACCACTTGTTCAATCATGGCATTGGGGACTTTGGAAATCAGCGTGGGCGAGATGTCGACACCAAACATCTCCTTGAAGGTGGCGACGATATCGCGAGTAGTCATACCCTTGGCATATAGACTTAGGTTCTTGTCGTTCATTGAAGTAAAGCGAGTCTGCTGCGTCTTGACTAGCTGTGGCTCAAAGCTGCCTTCCCGGTCACGAGGCGTATTCAATTCAAACTGGCCATCCTCGGTCTTTATAGCCTTGCTACCGTAGCCATTTCGGCTGTTGTCAGAAGGGAATTTATCATGTTTGCGGTAACCTAGATGTTCATCCAGTTCAGCATTTAAGGCTGCTTCAACTGTAATTTTGGTCATCATCTTGCTGAAGCTATTCAGATCTCCCTCTGTCTTGATTCCCTTGGAAGATTCTAATGCCAGTGCTTCTATTTATTTTTTGTTCATGTTGCCTATCCTTTCCCGTGAGGGATTTATGATAAGCAGTTACACAGTTTGATTTACAGTCTCTCAGAAACAGCATACTGTTTTACTGCGGTGGCTTGAATATGGCTCCTTAGCTTTTACACGAATCTACGAAGAGCCAAAAAATTAAGGAATATATTGTGAAAATAAGTAGAAATTGGATGAGATTAGTCATCATTATCGCTGCTAGTAACTTGATGGTTTCATTAGCCTCTAGTGAAGAGATCTCACTTGGTGATGCACAAGCACCAATCTCTTTTATTGAATACGGGTCATTAACGTGCGATGGCTGTATATTCTTTCATCGGAATGTCTTGCCACGAATCAAGAAGCACTACATTGATAGAGGATCAGTTCGTTTTGTTTTTCGCCATTTTCCAACTAGCGAAGTCGCAATACATGCGGCTGTTGCAGCGCAGTGCGCAGGAGAGAAATATTATGAAATGCTTGATGAGCTTTATTCTACTGTTTCTGGTTGGTATAAGGCGGAGAACAGGAATGGCATTTTTATTCAGCAAGCAACTTCACTCGGATTAGATTCAGAGATGTTTGAGTCATGCCTTAGTGATACACGAAATTTTGCTGATATTGTGAATCAACGGCGAACAGCAAGAAAAAACCATGATGTAACAGGAACCCCCACCTTTTTTATAAATGGAAAAATGGTGCGTGGAAAAAAATCTTTTGTTGAAATAAAAGCGCTATTCAGTGAAGCGCTAAGTAAAGATAGCTATTAACTCGGCGACCTAATAGTTTATCTAAGCCGCATATTTGATTTTCCTGTGTCGAAAATAAGATGCAACTCGTGCAGGAGGCTTCTTTTGAAGCATGCGCATATGAGAGATTACTTTTTTCTTTAGCTTCTCTTTCGTTCGCGCTGGTTTTCCGCTATGAACACCCTTTTTAAGGTCACAGTTCAGATATTTATCTGGATTCAAT
>Ga0316207_10002581_pt1 | contig 18272 bp, 12 predicted proteins | sample 6weekpyrite_MG_FD_204943 | JGI IMG/M metagenome (GOLD analysis project Ga0316207, IMG submission 204943) | Microbial mat bacterial communities from mineral coupon in-situ incubated in ocean water Damariscotta River, Maine, United States -... | ecosystem: Environmental > Aquatic > Marine >...
AGTGCTCAGCCTGATGGGCTTCTAAGCGCAGCGCACTGCAATCAGACAAACAAAAAGGGCGCCGCAATCGGGCGCCCTTTTTATTGGAATATGTGTACGATCAAAGCTGATCGAGCATGTGTTCTGCGCTCGATACTCTAAAATCGCCGGGCGCTTCGACGTTGAGCTGTTCCACGACGCCATCATTGATGACCATCGAGAAACGCTGGCCGCGTTTACCCATGCCAAACCCGCTACCATCCATTGTCAGACCAACGGCTTCGGCAAAATCGGCATTGCCGTCTGCCAGCATCGTGATGTCGCCTGAACCTGCCGCCTGATTCCACGCGCCCATAACGAATGCATCATTGACTGCGGTTCCAACGATTTCATCGACGCCTTTGGCTTTCAGATCGTTGGCCTTTTCGACAAAGCCGGGAAGGTGCTTGGCTGAACAGGTCGGGGTGAAGGCGCCGGGGACGGAAAACAGAGCAACCTTCTTGCCAGCGAAATAATCAGATGCCTGCACCTGTTCGGGGCCTTCAGCGGTTGCCTTGACCAAAGTCACATCGGGAAGTTTGTCGCCTACTGAAATCGTCATCGCATTGCTCCATCGCTCGCTTCTTGTCGTTTGCATTTACGATATAGGCGCTAAGAGCCGCGTCACAATGACGAAGTTCTTGATCGCTTGCGCGCCCACTAGGCAAATGCCGGATTACCCGCCGCCTAAGGGGAAACGCGGTTAAATCCGCTTTACTCTCCAACTTGAAGAACCGGTAAACACTATGCGCATAGATTTCTGATGCACCGGTCCATGAACTTGCCTCGCAGCATTGGACCCGCAGCATTGGGGAGACAGTAAGATGCGCATACCAAGCAAGATCGCCGCCGGGATGATTATGGGTGCTTCTCTATTCCAGACAGGCACGCTCAGCGCGCAGACCGAAATGGTTGCCACCGATTACACCAGCCCCATTGCGGCCAATGCCGAAGCCATTCGCAGCCTCAACATCATGCTGATGGTTACATCGCTGCGTTGCCGCACCAGCGCCTTTGATTTCCGCAACGAATATGATCTGTTCGCCCGCGCGCATCAGGCCAACCTTGCCGAGGCGCATGACACGCTGGCGCGCAACATGGCAGCCACCCACGGCGAAGACGGCAGCCACAGGGCGCTGGACCGGATCGGAGTGCGCATTGCCAATAGATATGGCGATGGCCATCCGACACTGGGTTGTTCGGACCTTAAAAACGTGACGCTTGAACTTGCCATGAGCCAGGACGGCGCGAACCTGTCGCGAATGGCTGATCGGTTGCTTCAAGATGAAATGCAGGCGACGTCATTGGCAAGATCAACCGATACGCCGCAACAGTCCGGAAGTGCGCGCCATTCAGATTCAAAACACAGCGCACAAATCCCCTATGAAATGAATGCCGATGAAGTGGACACCTCACCAACGCCTCTACCGGACGCGATGCAATTGCCATTGTGGCAGCGCGGTTGAGGTCGGAATGGGGATATAAAGAAAACTTTATATTTGATTGTCAGCGGTGCAGTCGCTAGGGGCGCGGTTATATATCAATCCCCTGACGGAGACTTTCATGGCGACCGCTGCCTTGACGCAAGAACATATCATCAAAGACATCGCGCTCGCCCAGTATGGCCGCGACGAAATCTCGATTGCTGAAACCGAAATGCCAGGCCTGATGGCTCTGCGTGACGAATATGGTGCCTCGCAGCCGCTTAAGGGTGCGCGCATTACCGGTTCGCTTCACATGACGATCCAGACCGCTGTTCTGATCGAAACGCTGGTCGCACTGGGCGCAGATGTTCGCTGGGCTACCTGCAACATCTTCTCAACGCAGGATCACGCCGCTGCCGCAATCGCTGCGCAAGGCATTCCGGTGTTCGCGATCAAGGGCGAAACCCTTGCAGATTACTGGGATTATGTAGGCCGTATCTTTGACTGGTCGACCGATGCTGATCCTGATCTCACCTCGAACATCATCCTCGATGATGGCGGCGATGCGACCATGTTTGCGCTGTGGGGTGCCCGCATCGAAGCAGGCGAAGATCTTCCTGCCCCTGCCAATGCTGAGGAAATCGAATTCCAGCGCGCATTGAAGGCGTTTGTCGCGGCAAAACCGGGCTACCTCACCAAGAGCGTGCAGAATATCAAAGGTGTTTCGGAAGAAACCACCACAGGCGTTATGCGCCTTTATCAGATCGCCAAGCAGGGCAAGCTGCCTTTCCCCGCGATCAACGTGAACGATTCCGTGACCAAATCGAAGTTCGACAACCTTTACGGTTGTAAGGAATCGCTGGTGGACGCGATCCGCCGCGCAACCGACGTGATGCTGGCCGGTAAGGTCGCTTGCGTTGCCGGTTACGGCGATGTCGGCAAAGGCTCTGCGGCTTCGCTGCGTGATGGCGGTGCCCGCGTAATGGTCACCGAAATCGATCCGATCTGTGCCTTGCAGGCGGCGATGGACGGCTACGAAGTCGTCTCGATGGAAGAAGCGTGCAAGCGCGCTGACATTTTCGTAACGGCCACCGGCAACGAAGACGTGATCACCGGCGAACACATGAAGTCGATGAAGAACATGGCGATCGTGTGCAATATCGGCCACTTCGACAGCGAGATCCAGATCTCCGCTCTCGACAATTACGATTGGAAGGAAATCAAGGAAGGCACCGACATGGTCACCTTCCCCGATGGCAGCTCGCTGTTGATCCTTGCCAAGGGCCGTCTGGTCAATCTGGGTTGTGCTACCGGCCACCCAAGCTTTGTGATGAGCGCAAGCTTCACCAATCAGACACTCGCCCAGATCGAACTGTTCACCAAGTCGGAAGACTATGAGAACGACGTCTACGTTCTGCCCAAGCACCTCGATGAAAAGGTCGCCGCGCTGCACCTTGAAAAGTTGGGTGTTGAACTGACCAAGCTGAGCCAGAAGCAAGCCGATTACATCGGTGTTCCGGCAGCTGGCCCGTTCAAGCCGGACCACTACCGCTACTGATCAGGTTCAATCCTGTCGCAAAGCCCCTGCAATCCAGCGAGATTGCGGGGGCTTTGTCTTATTGAACCATTGCAAGCATCGCATCGGCACAATAGCTGGAAGATATGGAACTTTCGCCGCTTGCCTTGACGGGAATCGCGCTGCTTCTGGCGGCGTGGACAATTGCGGCTGCGGTGCTGATTATCCGCTCCAATTCCAAGACCCGCCGGACAAAGGCGCTGCAAACATCGCTTAAGCGTATGCAGACGATGCTGGATGTCGCGCCCGCGATCCCGCTGCTGGTTCGGGTTGATAACCGGATAGAAGCGCCTGAACGGCTGGCCCGCTGGTTGGGGCTGGAGGCGATGCCCAAATATCTAAGCGAACTGGTCGGGGAAAATCAGGAAGGGCTTACCAACTCACAAGTCGATGAGCTTACCGAAAAAGTGCGGTTGACCCAGAAAAGCGCAAAACCTTTTCAGATGGCACTGACCCCGCCGGGTTCGCAGCGCAGCCTTGCTTTGCAGGGCGCGCTGGCCGATCCGCAGATTTCGCCGGGCGGCGCGGCGATTGTCTGGATCTTCGATTTCACCACCAGCGAAGATGAACTGGTGCGCCTGCGAAAGTCGGCAGAACGGGCCGAATCCGATTTTTCCGCGCTGATCGGCCTAATCGAAGCGGCCCCCATGCCGATGTGGTTCCGTGATGAGGATATGCGCATTCGCCTTGTCAATCAGGCCTATGTCGAGGCCGTTGGCGCATCGAGCCTTGAAAAGGTGATCGACGAACAGATCGAACTGCTCGAACCCGAAGGGGGCAAATCGCCTGCCGATATCGCGCGCGATGCGGCAGAAAGGCAGCAGGAAAGCCAGCGGATCGACGCGGTTACGATTGATGGCGAACGCCGCTCGCTGCGGGTAACCGATTTGCCATTGGGCACTGACGGGGTCGCCGGCTATGCGATCGATATCGAGGAGCAGCAGCAGGTAACACGCGAATTTCGCGCCTTTCGCGATGCCCAGCGTGCCATGCTCGATCAGCTATCAATCGGCGTGGCGCAGTTCAGCCCGGACGAAGAGCTGGTCTTTGCCAACCGGCCATTCCGCCGCCAGTTCGGCCTAACCAACGACGTGGTCGAAGAACGGATCGCGTTTGACCGTTTTCTGGTCGATGCACGCGAACATGGCAGCACACCCGAAGTGCGCGACTTTCCCGAATGGCGGCGCGAGGTGGGGGCGTGGTTCGATGCGGCCGAAACCCATGAGGAAAATTGGCCGCTTCCCGGTGGCACGCATTTGCGCATAGTTGCCCAGCCAATGCCCGATGGCGGTCTAGTGATGATTGCTGAAGACCGGACAGAACAACTCGCCTTGTCGGCAACGCGTGATACTCTGCTGCGCACCCGCACCGCGACGCTCGATAGCCTGTTTGAAGCGCTGGCGATTTTCGCCCCTGATGGATCGGTGCAGCTGTGGAACCGCAGCTTTGCCGGAACATGGGGCTTGGCGAGCGATTTTCTCGACACCCACCCCAGCGCCGAAGGCCTGCTCGAAGCGATTGGCGCAAACCTTGCCAAATCGTCGGATGCACAACAGATCGGTGCAGTTGTGCGCGCAGCAACGCTCGACCGGCGCGAGAAAGAAGGGCAAGCGGTTTTGTCAGACGGGCGCACCTTGCGCTTTGCCGGTGTGCCATTGCCCGATGGCAACGGGTTGCTCACCGTTCTGGACATCACCGATTCGCAAAAGGCGGAAAAAGCGCTGCGCGAGAGAGCCGTGGCGCTCGAAGAGGCAGATGCGGTCAAGGCGCGTTTCCTCGCCAATATGTCCTACGAATTCCGCACGCCGCTCACCTCGATTGGCGGGTTCGCCGAACTGATTAAGAGCGGTGCGGCAGGCGATGTGAACGAGCAGGCAGAGGAATATGTCGATGCTATCCTGGCATCCGTCGCGCGCCTTACCGAGCAAGTCGAAAACGTGCTCGACCTGTCGCAAAGCGAGGCAGGGTTGCTCCCAATCGACAAGGAGGAAATCGACCTTCTGCCATTCCTCACCACCTTGGTGCGCGAACGTGAGCAGGCGATTATCGCCGCGGGCCTTGGTCTGGACCTTAAGGGCAGGCGCGGCCGGATCGTCGATGCCGATCCACGCCAATTGGGCCGTGCGGTTGGCAATCTGCTCGACAATGCGATCAGCGGCACTGGTGAAGGCGGCAAGATCACAATCGAAATTCCAAAGCCTGTCGATGGCGATGAATGGCGCGCGATGATCATCATCACCGATAATGGCGCAGGGATGAGCGAGGACGAATTGGCGCGTGCGCTCGGTTCGCTAGATGCAAGCGATGAAACCGAAGGCTCCGGCCTTGGAATTCGCCTCGCGCGTCAATTGGTGGCCGCGCATGGCGGCACGCTCGAAATTGCAAGCGAAAAGGGCGTGGGCACGGTTGCTGCGATCACCTTGTCGTGAGCGAAACGCACCGACGAGAATTGCCAGACCTTGCGGCAATGGACGCTTTTGGCGGGGCCATTGCAGAGAAGCTACGCGCAGGCGATGTGGTCGCGCTTGAAGGGGGGCTGGGCGCAGGCAAGACCACGCTCGCCCGCGCAATCATTGCAGCGCTTGGCTATCGGCACGAAGTGCCTTCGCCAACATTCACGATCATCGAAACATACGACGCGCCGCCGCTGCGGTTGCCGATTGTTCACGCGGATTTCTACCGCCTCGAAAACCCGCACGACGTCGAAGAAATTGGCCTCGACGATTATCGCGAGGACGCGGCTCTGATCGCGGAATGGCCAGCCAATGCAGGAGGGTTCGGCACAGAAGCCGGATGCTTGTCGATCACGCTTGAAACCAAGGGAAAAGGCCGGATTGCGGTTATGAAACACGGGCGAGATTGGCTAGAGCGGATGCCATGAGCGACTTGCCCGATGGCCTCCACGAATTTGTAGACACAGCCGGTTGGAGCGATGCCAGCCTTGAACCTATCCCGGGCGATGCGTCTTTCCGTCGTTACTTCCGCCTGCGCCGCGCAAACGGCGAAACCGCGATGCTCATGCACGCGCCGCCGCCGCATGAAGACCCGCAGCCATTTCTCAACGTGGCGCGGTGGCTAAGCGATCACCAGATGCGCGCGCCAGAAATCTACGCGCAGGATGCAGGTGCAGGCTGGGTGCTGACCGAGGATTTCGGCGATGACAGGATGCGCGAATGGGTGGATGCCAATAGCGACGGCGAAGAAGCAGCCTACAAATCAGCCATTCACGCACTGATTGATTTGCACCAGCATCCCGCTGGCCCCTTTGCGCCATATGACATGGCCACATACCAGCGTGAGGCAGCGTTGCTCACCGAATGGTATGCGCCTGCACAGGGGCTTTTGGTTGATGAGCAAGGGTTTGGGCGCGCTTGGGAAGAAGTGCTCGAGCCGCTAATCGAACGGCAAGGATCTGCGGTAACGGTGCTGCGCGATTATCATGCGGAAAACATCATGTTGCTGGGCGATCCGCGCGATGAAGCGCCGCAGGGTCTGATTGATTTTCAAGACGCGCTTGCCGGGCATCCGGCCTATGATCTTGTCTCGTTGTTGCAAGATGCGCGCCGCGATGTCTCGCCTCAGCTCGAAAGCGCGATGCTTGATCTTTACGTGAATGCTGCCGGTGCAGACGAGCACTTTCGCGCTGATTATGCGCGGCTTGGGGCGCAGCGAAATGCCAAGATCGTGGGCATCTTCACCCGCCTTTACAAACGCGATGGAAAGCCGCGCTACCTTGCGATGATCCCGCGTGTTTGGGCGGCGATGGAGCGCGACCTTGCGCATCCCGCACTTGCCCCCGTCGCAGACTGGTTTGCGGCCAATATCCCTGAGGAATTGCGCAAAAACGGCGGCGGGACAATCGCATGAGCAATCTCGTCAGCGATACAGCGATGATCATGGCCGCAGGTATGGGCAAACGGATGCGTCCGCTCACCGCTGCTACGCCCAAACCGATGGTTCGCGTTGCCGGAAAGCCGTTGATCGACCACGCGCTTGATCGCCTCGCTGATGCGGGCGTTGCGCGCGCGGTGGTCAATGTCCACTACCTCGCCGACGCGCTTGAGGCGCATGTGCTCGAACGGCCAATCCCCAAAGTCACAATCTCTGACGAACGCGAGCAATTGCTTGAAACGGGTGGCGGCATGATCAAGGCGCAATCGCACCTGCCCGACCCATTCTATTGCCTGAATGCCGACAATATCTGGCTTGATGGCCCGCGAAACGCCTTTGCCGATTTGTCGGCGCGCTGGAACCCGGATGAGATGGATGCGCTTTTGCTGGTGGTTGGCCATGCGCGCGCAGCCAATTTTTCTGGCCAAGGCGATTTCCATATGGACCCCTATGGCCGCCTTTCGCGGCGCACTGCGGGCCGTGTTGCGCCGTTTATCTATACCGGCATCCAGCTTGTATCGCACCGCCTGCTGCGCGACGCACCGCAGGGCAAGTTTTCGACCAACATCCTGTGGAACAGGGCGATAGAGGAAGGGCGGTTGTTCGGCGTGTCCTTCACCGGCCAATGGTTCGAAGTTGGCACACCTCAGGCAATCCGGCCAACCGAAGATGCGCTTAAGCGTGGGTGAGGCGAACGCCCCCCAAGTTTATTCCATAGCCGCGCATCGCGGTTTCGCTGATGCGCTCGTTGCAGGGATTGTTCCGCGCTATTGGGAAGACCATTTCGGCCTTGCAAGGCTGACGTTGCTCGTGCCCAGTTCACGCGCGGCACGCACGATAACCGAAGCTTTCATCCGCTACGCGGGCGAAACGGGCACGCCGGGCCTGTTGATGCCGCGCATGGTCACCGTTGGCGATCTTGATCTGGACGAGGCGCTGGGCGCTTTGTTCGATCCGCTTAGTGCTCACGATATTCCGCCTGCAATTGAACCAACGCGGCGTTGGCTGGAACTGGCCGAATTGGTCCGATTGACCCGCGATGAGCTGGGCGACCCGCCAATCCCGGGTGCAGCGCGCCTGCGGCTGGCACGCGAATTGGCGCGAACGATTGATAGATTGCTGGTTGAGGAAAAACAGCCGCATGATCTGATCGGTCAGCCGGTTCTCGACATGCTGGGCGATTTGTCGAGCCATTGGCAAAACTCGCTCAGGCTGTTTGCCAAGGTGCAGGCACGGTGGAGCTCCCGGCTTGATGAGTTGGGCGCGGTTGATGCGGCAACCCGCCGCAATCTCCTGTTTGACAGAGCGGCCAAGAAATGGCGCGCGGCGGCACCCACCACGCCGATTGTGGCAGCCGGCGTCACCAGCGCGTCTCCTGCTTTGGCAAGGATGCTGCGCGCGGTCGCCGATTTGCCCAATGGCGCCGTGATCCTTCCCGATCTTGACCTGTCCTTGTCGGATGAGGCGTGGGAGGAGTTGGGAAGGGCGGGGGGCTCTCCTGAACCGGGCGGCGAAGTCTTCGGCGCGAAAGACGCGCTGACCCATCCGCAATATCATCTCAAACTGCTGTTGCAGCGCATGGGCGTAGCCCGTCAGGAAGTGCACCCCTGGCATCGCAAGGGTATTGGCGCAGCTGCTCCTGCACGCAGCCACGCCATCAGCTCGCTATTCCTGCCACCGCAGGCCAGCCAATCGTGGTTTGGCCTCGACAAGGACAAGCGGCGGCTTTCGGGTCTAAGGACAATGACCAGCGCAACTTCGGAAGAAGAAGCGCAGGCCATCGCTTTGCTCGCACGCGAGGCATTGGAAGAGCCTGAAAGGCGCGTTGCGATTGTCACTGCTGATCGCAGCCTTGCGAGGCGAGTGGCGCAGCACCTTAGCCGGTGGAACATTGATGCAGACGATTCCGCAGGCCGCGCTTTATCGCTTACTCCTGCAGGGCGATTGTTCGGATTGCTGGCGCAGCTGGTTTCGCACGGGCTTGGTCCGGCGGAATTGATCGGAACACTCGCACACCCGCTGATCAAGCGTGCAGACGAGGAAGCGCGCGGCGCATGGCTTCGATCCTTGCGCGCCTTTGATCGTGAGCTGCGCGGTCCTGCTCCGGCACCCGGGATCGAGCCTCTGCGAGGTATCGCGGATGACGCAGGCGAAAGCGAATGGTGGGCACAGGCAGAGGCGGTTCTTGCCCCTCTGACAGACCTTGGCCCTAAGGTCGGCCTTGCAGAAGCGATTGACGCGATTGCGTCAGCGGCAGAGGCATTGGCCGCAGACACGGTTTGGGCGCGTGAGGATGGCCGCGCGCTATCGGCAATGGTCGAAGATTTGCGCTTGCATGCACGTGCGCTGGGCACCTGCGTATCGCCAGAGGATGTTGCGCCGATTTTGGCCGATGCAATGGCGGAAATCTCTGTCAGGCCGCCCTATGGCGGGCACCCGCGCATTGCGATCTATGGTCTGTTGGAATCGCGCATGGCGCGCGCTGATCTTGTGATTTGCGGAGGCTTGAACGAGGGAAGTTGGCCGCAAGTGCCGGGCAGTGATGCCTTGCTCGCACCGGGAGTTCTGAGAGCCTTGGGCGTGCCGGGCAGCGAATTTCGCATTGGGCTGGCCGCGCACGACCTAGCCGGTGCGATGGGTGCGCCGCAAGTCGTGCTGAGCCGGGCACAGCGTGACACCGACGGCCCAACACTGCCTTCGCGCTTCCTCTTGCGGGTCGAGGCGTTGCTGGGTGAAGATCTGGCAAATGATCACCGCGAAACCGCTATTCCGGCGATGTTGCCTGCGCTTGATCGTTCACCCGAATCTGCGCCTGAATATGAACGGCCACAGCCGCGCCCTGATGCAAAGCTGCGCGATGTAAAGATCAGCGCGACCGCGCTCGACCGGCTGTTGGGTGATCCCTATCAATTCTACGCGCGTGAGATTTTGGGGCTGAAACGGCTCGATCCGCTAGCTGCTGATCCATATGCCGATCCGGCTTTACGCGGGACTTTGGTGCACGAAATTCTTGACCATTGGCACAAGGCGCGCGGGGATGGGGAGAACCCGCCAATTGCCGATTTCGCTGAGAGTTATCTGCGTAAACAGCAGGTCCATCCGCTGTTCTGGGGGCTATGGCGGCCAAGACTTGTCGCCGCGCTTGAACGTTTCGAGGAATGGATTGCCCAAGCAGAAGCCGACGGCACCCAAACGCTCGCGACCGAAACGTGGGGCAAGATGGAAGTGCAAGGCGTCACTGTGCACGGTGTGGCCGACCGCATTGATCTCCTGCCTGACGGAAGCCTCGCAATCATCGACTACAAAACGGGCGCGCCGCCATCGGCTTCGCAGGTTGCCTCGGGTTACGCATTGCAGATGGGTTTGCTGGGACTGATCGCGCGCGACGGCGCGTTTGGAAAAGGCAAGATCACCGGTAATGCTGAAACTTTCCAGTTCTGGTCGCTCTCCCGATCAAAGAAGGGCGGGTTTGGGCACAAGGAGGAGCCCCTTAAAGTTGGTCAGAAGCGTTCGGGTCTTACGCCAGAGGAGTTTCTGCCAAAGCACGAGGAATTCCTCGATCGCGCGATCGGCAAATACATAAAAGGTGATGCACCGTTCACGGCTAAGGAAAACCCCGATTACCCTGGGTATTCGGATTATGACCAGTTGATGCGGCTGGAAGAATGGATCGTCCGGTTGAGCGAAAAAGATGAAGGGGAGAGTGCATGAGCGGCGCGGTCTTCCAGCTTAAGAACAATCAGCTCAGAGCCGCTGACCCTGACAATAATGTGTGGCTTTCCGCATCAGCGGGAACAGGCAAGACGCAGGTCCTGTCGGCCCGCGTGTTGCGCCTTTTGCTGCGGCGCGATGTTGATCCCTCGCAAGTGCTTTGCCTGACTTTCACCAAAGCGGGCGCGGCTGAAATGGCGAACCGCATCAATGCCGTTTTGGCGCGTTGGGTTCGGCTCGAGCCGGGGGCTCTGGGCAAGGAACTGTCATATCTGGGTGCAGATATTGACCCCGACACGCAATCGCGCGCGCGCACCCTGTTTGCCAGAGTGCTCGATTGCCCCGGCGGCGGTTTGAGGATCGACACGATCCATGCCTTTTCGCAGTGGCTTCTCGCCAATTTTCCCGAAGAGGCCAATATTCCGCCCGGCGCCAGCGCGATGGAAGATCGCGAACGCGAATTGCTGGCACGCGAGGTTCTGTCCGAAATGCTGGTTGAGGCAGAGCGCGATGGAGACAAAGCGATAACAGGCGCGGTTAGCCACTTTGCCATGGTGAAAGACCCCGATGCATTGCGTGGCTGGTTGATGCGCTGCGCTGCTGCGGCGGATATGTGGGAAGGGCAAGCCGCGTGGAAAGCGCCCATGCGCGAGCGGGTTTTGCGATTGCTCGATATGCCTGCCGATGCAGATGCGGGCTGGGTTGAGGATGCGCTGCACCCCGATACGTTTCCCGATCATCAACTCGCTGTCATTCTTCCGTTGATGCAGGCGTGGAGTGCCAAGGCCGGGCAGGCCTGTTCTGAATTCATCCCCGAATGGCTCGCCACTCCGCCTGGTCAGCGCGGCGAAAAGGTCGAACGCTTCTTTGAAACGGTGCTGACCAAAAAGGGCCAGCCGCGCAGTATGGTCAATCCGGCCAAGACCGACCCGCAGCTGCCCGAACGACAAGAAGAGATTGCCCAAGCGGTTGCGCTATACGTCGAACGAGTCACGCTGCTCGAACTCGCCAATTTCCTCACCATGTCGTTTGAAATGGGCTGTGCCTTTGCAAAGCGCTGGGAAGAGGCCAAATTGCGCGAGGGGCTGCTCGATTTTGATGATCTGATCCGCAAGGCTGCGCGCCTTCTTAAAAATACCGGATCGGCTGACTGGATCCGCTACAAACTCGATCGCAGTTTTGATCATATCCTGATTGACGAAGCCCAAGATACCAATGCCAGCCAGTGGGACATCGTTTTCGCGCTGATCGACGATTTCTTCAGCGGTGAGGGCGCGCACGGCGATGCGCTGCGCACGATCTTCACCGTCGGCGATTACAAGCAAGCGATCTTTGGTTTTCAGGGCACCAGTCCGAAGAATTTCGAAAACGCAAAGCAGCGGGTCAAATCGCGCATCGACGATGCCAAAGCCAATGCCTTGGACCTGCGCGACAATCGCCGTTTGCCGGGCTGGGCCGATCTTGATCTTGGCCAATCGTTCAGAACATCGCTGCCTGTACTCGATTTCGTCAATCGCACGATTGATGGCCTTGGCCATGAAGCATTCGGCCTTACAAAAACGCCTGAGCCGCATGAGGGTGACGATAGGCCCGGTCTGGTCGCCATGTGGAGGCCAGTATTTGCCTCGCCTTCGCCGGACAATTCCGAAACGGGTGAGAGCAACGGCGAAAACAGCACTGAAAGCAATAGGGACTGGCTGCCTGCGCACGACACATTGCTGGCTGAGAAGATCGCCGATCAGGTGCGCGAATGGGTGAGCGGAGATGATCCGTTTGTGCTGGCAAAGGGTACGCGCCGTCACGCCGAGGCAGGCGACATCATGGTCCTTGTGCGAAAGCGTAAGGATCTGGCCGCCCAGATCGTAGCAAAACTCCATGCAAGAGGGGTTGCTGTTGCAGGCGTTGATCGCCTGCGGCTGGGCGCGCCTTTGGCGGTGAAGGACTTGATGGCCGCGCTGCGTTTTGCGGCACAGCCGCTTGATGATCTTAGCCTTGCCAACCTGCTCGCATCGCCTCTCATCGGGTGGAGCCAGGACGACTTGCTCGAACATGCTCCGCGCGCGAAGAAACAGCGGCTGTGGCATCATTTGCGCAAAATCGATGCACCGTTCGTTGCCGAAACCGTGCTGCGTCTTCGAGAGCTACTTGCGCGGGCGGATTTCGACACGCCGCAATCGCTTCTCGCATGGATGCTGACAGGGCCATGGGCGGCGCGTCGCAAACTGGTCGCGCGGCTCGGCAGCGAGGCGAATGACCCGATTGATGAACTGGTCAATGCAGCCTTTGCCTATCAAAGCGCGCATCCGCCCAGCCTTGCCGGTTTTATCGAATGGTTTGATGCAGGCGAGGGCGAGTTGAAACGCGACGCGGACGAGGCAACCGGTCAGGTCCGCGTGATGACCGTTCATGGTTCCAAGGGCTTGCAGGCCCCCATTGTCATTCTGGCCGATGCAACCGGAGAGCCGGGCAAGGCTGGCGCCCTTGATCTGCCCGATGATCCGGTGGGCACGCAAGGGGAGCGCGCGCGGCGGGTTCCATTGCCATCGCTCAGCAAGGATGAGCGCGCCGGCCCGATCTTACAGGCTGAAGAAGCGGCATCCACTGCTGCGATGCAGGAACACTGGCGGTTGCTCTACGTCGCAATGACGCGCGCTGAAGAGGCGTTGTTTATCGGCGGGGCGCTTGGCACCAGACAGGCGAAGAAGGGCGAACCGCATGAAGACAGTTGGTATGCGCGGCTAGAACCGATTTTCGATACGCCGCCGCAAAGCGATGCGATCTGGGGCGAACGACGTGAATTTGGCGCGCGCGCTGATCCCATTGTGCCCGGCGAAACTGACGCAAAACCGCCCGCTCTTGCGACATTGCCCGATTGGGCATTGCAGCCGGTTGGCCAAGAGCCGCGCCCTCCCAAACCGCTGGCGCCCAGCCGTGCTGGTGAAGAATTGGGTGCCGATCCGCCGCTCTCCTCTGACGCAACCGGGATTGCGGCGCGGCGCGGGATATTGATCCACCGCTTGCTTGAGCAATTGCCCAATATCGAACGCGATGAGCGCGAAGAGCTCGCGCTGAGCTGGCTCGAGCGGCAGGCAAGTGATCTTGACCCTGCGCAGCGTGCGGAAATCGCCCAAAGCGCGCTGGCAGTGTTGGCCGATCCAGATTTTGCCGGGATATTCTCAGCTGAAGCGCTTGCCGAAGTCCCGCTTTCCGCAACGGTTGGCGGATTGGTGGTCGCAGGCACCGCAGACCGGCTTTTGGTGCGCGATGAAGAGGTAATCGTCATCGATTTCAAAACCACGCGCCGCCCGCCCGAAACGCTTGATCAAGTGCCAAGATCGACATTGCGGCAGATGGCGGCCTATGCCGCTGCGCTCGAAGTGATCTATCCCGGCAAGCGGGTCCGCGCGGCGCTGCTGTACACGCACGCACCGCGATTGATCGATATTCCACAGGTTACTCTTGATGCGCACAAGGATCGTTTGGGTGAAGCACAGGAATCCTATACCGCGCTACATATTGAGTGAGACGCAAAGCCGCCTAAATAGGGCGCAACGAAACTTCAGGAGAAGCCGATATGGCCACCGTCAATGTCACCGATGACAGCTGGAAAACCGATGTTCTGGAAAGCGACAAGCCTGTTCTGGTCGATTTCTGGGCCGATTGGTGCGGTCCGTGCAAGATGATCGCTCCAGCGCTTGAAGAAATCAGCGAAGAGCTGGGCGACGCTGTCACGATCGCCAAAATGGACATCATGGAAAACACCGGCGTGCCTGCCGATATGGGCGTGCAGTCGATCCCGCTGATGGTATTGTTCAAAAACGGCGAAGCGGTTGCTCGCAAAGTTGGCGCTGCCCCCAAAAGCCAGCTGAAAGAATGGCTTGAAAGCGAGATTTGATCGGGAAGGGCGCTTGCCTGCTCTAGGCGAGTGCCCGTCCGACAAATTCGTCCCACAATGCTGGGCATGACGCGCCGACTAACCCTTTAAAGTCGCCGCTTTCACCGTGTTGGTCGACACGGTAATCGCTGCCATCAAAACGGGCAGCCTTCCCGCCAGCCTCGTTAAGCCACAAAACCCCTGCGGCATGATCCCAGGCGAGCGTGCGCTTAAAGGTCGAAATGTCATTCTCGCCCAATGCAAGGCGCGGATATTGTTCAGCCGCGCAGCGCGGAATATCGACCAGCGTGTAATGCGGGGCGAGCTTTGCATCGAACATCGCGCGCTCTTCATCGTCGAGGAATTGGCGCGCAACTGCTGTTACAGGTTTGTCCTGTCCGGTGGGGTTTGAATAGATCCGCTCACCATTGACGAACGCGCCTTCACCCGCGCGCGCATGGCACAGCCGGTCAGACTTTGGATCATAGAGCCAGCCGGCGACCGCCTTTCCTGCATCAGCAAGTGCGATGATGATCCCGAACGGGTCTTTCCCTTCGGCAAAGTTGGCTGTGCCGTCGAGCGGATCGATGATCCAGCACTGCTTTGACAAATTACCTAGCGCAGATGCGTCGGCTGCCACGGCCTCTTCGCCAACGATAGCAACGCCGGGGGCGAGTTTAGCCAGTGCCTCGGCCAAAAATGTCTCAACCTCACGGTCAACCACTGTGACCGGATCATCTTCGCCTTTCATTTCGATCTCGTCAGCGGCCAGCGCACGAAAACGCGGCAAGATCGAGCGTTCAGTGGCAAAACGGAACAGGTCGCGGATTTCCGCGTCGAGGGCACCCAGCTCGCTCATGACCGGTAATCTGCGTTGATCGAGATGTAGCCATGCGTGAGGTCGCAAGTCCAAACGCTGGCCTTGCCGTCGCCCATGCCCAATTCAACCGCGAGGTCGATTTCCTGTCCTTTAAGGTGCTGTGCGACAGGGGTTTCGTCATAGTCTTCGACCGGAACGCCGTCGCGCGCGGCCCATACGCCGCCAAATGCGATAGAGAGCTTGTCGCGGTCTGCCGGTTCGCCCGCCTTGCCAACGGCCATGACCACGCGACCCCAATTGGCGTCTTCGCCCGCAATCGCGGTTTTCACCAGCGGCGAATTGGCGATGGCGAGGCCGACGCGGCGCGCGCTTTCATCGCTGACCGCGCCCGATACGCGCACGGTGATGAACTTGGTTGCACCTTCGCCGTCCCGAACGACAAGCTGGGCCAATTGGCGGCACATATCGGTTAGAGCTGCGGCAAGTGCATCGGCACCTGGGCTATCCCAATCCTCGATCCGCGCATTGCCCGCTTTGCCGGTGGCAAAGGCGAGCACGGTATCGCTGGTTGATGTGTCGCCATCGACGGTGATGCAGCTAAAGCTCTCCGCATTGGCGCGGGTTAGCAGCTCTTGCAAAAAGGCTGGCGCGACGTCTGCATCGGTGAAGATATAGCCGAGCATTGTCGCCATATCAGGCGCGATCATGCCGCTGCCTTTGATAATCCCACAAAGATCAGCGCGGGTGCCGCCGATCATCGCGGAGGTGTGGGCACCCTTGGCGAAAGTATCGGTGGTGGCAATTGCATTGGCCGCATCTTCCCAGCTGCATAGGTCCGCTGTGAGTGCGTTATTCACGCCCTCGCGCGCCTTGTCCTTGGGCAACGGCACGCCGATCACTCCGGTTGAGGAAACCAGCACTTCGCTTGGGCTACAGCCGATATGCTGCGCCACCTGATCCATGATCTGTTCAACCGCCTCGCGCCCGCGATAGCCGGTAAAGGCGTTTGAGTTGCCTGCATTGACGATCAAGGCGCGTGCTGAGCCTGATTTGACCTGTTCGCGCCCCAAGTCGACCTCAGATGAAGCGCAGGCGCTTTGGGTGAAGACGCCGGCAAGCGCGGTGCCTTCAGCCAATTCAACATAAGTCAGATCAGCCCGGTCCCAATCCTTGTAGCGCGCCCGCGCCACGCGCAGGTCCACGCCGGAAATCTCTGGCAAATCGGGGAAGGCTAGGGCTAGCGGAGAGGTTTCGAGTTCCATGATTGGAGCGCCTTAGGATTGCGCTGCTGCCTAGTAAACGCCCCAATCGATTTCGCCTCTTGCAAAAAGCGGCGCGTGGCGGTGGACGAAGCGCGCAATCTACACTATCTATCACCGGTCATGATGCCTCGCCATCTCCTTGCCCTGTTTGCGCTTTTCAGCGGAATTGCTGCGCTTCACGCGCCAGCACAGGCCGCTGCGCCGCAATCGGTGATGCAGGATGCGCGTTCGGCTTCGACTTCTGGCGAGACTGCGACCAGCGAATCCTGCGCATGTCCTGATCGGGCGCGGGACCAGGCGAAAACGTGCAATGCGCGCGAACGGCGCCGGGCATGGTCATGGTTGCCGCGCTGGCTGCGCCCTAGCGTAGTCGTAGGCAGCGACCGCGCGCTGGAATAGCGCGACAGCTCTAATCCCAGTGCCAATAGTGCGCGAGCAGATGCCGCGCGCCACCTCTCTTTACATTTCCGTGATTTCAGCAGGCTCGCATGTGCGGGCCGTCGCAATATCAAGGCATTTTCAAGGCCCTACATTCTGATGTTCAACAAAATCGTCAAATCAATCTTCGGTTCGTCCAACGACCGTTATGTCAATTCGCTCGGCAAGACCGTTGATAAGGTCAACGCGCTTGAACCGATGATCAAAGAGCTTTCGGACGAAGCGCTCAAGGCGCAGACGAACAAGTTCCGCGAGCAGCTCGATAGCGGGTCGACGCTTGACGACATTTTGCCAGAGGCGTTTGCCACTGTGCGCGAGGCGTCGATGCGTGTGCTGGGAATGCGCCACTTTGACGTGCAGATTATCGGCGGGATCGTGCTCCATCGCGGCGAAATCTCCGAAATGCGCACCGGTGAAGGTAAGACGCTGGTGGCAACGCTGGCGACCTATCTCAATGCGATTGAAGGCAAGGGCGTCCACGTTGTTACGGTCAATGATTATCTCGCCCGCCGCGATGCTGAATGGATGGGGCAGCTCTATACGTGGCTGGGCCTGACGGTTGGCGTGATCGTGCCCAACATGGACGAATTGTCCAAGCGCGACGCCTACAATGCCGACATCACCTACGGTACCAACAATGAATTCGGCTTCGATTATCTGCGCGATAATATGAAGCATGAGCGCAGCCAGATGGTGCAGCGCCCGTTCAACTATTCAATCGTCGATGAAGTCGATTCAATCCTGATCGACGAGGCGCGTACGCCGCTGATCATCTCAGGCCCGACCGAGGACAAGTCCGAGCTGTATGTGAAGCTCGATGAAGTGGCCAAGGAAGTGCCTGAAGAATGGTACGAGAAAGACGAGAAAACCAAGAACATCCAGTTCAACGAAGATGGGCTGGATGCGGTTGAGCGTATGCTCGAAGATAAGGGGTTGCTCGAAACCGACAATCTCTACGACATCGAAAACACCCAAGTTGTTCATCACCTCGATCAGGCGATGAAGGCGGTCCACATGTTCCGCCGCGACGATCACTACATCGTCAAGGACGACAAGGTGGTGATCATCGACGAGTTTACCGGCCGCATGATGGACGGGCGGCGCTGGTCAAACGGCCTGCATCAGGCGGTTGAGGCCAAGGAGGGCGTCAAGATCGAGCCTGAAAACCAGACGATGGCCTCGATCACGTTCCAGAACTATTTCCGCATGTATCCCAAACTGGCGGGTATGACCGGCACAGCTGCGACCGAAGCGGCCG
>Ga0316207_10002582_pt1 | contig 18264 bp, 13 predicted proteins | sample 6weekpyrite_MG_FD_204943 | JGI IMG/M metagenome (GOLD analysis project Ga0316207, IMG submission 204943) | Microbial mat bacterial communities from mineral coupon in-situ incubated in ocean water Damariscotta River, Maine, United States -... | ecosystem: Environmental > Aquatic > Marine >...
CATGAGTGAATCTTTTGCAGAACTCTTTGAACAGAGTTTAGTTTCCGACAAGATGCGTCCGGGCGCCATTATTAATGGTGTAGTCATGGACGTGAATGATGATTTTGTCATCGTCAATGCTGGTTTGAAGTCAGAGGGCGTTATCCCGCGTTCACAGTTTCTTGATGTGAACGGTGACATTGAAGTCCAGATTGGTGATGAAGTTGATGTTGCACTGGATGCCGTTGAAGACGGTTTCGGTGAAACACGACTGTCGCGCGAAAAGGCCAAGCGTAATGTCGCCTGGATCAACCTTGAAGCCGCGCACGAAAAGAACGATACCGTTACAGGTGTTATTACAGGTAAGGTCAAGGGCGGCTTTACAGTTGAAGTCATGGATATCCGTGCCTTCCTGCCAGGTTCACTGGTTGATGTACGCCCGGTACGTGACACGACTTACCTCGAAGGTAAGCCACTTGAGTTCAAGGTGATCAAGCTTGATCGCCAGCGTAATAACGTTGTTGTTTCCCGCCGCGCCGTGGTTGAAACCGAATCAAGTGCCGAACGTGATGAACTGCTGGCCAACCTGCAGGAAGGTCAGAGCGTCAAGGGTATCGTCAAGAACCTGACTGACTATGGTGCATTCGTTGACCTCGGTGGTATCGACGGTCTGCTGCATATTACTGATATGTCATGGAAGCGCATCAAGCACCCGAGTGAAATTGTTAACGTTGGCGACGAGATCGACGTCAAGGTTCTCAAGTTCGACAAGGACAAGAGCCGCGTTTCACTGGGTCTGAAGCAGCTTGGCGACGATCCCTGGATCGATATCGCACGCCGTTACCCAGAAGGTACACGCCTGTTTGGTAAGGTTACAAACATTGCTGATTACGGTTGTTTTGTTGAGATTGAATCCGGTGTTGAAGGCCTGGTTCACGTTTCTGAAATGGATTGGACCAACAAGAATATTCACCCATCCAAGGTTGTTCAGCTGGGTGATGAGCTTGAAGTCAAGGTTCTGGATATCGATGAAGAGCGTCGCCGTATTTCAATGGGCATGAAGCAGTGTCAGTCAAACCCATGGGAAGACTTCGCTGCCAATCACAACAAGAACGACAAGGTTATCGGCACGATCAAGTCAATTACTGACTTTGGTATTTTCCTCGGTCTTGAGGGTGGTATTGATGGCCTGGTACATCTTTCTGACATCAGCTGGAATCTCAGCGGTGAAGAAGCTATACGTAACTACAAGAAGGGCGAAGAACTGGAAACAGTTGTCCTGTCTGTTGACCCTGAGCGTGAGCGTATCTCGCTGGGGATCAAGCAGATGGAAAAGAACCCGTTCTCGAACTACGTTGCTGACCACACCAAGGGCAGTGTCGTTAAGGGTATGATTGTTGAAGTGGATGCCAAGGGTGCCCGCGTAGACCTCGGTGAAGGCGTAGAAGGTTACATCCGTGCCTCTGACCTGGCCCGTGACCGTGTTGAAGATGCCCGTACTGTCCTGACCGAAGGTGAAGAACTTGAAGCCAAGTTTGTAGGTGTTGATCGCAAGAACCGCACCATCACACTGTCTATCAAGGCCAAGGATACGGATGAAGAAGCTGCAGCCCTGCAGGATTACGCCAGCAGCAGTGCTGAAACTGGTCGTACAACGCTGGGAGATATCTTCAAGGAACAGATGGAAAATAACGACTAGTCGTCTAGACTTACAGCATATCCCGGTGCAGCAGGGGCTGCGCCGGGCATTGCTAACTATAATAAAGCAGGAATCAAAACAATGACAAAATCCGAATTGATTGAAATCCTTGCACGAAAGCAGAATCAACTTCCTTATAAGGATGTTGAGCTTGCAGTCAAAACCCTAATCGAGCAAATGAGTCAATCACTGGCAACGGGTAACCGTATTGAAATCCGTGGCTTTGGCAGTTTCTCGCTTCATTTCCGCCCACCTCGTATCGGCCGTAACCCGAAAACGGGTGAGTCTGTATCACTGTCTGGTAAATATGTACCTCATTTTAAACCGGGCAAGGAATTACGTGAACGCGTGAATGCAGCTGCAGCCAATAACGCGATTGTCGAGGTCTGACAGTACAGTTCAATACTTGTATAGCAAAGTGACCGTATCTGTGGTTGATTGTTTCTTTGTACATGTGTTGTGTGTTTCTGGTGTGACTGGTAACGGCGATTAAAATGGCCCGTTTCATTAGCGCAATTATTATCTTATCCATCTTGTTGCTGGTTCTGCTTTTCACGCTTCTTAATGCAGAATCTGTATCAATAGATTACTACTTTGGGCGTGTCGAACAGCCGCTTGCACTCGTATTGGTCGTGACACTGGTAGCCGGTGCTATCATCGGCCTTTGCTCGAGTATTTTCGTTATTCTCTCATCGCGTCGGGAAGTCTCCCAGCTAAGAAAAAGCATCAAGCAAACCGAGCAGGAAGTCATGAACCTGCGCACCATCCCTATTAAGGACAAACACTAGGATGGTAGAGCTGCCTCCGCTTCCCTTATTAATTGCACTGGTTGTGATTTTGCCTTTAGCAGCTGCATCAGGGTGGTTAGTGGCGCGACGCAGTATGAAAGCTGCTTCAGCAACGAAACGCCCGGATCTTTCTTCTGATTACTTCAGGGGCCTGAACTTTCTCCTGAATGAACAGCCGGACAAGGCGATCGAGGTCTTTATCCAGATGCTCGAGGTCGACAGCGAGACAGTCGAAACCCACCTCGCACTCGGTAACCTGTTTCGCCGTCGCGGTGAGGTCGATCGTGCCATCCGTATTCACCAGAATATTATCGCGCGCCCTACTCTGAGTCGTGAGCAACGATCACTGGCACTGTACGAACTTGGCCAGGATTACATGACCGCCGGCTTGCTGGACCGTGCTGAAAATCTGTTCCAGGAGCTAATCGATCTTGGGGAATATAAGACAGAGGCACTCCGGCAGTTGCTCGAGATATATGAGCAGGAAAAAGACTGGAAGAATGCGATTGAAGTCGCCCGGCAATACGAGTTTGCTGCAGGGGTGAAAACATCGACAGTCATCGCGCATTACTACTGTGAATGTTCTGAGCAGGCTATGCAGAAGAACGAGCTGCGAACAGCAAGGCAGATGGTGAAGAAGGCACTTGCTGCTGACAGGAACTGTGTACGGGCAAGTCTGTTAATGGGACAACTGGATATGCTCGATGGTGACTGCAAATCAGCCATCCGTGCATACCGAAAAGTCGAGGATCAGGATGCCGATTATCTGTCCGAGGTCATTGAACCACTGGAAAATTGTTACCGTTCGTCGAATGATGTGGCTGAGTTAAAAAAATACCTGAATGACCTGTTACAGCGTTATGGTGGTGTGACTGTTATGTTGAGTCTTGCCTCGATTATCAAGCAGGAACAGGATGAGCGCGCCGCGACAAACTTCATTATTGAAGAATTACGCAAACGACCGTCTGTAAGAGGTCTTGAACGCCTCGTCGCCTATAATATGCAGGGTACAGAAGGCGCGGCTAAAGACAACCTGTATATTCTGAACGATCTTATCAAGAAGCTGCTTGGTATAAAGGCATTGTACAAGTGCAAGTCCTGCGGTTTTGAAGGCAAGGCGCTGCATTGGCACTGCCCGAGTTGTAAACGCTGGAATACGGTTAAACCGATCCAGGATATTGTAGAAACATAAGTGGACAAAGAATGAATACTTCCCGTGTAATTGTTGCCCTTGATTTTGCCGACGCAGCCTCAGCGATGGCACTGGTAGACCGTCTTGAACCTGAAAGTTGTCGTCTGAAAGTCGGTAAAGAGATGTTTACCCGTTTGGGCCCACAGTTTGTTGAAGGGCTTGTAAATAAAGGTTTTGACGTATTCCTGGATCTGAAATTTCATGATATTCCGAACACGGTTGCTCGCGCCTGTGCGGCGGCCTGCGACCTCGGTGTGTGGATGATGAATGTACATGCCGGTGGTGGACGCCGCATGATGGAAGCAGCCCGTGAAGCGATTGAGAAATCTGCTCATCAACCCCTGTTAATCGCGGTGACAATACTGACCAGTCTTGATGCAGAGGATATCCATGAGATTGGTTTCCAGGGCAGTCCAGCGGATAACGTATTGAACCTTGCCAGCCTGACCCACAAGGCAGGCCTGGATGGAGTGGTCTGTTCACCGAAAGAAGTAACAGTTTTACGCGAAACACTCGGTGATGATTTCCTGCTTGTTACACCGGGTATTCGCCCGACAGGTTCAGCAGCGGATGATCAACGCCGAACATTGACACCTGCTGAGGCTGTGCAGGCAGGTTCAAGTTACCTTGTTATGGGGCGACCGATAACACAGGCTGACGACCCGATGGGTGTTTTGCTTACAACAGAATCAGAAATCGCTTCCATAAAATTGGATTGACGAACCCTGTAAGGGGACGTATCTTGAAGTTACCGGCAGGGAGCTGGTATCAAAAAAATCACAACGGAGGTGATATATGAAAATTTCCCATCTTGTAACTGCTTTCCTTATGCTTGTTTCAACGGCAGTCTTTGCCGTGCAGCCCGTTAATATCAATACTGCCGATGTACAGACCTTGTCAGATTCAATCAAGGGAATCGGCCCATCGAAAGCACAGGCCATTGTTACCTACCGGACCAACAATGGCCCGTTTCAGGACATTAATGACCTGGCACTCGTTAAAGGCATTGGTGCTAAAACAGTGCAAAAGAACAAGGACAACCTGACTCTGGGTAAGTCCGACACAGACAAGTCAGTGCGACCCTGACTTACCGGGTACAGGTCAATGGCAAGGAGGCTGTTTCGACCTGTATAACGCCGGGGTAGTGCAGCAGGGACGCATATGCACTATACCCGGCATCCTGACGGGCACCACTCGGTGCCCGTTTTTGTGTGTAAACTATATATTTTCGCGTATAATTTTGGCAAATAATAATTATGTATACATTATGAGTAGCAAATCACCCACTGACGAAACAGCAGTGAAATCCAGCAATACCGTCTGGCACAACGCAACCGTGACGCGTGAGCGTCGCGAAAATCTTGCTGGGCATCGTTCGATCCTGCTCTGGTTTACCGGCCTGTCTGGCTCAGGTAAATCCACACTCGCACATACCGTTGAGGAGCGCCTGCACGGAATAGGTTGCAGGACCTATGTCTTTGACGGTGATAATGTTCGTCATGGCCTGTGCAGTGACCTGGGATTCTCAGGAACTGATCGCAAGGAAAATATTCGTCGCATCAGTGAAATGTGCAACCTGTTTCTCGATGCCGGAGTGATTGCTTTAACTGCATTTATTTCACCTTCTGAAGAGGATCGTGAAAAAGTCAGACATCTGACCGGAGAAGATTATTTTGAGATCTACTGTGAATGCCCGGTGGAAGTCTGTGAACAGCGGGATGTAAAGGGGTTATATGCGCGAGCACGCGCGGGGGAAATCAAGGACTTTACCGGTATATCTGCACCGTATGATGTACCGAAAGATCCTGATCTTGTTGTTGATACGAGTGGCACCCAGTCACTTGATGAATGCGTTGAGCAGGTTATTAATGCATTGGCATCCAGGATGGTCATAGAAACATGAATATACTCGTAACCGGTGGTGCAGGCTTTATTGGCTCTGCCGTCATTCGACTTTTAATTAATGAGACCGAGCATACGGTTGTTAATGTCGACAAGCTTACCTATGCAGGCAATCTTGAATCATTATGTGAGATCGATACGAATGCTCGTTATCACTTCGAGCAGATTGATATCTGCGATCGTGAGCACGTAGACGGCCTGTTTGAGAAATATCAGCCTGATGCGATCATGCATCTTGCCGCAGAGTCACACGTTGACCGATCGATTACAGGTGCTGCAGATTTTATTAACACCAATATTAATGGCACCTTCGTTCTGCTTGAAGCTGCACGTCAGTACTGGACAGGCCTGTCAGAGCAAAAGCGTGATGCATTCCGTTTTCATCACATTTCAACGGATGAAGTCTATGGCAGTCTTGATGATGGCGGCATGTTTACCGAAACAACCTCCTATGATCCAAGTTCACCGTATTCAGCCAGTAAGGCAGCATCCGATCACCTCGTACGTGCATGGCATCGTACCTACGGGTTACCGGTATTGCTGACAAATTGTTCGAATAACTATGGCCCTTACCAGTTCCCTGAGAAGCTGATCCCATTGATTATTCTGAATGCATTGCAGGGCAAGTCATTACCGATTTACGGTGAGGGCAACCAGGTCCGCGACTGGCTGTATGTTGAGGATCATGCGAGGGCCTTATTCAAGGTCCTGCAGGAAGGCACAGTGGGTGAGACTTATAACATCGGTGGCAACAACGAGAAAACCAATCTCGAGGTTGTTACTACTATATGTACAATTCTTGATGAGTTGGTGCCTGAACATCCTGAGGGTGTGACGTTATACAGTGATTTGATCACACATGTTGCTGACAGGCCGGGGCATGACCTGCGTTATGCAATTGATGCGACCAAGATTAGCAATGACCTGGGTTGGACACCGGCAGAAACGTTCGAAACGGGATTGAAAAAAACAATTGACTGGTACCTGCTAAATTCGAGCTGGTGTCAGCGTGTACAGGACGGCAGTTATCGCGGTGAGCGACTCGGGCTCATTGCAGAGGATTAGATATGGAACGCAAGGGGATAGTTTTAGCAGGGGGCTCTGGAACACGGTTGTACCCGTTGACATGGTCAATCAGTAAACAGTTATTACCTGTTTACGATAAACCGATGGTGTACTACCCGATTGCCACACTCATGCTGGCAGGTATCAGGGAGATACTGGTGATTTGCATGGGCAACCAGCTTGAGCTGTTTAAAAACCTGCTCGGTGATGGTGCAAGGTGGGGAATAAACATAGACTATGCGGTTCAGGATGAGCCGAATGGTATCGCTGAAGCATTTATCATCGGTCGCGAGTTTATCGGCGATGCACCTGTTGCGTTGAACCTTGGAGATAATATTTTCTATGGTCATGGGCTCGAGCAGGATCTGAAAGCGGCATCCGATAGTCCTGAAGCGACGGTATTTGCCTACCATGTCCGTGACCCACAGCGCTATGGTGTGATTGGGTTTGACAGTGAAGGCAAGCCTGAATCGATCGTTGAAAAGCCTGCGGTACCCGCGTCGAACTATGCAGTAACGGGACTGTATATGTACGACAATGATGTCGTTGAGATGGCAAAGTCCATTACACCCTCAGCCAGGGGCGAGTTGGAAATTACCGACATTAACCAACAATATCTTGATGAGGGTAAGCTGAATGTTGCAAAGCTCGGTCGTGGTGTGGCCTGGCTTGATACCGGCACACTGGAAAGCCTCAACCAGGCAGCAAATTTCATCGAAACGATTGAGAAACGTCAGGGGCTTAAGGTTTGTTGTCCAGAAGAGATCGCCTGGCGATTGAAATTTATCAGTGATGATGCCTTCTCTACACTTGCTCATTCAATGGGTAAGTCAGAATACGGTCAGTACCTGAAAGAACTACTAGAAAGTGACCAGCTGTGAATGTAATAACAACCGATATCGAGGGTGTATTGATCATCGAACCACGGGTATTTGGTGATGCAAGAGGTTGTTTCTTCGAATCCTATAACAAGGAACGTTACCAGGAACAGGTCGTAGCATCTGATTTCGTTCAGGATAACGTTTCCGTCTCGAGCAAAAATGTTTTGCGCGGCCTGCACTACCAGCAACATCAACCCCAGGGAAAACTTGTAAGTGTTCTTCAAGGTGAAGTCTACGATGTGGCCGTCGATATCAGGAAGGGATCACCCACATTCAAACAGTGGGTGGGTGTAAACCTGAGTGCTGATAACCATCGCCAGTTTTATATCCCTGAAGGGTTTGCACATGGTTTCTGTGTACTCAGTGATACCGCGTTGTTTAGTTACAAGTGCACATCAGGTTACAAGCCTGATGATGAGCACACGCTGATCTATTCGGATCCCGAAATCGGTATTGACTGGCCATGTCATGAACCAGTAGTTTCAGAAAAAGATGCCAAAGGTCTGTTGTTATCAGAGCTTGGTGATTATCTACCAACCTATATATCTTCCTGAACCATGATGCGTATCCTCTTACTTGGTGGTTCCGGCCAGGTTGGCCATGAAATAATCCGCTTATCTGCACAATCGGGCATCACATGTGTGGCACCTTCATCTAGTGAAGTGAATATTGCAGATGAGCAGGCTGTTCTTGCGTGTATAGAAAAATCATTACCATTGGATTTTGTTGTGAACGCTTCAGCCTATACGGCCGTTGATAAGGCTGAGTCAGAAGAAGAACTGGCTTACCGTGTTAACGCTACGGGTCCCAGCGTGTTGGCAAAAGCATGTAATGACAAAGACATCCCGTTAATTCATATCTCTACCGATTATGTTTTTGCTGGTAAAGCAGATACGCCGTACACCGAAACCTCCGCAGTAAACCCGCTCACTGTCTATGGTGCGTCCAAACTCGCAGGTGAAAAGGCCGTTATGGATAGCATGACAGACTACATTATTCTGCGAACTTCATGGGTGTACAGTTCACATGGCAACAACTTTGTTAAAACCATGCTCAGGTTGGGTGCAGAACGTGATGCCTTGTCTATCATCGACGATCAAACAGGCTGCCCAACATCAGCAGAAAATATTGCTACAGTCATCCTCGGCCTGATTAATAGTATTTCAACATCAAGTCAGCCAGAGTGGGGCCTTTACCATTACAGTGACAAAACAGTGACCACATGGTTTGGTTTTGCGCGTGAAATATTTGAATGCGCGTCTGAACTCGATGATGGGTATACCTCACCAACGCTTTCCCCGATTACGACTGAAGAGTACCCAACACCTGCCAAGCGCCCCCTGTATTCGGTGCTGGATTGTGTAAAGTTGTTAAAAGATTATGGGATAACACAACAACCTCTAAGAAAATCTTTGCAAAAAGTAGTAACCCAACTCAAAAATTCTTTGACCACCTCAGCTTAGTATTAAGCTGGCAAGTGGCTTGTTAAAATATGTCATTGCGAGCAAAGCGCGGCAATCTTCTATTGATAGTTACGTCAATGAGTTCAATAACAACAGGTCATCGGGAGCAAAGCGCGGCAATCTTTTAAACAGAATTACAATAGCTATTATTTGGCAGTTCTAAATATCAACACCTTATCACCACGCGCATTTTCAAATCGCTCAACAGGTTGCTTACCTAACCAATTAATTAATAATTCATCATACCCAATTCGTTTTCGATTAATAGAAAAAATAACAAAGTCATAATTATCAGGTTGCAATTTTGGGACTTGCGCAGCCTTGGTGTTCGCGTTTAATTGTATTGCCGTGTCCCTGACTGAAAGAGTAACCGGCCGCCCGGATAAATAATGCATATAGCTATTATTCGAAGCGATACGCATATCTGCCGAAACATTCTCCTGCACCCAGTTTCCAGCTTTTAGGATGTGTGATTTATCGCCACTTAGGGAAATCAGGCTGTCGAGGAGATGGTAAACAAGCAGTACGATAACAGTGATACGCAACCACTTTATTTTATTCGTTATAGAAGGAATCTCAAATAGATGTGCCAGCGCAAAGGCCGCAGGCAGCCCTAATAACAAGCCGAGTGGGATGGCATAACGCGTAGATAAAAACTGTAGGGCTGCAATAAAGATAAACAGTATCGCGACATTAATAAATACAAACCCTGAAACAAAGTGAAGGTTCTGGATTTGAGATCTGATTTGTTGTGATGTCAAAGCCCAACAAGCCAGGCAGAACTGCAGAAGCCCCGTTGCTTTGAGTGATTTTGTTAGCAACAAGGCCATAATAAAAGAAAAAGAAACGCTATCGCTTGCTTCACCACTCCAGAGAAGACTCAACTGTGCCTCGCGCATAAACGATAATGGCTCACCCAGTCGCCCATCGAGTAAGGTATCAACAAGCCCTGTCTGGGTGAGTAGAATGACTACACCGATAAACGGAATACATAGAATTATAAGTATGCGGGTTATGTCTCTTTTAAGGTCTGATGAGCGCCAAAGGAAAAGTATCGGTGCCAGGGCAAGAAAAACGATGCCCTCGATTCGAAACAGGCTCGCTAAAATCAGCATGACACCTGCAAGTAACCCGAGACGATGGTCATTGGTCCGTTTGTATCTCAATACGAGCCATAGAGAAGTAAACAAACATGCCCAATAGCCCATATCCCTGACGATAAGATCGCGATAGTCATTGAGTGAAATATTCAAAAGCAGTATTACTGCGGCAGCAATAATTACGTTCTGCTTACCACCAAGCTCTTCGGCACAACGTACGTATGAATACGTAAGCAACCCTGCAAAGAAACCATTAACAAGATGGGCAGAAAGCTCCAGGCTGGTAGAGGTTACTTGGCTTAACAGCGCAATGAGGATGGGATAGAAAGGCCAGTAATAATGTTGATAACTGGCTTCCAGACCTTGTTCAAGGAACAGGCGTGCCGACTCAAGGTAAAGGATTCCGTCAGGATTTATCAGATCATCATTCGCCACCACCCAAATTGAGAGAATTAAGCTCAATACCACAGCTATCCAGGATTTATCATATGTGCCTGGTTGATGCTTGAAATTCATATCTGATATTCGGTTTTAACGATTTGATTGTTAGAGTTATTTTTAAGCTCTGGTACTTTTGAACTATATATCTTATGCATTAGTTCTTCTAGCATTTCATCGTCAAATTTCCCTATATCACTTAGAATATTGACCTAGATCATGGTTATTGGCACTTCATATATTTAGATTAACTCTAGATAGGTGAAACTGTAGTAAGAGGTCATGATCGTGAATTTTCAGATTCTAGTTAAAACCGTATTCCTTGCTTTATTCTTATACAGTGCGTCAGCCTGGTCATTTCCCATTGGCATAGACAGTGATGCTGACAATATTCCCGATACACTCGAACTCTTTATGTCGGGTGATCTTTCGCCAGATGGAACGCTAGATACAGACTCAGATGGCATCCCAGATATTGTCGAGGATAATATTACCTTCACCGATAAGAACAACGATGACAGAGTGATTTGTCCTGGCACGGCACCCACAGGTACGGATCTCACCGGTCTGTGGGATGTACGTATCTCTGATGATCTAAGTCAGGATATTGATGTGATACAGGACGTTCTTGATGGCGTGTCTATCTGCCATACGAACAGTGAGCTACAAATCTTCCACCCGGAAGCGGGCTATGCCTCGGGCGTAAGTTTCGATGGTTCAAATCTCAGTTTTACATTCGTCGGCGAAGTATCACCAGACGAGGATTTCGTTATCAGTGACGCCACGTTTACGGCTGGTGGCGGTGCTTTCTCAAAGGGCCGGGTCGACGATACTTCGGCCATGGACGAAGGAGAAAGCAAGGAGATCAGACTTGACCGCCGCACCACGAAAACAGAATGGCAGACGAACTTTACTCCAGCCAATGCCGAGGGCGTTTTCGGCACACAAGATACGGCGCTGGGTGAAGGCATGGATGATGGCCCCATTAACAGTCCGCTGAACCCCGCGAGCGGCGGTGGTGAGGTACGTCTCGACGACACTACACCGACCCAGGCACTGCTATATATTCCTGACGGTGTAATTGGTGGATATATGATTCCATCCACGGGTTCATTTGTGGTGGTCGGTCGGGTTCCTACTGAAGAGGGTCTCGATCTGGATGGTGATCTCTCGGCGGATGACCAGATCATTGAAGATATAGAAGTGTACATAATGGTCACCGAGCCACCTGCCGCGGGAGTTGGTGGCATGCTGCGCGGCATTGCAGACTCAAGCGAATACCAGGATTTTAACTCTGATTTTACACAAGACGTCTTTATCGAGAGTTTCGACACGGATGTTTACGGCAAGGCCAAGGGCCCTATTGCTGAGCACCGGACGTCTCATATTCAGACCTCCTCCGGCAGCAGGGTTGCCAGCCGCCTGGTGCTGTTTAATCCGTATCTGTCGGCCATCACTGTCACGGCCAGCGGTGGCAATATCACTAGTGGAAGCAATACCTTTGTAGATAATGATGACGGCGATAGCGATAACGATACTGATGAAGTAATTTTGATTCAGAACCGTATCCCGCCCCACAGGGATGGAGAGAAGGTAGGTTTTACCAGCAACGGTACTGATATCAAGACTAACTTACTAATATTTCAGTCTGAAGGTAATGTAGAGAGTGGCCAGACCTTTGAATCGGGTACGTATACCTTCAGCTTCACCGGTGCAGACCCGGCACCACTGGCCGATGAAACCGTCGTGTTCGCGGACCACTCCGATGATCCGCTGGATATCATACAGAATTTGCGAATCAACGACGTCAGTTCATCAAGCGTTATCGAAGGAGGCAGGTTGATCGATGCGACGCGTAATTACGATATTACATGGAACGAAGTCACCAGCAGCGGCGTGAGCAATAACGGTGCGAACAAGTATCAATTGCGTATCGAAAACAACGACCGGGATGATGCAGCCAATGATGAAGTGGGTGACGCGGACCGCCTGGTGTTATCTGTAAATTCGTCTGTTTGCAGCGGGGGTACATGCAGCGCTACTGTCGAAGGTAATACCTTCGAAGTGGGGGATATTTTTACTATCAGGGGCGTCGCAATCGATAGTGATGCCAGTGAAAATCGCTCCATAACTAACAAGCGCTATATTATCGCTGGTGACACCACGACCTGCAGTATCAACAGTAATGAATCCGGTAACATCACCAACGGTGTACCCTGTGGTGAGTACTACGAACTGGGCAGTAACGTGCGTACGTACGACAACAGCGGTGGTGGAGGCACAAATAATGATGGTGTACTCCAGCGTTATGCGTTATTCCGGCCCAGTGGAACCCCGAAGGGTATGGTTGTGCTTATCCCGGGTGGCAGGGGTGGTGCAGCACTCCGGGGTGATGCCGGAACCCATGAGCTTTTCACCAGCTCGACGAATTTCCTGATTCGTTCGGCCAAGCTGTTTGCCGATGCGGGCTATCTCGTCGCGGCGACTGGTCGTCCTACTGACCAGAGTCCTTCAAGTAATTCGGCGTATGATCATCACCGTGTGTCTGCCAATCATGCACATGACCTGGCGGCCATCATCAATGAGATCAAGGATAACGAGACCCTGCCCAACCTGGACGTGTTCCTGGTAGGCACCAGTCGTGGCGGCATTTCCGTAACGCGTCAGTGGGCCCTGGGTGGTGGCATCGCTGTGTCTGTACCTGTGAACGTGAATGCTGATACCGATGGAGGCACACCTGGCATACAGCCACCTGGCCAGGTGCCAGTGGGAGATTGTACGACGGGTGATGGTGATGGAATGGCCTGCCATACGACAGTTGGGGTACCGGTGCACTATATGTGGCACGAGGATGATACCTGTCGAGGCACCGCGCCTGCGCTTCTAGAGGGTGTTCTTAAGGACGACCTATTTAATGAATATCCCGCACCGAGTGGCGGCATCTATGGTTCGCTGACCAATCAGTTTGATGAGTTCCTCACGGGCTCGGGTATTGACCCCTACGGCAGTAATGACTGCGGATCTCTTTATGCGCATGGATTTATCGGGCAGGAAATTGCAGCGGTTGGAAATATAACCAACTACCTGGATTCTGTGTTGGCCAGCCTTGGATCTAACAGCGCACCCGAAGTAGCACCTAATGCCACACGTTATGCCATTGTGGGTTCCGCACGTACCATCGATCTTTCTGCACTGGCTGAGGACCTGGATGGTGATAGCCTGAGTTATGAGTTGCCGTTCGAGGCTGAAGCCATAGGCAGTGACACGACACGTGGTGGCAGCCTCAGCCTCACGGGCAGCATCGTGACATACACACCAACAGCAAGTGCTGGCATCACTGATTCATTTGTCTATACCGCAGTCGATGGAAACGGTGGTCGTTCCGCGGGTGTCGTGACGGTCATCCTTTCAGCAGATACGGATAGCGACGGTATAGCAGATGCATATGAAACTGCTGTAGGCGGTCTTGTCGTCGGTATTAATGATGCAGCGGGTGATTTCGATAGTGATGGCTTTACCAACCTGGAAGAATACGAGGCAGGAACCAATGCTAATGACGATGCAGACTTTCCTGGTATCCTTGCCTTTACCTCTGCATCGTTTGATGTCGATGAGGATGTAGGGACATTCGGTGTGACAGTGACTCGTCCAGGTGGTGGTACTGCAGGAACGGTCTCCGTGCAGTGTACTGTGGCCGATGGCAGTGCGATGTCTCCCGACGATTACACGGCTACCTCACCACAGACCCTCGTATGGGTAGATGGTGAGAGTGGTGAAAAAACATGTGATGTGATGGTTGATGATGATAGCGATCCTGAAAGTCAGGAGACAGTGATGCTCAGCTTAAGCAATGTGACCGGTGGTGCCAAGATAGGGACACCGAGTACTGCCACGCTTAATATCAATGATAATGATACAGTTGCAGACAGTGTACCCCACGACATCACGGGCGACGGTAAATCAGATGTATTAATACGACATAGCAGTACGAATGCGTGGTACCTGTACGGGCTGAATGGTCGAACTGTTGAGTCACGTGGAGGTATTGGTATGACGGGTAATGGTCTGTGGCAAACCCGTGGTATTGGTGACTTCACGGGTGATGGTACCTCGGACGTATTAATTCGCAATACGAGTACGGGTAGTTGGTATTTGAACGAACTGGATGGTCGGACGATCAGCAGTCGAGGTACCGTGGGCATGACGAGTAACCAGAACTGGGAGTTTGTGGGTGCAGCTGATGTGACGGGAGATGGCCGTTCCGATGTACTGGTGCGACACAACAGCACGAATGCGTGGTATCTGTACGAGCTGAATGGCCGGACGGTGCTCTCGCGTGGCGGCATTGGTATGACGGGCAATGGCGCGTGGGTCCCCCAGGCGGTTGCGGACTTCACGGGCGACGGTACGGCGGATGTGTTAATCCGTAATACAAACACGGGTGCCTGGTATTTGAACGAGCTGGATGGCCGGACGATCAGCAGTCGGGGTACCGTGGGCATGACCAGTAACCTTAACTGGGAGTTTGTGGGAGCGGGTGATGTGACGGGTGATGGCAGGGCGGATGTACTGGTGCGACACAACAGCACGAATGCGTGGTACCTGTACGAACTGAATGGCCGGACGGTGGTCTCGCGTGGCGGCATTGGCATGACGGGCAATGGTGCGTGGGAGCCACAGCAGGTTGAGGACTTCACGGGCGACGGCACGGCAGATGTGATGATACGACATACGACTACGGGTGGCTGGTACCTGAATGAGCTGGATGGTCGTACGATTAGTGGTCGAGGTTCAGTCGGTATGACTAATAACCAGAACTGGCAGCCTCAATAAGATAACAATAACGACGTTAATCCATCTTTGTTAGTGAGTCTCGAAGAGGTCTGGATATGACCTATACGAAGATGAACGTTCTTCTATTCAATGGCCACCGCGTCCTGTGTAAGCATATGATTACACAGAGGTATAATATGTAACCCAGCCTCCATATAAAAGTCATAGAAGTTGCTAATAAAGAACCTGCTAGATATAGTTCTTCCACGGAAAAAAGGGCAATGTAATTCTGGCCAGTAAGTCAGGTAGCTAGCGCCTAACAACAGGGAAGTGAAATGCTGAAGATTCTATCTACTATTATATCAATAACACTAATTTATCCTTATGCAGTTTCTGCAGTGACCAATACAAGGCTGGTGGGGAGAGGCATATTAATTTTTTGCCGTAGTTTAATGAACAATTTTCTATTATTTCCTCTTTTACTGTTATTACCTCTTACTGGTTGGGCGGCGGAGCCTTCTCTGGTTCGCGACATCAATGCGGGTAGTGGTTTTTCAGAACCAGAATTTCTTGTCAATGTAGATGGCACGTTGTTTTTTACTGCAGATGATGGTGTGCATGGCAAGGAGTTGTGGAAATCAGATGGAACTATGGCAGGTACGGTCATGGTCAAGGATATATGGCCGGGTTCGCAAAGCCCATTCCCTGATCACTTGGGCGATCACGTTCAGGTGACGAATGTAAACGGTACCGTATTTTTCACTGCTGATGATGGCATTCATGGCCATGAACTATGGAAAACAGATGGCACGGAAGCAGGCACGGTCATGGTCAAGGATATTACACCAGGTACCATAGGCCCGGGCCCCGATTATCTTGTCAACATAAATGGCACGCTATTTTTTAGCGCGTTTGATGACAGTCATGGAACAGAGTTATGGAAATCTGACGGCACGGAGGAGGGTACAGTCCTCGTCAGGGACATCAACCCTGGCAGTGGCGGTAGTGCTGTAAGATTCATTACAAACGTTAATGGTATAGCATTTTTTGCAGGAGGAACCTTTATTCATGGTGGTCTTGAACTGTGGAAATCTGATGGCACAGAAGCTGGCACGGTTCTAGTCAAGGACATCCACCCCGGTGCTAATTCAGAACCTCTTCATTTGACCAATGTAAATGGGACACTATTCTTCACTGCTTTTACTGAAATATTTGAGAGGGAGTTATGGAAGTCCGATGGTACAACTGCGGGAACGGTAATGGTCAAGGAGATATTTCCCAGTAATCTCAAGGGCCCTCAAATCGAAGAATTGACGGTTATAAATGACACCCTGTATTTCAGGGCAACTGATGGGGTTGCTGGCTTTGAACTGTGGAAATCTGACGGCACAGAGGAAGGCACTGTCATGGTCAAGGACATTAACATTGGTAGTTCGGATTCACGTCCTGATGATCTTGTTAACGTTAATGGCACGCTGTATTTTAGTGCCAATGATGGTACGAATGGCAGGGAGCTATGGAAGTCTGATGGTACAGAGCTCGGTACGGTACTGGTAAAAAATATAAATACTGATCCCAGAACTTTTTTTAACAGCTCAAATCCAGTTCAACTCACAAGCCATAAAAGCAGGCTCTATTTCCAGGCGTTCACCTTTGATAGTGGTAAGGAGTTATGGGAGTCTGATGGTACACCTGCGGGGACTATGCTGGTTAGTGACATCAATACAGGAGATTCAAGCCCCCAGGGATTGACAAGCGTTGGTAATAGGCTGTTTTTTGCAGCAAATGATGCTACGAATGGCAAGGAGCTGTGGGCCTTACTAACACCTACAAATAATGATCACGACTTCACTGGCGATGCGAAGTCGGATGTCTTAGTTCGCAACAGCAGTACGAATGCCTGGTTCATGTACGAGATGAATAGCAGGAGTGTGAGCTCACAAGGCAGTATTGCTATGACGGGCAATGGACTGTGGCAGACAGCAGGCGTATCGGACTATACGGGTGACGGTAAATCCGATGTACTGATACGAAACTCTTCTAGCAATGCCTGGTACCTGAACGAGCTGGATGGCCGGTCGATTACGGGGCGCGGCTCGGTATCGATGACGGGCAATGGTAACTGGGAGCATGTTGGCTCTGGAGATTTTACGGGAGACGGCAAGTCAGACGTACTCATCCGTCATAATTCGACTAATGCCTGGTATCTGTACGAGCTGGATGGGCGCACGGTGGTCTCCCGTGGTGGTATCAAGATGACGGGTAATGCTGCTTGGCAGCCGGTTGCGGTGACTGATTTCACAGGAGATGGCAAGGTTGATGTGATGCTGCGCAACACGGTGACGGGTGCGTGGTATTTGAACGAACTGGATGGCCGGACGATTACGGGTCGCGGCTCGGTGGCGATGACAAATAACCTGAACTGGGAATATGTGGGGGCAGGTGACTTCACAGGTGATGGCAAGTCAGACATCCTTATCCGCCACAATGGTACGAATGCGTGGTACCTGTACGAGTTGGATGGGCGCACTGTAGTCAGCCGTGGGGGCATCAAGATGACGGGTAATAGCAACTGGCAACCGCAGCAGGTTGAGGACTTCTCGGATGATGGCAAGGTGGATGTGCTTATCAACAACACGGCCACGGGCGCTTGGTACCTGAATGAGCTGGATGGTCGGACGATTACAGGGCGGGGTGGTGTGCTGCTGACAGGTGATCAGAGTTGGCAGGTTCAGTAAAGAACCTCGGAGATAATGGCCTCAATAGCAAATGCTCTAAAATCATAATGATAGTGCGATTTGCACCATTATTTGATCAAATAATCATTCTATGGAACGTGAACCAGATGGCATAACTTATTGAATAATAATTAATAAAATACGCGGATTCAACTCACAAGTGCAACGGATGGGTTGATGCCTAAAAATACCTGATTAGGTGTTTTAATGCCAAGGCATTTCCTTGGTCGATTGTTTAATTTATCC
>Ga0316207_10002583_pt1 | contig 18261 bp, 22 predicted proteins | sample 6weekpyrite_MG_FD_204943 | JGI IMG/M metagenome (GOLD analysis project Ga0316207, IMG submission 204943) | Microbial mat bacterial communities from mineral coupon in-situ incubated in ocean water Damariscotta River, Maine, United States -... | ecosystem: Environmental > Aquatic > Marine >...
CCAGCGGCATGATCGCCTCTGGCCCGGCTTCGCCCATCAGGCCCATGCCGCCACGCATCGGAAAGCTCACCGGCCCCGACACGACGCCGCCGCGCGCGAACGGCATCACCCGGCCTTGCGAAAAACCGCCGCCCTTCTCAAACGGCATCGCACCCTGGATAAGGCCTTCCACGCCCGTCGCCAGCAACCCGCCGAAATGTTTGGCAACCGGCCTGATCGCGGCCGCATACGCCGCGTCGATCATCGACTTGGCCACACCGCGCATCGCATCCGACAGCTTCAGCCCGTCAAAGATCAGCCCGTCAAAGGCGCTGCGCAAACCGCGGCTGATCCCGCGCGACAGCACCCCCACCTCGCGCCCGGTTTCGCCAATCGTGGCCCGCATCCCGCGCAATTCATTGTCAAAAGCCGCAGCGACAACCGCGGCCCCGCCAAGACTTGTCTCCAGCGCCTCGATCTGCTGGTCCAGCCCGTCCAGTTCATCCATCCTCAGATCCTCCATCGGCGTCCGGGAACGCACGCGCCAGCTCGTCCAGCCTTGCGCGGCTCAACGGCGCCTCGGCACCTTCCCGTCCCAGCATCAGCATCAATTCAACCGGGCTCAGCCGCCAGAAAACCTCTGGCGCCAACCCCAACCCGAGCATCCCGGCCCGCATCAGACCGGGCCAGTCCAGCCCGCTCATCCATCCGCCGCCGCAGGCAATGAAAACGCCCTTGCCAACAGCGCGCCGGCCACGCGCGCGGCTTCCACCGGCCCGCCCGCGATCTCGCTGGCGATCAGATCGGCGGCACGTCCGCGCCAGCCACCACCCCGCAACCCGGCAACGATCAGCGCCAGCACATCGCGCGTCGAAAACTGCCCCTGCTCGAACCGCTCGATCAACTCGATCAGCGTGCCCGCCTTCAGTTCGCTCTCCAGTTCGGCCAGCGCACCCAGGGTCAGTTTCAGAACGCGCGGCTCCCCGTCGATGGTCAGCGCCACCTCTCCCGTCCAGGGGTTCGCCATGACCTAAAGCGCCGTAAAGCTCAGCGCGCCCGCCGAGGCCATCGACAGCTCGTATGTCGCCTCGCCGTTATGGCTGCCGGCATATTCGATCGAGGTCACCTGAAACGGCCCCTCGACAATGCCGAAATCCGGGATCACCACCTGAAACGCAGGCACTTCGGCATCAAAGAAAATCTGCCGCGCGCGCTCGTCGGTGGTTGCATCCTTGAAGATGCCAGAGCCCGAAATCGAGGCCGATTTCACCCCCGCACCGCCCAGCAATTCGCGCCAGCCGCCCTGGCTTTCCAGGCTTGTGACATCGACGCTCTCGGCGTTGAAACTCACCCGCGTCGCGCGCAGCCCGGCAATGGTTTCGAACTGACCGCCACCGGTCATGTCAAGCTTGATCAACAGGTCTTTGCCGTTTTGGGCACCCATATCCGTCACTCCAATCTAGGAAAATAATCAGTTGTCCTCGACGCGCGCCCGAAAGCGCAGATCGATCTGCCTCTGGGCACCACTCGACACCCGGCGCGCCCTGGCGCGCAGGAAATTCAGGCTCACCAGACGCCCCCGGCTCAGCACCAGCGCCGCATCGACCAGCGCGTCCGAAACGGCTGTGCCCACGGTCTTGGCCTGCTGAAACCCGGCGGCATCGGTCACGATGCTGACGACAAAGTCATGCAACGCCCCGTGGCCCGTTCCGTCCGACCGGTCACGCACATCCTCAAGGCCCAGCGTGACATAGGTACCGGGCACGGTGCCCGGCGGGGCTGCATCATAGACCGCGCCGCCCACCAGCGCCTGCAGCGCGACATCGCTCTCAAGGCGTGAAAACACCGCCGCCTGCAAGGCGGACGCAAGTGCATAGCTCATGACGTCACCTCTTCCTCGCGGGCAATGCAGGTCAGATACCGTGCAGCATCGTCGATCTCGCTGACAGCAAGAACCCGGAACACCCGCACGCCGTCCCGCAGCCGCTGACCGGCCACCGGGCGCGACGGCGCCCCGGCCGGTGCCGCGCGGACCGTGATCTTGTAAGGCACCGTTGCGATCGACAGCCCGGCCATGTCGGCCTCGCGCCCGGTTCCCGCCTTGATCGACGCCCAGATCACACCCAGTATCGACCAGGTCGTGATATAACCGCCGGAATCATCGCGGGTGCGATAAGGCGCCTCAAGCGTCAGCTTGCGGTTCAGCAGCGGCGCTTTCATCTTGCGCCCTCACCGAACAGCCGCACCGTGCGATAGCGGTCGATCAGCAGGCTGACGCCGAACGGCATCGGCTTTTCGCCCGCAACCAGCGCACCGCGATTCTCATAGTAATGCGCGGCCAGCAGGAACACCGCCTGCCCCAGATCGGCGGGCAAGGACTGCCAGTCAACGCCATACCCGGCCTCAAACCGGATCTCGACCGAGCCATGCACCGGAATCAACGGCAAATGCAGCGTGGTCGACACCACCCTGGGCCGCTGCGTGTCCGGCTCCAGCCGGTATTTTGACGCATCGACAATGGTCTCGGCGCCAAATCGGTCGATGGTCTTGACCTCTGTGACCTGCGCCACCGGCGCCACCGGCAGCGCCTGCCGGCCCAGATCGCGCCACCCGGTCAGCGTCCAGCTGAAAGCCCGCCGGATCAGTATTTTGCCAGTGCGCGCCTCGATCGCCGCCATTGAAGCGCGCAGGTAACTTTCCAGCACGCTGTCCTGCACCCCGTCATCGGCAAACCCAGTGCCCAGCCGCAGGTGATCTTTGAATTCCGCGACCGGCAGCGCCAGGCTCGGCACGGTGGTCTGCTCGACTAACATCATGGAACAACTCCGAAAATCCGGACCCTCCGGGATTTGATGAATGATGGGCGCGCACCCCGCATCGCTTGGACGGAGGGGAGCAGCTAGACAACGCGGTTTGGAAAACCCGGCGCACGCCCATCGACCGGACCTGTTAGGGCCCGATCATCCGACGATCTGGATCAGATCCCGAATTTCAGCAGCTTGATCGCGTTGAAATCGCTGACATCGCCACCCACCCGCTTGGTGGCATAGAACAGCACATGCGGCTTGGCCGAGAACGGATCGCGCAGGATGCGCAGATCGGGACGCTCGGCGATGGTGTAGCCGGCCGCGAAATCGCCAAAGGCAATCGCGGATGCATAGGATGCGATGTCGGGCATGTCCTCGGCCACCAGAACCGGATAGCCCAGCAGACGCGCCGGCTCGCCCGCCGCCAGACCGTCCGACCACAGGAACCTGCCGTCGCCGTCCTTCAGCTTGCGCACCTGGCCCGCGGTTTTCGAGTTCATCACAAAGCTCGCATTGGCACGGTACTGCGCGTCCAGCGCATAGACCAGATCGACAATCGCATCCGTCGGGTCGACCGCATCGAACGCTGCGTCCGTACCGGTCACGACATGGCCCAGTTGGCCCCAGACCTCGGTGCCCGCGATCGCAGAGGCGTAGGTGAGAAAGCCCTTGGGCTTGTCGATGCCATCGCCCGAAATGAATGCCGTCGCTTCCGAACGCGAGAATTTGTCGGCGATACGACCGGCCAGCCAACCCTCGATGTCAAACGCCGCGTCATCCAGCAGACGCTGGCTGGCTTTCGGCAAGGCGCTCAGCTCGTGCAGCGGAATGGTGATCCGCTCGATCGTCGGCGTTCCGGTCTCGGCACTTGCACCGGTTTCCGAGGCCCAGCCGGCACCAACGTCGGTGGTGTCGATCAGCACGTCATAGGACGTGGCATCGACATTGACGACATTGGCGATCTGGCGGATCGAGGCGGTCGATTTCAACACGCTCCGGATCGTGTCCGCAGTCTGCGGATCGACCAGATAGCCGCCGTCGCCGGCGATGGTCGTGCTCATCGCCTTGCCTTCCAGTTCCAGGCCGCGCAGCCCGTCATCCTCGCCATTGCGCACATAGGCGGCAAAGGCTTTCTGATGCGGCGCCTCAGCGTCGGCGGCGGCGGCAAGGGCCGGACGGCCCCGGGTCAATGATTTCCGATCAAGCATGGTCAGTCGCTCTTCCTGTTGTTGAAACTTCGTCTTCATCTCGACCTGAAACCCCTTCAGATCGTTCACAAATCCGGCCAGCGCGGTCTTCACCTCGGCGGCCGGCGACAGGCCGTCAGGCGCACCTGTCCCGGCCCGAGCCTTGGTCTCGGTCTTGCTCATCAAAGTCACCTTTTTCGAAAGCGTTGATAGAAAGAGAGCGCCAGCCTAGTCCTGGGCCAGCCTCAGGCGGGCGTCCTCAAAGGCCGCCGCCAGATCGCGCATCAGATCGTCACCCGGGGCATCGCCCTTGGCCCCGACCCGTGCGTCAGGAAGCATCGGAAAGGTCACAAGCGACACCTCCCAAAGCTCCAGTTCAGACAAAAGCCGCTGGCCCTTGCCGTCCTTTTCGGCGCGCACCGTGCGATAACCGATCGATAGGCCGTCAATCGCCCCCGCCCCGATCAACGCCGCCGCCTCGCGCCCCTTTTCCACATCCGTCAGGATCCGGCCTTTGACGTACAGACCGCGCTTATCCTCACGCACCTCGTCCCAAACGCCGATGGGCTGCGCCGGATCGTGCTGCCACAGCATCTTGACCTTGCGCCCCCCCGCTTCCAGCGCCTTCAGCGACTTGCCATAGGCGCCGGTCGTCACCACATCACCGCCCTGATCGCATTTCCCGAACAACGAGGCATAGCCCTCGATCCCGGTCCCATCCGTCACCGTCAGGTCTTCGCCTAGCCGGCAGAACTTGCGCTCAAGTCCGGGCTGCAATTCATCCAACATCCTGATTTTCCTTTCTCCACATTGCCGCCTGCCCGTAGGATGGGTTTTCAACCCATCACCCCTCGTCCTCGGTCAGCTTCGGCAATCCCAGCAGCACGCGCTTTTCCGCAACGCTCAGAAACTCCGCCGCGGCCACCCGCTGCCACTGCTGATCGCGCTCCGCTGCCAGCGCCGCCACCTGATCCAGGTCAGGCTTCAACTCCACCGCCTCGCCGGAAAACTCGCCCAACCAGTGCGACAACGCCGCCGCCACCCTCGTGGCCAGCGGTACCACCGTCAGCCGATAGAACGCCCGGTGCGCCTCCTGGTAATTCGCATAGGTCGCGTCCCCCGGGATGCCCAACAGCATCGGCGGCACCCCGAACGCCAGCGCGATCTCGCGCGCCGCACTCTCCTTGGTCTTCTGAAACTCCATATCGCTGGGCGAAAAGCCCATCGGCTTCCAGTCCAGCCCGCCCTCCAGCAGCATCGGACGCCCGGCATTGGCGGCCCCCTGATGATGGCTTTCCATCTCGCTCAGCAACCGGTCATACTGATCCGCCGCCAGCGTCGCCTGCCCGTCCGATCCCTTGTAGATGATCGCGCCCGACGGCCTCGCGGCATTATCCAGCAACGCCTTGGACCAGCGCGACGCGCTGTTGTGCACATCCACCGCCGAGGCCGCCGCCTGCATCGGCGAAAACCCATAGTGATCGTCCTGCGGATGGAAATTCCTGACATGGCAAATCGGCGTCACGCCCTCGCCCACCGCAAACCGGTGCTTTTTGGCCCCAACCGCATATTCATAAGCCACCGGCCAGCCATCGGCGCCGGGCACCAGGCTCATCCGGTCCGAACGCAGCACATGCAACTCCAGCGGCAGCCCGGCATCGCCCCCCACCGCCTCGACATAGCCATCGCCCGACAGCAGCAACTGCGCGAACAAGGCCTCAAACAACTCGGCCCGCCCCTGCGCCGCGTTCGGGCGCGCCACCAGTTGCAACAGCGGATGCACATCATAGCGCCGCTCCGCGTCCTGCAGCACCAGCGGCAGCGCCGCGGCGGATTCGGCAATCAGCTTCACCGACCTGAACCCGACCGGATTGCCCAGGAACCCCGCCCGCGTCAACGACACCGTGTCGCGCGGGCTCCAGGCCACACGCCCGGACCCGCCCCAGGCCACCACCCGGCCCGTGGCCGAGGCTTTCGCTTCCGGCACGTCGACCCTGCGCGCCCGTAAAAAGTCAAACACCATCGTCACATCGCTCCTCGTGTTATCGCTTTCGCGGCGCGTCATCGCTCACGCCCGTTGCCCCCGCCTCATCGCCTGAGCCAGCGCAATTCCCCGATTTCTCATAAATTCCTGCGCCCCTCCCATGATCCCAGGACCAGCAGGAGGGGCGCGCCAGGAAGGGGAGCGTCAGGCCCGCGCAAGCGCCCCGCTCCTTCCCGATCCCCGAAAAACCCGCCCACGCCTCGCGTCGACGGTCTCATCTTTGGTCAATAAATATTCCCGCCGGACGCTCCGGCACCGGCGCCCGTCACCGCCGCCAGCGATCTCAGCGCAACGTCCGGATCTGCGGCCGCCGCCAATGTGCCGCCGGCCCGATCATCAGATCCTGCAACGCCCAGACCAGCGCATCGACCCGGTCCGGACTGCCCTTGCCTTCAAACCCGCGCGCCGTCATCCGGCACATCTGGTCCTCCAGCGCGCCCAAACCGCGCACATGCCTGACCCGCTTCTGCTCATACAAGGCCGCCACCGGCTCGGCCCGGGCGGTCTTGCCCCGGCTGGCCCGCACCGCCCGATACGGCATCAGCGGGTCGATCTGGCGCAGCACGGTTTCCACCAGATCACCGCCCTGGTTGACCTCCGCCACCAGCCGCTCGGCGCCGTGGCGCTGCATCGCATCGATTGCCGCCTGCGCCCAGGCGGTGGGCGAGGACGCCGCAACGCTGGCATCCTCCAGCACCACCGCCCGCCATTCCTGTGGCGCCCCTTCGGTGATCGCACCGACCACCAGAATGCCGCATTCATCCGATCCCGCGTGGCCTGTCACCGGCGGGTCCACCGCAACGACAATCCGGCTCAACTCCGGCACATCCTCGATCCGGCACGCCTCCAGACCCGCAAGGGTCCACATCGCGCCCTCCGCATCCTCCAGCAGCACCCCGTCCAGCTCCTGCCGCCCCAGCCGGGTGCCCGCATATCTGCTGCGCACTTCCTGCAGGAACGAATCCGCCAGAAAGGCCCGGTTCGCCTCGGTGCCCGCATGTGTCACCACCGTCGACGGATTCGCCAGAATGCGTTTCAGCACCCCAAGATTGCGCGGCGTCGTCGTCACCACCTGTCGCGGGCACTGCCCCAGCCGCAACCCGAATTGCAGCATGTCCCAGGCATCCTCCGCCTTCTTCCATTTCGCCAGCTCATCGACCCAGGCCGCATCGAACTGCGGCCCGCGCAGGCTTTCCGGCTCATGCGCCGAAAACACCTGTGCGATGGCGCCGTTCGGCCAGACCAGCCGCTTGCGCGTCGCCTGCCATTCCGGCCGGCGGTCGGGCGGCGAACAGCCAAGAATGCCGCTGTCGCCGAAAATCATCACTTCGCGGACCTGCTCGATGGTCTCGCCCACCAGCGCCACCCGGCGCGAGCGACCCGCATCCAGCGGCATCGCCCCCTCGACCTCGGCCCTGACCCATTCCGATCCGGCGCGGGTCTTGCCCGCCCCGCGCCCCCCCATGATCACCCAGGTCCGCCAGTCGCTCTCTGGCGGCAGCTGATGCTCCATCGCCCAGAACTCGAACAAATAAGGGAGCGCCAAAAGCGCCCCCTCACTCAGATTTTCCAGAAAATCCTCAACCGTCCGACGCGGCGCGCAGGCAAGCCAGGCGGCGCCCGATCTCGTCCCGTGCGGCGTCGAAATCGATGGCATAGTCGCCAACGATTCCGGCTCCTTTTTTACGCTCATCGACAACGCGAATCCTTTCCCGTGAAGCCATATTGCGGGCATGCGTAAATTCGCTCAGGACCGCCTTGGCAGCCCGCCCCGCCTCTACGTCATCTTGTCTTATCTTCTTGCTCAAATCCGCCAGCGCCAGGCCGACCTCTTTCAATAGTTCTTCCGCCGCTGCCAGACTTTCGTCAGCGGTGCCGTCGTCCTCGAACGGTGTGATCAATGTCATAAGTCAAAGCCACCTCTCATGCTTTCTCCGCACAAGCGAAACGAAAAAGCGACCGCCGGGGGAGTGTCCCCGTGGTCGCTTGCCCATTTCTTCCAGCTTGCCTGTTTTCTACTTCGGACCGTTCGCAAAGTCAAGAAGTTTATTATTACCAAATACTTAACGCAGCATTCGTTAATAAACCCCTAACACGGCGGCGCTACTGACTTTCCTGTTCCGCCTCGATTTTACGCCATTTGGCGACATTCGCGTTATGCTCGGCCAGCGTCCTGGCAAAGGCGTGCCCGCCGGTGCCATCCGCCACAAAGAACAGAAAATCGCTGTCCTCGGGGTTCAGTGCCGCCTGAATGCTGGCCAGCCCCGGATTGGCAATCGGCGTCGGCGGCAGCCCGTCAATGACATAGGTGTTGTAAGGCGTCTCGCGGCGCAGCTCGCTTTGCCGCAGCCCGCGCCCCAGCACGCCCTGCCCATTGGTGATGCCATAGATCACCGTCGGGTCGGTCTGCAGCCGCATGCCCTGGTTCAGCCGGTTCACGAAAACCGCCGCCACCAGACCGCGCTCCTCGGCCAAAGCGGTTTCCTTTTCCACGATCGAGGCCAGAATCAGCGCCTCCTCCGGCGTCTCGATCGGCAGGCCATCCGCCCGTTCGCGCCAGGCCTCCTCCAGCCGCGCTGTCTGACGCGCTTCCATCTCGGCCAGCAGATCACCGCGGTCATCGCCCTGCCGGATCTCATAGCTATCGGGCGCCAGCCGCCCCTCGGGCGGCACCACATCGACCGTGCCGGTCATCACATCCACTGCCTTCAGACCATCCACGATCTGCCAACTGGTGACACCCTCAGCCAAGGCGATCCGGTACCGTGTATCCGCGCGCCCGCGCATCTCGGCATAGGCCTCGGGAACCTGAACATCTTCCGCGTTGGGCTCGAACGCCACCAGTTCGACAAACCTGTTGCTTGCCGGGTCCAGCTCGCGCACCTGCACGCCAACCCGGTTCACCCCGATCCGGTACACGATCTCGGTGCCACAGGTGCTTTGCCCGCCGCGCGTCACGATATCGACGATCTCGGACATCGACGCCCCCGGCGGCACCAGAAAACTGCCCGCCTTCAGCGCGCCCGATTTATCGGTGTAATCCGCGCCGATGCGCATGATCCGCGCATTGGACACCGCGCCGCGATCGTCAAGCTCCTGGCTGACAACCGACATGGTCGAGCCCGGCTGAACCCTTAGACAGATCGCCTCATCCAGCGGTCCCTCGGCCACATACCGGCTTTGCCCCCAGCCGATCACCCCGCCCACCGCGATCAGGGCCACGATGAACAGCGTCAGCGCATTGGACGCGATGTTGCGCCACATCAGCCCGCCACCTTGCCCAGGACCAGCGACGCATTGGTGCCGCCAAACCCGAACGAGTTGGACAGCGCCACGTCGACCTTGCAGGCACGCTTGGCGTTCGGCACCAGATCCAGCGGCGTCTCCACCGCAGGATTGTCCAGATTGATCGTCGGCGGCGCCACCTGATCGCGAATCGCCAGGATCGAGAATATCGCCTCGATCGCACCCGCTGCCCCCAGCAAATGCCCGGTCGCCGATTTGGTCGAGGACATCGCCGCTTCGCCCGCCTTGTCACCCAGCAACCGCTCCACCGCGCCCAACTCGATGCTGTCGGCCATGGTCGAGGTGCCATGCGCGTTGATGTAATCCACCGCCTCGGGCTTCAGCCCGGCCCGGTTCAGCGCAGCCTGCATCGAACGGAACGCGCCATCGCCATCCTCGGAGGGGGCGGTGATGTGATAGGCATCGCCCGACAACCCATAGCCCAGGATCTCCGCGTAAATCTTTGCGCCGCGCGCCACCGCGTGCTCGTATTCCTCCAGCACGACGACGCCCGCGCCCTCGCCCATCACGAACCCGTCGCGGTCCGCGTCATAGGGCCGGCTGGCGCGCTTGGGATCATCCGCAAATTTCGTCGACAGCGCCTTGCAGGCGTTGAACCCGGCAATGCCGATCTCGCAGATCGGGCTCTCGGTGCCGCCCGCGATCATCACCTCGGCATCGCCCCACTGGATCAGCCGCGCCGCATCGCCAATCGCGTGCGCGCCGGTGGAACAAGCCGTCACCACCGCATGGTTCGGCCCCTTGAAGCCATAACGAATCGACACCTGACCCGACACCAGATTGATCAGCGCGCCGGGGATAAAGAACGGCGATACCCGCCTCGGCCCGCGCTCCTTGATGACAACCGCCGTTTCGGCGATCGTTGTCAGCCCGCCGATACCGGACCCGATCATCACGCCGGTGCGTACCCGGTCGGCCTCGTCCTCGGGCATCCAGCCGCTGTCGTGCACCGCCTGCTCTGCCGCCGCGATGCCATACAGAATGAAGGCGTCGATCTTGCGCTGATCCTTCGGCGCCACCCAGTCATCGGGGTTGAAAGTGCCGTCGGTACCGTCGCCCCGGATCACCTCGCAAGCATAGCCCGTGCCCAGATGGCTGGCATCGAAGCCGGTGATCGTGCCCGCCCCGGATTGCCCGTCCAGCAGGCGCGCCCATGTCTCCTCGACACCGCACGCCAGCGGCGACACCATTCCCAGACCCGTGACTACCACTCGACGCATGGAGCGCCCCCTTTTGCTTGGTCGTTAATTCCCGTGGTGATACCAAGCCTTCGCACGCCGGGGCAAGGTCGGGCGCGCACCCGCAGCCGTTTTTCGCAACTCAAACGCTGTGGCGGCCCGCCGGGATCTCGGCCACTGCCGATCCCCGAACCGGAAAAGAAAAGCGGCGCCCGAACTCTGGGCGCCGCCTTTTCCAACGAAATTTCACGCCTGCTGGCGCTCAGACCGCTTCCGTGATGAACTTGCACGCATCGCCGAAGGTCTGGATGGTCTCGGCGGCGTCGTCCGGGATCTCGATACCGAATTCTTCCTCGAACGCCATCACCAGCTCGACCGTGTCCAGGCTGTCCGCGCCAAGATCGTCAATGAAAGACGCGGCCTCGACAACCTTGTCCTCTTCGACACCCAGGTGCTCAACAACAATCTTCTTTACGCGCGTTGCGACGTCATCGCTCATATTCGGTCCTCATGTTCCTAGGGGTCTTCGCCCGCTGGTTGTTCTGCCCGTCAGGGCTGCTCATAGCCCGCGAAACCGCGGCAGATGCCGGGTGCGTCGCGCGCGCCCGGCTAAACTTCGCCCCCTTTAGCACATCGCATCCGATAGGCAAACGCTTTCGAGGGCCGCATACAGGCCACTCATAACATTGCCATGCCCCCGTTCACATGCAAGGTCGCCCCGGTCACATAGGCCGCTTCGGAGCTGGCCAGATACAGAACCGCCGCGCCGATCTCGCCTGCTTCGCCCATCCGGCCCGCGGGCACCTGGGTCAGGATCTTGGATTTCTGATCCTCGGTCAGCTTGTCCGTCATCGCCGTGGCGATGAACCCCGGCGCAACACAGTTCACCGTAACGCCCCGGCTGGCCACCTCGTAGGCCAGCGATTTCGACATGCCGACCATGCCGGCCTTGGAGGCCGCATAATTGCCCTGTCCCGGATTGCCGGTCGTCCCCACGATCGAGCCGATATTCACGATCCGCCCCCAGCGTGCCTTCATCATGCCGCGCAAGACCCCCCGGCACAGCCGCATGGTCGAGGTCAGGTTGACGTTGATCACGCTGTCCCATTCCTCATCCGACATCCGCATGAACAGGTTGTCGCGCGTGATCCCGGCATTGTTGACCAGAATATCAACCGCGCCCATCGCTTCTGCCGCCTGCTTGGGCAGCGCCTGCACGGCCTCGGCATCGCTCAGGTTGCACGGCAGCACATGCGCGCGCGTCCCCAGCGTCTCGGCCAGCGCCTGCAACGGCTCAACCCTTGTACCGGACAGCGCCACCGTCGCGCCCGCGCCATGCAGCACGCTGGCAATCGCCGCGCCAATGCCACCCGAAGCCCCCGTGACCAGCGCCGATTTTCCTGTCAGATCAAACATTTCCGCCTCCCTTCAGCTCAGGCTTTCCGCCGCTGCTTTTACATCTTCCGGTGTCGCGATCGCACGCACCGCCACCGAGCGTTCGACGCGCCGCACCATGCCGCTCAGCGCCTTGCCGGCACCGATCTCCCAGGTTTCGGTGACGCCCTGCGCCACCATCCAGGCGACGGATTCGCGCCAACGCACCGAATGGGTGACCTGCTGCACCAGCATCGCGCCGATCCGCGCCGGATCGGTGATGGCCTCGGCAATCACATTGGCCACCAGGGGCACCCTGGGTGCCCTGATCTCAACGCCGGCCAGCGCCTCGGCCATGACCTCTGCCGCCGGTGCCATCAGCGCACAGTGAAACGGCGCGCTGACCGGCAGCAGCACCGCCCGCTTGGCGCCGCGCTGCTTGGCCAGTTCGACCGCGCGTTCCACCGCCTGCGCGTCGCCCGACACCACCACCTGCCCCGGATCGTTGTCATTGGCGGCCTGACAGACCTGCCCCTGCGCCGCGTCCCGCGCAATCTCGCTGACCGTGGCAAAATCCAGCCCCAGCAGCGCCGCCATCGCGCCCTGCCCGACCGGCACCGCCGCCTGCATCGCCAGCCCGCGCGCGCGCAGCAGCCGGGCGGTGTCGCCCAGCCCGATCGCGCCCGCCGCCGCCAGCGCCGAATATTCGCCCAGCGAATGCCCCGCCACGTAGTCCGCAGCGTCGATGCCGACGCCCTCGGTCGCCAACGCCGCGATCACCGCCATCGACGTCGCCATCAGCGCGGGCTGCGCGTTCCGGGTCAGCGTCAGCACGTCCTGCTCGCCCGACCAGATCAGCCCGGACAGATCCTCGCCCAGGGCCTCGTCGACCTCGTCAAACACCGCCCTGGCCGCCGGATAGGCCGCGGCCAGTGCCTGCCCCATGCCAATGGTCTGAGCCCCCTGTCCGGGAAATAGAAACGCGCGCGCCATGCTGGCCTCCTGAAACCGCTTTGTTCAGGCCGGGATAGCGCGCGCCGCGTTCATGCGCAATTCCATCGCGGATTTCTTCACGTTTTCGCCTGCAAGAGGCACCCCGTCGCGGTCCGGCGAAACCGTCGCGCTACACCGCAACCTCATCCGGCCCCAGCATCCGGAACGCACGGCGCAGTTTCACGCTGCGGGCGTTGTCGCGCAGCCCGAAGGCCGCCATGCGTTCTTCGATCGGGCGCAGATCATGCATCAGCCGGTCATGCACGCCCAGCAACGTGGCTTCGCTGCCGATGGCAACCGGAATCAATTTGCAGCCGGTCTTAAGGCGCAGGCACAGGCTGCGGGCGCTCTGGTCCAGACGACCGCGCTGCAGAACGGTGTCGCTGATCTCGTCAAACCTGAAACTGGCCCGGATCCAGCTTTGCCCCTTGCCGGTCAGAATTGCCGTGCGCAATTCCCGCCGGTTGATGTCGACCTGAAACTCATAGCCGCCAAGCTGCCTGGAAAGGCCGATCAGACAATACGTCAGACCCAGCAGCGCAACCGACACGAACGCCTTGATTACAAAGGCCTGCTCGGGCGCCAACCCGACCGGCGCCAGCCAGATGCCGATCACCGCGATCCAGACCACGAAGATCGCGAATCTGGCAATCATATCGACCAGCTGTTGCCGGGATCCTCCGGGATTAGCGGACCGGATCACGTATCCCCAGTTGGTCTCTCGCACATTCACGGGCTCGGTTCCGCCAAGCCCCATCAACATGCTTCCGAAATAGTCTTTCTGCTCCAGCATTGAATGTACCTTCAGACATCCCCGCGCCAAACAATACCGGCCAAACATGACCGGATTGGGACCAAGACCGCGCGATTTCTGGGAAGGTCCGCGATGCACCCGCCTCTTGCATCCACATCCTCTTGCATCACAGCCCCGCCCATGTATAAGCCAAGCCTCTTTCCGCGACTGACCTGAACTGCGCAGTCTCTCGTGGCCCGGCCCGCGGAAAATCATTCGGCCCGGCCTTTGAAATGCGCTTGAAAATGAACGGAGCTCACATGCCGCTTTACGAGCATGTTTTTATTGCGCGTCAGGACCTGTCCAACACGCAAGCCGAAGGCCTTATCGAACATTTCGGCACAATCCTCGGTGACAATGGCGGCAAGCTTGTCGACCATGAATACTGGGGCGTCAAAACCATGGCCTACAAGATCAACAAGAACCGCAAGGGGCACTATTCCTACCTGCGCACCGACGCCCCCGCGCCGGCTGTCCAGGAAATGGAACGCCTGATGCGTCTGCATGACGACGTGATGCGCGTGCTGACCATCAAGGTCGACGAGCACGCCGAAGGCCCGTCCGTCCAGATGCAGAAACGAGACGAGCGTGACCGCGGCGACCGCGGTCCCCGTCGTTGATCTTTCAGATTAGGAAAGGATCCTAACACATGGCCACCAAACCATTTTTCCGCCGCCGCAAGGTTTGCCCCTTCTCCGGCGACAACGCGCCCAAGATCGACTATAAAGACACCCGTCTGCTGCAACGCTACATCAGCGAGCGTGGCAAGATCGTGCCGTCGCGGATCACCGCCGTTTCCGCCAAAAAGCAGCGCGAGCTTGCCCGCGCGATCAAGCGCGCCCGCTTTCTGGCGCTGCTGCCCTACGCCGTGAAATAAGGAGAACGATCATGGATGTCATTCTTCTGCAACGTGTGGCCAAACTGGGCCAGATGGGCGAAGTCGTTTCCGTAAAGGAAGGCTATGCGCGCAACTTCCTGCTGCCGCAGAAAAAGGCGATGCGGGCCTCCAAGGCCAATATCGAGGCCTTCGAGGACCAGAAGGCCCAGCTTGAGGCGAACAACCTGGAAACCAGGCAAGAGGCCGAGAATATGGCCGCCAAGCTGGACGGTCAGCAATTCGTGGTGATTCGCTCTGCCTCCGACGCGGGCTCGCTCTATGGCTCGGTTTCGACCCGCGACGCCGCCGACGTGGCCACCGCCGAGGGCTTTACCGTCGACCGCAAGCAGGTCTCGCTGACCGCGCCGATCAAATACCTCGGCCTGCACAGCGTCACCGTGACACTGCACCCCGAAGTCGAGGCGCAGATCACCCTCAACGTCGCCCGCTCGCCGGAAGAGGCCGAGTTGCAGGCCTCGGGCAAGTCGATCCAGGAACTGGCTGCCGAAGAAGAGGCCGCAGCCGATTTCGAAATCGCAGAACTGTTCGACGATATCGGCGCCGCCCAAATGGATGACGACAACCTGGTCGAAACGCCCGAAGGCAACGACCAGCCAGAGGCCGACAGCGACGAAAGCTGATATCGGCGCAAGCAAAAAGAAAAAGGCCGTACCTCCCGGGTGCGGCCTTTTTCGTTTTATATTAAAGAGCTACGCCTCCATACCTCAGTTCTCCGGAATACCGCCACTTTCGATCAGCTCTCGGGAAAAGTCGGCATAGGCAACACGCCAGGCCGCCTCGATATCGGCCGTGAACCGGTCCCCCAGCGTGTTCCTGATTGTCGCGATCAGCGCCTCGCCCATCGGAGGAAACTGCGCCGCCGTGACCCCAAGCCGCGCATGGATCCGGCCCAGATCCGCATAGCGCTCGGCCAGGGCTTCGGGCTTGTGCAGATTGTCCACGATCACCGCAAGGGTCGACATGAACCGCATCCCCTGCCCGGCCAGATCATCCCGGAACAATGGCCGCAATTCCGGCGCCCGGGTGAACAGGTCTTCGTAGAAATACACTGACGGCGACTCCAGATCGCGCCGCAGCACGTCAAAACTGTGCCGGATCAGATTCAACTGGTCTTCGGTAAGTGGCATGTCGAAACCTCCTGGCCGAACATAGACAGACCGATCCGCCACCAGCCTTGATCCACCTCAAGGCGCGATTCCGTGGCGCCCGGCACAGAAATCCGGGCAACTCGGGCGCAGGCAGGTTAAAACCCAAAAACCGCGCTTCTCATAACATTGGCGCACAAAAGAAAAGACCGCCCTCGCGGACGGTCCCCTCGCCTCCTCCCAGAGGTTTTCTTAATCTTCGTCCAACGCCTCGACCGCCTTTTGCAGATCGTCCTTGCCGACTTCGGTTTCACTGACATCGGCCAGCTCGAACATGAAATCGACAACCTTGTCCTCAAAGATCGGCGCCTGAAGCTGCTGACGCATCTGCGGGTTCTGCTGCACGAATTCAAAGAACTGCCGTTCCTGGCCCGGATACTGCCGCGCCTGGTTCATTACCGCCTGGGTCATCTCGGCGTCGCTGACCTCGATGTCGTTCTTGCGGCCCAACTCGGCCAGCAGCAGCCCCAGACGCACCCGGCGCTCGGCCAGTTTGCTGTGCTCTTCGGTGGTCTCGATCTCGGGATGGTCATGACCTTCGACATCCGGGTTGTCCTCGTGCCACAGCTGATGCGCGATCTGCCCGGCCTCGGCCTCAACCAGACTTGGCGGCAGGTCGAATTTGACGATGCCGTCCAGCTCATCCAACAGCTTGCGCTTCATCACCGCGCGTGCCGCACCGGAATATTCCGAAACCAGCCGCTCAGAAATCTGACCCTTCAAAGCCTCCAGATCGTCGGCGCCGAAATTCTTGGCCAGCTCATCGTCGATCTTGGCCGCGGCGGGCGCCTTGACCGCCTTGACGGTGCAGGCGAACACCGCGTCCTTGCCGGCCAGGTTTTCGGCGCCATATTCGGCCGGGAAGGCGACGTTGACCGAGACTTCCTCGCCCGCCTTGGCCCCAACCAGTTGTTCCTCGAACCCCGGAATGAAGGAATTGCTGCCCAGCACCAGCGGGTAATCCTCGGCGGTGCCGCCCTCGAACAGTTCGCCGTCCACGGAACCCGCAAAGTCGATCACCACCTGATCGCCGTCCTTGGCCTTGGAACCTTTCTTGCGGTCCTCGAAATTCTGCGCGCTTTCGGCCAGGCTGTTCAGCGCCTCTTCAATGGCGGCATCGTCCGGCTTGACCACCAGCTTTTCCAGCTTGATCGCCTTCATCTCGATCTCGGGGATCTCGGGCAGCGCCTCATAGGACATCTCGACGGCAACATCGTCGCCCTCTTTCCAGTCCTCATTGGTCATCTTGACCTCGGGCTGCATGGCGGGGCGATCGCCACTGTCCTCGAAATGCTTGGACATCGCGCCATCGATGCTTTCCTGCATCGCTTCGCCCATGATCCGCGGGCCGAACTGCTTTTTCAGCAGCGCCATCGGGACCTTGCCCTTGCGAAAGCCCTTCATCTCGACTTCGGGCTGCGCCTCGGCCAGTTTTTCGTTGACCTTGGCGTCCAACTCGTCGGCGCTCAGCACGATGTTATACGCGCGCTTCAGCCCTTCGTTCAGGGTCTCGGTGACCTGCATGATGTCCTCATCCTTCCGTGGCCGCGCACCCATGCGTCAAGCCAGTAAAATCAGACGTCCTTCTAGGGTCGCCGTGGCGGCCTTGCAAGTCGATTCCCGTGCAACTGTTGGCATCGCGGGCGCATCTCAGACCAATCCGGAGGAAAATCCCGGATTGACCCGCATGTGCGGGCCGCTCTCAGGCGGCGGCGCTGCGATTATATGCGATGCGCCCGTCCACCGTTGCCACCACCTGATCGATCATCGGATGAGACAGGCCGACCTGATCGGCGATCAGTTTCACCAGCAGATCGACGCGCTCGACATAATCGGCCCCCGCATCGATCGCCCGCGCCACCGAGGATGGCTTCAGCAGGCCCTTGGCCGCAGCGGCGTATTTGTCGAACGGCACCTTGTCGGCATCCTCCGCCCCCAGCTTTTGCACGATCCCGTCGATATGCCGGTACATCTGTTCCGACGCGCCGATGTCGCCATGCACCGCCTCGCAGATCGGCTGCACGCCGGTTGGCAGTACACAGCGATAGTTGCCGGTCAGCAGCATGCTCCACTTGGCAAAGGGCACGAACAAAGACTCATGCACCCGCAGCTTGACCGGCACATCCGCCCCGTCCAGCCGCACGGCGGCGATGTCATCCGCCAACCGGTTCAGGATCCGGTTATGCGCCTCGTCGGCGAAAGTCGCCGCCTTGAAATTGGTCGGCAAGCCGACGAACAGCACGTTTGCCTTCTCATCGGGCAGCCGGAACGCCTGCGGGTCCGGGCTGCACAGCGTCACCAGATCTGGGTCGAACCCGGCCCAGACCTCGGGCGAGGAATAGCTGGATTTCAGCGCATTCGCGTCGATGCCCGGAATCCGGTGCAGATAGGGCAGCGGCGGCATGTTCATGATCGACAGACAGGGAATCCGCGCTGTGGCGATGCGCTGCAGCAGATCGCGGATATCCTCGGTGCCATATTGCGGCTCGGCCATCGCCAGCGCGACCATATCGTAATCCTCGACGGTCACGCGCCCTGGCGGCAGCGCGTCAAGACG
>Ga0316207_10002584_pt1 | contig 18261 bp, 17 predicted proteins | sample 6weekpyrite_MG_FD_204943 | JGI IMG/M metagenome (GOLD analysis project Ga0316207, IMG submission 204943) | Microbial mat bacterial communities from mineral coupon in-situ incubated in ocean water Damariscotta River, Maine, United States -... | ecosystem: Environmental > Aquatic > Marine >...
GCCAGTCATCACCATGTACAACATAATCAGGTTTTAATTCGAGAAGATTTGCCTTGTAACTTGCCGTATCTTGCGAGATAACTTTCGAAACCATTGACAAGTTTTGCACAACTTCCAAACGCTGCTGATATTTTAAAAACGCTTCGTCATTTAATTCATTAATTGCTGGGGCCGTTAATAGTCCAACGATAACTTCACCGTGTTTTTCAGCTTCTTTTAGTACCTTAATATGGCCCGCATGTAACAAATCTGCAATTAAAGAAACGTATACTTTACTCATTTTTTAAACCTCATAGATTAATCTTTATAAAATAATTGTTTCAAAATGACACATTTATATCTACCATTTTAAAACAGCTATCAAATACTATTCACTACATCAATTGATCATGGCTTAATCAGTATATAGCCAACTTATATCAACCAAAACCCACCGTTAACATGTTGGAAAATTACGCCTAAACATATACTTAACTTTTAAGCGCCATGTTTTAGCAATTCTCGGAATAAGCCAAAAACGGCATCCTAAGCTAGTTTAAAATCGTTATTTTAGCCAAAAAAGCGAGACATTATACATCAATTCGAGAACTTAGGCGCGAAGGAAATTTTTTATCATAGACTAATACCCAACACAAAAAACGAGCTAAAAAGCTCGTTTTTTGTGCTTGAAACTTATTACCAAAACCTACTCTTCATCAGGCAACTTCATAGCCAAGAAGATAGGACTACCCCGTCGATGCACCAGCACAGGTACTGACTTATCCGCAGGTAGATCCTTTGCAACCTCTTTAAAATGCTTGGCATTCTCAATATCAATATTATTGACCATCAAAATCACGTCACCTTTACGAATACCTGATTCAGAGGCAGGACCAGATTTAACTTCTTTTACTATCACACCGGCATCGCCACTTAACTCCAGACGCTCACGTTGATCTTCAGGAATATCAAACACGACAACCGCCAAACGGTTACTGGTAACCGATCCGTCAGATCGACTAGAGACCTTAATATCATCTTCTTTGGGTAATTCACCAATTTTCACATTGATGGTTTTAGTTTTACCTTTACGAATAATGTCTACAGGAACGCTCTTATCAATAGGAGTGATACCTACTATCGGTGGTAAGTCTGAAGAATGGTCCACTTCTTTGCCATTAAAATTCACAACAATATCACCCACCTCAAAACCAGCATCTTGTGCAGGGCTGTCTGGTAAAACTCTGGCTACTAAAGCACCATGAGGTTTATCCATGTTAAAAGACTCTGCTAAATCCCGAGTCACGTCTTGAATTAAAACTCCTAACCAACCTCGAGTAACTTGACCATCCTTTTTCAATTGATCAACAACATTCATTGCTGTATCGATGGGTATCGCAAACGACACACCCATATACCCACCAGTACGGCTATAAATTTGTGAATTTATACCAATGACTTCCCCATCCAAATTAAAAAGTGGGCCACCAGAATTGCCTGGATTTATGGCTACATCAGTTTGAATAAAAGGCACATAATTTTCTCTCGGCAAACTTCTGCCTTTAGCACTGACTATCCCAGCTGTAACTGAGTAGTCAAAACCGAAAGGTGAACCAATTGCCAATACCCACTCTCCAGGCTTTAGTTTTTCAGAATTCCCCATTTTCACAACTGGCAAACCTTTAGCTTTTATCTTTAACAAAGCCAAGTCGCTTCGTTCATCTCGTCCAATTAACTCAGCATCCAATTCTCGACGATCACTTAAACGGACAATTATCTTATCTGCACCTTCAACAACATGATTATTTGTTAGTACATAGCCATCTTTTGATATAACAAAACCTGAACCCAATGATTGGGCTTTACGATGCTCCCCATTAAAGCCTCCACCACCTTGATTATCATCATCAAAGAACTTTTTAAACCAGTCCCCAAATGGCCCATCTTGAGGAAAGTCCGGCATTCGACGTTTAAAGTGCTCCATCGATTTAGACTTTTCTTTGGCTTTTTGAACTGTACTGATATTCACTACTGCTGGACCATATTGCTCCACTAATTCGGTAAAATCAGGGAGGCCACGAACAGCAAACGCTAAATTCGAAGTCGCAAACATTAAAAATAGAAAAACAACAAAAATCTGGCTAAATGACTTCATAGTAAAAGCCTTCATATCTACTCCTGGAAATTGAATCTTAAATTTTTAAAATTTATTAAACTGAAACGATTACTCGTGACTCTTTTATCTTAGATAGGATTACAGCTTGAAAATTCGGGTCATTACTAATTTTTTTACTATATTTTGAAACCCAGATAAAACCAGCGATCAGACCGCTTAAAGAAAACAATATTTTATAACCTTCGTTGTAGGCCATTTCATATAAAAAAAACACCGAATATCCTGCTATCGCAAACCCAAACATAAATAACAATGGCAAGGCATAAAGCATGAGAGAACCTTTTATCAAGGCATTTTCCTGCAAACCTAACACAACATCATCACCCACTTCATAACGATTAGGATTCAACACTTGTAAACGGGTACGTTTTTGTCCCAACACTTTATGTAATACTGATGTACCACAGCCCTTTTGAACCTGACAAGCAGAACAAGTGGATTGTCGCTGCGTTTCCACCCAAGCGATATTATCATGAGTTTCAACAATAAGTGCTTTTTCTTCTATCATTGTATTACACCTTAATGGATACAGGCATATACATAAGAAGTATTCATATTGTCAAAATTATTCAGTGGTAGATTTTTCAAGATTTACAGATCGAGCAAGTGATTGCTTATTACCTTGCAATTTATATTGGACATGAGCTTCAGTTCTTCCCGAAAGGAAATGATTTGCCAATGGAATTCCATCAATCTGAGTGATGCGAGTCCACCTTTCATCATCAATCAGACTTTGTTCAGCATATGTTGCATCACCAACTTCTGTCTTCATTTCATTATTGGAAAAAGACACTACTGTAGAAGATACTGCAGGTTTTGAGGCGATATTAAATTGCTGTGTTGCCGGTACGATGTTGGGAGAAACTTCAGCTTGAGGTGTTAAATTATCTGTTTCAGCGCTCATTTGAAATCCCAACACAACTGCTAATGTTAGGCTTGCTGCAATACCAAAACCGAAAGCAGGTTTAAACGAATTTGTCTTAACTGCATTCTTGGGTAGTTGAACAATCTCAGCTTCGGGTAACTCATTCTCGGTGTGACTGGGAACAGGTGCTAATAAAGCTGGCTCATCTTCAAGCGCCAGTTGCACTCGCTCAAACAAGTTATGATTACAAGTTTCAGGTAAACTCTTCTTAATTGCATCACTCATAACACAATAACGACCCAAAACTTGTTTGTTTTCTTCATCTTCACGAAGCTGGCTAATCAATGCTTCGCTATCAATACCGTCTAATTCGTCGTCTACAAAGGATGAAATACTTTCTTGAAATTCCAGGGACATTGCTTTCCACCGTAAAATATTAATAACAGCTGTTAAACTATTTACCTTAATCCAACAAAGGTGCCATTTTTTTATCAATAGCTTCCCTTGCTCTAAATATACGAGAACGTACCGTTCCTACAGGACAATCCATTGCAAGGGCTATTTCTTCGTAACTTAAACCTTCCAATTCACGTAGCGATATCGCAGTGCGCAAATCTTCGGGTAATTGTTCTATTGCTTTATATACGACTTCTTCTATCTCATCCTTAAGCAACAGCCGTTCCGGTGTATTAATATCTCTAAGCCGGAGTGTATCAACAAATTGTTCAGCTTCAGCAGCGTCCAAATCACTTGCAGGCGGCCTGCGACCTTGCGAAACTAAAAAATTCTTAGCTGTGTTAATGGCTATTCGATATAACCAAGTATAAAAAGCACTGTCACCACGAAAACGGGGCAATGCACGATACGCTTTAATAAACGCCTCTTGCGCAACATCCAACGTTTCAGCTTCGTCGCGTATATAACGCGATATCAACTTAACGATTTTATGCTGGTATTTTAAGACCAGCAGATCGAATGCTTTTTTATCCCCTCGCTGAACGCGTTCGACCAATTCTTGATCGGTACTAGCCTCACTCATTGAGGAAGGCCTCGCGCTCTGGGCTTGAATTTCGTTTGCTACTTTCATAGACAGCTCTTAATTCATTAAGTTCGTTATAATTCAAACTGATTTTATACTGAATTTTCAATTATTTTATCCAACCACAACAATATTACACGATACGATTACAAATTTTAGTTAATTCTAGACAGTAAGCCCAAAATCACGCTAAATTACAAGTATTTAAGCTATAAATTTAATGAAAAATCAATATCAATACGATGTTCTAGTCATCGGTGCAGGTGCCGCCGGGCTTAGCCTTGCACTTAGTTTAGCGGATCACGCCAGAATTGCTGTACTAGCCAAAAGTAAACTGACCGAAGGCGCAACGCTTTATGCCCAAGGCGGTATATCTGCCGTCGTTGACGACCAAGACAGTAATGAGTCTCACATCAACGATACCTTGACTGCTGGTGCCGGCATTTGTGACGAAAAAGCCGTGCAATTTACCATAAATAGTGGCAAAGAAGCCATAAACTGGCTTGTCGACCAAGGTGTTAACTTTACCAAAAACGACAAACCCAACGGCGACAATCCTTACCATCTGACTCAAGAAGGTGGTCACAGCTATCGTCGCGTCTTACATTCTGCAGATTCCACTGGTCGTGAAATCGAAGAATCCCTAGAAAGTCAGGCCCGAAAAAACAGCAATATCCAACTTTTTGAACATCATATTGTCGTTGATTTAATCACCGGCAAAAAAATAGGGCTCTCTCACAATCGTTGTTTAGGCGCTTATGTATTAGACCGAAAACAACAACATGTTGTTGTTTTTCGGGCAAAGTTTATTATTCTCGCAACGGGCGGCGCAAGTAAAGTTTATCTCTACACCAGTAATCCAGATGTTTCCACCGGTGATGGTATTGCCATCGCTTGGCGGGCAGGCTGCCAAGTTGCCAATATGGAATTTATCCAGTTTCACCCGACTTGCTTTTATGAACCGAAAGCAAAATCGTTTCTCATTTCTGAAGCAGTCCGTGGGGAAGGTGGCAAATTATTATTACCTGATGGCAGCCCCTTTATGAATCGCTTCGATCCACGTGGCGAACTCGCGCCTCGGGATATTGTGGCTCGAGCCATCGACCATGAGATGAAACGATTAGGTGCAGACCATTTGCTGCTAGACATTTCATATAAACCTGATGATTTTATCAAACAACACTTCCCAACGATATTCGAACGCTTAAAAACTTTTGGTTATGATATGACGAAACAAGCATTACCTGTAGTGCCCGCCGCTCATTATACATGTGGGGGTGTAATGACTGATTTACAAGGCCGCACAGATATTAACGGCTTATATGCCATAGGAGAAGTTGCTTACACGGGCTTACATGGTGCCAACCGCATGGCCAGTAACTCCTTATTGGAATGTGTTGTATTTGCTTTTTCTGCCGCAAAAAATATCTTGGAAAACCTGGATGAAATTGAAATGCCTGGTAAATTACCCCACTGGGATGAAAGTCGAGTCACAGATTCAGATGAAGAAGTCGTGGTTTCGCATAACTGGGATGAACTGCGCCGTTTTATGTGGGATTATGTGGGTATCGTAAGAACCGATAAACGCTTACAACGTGCTAAACGCCGCGTTGATATGTTGCAAAAAGAAATTATGGAATATTATAGTAATTTCCGCATCAACAATGATTTATTAGAGCTTCGAAATTTAGTACAAGTCGCTGAACTTATTATTGAATCAGCCTTGTCTCGTAAAGAAAGTCGAGGTTTGCATTACACATTAGATTATCCAGAAAAAAATGATGAAAAATTTTTATGTAACACGGTACTGACACCCAATTTTAATTCTGAAAAACAAAATTCATAAAATATCATCTTCAATTGGTTTGCCAACTTTAAGACGCACTCGTAATCTGCGAAAATCATTTGCATCTACATTGTCTTTTAATAAAATAACATTATACTTGTAGCCCGGGTGAAGTTTACGTAACCCGGGGGTTTCTCCCGGATTGCGCTTTGCTTCATCCGGGCTACGGCTGAAAATTAATATAGTCATAAAAGAATGAATATAACTATCTCGCTTCAATTCAGCTTGAATAATTTCACCATCCTTAGCTTCTAATATCCATTCATTATTCGCATCCCAAATTAACTTAACAATTGCCTTTGATGAATCGAGTAATGCGTATTTATTTATCGTAAAATATGCTGAACATATAATAAACGCAAAAATAAAAAGAGATAAGAACAAAGTAAACTCTAAAAAATAAATCAGGATAAGTGCTACAAAATGTATACCCAAAAGAAAAAATAATAAAATTTTAGAAGATTTAATTTCAAACCGAAGCGGCGCGGCGTACTTTTTCGATGACACGGGCTATCTCAGGATCTTTCGGTTTTTCCTGCCCCATAAAATACTCAAGCAAGGTTTGATCAGCTTCTAACAAAAGATCTTGAAAAATAACTTTATCATCAAATGTTAAGCTTTCATAAGTGGTATCGAGAAAACAACCCAGAAAAATATCGAGTTCTAACATTCCTCGACGACAAGCCCAACGTAATCGATTAGGCGGCAATAAGGTCTCAGCTTCTGTCATTAGATAATGTGCTTAACCATAAGTTTTTTAATATCACCAATGGCCTTACTGGGATTTAACCCTTTAGGGCAAACATTAGTGCAATTCATTATAGTGTGACATCGAAATAATCGATATGGCCCTTCTAATTCACTTAATCGCTCTGCAGTTGCATCATCTCGTGAGTCTTTAATAAAGCGCGCGGCTTGCAATAATGCCGCAGGACCACGAAACTTATCCGGATTCCACCAAAAAGACGGACAGGATGTTGAGCAACATGCGCACAAAATACATTCATACAAACCATCAATCTTTTTACGGTCTTCAGGTGATTGCAAGTGCTCAATTTCTGTATTTTGATCATGAGCAATAAGATAAGGCTTTACCGAACGGTATTGATGATAGAACTGACTAAGATCTACAACTAAGTCACGAATCACGGGCATACCTGGCAGCGGATTTATTGTGACAGAGTCGCCAAGGTCAGCAATCGCTGTAATACAACCCAATCGATTAGTACCATTAATATTCATGCCGTCAGAACCACAGACTCCTTCACCACATGAACTACGATAACTAAGTGTAGGGTCCTGCTCCTTAATGAGCTTGAGCGCACCCAATACTTTCATATCATCGGTAACCTCAACCTCATAATCCTGCATATAAGGCTTTTCGTCGGTTTCCGGGTTGTAACGATAAATCGAAAACTTCATTAATATACCCTTGCCTTGGGCGGGAATGAATCAACCGTTAAGGGTTTGGTTCTCACCGGTTTATAATCCAACCGCTCATCTTCCATAAAATACAAACTGTGCTTCATCCAATTTTTATCATCGCGATCCGGATGATCTACCCGACTATGTGCACCGCGACTTTCTTTACGCGCATAAGCCGAATGAACAGTTGCTAATGCAATTTCGACCAAATTTTCTAATTCGAGCGCTTCTATACGTGCAGTATTAAAAATCTTACTGTGATCCTTTAATCGGGCATTAGGCATACGAGCTTTAATTGCTCGAATTTTTTCCACACCTTCCTTAAGAATTTCTTCTGAGCGAAACACACCACAGTGATTTTCCATTTCGCGCTGCAAATCAGCACGGATATCATCAACGGACTCTCCATCACTGGTATCATCCCATCGATGTAATCGGTCTAATGCCTTATCCACACTATCCTGGTTGATTTGTCGGTGATAACGGTTAGATTTTAGAAAATCGAGGATATGATTACCTGCAGAACGACCAAAAACCACGATATCCAATAAAGAATTACCACCCAAACGATTCGCCCCATGCACAGAAACACACGCACATTCACCAACCGCATATAAACCCGCTATAGGTTCTTCACCTGCATAATGAGTGGGTACCACAACCTGCCCAAATCGATTGGTAGGAATACCACCCATTGTATAGTGCACCGTGGGATAAACAGGAATAGCCTCTTCTATGGGATCAATATTTTTAAATGTTCGTGCCATATCACGAATACCCGGCAGTCTACTCTTAATGACATCAGCTCCGAGATGATCCAATTTTAGTAATACATGATCCCCATCAGGTCCGCAACCACGACCTTCTTTTACCTCAAGATATATCGATCGACTCACCACATCTCGGCTGGCAAGATCTTTAGCATTTGGCGCATAACGTTCCATAAAACGCTCGCCATCCTTATTTACCAAATAGCCACCTTCACCCCGCACACCCTCTGTGATTAACATACCTTTACCGGCAATCCCGGTCGGATGAAATTGAAAAAATTCCATATCTTGCATAGGAATACCCGCCCGCAAGGCCATACCCATACCATCTCCCGTATTAATCTGAGCATTGGTATTTGTTCGATATATTCGTCCCACACCGCCTGTTGCAAGCAATGTTGTTTTCGCTTCAATAATAAGTGGTTGCCCGGTTTCAATTTCCAGCACCAGCGCACCCAACACAAAACCTTCGTCATCCTTAATTAAATCAATCGCATAATACTCATCAAAAAAATGGGTTTTAGACTGAATATTCTGTTGATATAAGCTATGTAATATTGCATGTCCGGTTCGATCTGCTGCTGCACAAGTCCTTGCTGCTTGCGCGCCACCGAAGTCCTGACTCTGCCCACCAAATGGACGTTGGTAAATTTTTCCGTTATCTAACCGTGAGAAAGGTACACCGGAGTGTTCTAATTCGTATACTAAGTGGGATGCCGCTCGACACATATATTCTACTGCATCCTGATCCGCAAGATAATCACTCCCTTTAATCGTGTCATACATATGCCAATGCCAATTATCAGGCAACACATTAGCAAGCGCTGCGTTTACCCCACCTTGTGCGGCAACAGTATGTGAACGAGTGGGAAATACTTTAGAGACAACAGCAACTTTTGCATCGCCTTTAGCAAGCTGCAATGCAGCGCGTAAACCACCACCACCAGCACCAATTACCAAGGAATCAAATTTTCTTTTTGGGATTGTCATGCATTAACCGCCGTTATCATAATTTTTGTCATCCACACTGTCATTGCAATTAAATAAAACCCAACAATGGCTAGCGCAGAAAATCGCATGGCATCGTGGGATACATAATCCATGATAACATCGCGAATTCCAATCCAAGCATGGGTAAAAAGTGCAAGCCAAAAAATAATTACCACAGTATTCCAAAAAGGCATACTGAACCAGGTTTGCCAATCACTCGATGTTGATATACCACCAAATAATAACGTTATGCAAAAAAGAACAAGCGCCAACACAATATAAATTGCACTTAAGCGCTGTATTACCCAAGGCCGAATACCACCTGCGCGCGCACTCATAATAACCACCCAATAATGGGTATCATAATGGCTCCTTCAATTAGAAACACCCATTTTGCGCCTTCAAGCGCGGCCTCTTTGTCAACGCCAATATCTAAATCGATTAATAAATAACGAATACCGGCTAAAAAGTGATGCACTAGCGCCCAGAAACACACAATAGCTAACAATGTAAAAAAAAGTCCATTAGTAATCTCAGCTGCATTTTGAAATTCTTGCGGGCCGGACAAAGACAGCTCTAATAAATAAAGCCAAACAGGGATAGAAAGCACCAGTAAAACACCTGACGCTCGATGAGCAATAGAAACAATACCGGTTATGGGGAGTTTAATTCGAAGTAAATCGAGATATTTAGGGCGCGCCCTTTGACTTGATGTTCTCATATAAATGAGCATTCCTTAAGCAGTTAATCATTCAAATAGCCATACGGCTATTCCCAACGTGTCCTTGTTACAATTATTTAAAGATATTGCCTAAATATAGTTGATCATTCAACAACTTACCAAGCAAATTTAATACCGTGGAATAAATACACACTATTAACGAGTATTTTTTTATCGCTTTTTTCGATAAAATTATATTAAAACAAACATTACTTACCGAGTACTAAATTTTGAAACAAACGACTGAAATAGACATCAATGAAAGTGTTATTTGTGATACATCTCATCTTGGCATCATAAAAGTCTCAGGTGAAGACACCTCAACTTTCTTGCAGGGACAATTTAGTAATGACATTAATCTGCTTAGCGAAACCAATAGCCAGTTAAATAGTTACAACAGCGCCAAAGGGCGCATGTTTGCAAGTTTTCGCTTATTTCAAAAAAATGAAGACTACTTATTGTTACTTCCCCGGGAAATAATCGAGCCAATCATTAAACGACTTAGAATGTTTGTTATGCGCTCAAAGGTAGTCCTTGACGATTTAAGCGATAATTGGAAATCAATCGGATTGTCAGGTCCTGCAATTAATAAAGAACTTACACAAGTCCCAGAAAATATTGACGGCGTCGTTCACGATGGTTTAGTTTCTTTCATACACATTCCCGGCGTGAATACACGCGTATTAATTGTTGGCCCAAACGATGAAATTGACAAAATCACCAATGAATTAAATAAAAAACTCACTCCAACAGATGCTAATCATTGGAAACGCCTGGATATACACGCAGGGTTACCAAATATCTATTCAACTACGCAAGAAAGTTTTGTAGCACAAATGGTCAATCTTCCATTGGTAAATGGCGTTAGCTTTACTAAAGGTTGTTACCCTGGCCAGGAAGTCGTTGCACGAATGCATTACTTAGGGAAACTAAAAAAACGCATGTACCGAATTATCATAGAAGACAATACCACTCCAACACCAGGTGAGAATTTATATCTCGGCGACAATGAAAATTCCCAAAGCATCGGAGAGATCGTCGATGCTCAACCTAATAATACAGCCGGTATTGACGCATTGGCAGTTATACAAGTCAACGCAATAGAGAAAGGTAATATACGATTAGCTACTCAAGATGGACCAACAGTGAATGTGGGTGAATTACCCTATTCTTTTGAAGCAAACACATGAGCGGATGTGTCGACGAACACATCCACTAAAAAATTTACGCTTGGGAAACTCTGATTAAATTAGATAGGTTGAGATGAAAACAAGGCAAAATCAAATGAAAAAGCGCAGTTTACGCTCGCTAAATGACTTAATCAGAGCTTCCCTAATTTTTTGCACGCATATGGGGAAACAACAACACATCCCTAATTGAAGGCGCATCCGTAAACAACATCACCAGTCGATCAATACCAATACCCTCACCAGCTGTTGGCGGCATGCCATGCTCCAGAGCAGTAATATAGTCTTCGTCAAAGTGCATCGCTTCATCATCGCCCGCTTCTTTTTCTTCAACTTGCGCTTTGAATCGTTCGGCCTGATCTTCGTAGTCATTTAACTCAGAAAATCCATTTGCTATTTCTCGACCACCGACAAAAAATTCGAATCGATCTGTCACAAAATGATTATCATCATTTCGACGAGCCAAGGGGGATACTTCAGTAGGATACTCTGTAATAAAGGTTGGATCTTTTAATCGGTGCTCAACGGTCTTTTCAAAAATCTCAATTTGTACTTTGCCTAAACCATAAGTGGGTTTAAGTGGTATCCCCAAATCTTCAGCAATTTTAGTCGCGCTAGCCATATCATCTAACTGCTCAGAAGTTACATCAGGATTAAAGTGTACGATAGATTCTTTGATAGTCATGCGTTGAAAGGGACTACCAAAATCATAAGTATCGCCCTGATAGCTCACATCAGTCGTACCTAAAACTGATTCAGCAATACCACGTAACATTTCTTCTGTAATATCCATCAAATCATTGAAGTCCGCATAGGCTTGATAAAATTCCAACATAGTGAATTCCGGATTGTGACGCGTTGACAATCCTTCATTACGAAAATTTCGATTTATTTCAAACACCCGCTCGAAACCACCTACCACCAATCGCTTCAAATACAATTCTGGCGCAATACGTAAAAACAAATCCATATCTAATGCATTATGAAACGTAGTAAATGGTCTCGCAGTAGCACCGCCTGGAATAGCTTGCATCATGGGCGTTTCGACTTCTAAATATTGGCGACTAATAAGAAAGTTACGAATATAAGAAACAATTGCCGAGCGAATTCGAAATTTCTCCCGAGATTCTTCACTCATGATCAAATCGATATAACGTTGACGGTATTTTACTTCCTGATCCGATAGGCCATGAAATTTTTCTGGCAAGGGACGGACAGACTTTGTTAGTAGTCGAATTGAATCTATTTTTACAGATAACTCATCGGTTTTTGTTCGAAATAAAACACCTTCTGCACCGATAATATCGCCAATATCCCACTTTTTGAATTGCGTGTTATAAACACCTTCAGGCAAGGAATCTCGCGCAACATAAAGCTGAATTTTGCCAGACATATCTTGAATATGTGCAAAACTCGCTTTACCCATAATACGTCGCGTCATCATTCTACCAGCCAAACTCACGCGAATTGGATTGGCATCCAAAGCTTCTTTATCGACGTCTTTATATTCTGCCAGTAATTCACCTGACATTACATTACGGCGAAAATCATTAGGAAATGGATTGCTTTCTTCTCTTAGGGAAGCCAATTTTGCACGACGCTGAGCAATTAATTCATTTTCATCAACTTCTAGCGTGTCATCCACATTCTTTACTTCACTCATATTTTTTCCTAATTTTTTCTATTTTATAAACCGCTTTTTAAGCTTGCTTCAATAAACGGATCCAAGTCACCATCTAATACCGCCTGAGTATTGCCTGTTTCATGCCCAGTACGTAAATCTTTTATACGTGAAGAATCTAATACATAAGACCGAATCTGACTACCCCAACCGATATCTGATTTAGTATCTTCCATGGCTTGTTTTTCTTCATTTTGCTTCATGATTTCCAGCTCATACAATTTCGCTTTTAGCATTTTCATGGCCGCCGCTTTGTTCTTGTGTTGGGAACGGTCATTTTGACATTGCACAACCGTATTAGTGGGTTCATGAGTTATCCGTATGGCTGAATCAGTCTTATTAACATGCTGACCACCTGCACCTGAAGCACGATAAGTATCAATTCGCAAATCTGCCGGATTAATATCAATTTCGATATCATCAGATACTTCGGGTGAAACAAATACTGAGGCAAAAGATGTGTGCCGCCGATTACCAGAATCAAAAGGTGACTTGCGAACTAAACGATGTACACCGGTTTCCGTGCGTAACCAACCAAAAGCGTATTCACCAACAAAATGAATAGTGGCACTTTTAATTCCTGCAACATCTCCTGCGGAAGCTTCAACCAGTTCAGTTTTGAAACCTCGTCTTTCACCCCAACGTAAAAACATACGCAAAATCATTTCAGCCCAATCCTGAGCTTCAGTTCCACCAGAACCCGCTTGAATATCTAAATATGCATTATTCGGGTCCATTTCACCCGCAAACATGCGACGAAACTCGAGCTTTTCTAGCTGTTGTTGTAAATCATCTAGATCAGATTCAATCGCTGAAACCGTATCCTCATCATCTTCTTCCGCCCCCATTTGAACTAAATCAGCAGCATCATTAAGTTGATCATTTAACACGTCGAGGGTATTCACAGTTTCTTCAAGTTGTGAACGTTCACGGCCTAAGGCTTGTGCTTTTTCCGGATTATTCCAAACGTCTGGATCTTCCAGCTCTCCAACAACCTCTTCTAAACGTTCTTTTTTCGACTCATAGTCAAAGATACCCCCTCAACGCACTAGCTCGCGTTAAGTAATCTTTGATACGGGTTTGGATGAGATTAACTTCTAACATTGAATATTTTAATCACTTTAAAAAGCGCAAATAATACATTATGCGCGGAGTTTTGTCTTAAAGATGTGGAGAAAAACTGGAAATATAATAAATTTAACCGAGCTAGTCTTGGTACTTTGTAAATTCATGAGATTATAGCGCGGAGATCTTATCTTTCAGGAGATTATCTGATTGAGCGCCATACTCACCTGTATGGCCGATTGAAGATAATTTTCTGAGAGATAAGATATCAAGCTAGAAATCATAAATTTGCAAAGCACCAAGACTTATATCTGTCGCCGCTTAATTTCTTCTAATAATCCTTTAGAGGCTGCTTCAATTAAGTCCAGCACCTTATCAAAGCCTCTAGCGCCACCATAATATGGGTCTGGAACTTCAGATTCTGGTAGATCCTTTGCGTAATCTAAGAATAACTGCAGTTTACCCACCTGCTCAGGCGAACAAATATTCGACAAATTCGAATAATTGTCTCTATCCATTGCTAAAACGAAGTCAAATTCCTCGAAATCAGCAGCAATTGCTCGACGTGCTCGCTGAGCACTTAAATCAATCCCACGCTGCAAAGCTGTTGAAGTAGAACGTGGATCAGGTGGCTCACCAATGTGATAAGCATGAGTCCCAGCGGAATCGATTTCAATTAAATGCGATAAACCTTCCTGCTCCACAATATAACGAAAAACACCTTCAGCAGTAGGAGAACGACAAATATTGCCCATGCAGACAAATAGAACCTTTACCATACAATGAATAACCCTGCACTAATTAATGTTGTTAATTTTTTCTATCAGAGAGACAATTTAACACAGAGATTAGGCTTTTTGTGTGCTTTTCTAGACTATGAGAAAACAACCATGATTCAACTAAATACCGAACAAATGCGAGACATGATAGGTCTACGTGTTAAATATCATGAAGTTTACTGCCAAGTCATTGAAATTATTGAAGATGGCCCATCGCTCATCCTCGAAGACCTTGAGATGCACATCAGTATTCAAGCAGATCAACATGGCGAAGCACACCGAAAAGTACCTAAAACTTATACCGTGACAATCCTCAGTCAAGATATGTCTGAATTTTCTCCAGCATTTCTCGCATTAGAGCCGTTAGACCTATAGATTTACGCCTAATCTACACGCTCACTTAATATTTCTACTTATTTTCACGCCCCCTTTAAAACGGATAATTTTTTGCATTATCGTTGGCCGAAGAACATCAAGATTCGCGCACAGCGAACGATACATTAATTATTAAACTTAACTAGGTAAGTGACTCAAATACAATGCAAAAGCCGGTAAAAGGAAAAACCGCTCATCAAGATACAGATGAAACAATGGTTCTTGGAATACTTAGCGCAGTTATTCTATTTTTTACAGTACTTACGATAGGCTCCTATGCAGACAATCAAAACCAATTTACCAAACAAAACTTACTTGCAGAAAAATCTCTTTCGACAAAACAAGAACGCACCAGTTTTTTAATCAACACCAGTAACTCTGCCGCTAAAGTGACACATAAAGAATCCATTCAAATGTAATGAAATATCCGGGGCCAACCCGGGAGGTATTTTTCATGCTCCAATCTCAAAAACAATTTTTAATACAACTTACTGTCGCATTCTACATTTCTCTCATGATTACGGGTTGTGGATTGTTGAGCAAAGACTCAGATAACACATCAAGCAACCCTGCAATCGAGAAAATCGCGATAGCACCCTTGGTCAACTCTCTAGCCCAGGGAATTACCCTTCAAATGTCCGCAACAGCGTTTTATGATGATGGATCAAAAACTGATATCACCAAATCGGCTCAATGGAATTCCAGTGATACAAATATTTCCATAATCAATAATAACGGTATGCTCACCACAGTATCATCAGGTATTCATACCATTTCTGCCAGTTACGAACAGTTTTCAGCTGAAACAAATATCACCATCACTAATGCAACATTAGATGCGCTTAACATAAATCCAGCAAACCCCAGTATCATTAAAAATACAACTACTGAATTGAATGTTGTTGGAATATTTAGCAACGGATCAACGCTGGATATCACTCATCAAGTCACATGGAGTGTAGAAGATGAAAATGTACTCAAACACGTTGAAAAAAATAATTTTCAAGGACTCGCAATAGGAAATAGCGAAATTACCGCTAGCTTGAACAACATCAGTAGTAGCACAAAAGTTGATGTAATTCTGGGAACATTAACTGATATTCAAATTGAATATAATGATAGTTTCATTGTTGTGGGTGATGAAATTTCTCTAAGCGCTATTGGGATCTATGCCGAGGGGTACAAGCAAGATATTAGCGACCAGGTAGACTGGGACGTATCTGACAACTCAAAGCTGTCAATTGCAGCATCATCGAAGTTGGCTTTAACATTAAATGACGGCGAAGTCACACTCACCGCTCAATTAGGTGATATAAAAACAACTGAAACAATTACTATCGAACAACAAACAGCAACGCTGGAAAGTTTGGAACTCATTGCCAACAATACATCATTATCGCTTAATGAAAATAAACAATTCCAGGCAATTGGTTTATACTCAGACGGCTCTCGTCTGGACTTGAGCAAAAAAGTACTTTGGACAAGCGATAACTTGGAAGTCCTTAGTATTAGCAACAATCTTAACTATGAAGGCAATGCACTAACTCTACAAACAGGTAGTGCAAATATCACGGCCACATTTTCTAATCTCTCAGCAAGTATCGCAATAACAGTTAGCCCTGCAGAGCTACAAAAAATTGAAGTTACTTTACCGCGACAAACTATTTCTCTGGGAACATCGACAAAACTTTACGCGACCGGCATTTATTCGGACAACTCAACAAGAGATTTAACAAACCTGGTAACTTGGCAAAGTCAAGACTCCAATCTGATTCATGTCAGCAACGATGACAATAATCGAGGATTAATTTCTGCTTTAAATACTGGTACAACAAACGTCGTCGCGTCATTTGACGGCATCGATAACATTGCAGAAATTACTATCAACGACGCCAATTTAGTCAGTATCAACATAGAAAGCATGAATCCAGTCATTCACACTGAACTTACTTCTGAGTTCAGAGCTATTGGAATATTCAGTGATGGCAGAAGGCAAGATATAACCCACTTAGGTATTTGGAATTCCTCTGACCCAAGCATTGTCACGATAAGTAACGATTCTTCAAGTCCTGGCACTTTTTCAGCACTTTCTACCGGAAATACAATAATTTCAGTTGTTTTTAATAATATTTCCAGTTCAAAAAATATAGAAACAATAGCAAGCACACTCAGTAAAATAGTGATTCATAGCAATGAAACATCCATTGCTATGGGAAGTTCGTTACAATTGCATGCCACCGCATTTTATTCTGACAACACTTCTGCAGACATTACGACATTAGGGAACTGGACATCAAATAATCCTCAGACTTTATCCATTTCAAACCTAGGAAACAGCAAAGGCATCACAACGCCAATTAGTGCTGGAGAGGCAACCATCCAACTCGAATATCTCAACGTGACAACTGAAATTGATCTGAATGTTAGCAATGCCGCTCTGACCTCGATTAACATCAGTCCTCAAAATATTAGTTTGGCAAATAATACACATCTCAAGCTAACAGCCACAGGAATCTACAGTGACGACCATACTCAAGACCTTACATCACAAGTCTTATGGTCTTCTGAAAATAACAACGTTGTCTTTATTAGCAATGCTAAAGATCAAAAAGGTAATGTTTACTCCTTGAGTGCAGGTCAGGCAACGGTAAATGCACACTTTGATAATTTAACTGCCGATGCGACAGTCAATGTAAACACTGATGCCATACGTGGCATCACAATACTATTTGATGGTGAGAGCACCATGGCAATTGGCAGTCAGAAGACTTTAAATGCTATAGGAAACTATTCAAGTGGAGCAATCCAAGACTTAAGTCAAGAAGTAACCTGGCAAAGTGCTGACACATCAATTTGCACCGTATCTACGGCAGAAAATAATGCTGGAAAGTTAGTTGGCCATGCAAGTGGACTATGTACGATTACCACACATTTTAATAATATTAGCACCACAGCATTATTCACCATATCTGAAGCCAGTTTACAATCCATCACCATAACACCAGCCAACATTGCTTTAGCAAAAGGGACACAACAACAACTTCAGGCAACAGGAAATTATTCTGACGAAAGCACTCAAGACATAACAGACCAGGTCAGTTGGCAAACTGGTTCCTCTGTTATCAGCATTGATAATAAAGGACTAGTTAAAGCCATTGCCATTGGAAGCGGAACAGTCCAAGCCGATTTGTTGGGGTTTACTCATAGCGTTAATGTTGTTGTTAGCTCAGAAACATTAAAATCTATCAGCATTTCTCCTGATACTTTAACCATAAGTAAAGGGTTAAATAAAACACTTAAAGCAACCGGCTTATATACCGATGACTCCACCCAAGATATTACGCAAATCGTCTTATGGGAAAG
>Ga0316207_10002585_pt1 | contig 18246 bp, 18 predicted proteins | sample 6weekpyrite_MG_FD_204943 | JGI IMG/M metagenome (GOLD analysis project Ga0316207, IMG submission 204943) | Microbial mat bacterial communities from mineral coupon in-situ incubated in ocean water Damariscotta River, Maine, United States -... | ecosystem: Environmental > Aquatic > Marine >...
TACGCAATGACGAAATTAATATTAACCAGCAGATAATCGCAGTGTTATTAAAATCTGGCGACCATATGTCTGACCTGGTTAACTGCGTGGTTGAATCGGGTGATGACCAGGTCACCGAGGATTTATTGTTAACCAGCAATGAATTAATTAATGAACTTAATTCATGCATGGGAGAAGCCCCATTAGAAATATCTAAGGAAGCGCCTCAAACGCCGCAAACACAAAGTGAAGAAGTTAGCCGCTTAAGCAATGATGGCGTGTCGAATGAGAAAGATGATAACTGGCATATCTCATTACGCTTTGGACTGGAGGTTTTACGTAATGGCATGGACCCTCAGTCGTTTGTTAGATATCTGCAACGTATTGGCACCATTATTTCAATCACTACACTTGTTGAAAAGGTTCCTGACTTACAGAATATTGAACCTGAATGCTGTTACCTGGGCTTTGAAATTGGTTTGCGCAGTAATGAGAGTAAAGAAACAATTGACTCAGTTTTTGATTTTGTCAGGGAAGATTGCCAGATACGCATTATTCCACCAAACAGTAAGATAAGTGAGTACATACAGCTTATACATGAGCTACCAGAAGAAGACTGTATGCTAGGTGAAATCTTACTTAAGTCAAAAGTAGTGACCTACACAGAACTAAAAGAAGCTTTGAACGCACAGGAAATAATTTGTGAACATGGCGCTAGTCAACCACTTGGTGAAATCCTTGTCGACAAGGGTATCGTCAATGAACAGGTTGTTGATGCCGCCGTTGAAAAACAACGTACAGTTCGTAATAAGAAAAACAGTGAATCCAGGTCTATACGAGTCGATTCAATCAAACTTGACGACTTGATCAATCTAGTTGGTGAACTCGTCATCGCTAACTCCAGCTCTTTTTTACTAGCAGAACGCAGTGAAAATCCTCAGCTTATGGAAGCAAACTCAGTCACTGCACGACTGGTTGAAGAAATACGAGACAGTGCTCTCAGGTTACGCATGGTGCAAATTGGTGACACATTTAATCGTTACCAACGTGTTGTCAGGGACGTTAGCCAGGATCTTGGTAAAGAAATAAGTCTATCAATTATTGGGGCCGATACTGAGCTAGATAAAACAGTCGTTGAAAAAATCGGTGACCCATTGATGCACCTGGTTAGAAACGCAATGGACCATGGTATTGAATCACCTGAGGAGCGAGTAGCCGCTGGCAAGTCTAGCAACGGCACACTCAGCTTAAAAGCTTATCATGACTCAGGCAGTATCGTTATTGAAGTTTTAGACGATGGCAAAGGCCTGGATAGGGATAAGCTTATTAAAAAAGCCCTGGAAAATAACCTTATTAAAGAAAACCAGATCCTGACTGACCAGGAAGCCTATCAACTAATTTTTGAAGCTGGGTTTTCTACCGCAAAAGAAATTACCAACCTTTCCGGTAGAGGTGTGGGGATGGATGTCGTGAGGCGTAATATTGAGTCTCTACGTGGCAGTATTGAGGTTGATAGTACTCTAGGCAAGGGTACTACGATTAGCATACGTCTACCACTCACACTCGCCATTATTGACGGGTTCCTGGTTGGTGTTGACGAGGCATCTTATGTTATTCCATTAGATATGGTAATTGAATGTGTTGAGTTATCTGAAAGTGATCGACAATCTTCCCTTGACAGAAATTATATCAATCTTCGTGGTGAAATTTTGCCCTTTATTCGGTTACGTGAAATGTTTGAGCACAGTAAGTCTTCCATAAAACGAGAGAATATTGTTGTCGTTCAGTATGCAGGGAAAAAAGCTGGCATTGTAGTAGATGAATTATTAGGTGAGTTTCAGACAGTAATAAAACCCTTAGGTAAGATATTTAGTCAGTTATCTGGAATTAGCGGATCAACAATTCTTGGTTCCGGGGAAGTGGCTGTCATCCTTGATGTACATGCACTGGTAAACAGAGCTATAGATATAGAATCATTTTCTAACAGTGAGTCGGATGCAGAAAAGATTCTTCAGTTAACTGATCATAAATAATGGTGAGTGACCGTAAATATATTAAAACTAATATATTAGTTTTAATATAGTATACGCTTTTTTCAGAATCATATTCTATACAGAGAATATTTACTCGTAGCAATAATAAGGCGTTCTTAAAAAAGTTTTAACCGGAATGTTTTTTAAAGAATGATATATCAATTAGAAAAGGTAACTTTTTTAAAAGTTATTATTAGCGAATAATGTGAAATTTATTCTGCCATTAAGTGGTCAGATGTAATGGAAAAATAAGAGGCAAAAGAAAACTATGTCATATTTTAAAAGTCTAAAGGTTGGTGCCAGAATATATGCAGGCATTGGTATATTGATGATAGGTATTATTACGCTGTCTACAGTTTCCATTAGTTCAATGAACACCATAGGCAATGAATTAAGTGGAATAGTAAATGACGATATTCCATTAACCTCCATGGTAACAAAAATAACAGAGCACCAGCTTGAACAAAATGTAGTGTTCGAAAGGTTGCTTCGTTATGGTGAGAAGATTGCCGACGACACTCACGCAGCTGAAAAATTTAAATCCCTTGAGAAAAAGTATAACGAATATAGCGTACTAATTAGCAAGGAGTTTAAAGAGGCAGAGGCGTTTGTAGCTGAATCTATTAGCCATGCCAGAACCGAGAAAGAAGAAGATGCATTTAAAAGTGTTGAATCTGCCTTTTATAAAATAGAAGAAGAACATCACAATTTTGATAAACATGTAAGGGAAGTAATAGAACAATTAAAAAACGGCTATATAGAAGAGGCCAGGGGAGCAGAAGAAAAGCTTGAGGAAGAGGAAGACAAGCTGACACATGAGCTAGAAGCCTTACTTGAAATGCTTGAAGAGTTTACAGCACATGCGGCGAGAAGTGTGCTTGAACATGAGCAGGCATTGGTAGTTAATTTGATTGTGATCAGCTTGATAACTTTAATCATTGGTGCTTTAGGTGGATACCTGGCAGCAAGATCAATTGTAAAACCAATGAATGCAATGTTAGAAGCAGCTACAGATCTGGATAAAGGTGAGGGTGACCTTACACAAAGATTACCTGATTTTGGTCATGATGAAATTGGCCAAACAGCGAAAGCATTCAATGGCTTTGTTGAAAAGATTCAGAATGTAATGCTGGATGTAAGTAGCTCTGTTGATAATATATCTTCCGGAGCAGAACAAATAAGTGCTACTGCACAAAATTTAAGTCAGGGTGCAACAGAGCAGGCGGCATCGATTGAAGAGACAAGTGCTTCACTTGAACAGATGGGTGCTTCTATTACGCAGAACGCAGACAATGCTAAAACAACAGATTCAGTCGCCAGCAAAGCCTCAACTGAAGCACAGGAAGGCGGAAGTGCTGTCACTGAAACCGTTTCAGCAATGAAAAATATAGCTGAAAAAATTACAATTATTGAAGACATTGCTTATAAGACAAATCTTTTAGCACTAAACGCTGCAATAGAAGCGGCCAGGGCAGGTGAACATGGTAAGGGTTTTGCCGTTGTTGCAGCCGAAGTAAGAAAGCTTGCTGAACGAAGCCAGGACTCTGCACAGGAAATCAGTGAGCTTGCGAGTAATAGTGTTATGGTCGCAGAGCGAGCGGGCAACCTGTTGAATGAAATCGTGCCTGGTATTCAGAAAACAGCCGATTTAGTACAGGAGATATCAGCTGCATCCGAAGAACAGGCTGCCGGTGTCGGACAGGTAAATACTGCAGTAACTCAACTTGATAAGGTTGCTCAAACCAATGCAGCCGCGTCTGAAGAGCTAGCAGCAACTTCTGAAGAAATGAGTTCGCAGGCCGCTCAACTCCAGAATGTCGTTGGCTTTTTCAAAATCGGAGAAGATATACACCAGACTACAGTAAGTTCAACCGCGGCTGCGCATCACGTTACACTTAATCAAGCTGAACAGACAGCACCGAAAGCGGCCATGACGAGTCATGTAAGTACAACAGACTTTGAACGCTTTAGTTAAAGCATCAGGAATAGACTATGAATGAAATTATCAGTGTAGGCCCTGAAAGTTCAGAGAGCTTAGGCGATGATGCAAATCAGTATTTAACTTTTGTATCAGGCAATGAAATTTATGGGGTGAGCATCCTGGTCATCAAAGAAATACTTGAATATCATGAGCCAACCGTTGTCCCTATGATGCCTGACTTTATTAGAGGTGTAATTAATTTACGAGGCAGTGTAGTACCTGTGATAGATCTTTCCCTAAGACTTGGAAAAGACGCCGGCGAAGTCACCAAACGCACCTGTGTTGTTATCATTGAGATACAGCACGAAGAGGAACGGATGGAGATTGGAATTATAGTAGATGCTGTGAATGAAGTCCTTGATATTTTGCCTGAAAATATCGAACCTGCACCAAATTTCGGCGCTAAAATTCGCACAGATTTTATTAGCGGTATGGGTAAGGTTGATGAGAAATTTGTTGTGTTGCTAAGTATCGACCATGTATTATCTGTGGAAGAGTTATCAATGCTTGAGTCAGCGTCAAACGCCTCGATATAATATTATAGTTAAAGATTTATGAGTGTTTTTGAGTTAAGCGATAAAGAATTTAAAAAATTTCAGGTCTTTATTTATAAAGAAGCGGGCATTAGTATATCAGATAGAAAGAAGCAGTTAGTTCTTAACCGACTGAGTAGAAGGCTAAGGCACTACGATCTTAAAAAGTTTGATCAATATCTGGAACTCGTTCATGGTGATACTCACTCTCATGAGAAACAGACTTTAATTGATTTGTTAACCACAAATGAAACCTATTTTTTTCGTGAAAAAAAGCATTTCGATTTTATTCAAAATTTCATTCTAAAGTCATTCCGAGGTCGTCGCTTTAGATGTTGGAGTGCAGCCTGTTCCAATGGGGCAGAGCCTTATTCTCTGGCGATGGTTATTAATGAATCTCTGGGGCCTGGTCGATGGGAGATTCTTGGTACTGATATAAGTTCGGGGGTTATAGAAAAAGCAAGAGCTGCTAAGTATGATATCAGTGTAAAAGAAAAAATACCTCGGGATTATTTAATAAAATATTGTCTAAAGGGAGTTCGTGGTGAAGACGGAATTTTAATGATTGACCCTAAAATAACCGCCCCTGTTGATTTTAAACGTTTAAACCTTAATGGTCATATTAACATAGAGGGAAAATACGACTTAATAATGTTGCGCAACATCATGATATATTTTGATGTGCAAACTAAACAAAAGCTTGTGGAAAATTTGATTTCAAGGTTACACCCTGGAGGTTACCTGATTATTGGACATTCAGAGACACTTAATGGCGTTAGCGATAAACTTAAAATGATACGACCATCTATTTATCGACTTGGTACATAATTTATATGGGAGAATCAAGTATATTCCTGTTACCGGGTGAGTTTTACTTTGGAAATGATTACGCAAGTATTAAAACTCTGTTAGGATCATGTGTTGCAATCACGATGTGGAACGCACGTTTAAAAATTGGTGGAATGTGTCACTTTAAACTACCTTCAAGACCCAGTCATTTTTCAATCGTTCTTGACGGCAGCTATGGAGAAGAAGCGATTCAATTGTTTCTTGATAACATGAAGCATTATATGCTCAGACCTGAAGATATGAGAGTTGGTGTGTATGGGGCTGGAAATATGTTTAAAGAAATTATCAAGAACGACTTCAAAAGTGTTAGCGCTCAAAATATCACTCTAGTACACACACTATTGCCAGAACTGGGGTTTACAATACATAATGAATCACTAGGAGGTAATGTTTCTCGGCGTATAGCACTAGACCTGGTGACTGGGGATGTGACTCAACAAAGCTTGCAAGTCGGATCTATCAAGCACTCCGCTAATTATTAAGCCGTATCCTCAAGTTTAGGCACATCAAATATTTTATTATAATTAATCCAGTTAATGAGTTGACTCCATCCTTCAAGGTCTTTCTGCTTTTTCCAGTTTGGTAATTCAAAAATGCTCGTACCATTACCGGTGGTCGAAATATAGTTTTGCGTGTCCCTGAGTGCGACAACAAAATCAAGGTTTAATTTACTCAGAAAGCGTTTTAGAGAGCTGTATATTTTAGTTTGCTGACGCGTACGATTAGCGATAATTCCAATACGAGGCTTTTTAGGTAATTGATCATATTGCAGCATAATGTCATGTATAAGTCGCCCTGCAGCCTTAATATCAAGCGGTGAGGGTAGAATTGGAATAAGTATGGTGTCTGCCTGACGTAGGAGCTTACTTAACTGCTCATCAGATATCCCAGCAGGAGTATCCATAATCAGGTATTCAGTGTCTTCTGGAATATGATAATCACCACTCCAGGCGGCTATTGAAGTAATACCTGGTAAATCATTAGAACGACTTAATAACCAGTCAGTACTTGAGTGCTGTTTATCAAAATCGGCTAGCGCGACTCGAATCCCCCAGCAGGCAAAGAAACTGGCAATATTGATAGAGATCGTGGTTTTACCACACCCCCCCTTAGAGTTAACGACCAGAATTGTCTGCATAAAATATGAATATAAAGGCTTCTGTATGAGTAAATAGTTATTTACTATAAGTCTAGCAAAGAAAACATACAATGCATCAATGGATTAAGCTAATTAAAAGTTCTACATTAAAAGCTCTACATTAAAAGTTCTGCGGAGTCTGTTATAGGTAGCTGCTTTGCATCCCACAAGCCTAATTTCGTGTGACAGAATTATTGCTACTGTATTGCTCCATAATACGCCTTACTTTGAATGATGCTTTCAATAATACTTCCGGGTGTATGGGGTGCTGTTAGAATACTTTGTAAGTTACCCTGGGGATTAATAAGCATTAAAGCCGAGCTGTGATCAATAAGGTAGTCCTCACTGGATATTTCACCACTTAATCCCGGCGCCTTCCTGAACACGGCATTCATATTTTGGCTGAGCTGAGTTACCTGTTGAAGTGAACCGGTTAGTCCCAGAAAATCTTTATTAAAATACTCTACATAACGTTTCAGGTGTAATGGGGTATCCCGTTCTGGGTCGACAGATAGAAAGACAATTTGTGGCGGCTGAATAAGCTGCTCACTCATATATTCAATGACCTGGTTCATCACAGATAGCGTCATTGGACAGATATCAGGGCAGTTTGTATATCCAACGAATACCAGGCTCCAGTGATTTTGAAAGTCATGTTTGCTGACTATATTTTTATTCTGGTCAATTAACTCAAAATGCTCAATATATTTAGCCTGGGGAAATATTGCACCCTGTATTATGGCAGGCTTTAATGTTTGAGTTTGCTGGTTAGAGGTTTGACCCAGCCAAATGCCAGCCGCCATAGCAATAAGAGCAGACAATATCATGGCAATTGCAGACAGTTTCTTCATTCGTTTACCCATTATTTAGTATTTATTTTGCGACTATATCAGTTTGCTTAAATATCCGGTATAGCCTTTATATATAAAGATCAATTTAATGCATAATTATATTCAAATAAAGTAAAAAATCTGAGTTTATCAGGTAAAAAATATATTGAATTGCGCCATATCACTCGATCAGATAGCATCAGATCAAAGAAAAATATAAAAATCACGAAATACAGAATCATTAAAATAATTCGGGTGTTAATTGAACAGTAAGAGCTTCCAGAGATTAAGTTTAGCGGCCTGCTTAATGGCATTTGTTGTCATTGTATTAGGTGCCTATGTAAGGCTTTCTGATGCTGGACTGGGTTGTCCAGACTGGCCAGGTTGCTTCGGTCAGATTACTGCACCAGACGAAGCACAGGATATTTCTCGTGCCAGAGATGCTTATCCACACCTTGAAGTTCATTCTGGTAAAGCCTGGAAAGAAATGATTCATCGGTACTTTGCTAGCGCACTGGGTTTAATCATTATAGCAATGGCAGTATTTGCCTGGCGAAATCGCTCTGATAAAGAACAGCAAGTTATTTTGCCCTTTATTTTAGTCGCATTAGTCATATTCCAGGGGATGCTGGGTATGTGGACGGTGACTCAGCTATTAAGACCCACAATTGTTACCTTGCATCTGCTAACAGGCTTATTGACCCTCAGTGCTTTGTTCTGGGTGTATTTAAATCATACAAGACCCTGGATAAAGAAATTACAACTACCCGAACTTAAAAGATTACATAATAGTCAGCATTACATTAACCGACTGGCTAAGGTATCCGTTTTTGTTCTGGCATTTCAGATATTCTTAGGCGGATGGACAAGCACAAACTATGTCGCACTATATTGCCCAGATTTTCCCACCTGCCAGGGTTCCTGGTTGCCTGAAACTAACTTCTCTGAAGCCTTTGTGTTTTTCCGTGACCCCTCAGTCAATTATGAGGGTGGTACTTTATCATTGGAAGCAGGTGTAACGGTTCATCTTATGCACAGGGTAGGGGCCGTTATTACGACAGTCTTAATTAGTGTATTGGCAGCATTGATATTATTTAAAAATGCTAACCCATTACTAAAAAAATTATCCATTGCTTTATTTGCTTTGCTATTTACGCAGGTGTCACTCGGCATTGCTAATGTATTACTTGTTTTACCCATACCCATTGCAGTAGCGCACAATGCAATTGCGGCACTGCTTTTATTAACTCTACTACTTTTAAATTATTGTTTGAATGCAGCGACCAATACAAAAGAAGTATTATCTTCCTCCCAAATTGATAAAGAAAAGAGTCTACCATGACAGATATCGCACTATCGAATACCAGTTTTAACTGGCGAAAATATTATAATCTATGTAAACCCAAAGTGGTCTTTTTAATAGTATTCACAGCGATTGTAGGCATGCTGCTATCAACGCCAGGCGCTTTGCCTCTTGATACTTTTCTAGCTGCCACCGTTGGAATTGGCCTGGCATCTGCTTCTGGAGCCGCACTTAATCACTGGGTAGATCAACGTATAGATATGATTATGGATAGAACCCAGAATCGTCCATTGCCCCAGGGCGAACTATCATCAAGGGCCGCGCTGATTTTTGCTCTGTCACTGGCGGTAATTTCCATGGTTATTTTACTCCTGTGGACCAATACAATAACAACCTTACTAACCCTCACTTCATTAGTCGGCTACGCGGTTATTTATACTATGTTTTTAAAGCGGACTACGGCACAGAATATTGTACTTGGCGGTGCAGCGGGTGCCGCGCCACCCTTACTTGGCTGGACTGCAATGACGGGCAATGTTAATACAGAAGCCCTGCTTTTATTTCTTATTATATTTGTATGGACACCGCCACACTTCTGGGCGCTTGCTATTAAACGTAAAGACGAATACGCCAGGGCTGGGCTGCCAATGTTGCCTGTGACACACGGCGTAAGATTTACAAAATTACATATTTTACTGTACACCATGATGTTACTGTCAGTAACCCTGATGCCATTTGTTATACAAATGACAGGCCTTATTTATTTTGCAGGGGCATTAGCGCTGGGTATTGGTTTTATCTACCATGCGGTAAAGCTATATAATACCGGTGAGACCGATGAACACGCGATGAAAACATTCGGTTACTCAATTTTTTACCTGAGTGCCTTATTTGCATTCTTTCTACTGGATCACTATGCGCGTATTCTTTTACGCATGTTTATGTAAGAGCGTAGTTCTAGAACATGTTGTATTGCCCACAAATAAACGCGAGCACACTTGTAAAGTACCGTGAGTACTTTACTGCTTATTAGTAACGTTTACTGCAGGCGACCATGTCTTAAGTTATATTTATGGAAAAGCCGGGATACTCGGTTCCTCTCCACCCAGGATGGTTTGCTTGTGGGCTTCAACTTTATGGGTGACCTCTGATACTTTTTCGAGAGGGACATCCGCCATTAATAAAATCTTGCCTTCTTCCATTGCGCCTTCAAATTCCTTTAAGCGCGTATTTTTTGCGCTTGACCCAATCATGCCCGATGTCCAGACACCGAATGCTGCACCAAATATAGTGCATCCAAGTACAATCAGTCCCATCATTGATCCTAACTGCAGGGCAGTTATAGCAATAACACTCCCAACCAGACCGGAGATACCACCAATAATCATACCGGATTCGATGCCATGTACGATGTCACTTTTTTGCAGGATTGTGGCTTCAGGTAAATCACCAAGGTCAATACCATCTTTTGCCATGACGTGAATATGGTTTTCATCAATTCTGGCAAGTAACAGTTCATCAACAATATTTGAAGCGCTCTCAAGACTGGGGAGTAAGAAGTAAAGTCTTTTTCTCATTTGGGTTTCTCCTTAGTGGCGAGCAGAAAGCTCGATAGGAAACCATACATACACTGACTATTATAGCTATTATACAATGCATAAACGAAATATCTGGACAAATGGAATGTTAGATATTTAGAAATATCTAATTTACTAAAATGTTGTGACATAAAAAAACCCGCTATTAGCGGGTTTTAATAATGTTATACACTCTTATTTCAGCAACCTAAAGGAGTATATTAATCAGGCGGATATCGCCGACAGGAAGAACACAGACGCGCCAAGGAAAACAACCAGCATTACCAGACCAATGGTAACAACCCAGGTTGAATAAACAAAACCTTCATCCTCAGGTATATGCATAAAAATAGGAACACCGATATAAAGCAGGTAAACCGCAGCGGCTATGGCCAGCATACCTACCGCTACATCAATATACAGAACAGGGTAGAGTGCGACAAAGCCTAAGGCAAACAATGGCAGAGAGGTAAATACGGCTAACTCTGTGCAATGTAATGGGTTTGGATTAACATCAAATGTCTTAGCTAACCAGCAAATGGCATATCCCAATGCGTATACACCAACGTTTAAAGATAGATAAGCAGCAAGTGCTACAATAACGGCCTGATCCTGTGGCATTGTAAAGGGCGTACCCACACCCAAATCCCAACCTAAGTGGACTGTGGCAATGTAACCACAAACGGTAGGAATAAGTGCAAGAAATGCAATGTGCAGCATGATATCAGTAATTTTTGCAGGCTCACGGTCTGCATCTCTTAAACTTTGCTTTGGCTCATAAAAGATATGAGAAAAGTGTTTTACTAGCATGGGTATACTCCTACATTTAAAAGTACTATTTTGCTAACTTAAACAACAAGTTGCTTGTTATAAAGTATAGATCTTAATTTAAGATTTATAGTGTTTAATACCATTTTAATAGAATAAATTTCTACTGCTGTTTGCAGTATAATGTAACCTATACACCTAATAAATATCAGTGTATATAGCACACAAATCAATATACTATTTATATCACTCGTTTACTTATATATTGTTTTTATAAGTTATAAACTCATTATATGTGGCAATGCAAGTTTATGAAAACGCTAGTGATTTATCTTTTTCTAATATAATGAGATTATTGTGAACAAGAAAAATAAATCAACTGTTCAAACACGCAAAGGTGTCGGGCTCCTCAACACCATTAAAAGCACATTGGCTGCAGCCAGTGGCATTCAAACCCAGGCCAATAGAGAACGCGATTTCGAGCACGGTAATCCATCGACTTTTATTATTGCAGGGATTGTCTTTGTCATCGTTTTTATCCTTGCAATGTATGGTGTGGTTCAGTTGGTGCTGTCATTAAATGCTAACTAGGTTTGTTTTTTTAATGGTCTAATAAACTAATAGTGAGCTATTTAACCAATTCTAGATATCTTTAATAGCTTGTTAATATCTTTTAGAATGAGTTTGGGTGTTAACTCATTACCGAATTTCATCATAACATTACCCAAAGGATCCACCAGGAAAATAGATTTTGACTTCACATCCTGTTCACTTAGCCTGGTAATATTTTCAACTTTGGTAAACAGTCGTATTGCCTGTTGATGCTCTGTTTTTATTAACTGGTTGAATTCATTTGCAGGTTTCTCCAGGTGTACAATGACATGTTGAACTCTGTCTTTATTTTTACCTAATGCAATATTCATCTGACGAATATTGTATAAATCCTGCTGGCACTGACTGTCGCAACTGGAACTAACAAAATAATACATTCGCCATTTTGGTGTAAGCTCATCATTGCTTAATAGCTGACCAGTTTCATTTTTTAAGTTAAATTCCCCAATATCAATAACAGGGTTAATTAACTCCCCATTGCTGGCTACAGACGGTTTATCACCAAAGAAATAATAGGCATAAGCGATCATTGCAGGTACTAAAAATGATGCCAGTAAGAGCCATAAAGTTGTATTGCTACGTTGAGGCTGGTTCATTGTTTCAGATGTCATATTAAACCTTTACTCTTTTAATTTTTGCGTTTTGAATTAACAACAATATATATGATAAATAAAGCCAGTGACAGGGCAAACCATTGAAATGCATAAGCCGTATGTTTTTCGCTTCGCATGTTCACTTTAATTGGCATTATATCGAAAGATGTGTGTTTGGTATCATTTATAATCATCACCATCGGCATCAGTTTATAACCCAGCTGAGCTTCTAATTCATTTGTATCTACGTACTGCAGGACAACCGGCCATGAAGCATAATTATTCGCCATTGAAGAAAGCACCAGACCTTTTGACGGTGGGGAGGCTAATAAGCCTGACAGGTTCTGGATCAGCACCGTACTCATGTTAATTTCCGGTAATTGTTCTCTTGTTTTGCCCTGGGGGACCCAGCCTCTGTTGACCAGTATCGCAAGATCATTCGTCAGCTTAAGCGGCGTAAACACACTATACCCCACAACCATATTGTGAACCTGGTTATCTAGATAAACCTGGTGTTCTGCATCATAACGCCCTGCAGTGAATACAGGCTGGTATAGCCAGTCGATTTCTCTTTGCCCTATACTTGATAAAGAAATTGCATCTAAATTTTGTCTGCTCTCTATGATTGTCTGTAAACTGGCTTTATACTCTGCACGATCAAGTTGCCAGATTCCTAACGATATCATCAGGTAAAGCAGTGCGATGGTGACCAAACTGGGAATCAGTGAGGGCTTAAAATAATAGGGTTTTATATAAATGCCCGGCATAAATCTATTCATAAACTAATTACATAAGAGGTTGTCTTAGTGGTTTTCAAAATTATTGTTTTAATATTACTCGCAATTGTACTTATCACTCTTGGTTCAGCACTTTATCATCTTATAAGTAATAAAGGTGATTCCGAAAAGTTACTCAAGTCTTTAACCTGGCGGATTGGCTTATCCGTATTTATTTTTGTGCTTTTATTTGTTGGCCAGGCAGTTGGTCTGATTACACCCCATGGATTATAACTGCGGACTATAACTGCGGCTTATATGCACGGTTTAAAAATAATTTCATTAGAGCTTGTACAATTCGTTTATCACAACGCACCTGACATCACTTATTTATCAACCTGATATCTGCCAACAATTACATTGACGACAGGTTTGTTGTGAAAAACATCATAAATAATTAGAACCAGTAAACAAAGATAAACAGGCCCAGCCAGACAACATCAACAAAATGCCAGTACCAGGCAACGGCTTCAAAGCCAAAGTGATTATCCGATGTAAAGTGGCCCTTTAAGCATCTTATTAAGATAACCAGCAGCATGGTTGTTCCCATGGTGACATGGAAGCCATGAAAGCCGGTTAACATGAAAAAGGTGCTGCCATAAATTCCTGAATCAAGCGTCAGGCCTAAATCATTATAGGCATGTATATACTCTTCAACCTGTAAAACCAGGAACACTGCGCCTAATAATACGGTTAAACCTAAACCTATATTTAAATGCTTTCGGTTATTCGCGCGTAATGCATGATGAGCCCAGGTGACTGTAACACTTGAGGTCAATAGAATTGCGGTATTAATCGCCGGTAAACCCATTGCACCCATGGCTTGTCGTGGCGGGGTAATGAGGTCATTACTGGGGTTGCTGAGTAGTGGCCAGACGGCTTCAAATGCTGGCCATAAAAACTCATGTGTTGCTGCATTATTGCCTTCACCTGCAAGCCAGGGGACAGAAAAGACCCTGGCATAAAACAGTGCGCCGAAGAATGCTGCAAAAAACATAACTTCAGAAAAAATAAACCAGCTCATACCGAGACGAAATGATCGATCCACCTGGTCATTATAATTACCCGCCATTGATTCCTGTATAACAGTACCGAACCAGCCAAATAACAAGTAGGCGACCATTAACAGCCCAGCCACCAGAATTAGGTTCAATGAACCACTCTGTATCGTTTGAACTGCACCAATAACTGTTATTAGTAATGCAATAGTACCAACCAGGGGCCACTTACTGGGCTCTGGAACAAAATATTCACCGTGATGTGCAGTACTCATAATTTATGATCCTGATTAAGTGAGAGAGATTGAGAAGAGGATAGGTTTTTGGTTTTTTCATGACTGGTAAAAAACGTATAAGATAAAATAAGCTCATTCATCTGTTGTGGTAATTGACTATCAACAATGAAAGTAACGGGCATTACTTTTTCTTCACCAGGTTTTAGTGCCTGTTCAGTAAAGCAGAAACATTCTGTTTTCTGGAAGTAAGCAGCGGCAAGGCCTGGTGCTACACTGGGAACGGCCTGACCAGTCATAGGGTTTTTGCTTGTATTCCTGGCAATATAATTAATGGTAGTTGGTTCACCGGGGTGTACGTCTATATAGCTCATCTGAGGCTTAAACTCCCACGGCATTGAGGCATTTAAACTCGCTAGAAAAGTAACTCTGACTTTCCTGTTTAGATCAACGACAGGTTTCTTAACTAAACTAACCCGGTCACCGGTTTTTCCATTTAAACCCGTTATATCGCAGAACACATCATAGAGCGGTACAAGTGCATAGCCGAAGCTAAACATAATAGCTACCAGGAGTAGTAACTTACGAATGACCAGCCTGTTATTTGCAGGCTGGTTATATTGCTTATGGTTTTCTTCGCTATGCATACTCAATTTCAAGAACCGCTTTATTATCCAGGTTACTTAACTTGTGGCGGAGTTGTGTAGCTATGGAATGGAGCAGGTGAAGGTAACTCAAACTCCAGGCCTTTAGCACCTTCCCATACTTCAGTCGTTGCTTTCTGACCACCACGAACGCATTTAATAACCACATAGAGGAATATTAACTGTGAGAAACCAAACACAAAGGCGCCGACGGATGCCATCTGGTTAAACTCTGCAAATTGCAGGGCATAATCCGGTATACGTCGTGGCATACCTGCAAGGCCAACAAAGTGCATTGGGAAGAATAAAACATTTGCAGAAATACAGGTTAACCAGAAATGCCATTTACCTAATGTCTCATCGTACATATTTCCAGTCCATTTAGGTAACCAGTAATAAACCGCTGCCATAATAGAGAAAGCTGCACCGGTGACCAGAACATAGTGGAAATGGGCGACAACGAAGTAGGTGTCGTGATACTGGAAGTCTGCGGGGACGATACACAACATTAATCCGGTAAAACCACCCATGGTAAACAGGAATATAAATGCAACTGCAAATAACATAGGTGTTTCAAACGTGAGTGCACCACGCCACATGGTACTTATCCAGTTAAATACTTTAACGCCTGTCGGCACCGCTATTAACATGGTGGAGTACATAAAGAACAGTTCACCCGCTACTGGCATGCCCGTGGTAAACATATGGTGAGCCCATACAATAAACGACAGGAATGCAATCGATGCTGTCGCATAAACCATTGAGCTATATCCAAACAAAGGTTTACGTGAAAATGTAGGCACAATCTGGGAGATAATTCCGAAAGCGGGAAGAATCATAATGTAAACTTCAGGGTGCCCAAAGAACCAGAAAATATGCTGGAACATGACCGGGTCTCCACCACCAGCCGCATTAAAAAAGCTGGTGCCAAAGTGCCTGTCGGTAAGCATCATCGTTACAGCACCCGCGAGTACTGGCATTACCGCAATTAGAAGATACGCAGTTATAAACCAGGTCCATACGAAAATAGGCATTTTCATATAGTTCATTCCCGGCGCACGCATATTCATAATAGTGGCAATTACATTTATAGCGCCCATCACGGATGAAATACCCATTAAGTGCACAGAGAAAATAAAGTAATCGGTACTATCAGGCCCATACGTTGTTGACAGCGGTGCATAGAATGTCCAGCCGAAGTTAGGTGCTGAACCCATCCCCATTATGCTCATTGCCAAACTGGCCAGTAACAGGCCAAAGGCTGCGGGCAATAACCAGAAACTCCAGTTATTCATTCTCGGTAATGCCATATCAGGCGCACCAATCATCATGGGTAGTTGCCAGTTAGCCAGGCCAACAAAGGCCGGCATAATGACACCAAACACCATAATTAAACCGTGCAGGGTAGTGAGCTGGTTAAAAAATTCCGGTTCAACAATCTGCATTCCCGGCTGAAAAAGCTCGGCTCTTATTATTAGCGCTAAGGCACCCCCCACGAAAAACATGGTGAATGCGAACCAAAGGTACATTGAGCCAATGTCTTTATGATTTGTACTGAATAACCAACGACCCAGCCCAGAAGGCTTATGATCATGGTCATGATGTTCTTCTATTACAGCGTTCATGTTTGCCTCTATTCTTTTGTCTATTTATCGGGCCGCTTTTACATCGGATGGTTGGACGATATCGCCAGTATTATTACCCCAGGCATTACGCTCATAAGTAATAATTGCTGCAAGGTCTGCATCATTAAGTTGCGGACCAAAAGCCTGCATGCCGGTACCTGCAACACCATTGATTACAATATCAATATGCTTGCCTACATCACCCACGGAAACCGGACTACCTTTAATCGCAGGGAAGACATTAGGAAGGCCTTCACCACCGACCTGGTGACAGGCAGCACAGTAGGTGTTGTAAGTTGTTTCGCCATGGGCCATTAATTCTTCCATGGTCCAGGTTTTCTCAGCACTGGCGCTTGCAGCCGCTTGTTCTGCTTTCTTTTCATCGAGCCAGGCAAGGTAATCTTCTTCAGATTTAGCCTCCACCACAATGGGCATAAAGCCATGATTAGCACCACATAACTCTGCGCATTGGCCTCTATAGATTCCTGGCTCAGGCACCTCAGCCCAGCTTTCATTGATAAAACCTGGAATCGCATCTTTTTTAACGCCAAATGCAGGAACCCACCAGGCATGAATAACATCACTGGAAGTAAATAAAAAGCGGACTTTTTTATTGGTTGGAATGACCATTTTATTATCAACTTCGAGCAGGTAATGCTCACCTTTAGCTTCTTTATTGTTAATTTGTTCCTGCGTGGTGCTCATGTTACTGAAAAAGCTAACATCCTCTCCAACATAATCATAATGCCATTTCCATTGATAACCCGTAACCTTAATAGACATGTCAGAGTTAGATGTATCCTCCATAGCCATTAGAACTTTTGTCGCCGGTACCGCTATGCCAAGTAATATCAATACAGGAATTACAGTCCAGAGGATCTCAACAGTTGTGTTGTCGTCAAACTTTGCGGGATTTGGATTATTGGATTTTCGATGGTTGAGGATGGAGTAGGTCATAGCACCATAAACAATGATGCCGATTACAACGCATATCCACATGACGATCGTATGGATATCATATGCGCCCTGGCTAAAGCTTGTCACACCCGGTTCTAAATTTAACTGATAATCAGCATAACTCGGATTGCTGGCAAGCAAAAGACAGGCAAGACCTGATGGCCGGCTTACTGCTCTCATTTTTACCCCCTGGAGTAAATGTTTTATAGTTTTATTTCATTTTAAAATTGAGCATCACTAGATAATTAAAACAAATTAATTTATCTGATTATTCTTATATTGATTTAATGGTTTCAATAATTATCGATTCGGGTTAATGCCTGCATATAAGAGTATTCTAAATATTTAATCTTTTTATAAGTTTTGTTTTGCATGCATCAACTGTGTTATTTCACACATTTTTTATAATTAAGTCGAATATAAAGAGCTGCAAAATAAAAATCAAGAAACCTCTATTTTTTTATTATTATCAAGGCATAACTAAAGTTAATGTGCTGTAAAAAAACATAGAATATTTTTATCAATAAGAACATTTAGATGTATTAATGATTACTAAGGTGTAAATATCACATAAATTTAAATGTCGAAATAATTAGTTTCTGCATTTATACATATAAAGTGGATCGGGTACAACAAACAAGCGTTGTAAATTATTAAAAACAATTATAAATAAATACATCGACATAGAAGAATACCGAATTATAAACGATTAAAATGTCCTGCTTCGTTAGTCATTAATAATATATGTGCTGCATAGCTGTTACGTTTCCATAACTAATAACAACAAAGAAAGGGATAAGCCGTATGATTAAAGAAG
>Ga0316207_10002588_pt1 | contig 18232 bp, 16 predicted proteins | sample 6weekpyrite_MG_FD_204943 | JGI IMG/M metagenome (GOLD analysis project Ga0316207, IMG submission 204943) | Microbial mat bacterial communities from mineral coupon in-situ incubated in ocean water Damariscotta River, Maine, United States -... | ecosystem: Environmental > Aquatic > Marine >...
ACGATTGCGCTCGCTATAGTCTTTCCAATTTTAATATCGCTAGGATTTTGGCAGCTGGATCGTGCTGATATTAAACAGCATCAGTTAGATACATTTAACGAACGCTCAAATCAGCCTGCTATGCTGCTCACGGTTGATATGGTTCCTGATAATAACGACGTGCTTTATAAAAAATTTATTGTGCAGGGGCGATATAATACTAAACAGTATTTTTTGATCGACAACCGGGTACATCAGCAACAGGTTGGTTTTTATGTAATATCGTTGTTTAACGTTAAAGATTCAGATAAAAAAATCCTGGTAAATCGTGGTTGGGTTAAAGGTAATCGTTATCGAGCAGATTTACCGGTTATTGAAACGCCAGGAGAGGAAATCACAATACAGGGTGAAGGCTATATTCCGAGGAAGAATTTCTTCGCGATGGATAATAGTGAAATTGATATACAGAAATTTCCTCATGTCATACAAAATATTGATTTTACAGCGATATCAGAGGCTTTAAAATCAGACCTCTATCCGTTTATATTGCGTCTTGATAATAAAGATAAAACGGGTTTTGTAAGAGATTGGAAGGTGGTAACGTCTTCACCTGAAAAAAGCCAAAGTTATGCTGCCCAGTGGTTTACGATGGCCTTAGTTGTTGTACTTATATATTTAAGTACATGTTTTAAATTAAACAGAAAGAATACTCGATAGCAGTGGAAGTGTAATGTCAGAAAATCAACAACCCAGCGAAGCCCAAATTCGTAAAAACAAAATTACTATGTTAATTTTATTTAGCATGTTTGCAGCCCCTATTCTTGCAGCAATTTACATATTTAATACAAATCCGGCAGATTCATATAAAACAAAAAACAGAGGTAATTTAATTCGCCCAGCGGTTGAATTAAAGAATATAGAACTTCAATATGTGGATAGCGGCAAGCCCTATAAATTAGTCGATCAGGAACATCAATGGTTAATGGTTTTTATTGGTGCCGGTGAATGTGATAAAGATTGCAAACGTCAACTCGTCGTAATGCGTCAAACAAGGTTAGCACAAGGTGGGGAATTTACCCGCATTAATAGACTGTATGTGATGATGGATACGCAAACAGATCAGTTTATGTCTGAGGTGAAAAAGTTTCATCCTGGACTGGCAATCGTTAATGGCTCATCTGCACAACTCAAGCATGTTACCAAACAGTTTTTACTTGATGATAAAGTGGATGTTGGCCACTCTAATCGAATATATATAGTCGACCCAATCGGAAACTTAATGATGTATTATGATCTTGATGCAAATGCAACTGATATTGCCAAAGACTTGAAACGCTTATTGCATGTTTCACAAATGGGTTAATGTATTTAGTAATAAAAGCAAGGTATAGATTTAAAGGGAAACATAATGCAACACAAATATTTTCGTAGAATAGCATTAGTCGCAACAATACTGGCATTATTTGTTGTGGTGCTGGGTGCATATGTTCGTTTATCGGATGCTGGTTTAGGTTGCCCTGACTGGCCAGGCTGTTATGGGCATTTAACCGTTCCGCAAGCTGACGAGCATGTGTCTAAAGCAAATCAGGCCTATCCTGAACGTCCGGTTGAAGCAGCTAAAGCATGGAAAGAGATGGTGCATCGTTATTTTGCCAGCACCCTTGGTTTATTAATTGTTATTATGGCTATTGTTGGCTGGCGTAATAGGAATCAACAGGGACAACAATTTCGACTGCCGGTATTTCTTGTTGCTTTGGTTATCTTCCAGGGTTTACTCGGTATGTGGACGGTGACGATTAAACTTAACCCTACCATCGTTATGTTACATTTAATGGGTGGAATGACAACACTATCATTATTATGGTGGGTTAGCTTAAGACAGAGCAAAATGTTTTTACCTTATTCATCTTATCCGACGCAATTGAAACCTTATACCAATCTTGCTGTTATTGGTTTAATCATTGTCATCTTTCAAATAATGCTGGGTGGCTGGACCAGCTCAAACTATGCTGCTCTGGTTTGTAGCGATTTTCCAACTTGTCAGGGAGATCTTATTCCGCCAACTGATTTTGGTGAAGCATTTCATTTATGGCGTGGTACAGAAACAAATTTTGAGTATGGTGTACTTGATAATACAGCAAGAGTCACCATTCATTTTGTACACCGTGTTGGTGCGCTCATCACATTTCTATTTATAGGTTGGTTGGCGTATAAACTGGCCTTTAAAAGTGAGGTGGACATGTTAAAAAGGCTGGGTTTTATCCTCCTTTTTGTGTTGTTGTTACAGGTGTCATTAGGGATTGCAAACGTATTGTTATCACTTCCGTTACTTGTTGCGGTTGCTCATAATGGAGTTGCTGCATTATTATTATTAACCCTGGTAACACTAAACCACACACTTAATCCAAAAAAACTAATGTGATGATACGGATATAAAATATGACAGCTTCTACGTTTTCGGATTATTACGAACTATGCAAACCTCGGGTGGTTATGCTGATCGTGTTTACAGCTGTTATAGGTATGTTTCTTGCGGTACCGACTCCGGCTGATTTACCATTAGTTGAAACTATCTTCGGAACGATTGGTATTGGTCTCGCTGCCGCTTCGGCTGCGGCAATTAACCAGATAGTGGAGCAGAAACTTGATGCAAAAATGAAGCGTACCGAAGACCGCCCATTGATTACCGGTGGTATTAATCAGAAACAGGCGCTGGTCTTTGCTGTTATTGTTGGATTGCTTGCCATGTTAATGTTGGTGATATTAGTTAACCCGCTGACAGCAGGTCTAACGTTTCTTTCATTAATTGGATATGCTTTTATTTATACCCTGTATTTAAAGCATGCTACACCACAAAATATTGTAATTGGTGGCGCAGCCGGTGCTGCTCCACCAGTATTGGGTTGGGCTGCAGTAGAGAATGTAGTGACACCAGATGCTATGATTTTATTTTTAATTATATTTATTTGGACGCCACCACACTTCTGGGCATTAGCGATAGCAAAAAAAGATGACTATGCCAAGGTAGGTATTCCCATGTTACCGGTTACCCATGGCGTTAAATTCACTCGTTTGCAAGTATTGCTTTATACGGTGTTGTTATTGATTGTGTCAGTTCTTCCATTTTTATCTGGTTTAAGTGGTATTGTCTATTTAATTGCTGCAGTAATACTGGGTGGGATCTTTCTTTATTACGCTGTAAAGATGCAAAACCCGGAGTTAAAAGGGATGCCAATGAAGACTTTTGGTTATTCTATACTGTATTTAATGTTGTTATTTAGTTTTTTATTAATCGATCACTATGTAAAACATTTTTTTATCTGATTAGTCTTTAGTTAAATAAAACCACAACGAATTAAAATGGTTCAAGCTTTGCGACATTCTTTTTCTGGTTAAGCGTGTTTTTCTGAGGCTTTATATTTTTACATAATTGATAAATGTCACCGCATGTCCAGTCACTACAGTTAGCACCATAGAGTTGATAATTTAATTGCAGGATTTTCGATTTAACCGGATCTTCCAGCTTCTCAGCAATAGCCGATAGATTATTAATACTTTCATCATTAAATAATTCTCGGGCCCAATTGATTAGAGTAACTTTTGTTTCATCAGGGTTATTTTCAGAACAGGCATGTTTAAGTGCATTTAATCTATCCGATAAGGAAGAATTTTTTTCTTTTCCTGTTTCTTTTCCTGGTTTTTTGATATGTATAGAGCTTATTCTGTTTTTAAATAAAAAGTATAAGCTAATAAGCCATAATGCCAGTAAAACCAGGCTAATCCACATCCAGTGGGAATTTTTATCATTTGTTGTAACGTTTAATGGCAGAATTTTTTTAGGTGATGTTGTGCTGTTGTTGAGAGTAGTATCTGGCAGCTGGTTGGTTTGTTTGGCCAGACTAGATGGGTTGGCACTAACGACAAACGTTCTCTTAGGTATTCGCGCAATATCGATGCTATTTGTGGTTGTATTCCACCAGGGAATTGAAATGGCGGGTAACGTATAGCTGCCCGCTACAGTGGGAATAAAAGCAATTTTTGTTATACGCGTAGCCGATATACCTGACGTACGGGTTTTATTCTCTAAAATAGGCTTATCAGGATATTGTTTTAAGTCCGTTATATTAATAGCGGGTAACTCAGGTAGCTGCGCAGCTATAGAATTTTCTACCTGCAGAGTAAGAGTGCGGGTAATAGGCTCACCTGCGAGAAATTTTTCACCATGTGGCCATTGTTCAATAAGTTTTAGTGACGGTGTTACTATCCAGTTTTTGCCGGTAAAGTTTGGAGGAGTATCCTGTATATCAATCTGTAATGGTTGACTTTGAATCCGTCTGGAAGTTGAAGATGTATTAAAGGGATCAAAAAAACGATTATGTGAATTATTGGATGGAATAGCCACCTCAACGGTAAACGGTTGTATGCGGAGTAACCCGGGTTTTTGTGGGAAGACAGCGAATTGTTTCTCTACAATAATATACGGCTTGCTACCACGATAGGTTTTATATTGCTTATCTTTCCCTAACGGTTTAATAATGGTGTTGTCATCGTTGAGCGTTAATTCACTAAACTGGTAACTATTAATACTGCGTGCCACCAGTAAGCGAACAGTAATAATTAACTGTTGTTGTATGAAGGATTTTTGTGGTGATGCTTCGAGCTCGACAAAAAAATCACTCGATGGATTTGAGCTACTGGATACAGGAACATTTTTAACGTCGACTTCTACCTCGGGAGCGCGATCAGTACCAAACTTTATAGCGGGAATAATAAAGTGACCGGTTTTCAATGCGCGTAGTGACAGAATCCACTTTTTTGAGCGTTTAAAGTTGCCATTAATCATACTCATATTACTACTTTGCTGCGTACCTAAAAGAGTAAAGTGTTTGCGAATGGGTGAGAAATCAGGTTCGTCATCAACTGAACCGTCCGCAGTATAAGTTAAGTGGAATGAATCACTTAGTAATACCGGATTTACATCAAGTTGGGCAGAAATAGTAGCCGCAGATAATTGGCCTGTTAAGCACAAAAAAAATATACCCATAAAAAATTTATATCGATTAGATATTATATAAGCTGTATTCATTTATAATTACCAGTTGTTGCTTTCATTTGTATGTCGGTCGCGCTGTTGGTATTGATACCTGAATTTGTTCCGTAGTAAACCGCCGGGATCGTCCGGAATACGTCTAAGCCATTGCCGGGTTGCCTGTTGTTGCTTGCTTTGTTGATTCTTTACACTATCAGATTTTTGCATGGTCTGATTAGTCGATTGAGAATGTTGTTGTTTGTCTTTAGATTCTTTCGCCTGTTGTTTATCTTTCTTTTCACTCTTTGGAGTACCCTTTTGCTCAGGGTTTTGCGTATCTGAATGATTTGAGTCTTTAGCATTACGGCTATGTTTTTGATCGCGTCTATCCGCTTGTGGACCGTTTTGTTTAGTGCTGTCTTGTTGTGACTGATTTTGTCCTGAGTTATTTTTAGAGTGTTGGCCTTTATTTGATTTTTTATCTTTACCTGATTGTTGTTTGCTGGTTTTATTAGACGGATTCTGTTTATCTTGTTTATTGTCTGATGAAGAATTTTTCTGTTGCTTCTGCTTATCGAGTAATAGCTTTTTATTATACTTTGCATCTTTATGTTCAGGATTAAGTAATAATGCCGAGTTATATTCTTGAATAGCTTGTTCTATTTTACCTAACTTCGCATAGGCATTACCGGAGTTATATCGAGCATCGGCTGTTTGAATGTTTTTGAGTGAATCAATAGTTTTCTGGTATTGTTTATCTTTATAATATGCAGAAGCTTTCCATTGTTTATCAGAAAATAATTCGGCAGCTTGTTTGGTCTTCTCATCTTTCAATAATTTGGCAGCGCGTTGATCTGCATTTAACCAGAGCGAGTCCCACAAAGTACTTGCGTCAGCGGGTATTGGTTGCTGGAAAATAATAATAACCAGGGCAAAGACAATTCCACGTCTGAAGAATATAGCAATCAGGGGAATAGCCATAATAATTAACCAGGGGCCTTGTTCATACCAGCTATCTGTTTTTAAGGTTAATTTGCGGGGATCGGCATTTGCAGTAAAACGTGTACTGGTAAATAGTCTGGTTAAGCGGTTAATATCAGTATCGTCATAACTAATCGTTGCTAAAACCCCATTGCTGTCTGAAGCCAGTTTGCGTAATGGAGTAAGTGATAGTTTGGGAACGACAATTGCGCCGCCAGAATCTTTAACAAAACCACCAGTTTGCTGTTGTATAGGTGCTCCCTGGGGTGTAGCAACTGCTAATACGGAAAGCCGATGATTAGCTGAATTTTTATTGAGTAAAGTGCCGATATCAATATCAATGCCATCGGTTACAAATAAAATATCGCCTTGTTTAATACCGGCATTAGATAGTAATTGGGTCGCGACTGTCATGGCATAATCTGCTCGCGACCCTTGTGAGGGCATCATATTTGTTTCAAGGCTGGGTAATAGAGTCTTAATGGTATCGGTATCATCCGTCAACGGACTGACGGTATAGGCATTTGCCGCATAAACCAGTAATGCTGTCTGGCCGAGTGTTCGTTGCGACAGGATATCGATAATCTTGTGTTTTGCTCGGGTAAGTCGGCTGGGTTTAATATCAGTCGCATCCATTGAACGTGATAAATCCAGCGCAATAACCAGAGCCGATTTTTCTTTGAAAACAGGTTGTGGTCGTTTTTCCCAGGCCGGCCCGGCTAAGGCAGTAAGAATAAGAATGCTTGCGAGTAAAATTAATAGTGCAGAAGAAGATTGTCGTATTGGTTGGCCTTGTAGTAAATGAGGCAGTAACTTTGGATCAATAATTGATTGCCAGGTTTGACTTATTGAGTGACGTTTAACAAGCGCAATAAATAACAAAACAACTGGAATCAAAGCGAAAAACCAGTAAGGTCGTAAAAAATGAAACTGACTGAGAAAATTGTCCATAATTAGCTTCGTCTCATTGACATATTAACCAGTGAGCGGAAATTGTAGCTTGAGAGTTTAATACCCGCAATCAACAGCGCAATAATAAAGGCAAAGGATAATGGCCAGAAATACAAGGCGCTAATTGGTCGGAAATATTGAGATTCTTTTATCGTGGGTTCCAGCTCATTTAATAATGTGTAAATATTTTTTAATTGTTTAATATCGCGGGCGCGAAAATAACGGCCACCGGTTTTCTGTGCGATAGTGGTTAGTGTTGCTTCGTCAAGATCAGCAGAAGGATTAATACGTTGAGCGCCAAAAAAAGAACGACGGATCATCTCATCTGCTCCAATCCCAATGGTGTAGATCTTTAAGTTGTTCAGTGCGGCGAGTTCAGCTGCCTTAACAGGCTCAATTTCACCTGCTGTATTAGCACCATCGGTTAACAAAATAAGGACGCGGCTTTTATTCTTATTATGATTATCGGATTTAATTAAGCGCTTGACGGCCAGCCCGATGGCATCACCAATAGCCGTTTCTTTGCCGGCTAGTCCTATTGCCGATTCCAGTAATAAAGTTTTAACGGTTGCCCGGTCAAATGTGAGTGGCGTTTGCAGATAAGCTTGTCGTCCAAATAGAATTAAACCTAAACGATCCCCCACTCGTTGTTCGATAAACTCGCTGGCGACATATTTGGTTGCCTCAAGTCGATTAACAGTTTGTCCTTGTATATTAAAGTCTTTCACCTGCATGGAGCCGGATAAATCAACCGCCATCATTAAGTCCCGACCACTTACGGGTAACTCGACTGCCTCACCTAACCATTGTGGTCGCATGCCTGCCAGAATCAGCAAGCACCAGGCAACTAGCCCAAGCACAAACAACCAGGGTCGTTTGTTCTGTGTAATATTCGATTGGTCATAATTATTAAAGTCATTTAAAAACGGTACCAGCAGGGCGGCTTCTTCAGATTTATTTTTAGCCGGAAAAACAAAATAAACTAACAATGGTAAAGGCAGTAATACGGCTAGCCATGGCCACAAGAACTGAATCATGACGGTGACCCCGATGAACCTTTGATTGTATTGGTTGAAAATATTTTACTAAATAAAGTTTTATCTGCTCCTTTTCTTGCAGGTCTTTTTCTTTCAGGAACTTTCCTGGGTAAGGTGTTGATCCATTGCCGGCTGGCTTGAATAACAGCGTCAGTATCAAAGTGGGTTGTTTCCTGATAAGGCGCCGTGATTAATATGTCCGTTATTTCATTTTTAAAAACATCTTTATTTACTAACGCGTTTAAATACTTAACCCATTGTTCGCCTGTTAGTGATGCTGACGCTTCGCGACCTGTATAGGTCATGCAAATTTGCCGTAATAATTTTGAGATATCCTGTACCAGTTTATTGTCATTATTATGTTGTCGGTATTCATCTAAAATAAACTGCAATGATTCATTAGAGACTTTTTTAACAGGCTTATACGTTAGGTAACGGTATAGCCTGGGTAATAAATAAGTACCTAACAAGAGAACAGCGATGACTAACCACCAACCGATTGCCGGAGGCCACCACGACACGGCATCGGGTAAATGAATATCGCGTAGTTGAGCAGAGTTTTGCAAAGCTGTGTTCATGTTTCAGATTCTATTTCTAGCGCGAATGTTTATTACGTAAATTCAGGCTGTATTGCAAGGATTCTAATAAAGGTTGATGAGTTGAAATAGAGATAAAAAAAATACCGTATTTCTTGCAACATGCTTTCAGGTACTCCTGATGATCAGTAAAACGTTGTTGATATTTTTCCCGGCTATTTTTTTGGGCGGTATTAATAGTCAACTCCTGAACACCATCCGTCAGTTTGTAATAGCCGGCGGGTGGTAATTGCTGTTCCAGCGGGTCACTGATGAAAATCATTACGATATCGTTGTGTTTTGCCATTTTAGCCAGGATTGATTCAGTAGAGTCATCGATATTACGAAAATCAGAAATAAGGAATATCAAACTCCCTGGTTTTGATACCCGACGCAGCCGATTCAATGCCTGATTAGCCGATTGTGATTCAATAATTTTTTTATTAGTGTTATTTGTTTGCCAGGCAGAATGCTCACTAATACGCTTTAACAAATGCAGGGTTGCTGCTTTACCACGTTGAGGTCTGAGTTCAGTATGCTGCTGTTCAGAAAACACAAGCCCGCCAATACGATCGCTATGCTGGCTGCTGCTCCATGCAAGTAAAGCGGCTGCTTTAGCGGCCAGGACAGACTTAAACATACCCTGGCTGGCAAAGAACATGGGTTTTCTCAAGTCTAACCAGATTAATACCGGTCGCTCGCGTTCTTCCCGATAAAGTTTGGTATGTGCCTTACCGGTTCGGGCAGTGACTCGCCAGTCGATACTGCGAATGTCATCGCCAGGTTGGTAAGGTCGTGCCTCATCAAACTCCATACCACGACCTTTAAATGCAGAGGTATAGTTACCATTAAGCTGTGAATAGATGCTTCTCGATTTCAAGGGAAGCTGATTAGCCTGTTGGTTGAGTTTGATTAAACTATCCAGCTTGATGCGAATAATATCGTCAGCAATGGGTGTTTGTGATTTTTCGGCCATGCGGTTATTAACCTTTTATGTTTTACATGACTTACACTTAAGGTACCGCTATTCGGGAAATAAGCGTATGGATAAATTTATCTTTGGTAATGCCTTCGGCTTCCGCTTCAAAACTTAGGATGATGCGGTGGCGTAACACATCATGTGCCATTTCCTGAATATCTTCCGGCGTTACAAAATCGCGCCCGGCTAACCAGGCATGTGCGCGAGCACAACGATCTAATGCAATACTGGCACGTGGGCTGGCACCGTATTCAATCCAGCTGGCAAGATCATCGCCGTACGTTGCGGCTTGTCGGGTACTTATAATAATCTTTAGTAAATAGTCTTCGAGATTTTCTGCCATATGGACAGATAAAATCTGTTGTCGGGCATTAAATAAATCCGTTTGCGAGACCTGTGGGCTGGTTTGGCTTATTGCCTTGTTGGCAGGATCTGTTTGTCGGATGGCTTCATTACGGTTAAGTTTTAAAATCGATTTTTCTGCAGTGCTATCAGGGTAATCAACAAAAACGTGTAACAGGAATCTATCCAGCTGGGCTTCTGGCAAGGGGTAGGTGCCTTCCTGTTCAATCGGATTTTGTGTGGCCATCACTAAAAAAAGTTCGGGTAGCGGATAAGTAGTTGAACCGACCGTAATTGTACGTTCGGCCATGGCTTCCAGCAGTGCAGACTGCACCTTGGCCGGCGCGCGATTGATTTCATCTGCCAGTACCAGGTTATGAAATAATGGGCCTTGCTGAAATTTAAACGAGCCATCCTGCGGCCGATAAATATCGGTGCCGGTCAGGTCAGCCGGTAATAAATCGGGTGTAAATTGCACCCGCTGGAAATTGCCCTCAATCCCCTCGCTAAGGACTTTAATGGCTCTTGTTTTAGCCAGGCCGGGGGCACCTTCAACGAGTAAATGCCCATCAGCGAGTAATGCGATCAGTAATCGGTCGACCAATCGCTGTTGTCCGATAATTTGTTCATTTATATGGTTTTTTAACTTCTGGATGGTCTCAGGTAACACTAAACTTTCCTTTGTCGAACTTAATTCTGGTACTGCCACTTAATCAGGAAGTAATATTAAGGATTTAGCCTATAGAATCAAGTCGATTAACTGCTTATGTTTCGTTACTGGAACAAAAGTGTTGTTCCAAATTGCTCTGATTCTACGACATTAGAAAATAAAATAAGTTTAATGAGTAATACGGAAAGGAAAGGTTGTTCTAAAATTGAGTGCGTAACGGCATTTTTGGGAGTGAAAATATGCTTTTGCGAAAAATGTCATTGGGTTTGCCTACCAGCTTTCTTCAGGATCTCCCCCGGCAGCAAGTGTTAGTGCTTCTAAAATAGACTCAGGTGCACACATAATAGATGCAAAGCTATTGTCACCCATCATAGAAAGGTCTGGAAAATTCATTGCTATCCTGAATTCAGCGAACAGTGCGTTGACAGAACCATTTTTAATAATAATTTCGTAAGGCAGATGTCCGGTGGATTTTAATTTCTTGAAGTCGATTTTTTGCATTATATATTGGTCGCTACTACATTCATTTGAACCATTTCCTTTCATGCTTACACCGATAATAGTTTCATTTTTATTTTTTAAATCAACACGATAAACTTTTCTAACCCCTGCTTGATTTTCTTCTAATGCTTTAAGAACGTTGATGATTGCCTCTTTATGCGTAGGGTACTCAGCCAGTTCGAGTCGGTCTGTAAACTGTGGCATCATAATCCATTTATATTGATAATTTCTTAGCATTTCTTTGGTAAGACCTTGTTCTGCGCCAAATTGCATCGTAAACCCAAGTGCTTTCTTTAATTGGCGTGATATATCGCTAAGGTCGTTTTTTAATCGATATGCATGCGCCATATAGGTTGGATTTGTATAAGAAATTTGTATTTGATTGTTTATAGCTGTAATACTAATTCGTTGAATTGCTGCATAAATACCGTTGTCAGAAAGGGAAGAATAGTGACGAAGTTTGTCATTGGTAATGACAATAATTTCTGTATCAGGATAAGGCGAGTAACTCCCGACAACCTGAAAACCATTATTTGCCATTCTTTTTCTGACAAGTTGAGCAATTTTTTGAGTGTCAGTTGATTTAACGTACTGTGCTAATATAAATGGCTTATAATAAATTTCTGCACTAAAAATGGAAGTAGATTGCAAAAGAAGGAATAGCGAAAGTGCAATAATATGTATATTAATTTTTAGGGCGTCTATTTTCATTTCAGCGTGTCCTATGGCCATTCATAATGGTTAATCAAGGGTAATTAGTTCGCTATGTTATTGAATAGATATCATTGCGATATAATTAATCGTCCGGATTTCCACCGGCTGCCAGTGTTAAAGCATACTGAATTGTGCTGGGTGCACACATTATTGAGGCAAAACTATTGCTTCCTATCATAGATAAATCAGGAAAACTTAAGGCAATCCGAAATTCAGCAAACAGCGCATAGACATTCCCCTTTTTAATGATCATTTCATAAGGCAGGTGTCCACGAGATTTAATTTTTTTGAAGTCTATCTTGCTCAGAATATATTTATCGCTACTGCATTCGCTATTATCATTGCCTTTTAAATTAACACCAATAATGGTTTCCTGTTTATCAGTTAAATCCACCCGGTAAACCTGACTAACGCCACCTTTATTATTTTTAATTGAATTCATAACGGCTTGAATGGCTTGTTCCTGATTTTCATATTCAGCGAGTTCAAGCTTATCGGTGAAGTCCGGCATAAAAATTTTATATTGGTAATCTCGCAAATCTGTTTTACTTAGACCTTCAGCTGAACCAAATTCCTTAACAAACCCCAGGCTATTTTTTAGCATTTGGGTAATATCGGCCAAATCAGTTTTAAGCCGGTAAACATGCGCCATATAAGTTGGGTTAGTAAAAGATACCTGGATGTTGTTATCTACTACCGTAATACTGATCCGCTGGATAACCCCGTAAATACCATTTTCAGATTGGCGAGCATAGTTTTTTAGACTGCTACTACTGATCACAATAATATGGGTATTCTCGACAGGCGAGTATTCCCCAACAATTTCAAATCCAGCATTTTTCAGCTTATCTTTTGTCTCGTTAATTATGGGTGTTAATGTTGTTGATTGCAGGGTTTTAGCAAGTATAAAGGGTTTATACATTGTTTCTGCATGGGCTTCAGTAGAGATAATTATTGTCATTCCCAGAGATATTAGTAAGCTAATACTTGCGATCAATCGTCGTGTCTTTTTCATTATAATTCTCTTTAGTCGATAATCTTGTGGGCATCCTATTCAAAAATTCTATCCGGGGTATGTGCCATTGGTTACAAATCTATAAAATTAGTTTTAACCGGTACATAATAGTGTTTTATACTGGTTCTAAATGATAAGGTTTTTATTCGCTTAAGTGCGAATACGCACAGATAAACGGACTTGCGCCAGATAAACTGCAATCAAGTTTATAGTTTGATTGAGATAAAGGTTTAAATAATGAGTAACAAAAAATTAGCTATTATTGCCACAAAGGGAACACTTGACTGGGGCTATCCTCCCTTTATATTGGCATCAACCGCAGCTGCACTTGGCTATGATGTAGAAATTTTCTTTACATTTTATGGTTTACAGTTAGTGAAAAAGAAAATGGCACTACAGGTCAGCCCACTTGGTAATCCGGGTATGCCTATGCCAATGGGAATGGACAAGTGGTTCCCGGTTCTGGGGACGGCAATTCCTGGTATGCAGAGTATAATGACAATGATGATGAAGTCAAAAATGAAAGGTAAAGGTGTCGCCAGCCTGGAAGAACTACGCGAGCTATGTCTGGAAGCGGATGTCAAAATGACAGCATGTCAGATGACTGTTGACCTGTTTGACTTTTCACAGACAGAGTTAATTGATGGAATGAACTATGCTGGAGCGGCAAAATTTTTCGATTTTGCAGGTGAATCCGATATTTGCTTATATATATAGTGGTCGCATCTGCGTTAATAAACAATACATAATAATTATAAAACTAAACGATTAATTTTTACATTATCCTGGAGGATGCAATGAGTACAATAAAAGTAAAAAACAAATTAGCTATCGCGGCAGTTAGTGCCGCACTTAGCACACTGCCTGCTACCGTTATGGCAACCAATGGTTATTTTTCACATGGTTACGGAATTATTAATAAGGGTCAGGCTGGAGCTGGTGTGGCGGTTACGCAAAGTGCAATGAGTGGCGCAACTAACCCTGCGGCTTTGGCAAAGGCAGGTAATCGACTTGATTTTGGCCTGGAGTACTTTACGCCTGATCGAACAGGGGTAACTCGAAGCGACAATAAATCTTATGATGGAAATGGCGATAGCTCATTTGCCATTCCAGAGTTTGCCTGGAATATGGATATAAACGCCAACTCAACCTTTGGTGTGGTTGTCTATGGTAACGGTGGTATGAATACCAGATATAAAGCTATTCCACAATATGCAGGTGCTTCTGGTGTTGCAGATACAGGTATGAATATGGAGCAATTATTTATTGCGCCTACCTATACATTTAAAATTAACCCGCAACATGCCGTTGGTGTTTCATTAAATTTAATTTATCAAACATTCGAAGCCTATGGACTCGGCGGGTTCTGTGGATTTAAAGCTACACCATGTGCTGATAGCGGAGCCTCAGCTGCATCACGTGCTGGGTTGTCAGATCAAGGCAAAGATGATTCAACAGGTTATAGTATTAAAGTCGGTTGGACTGGGCAGTTGGCAAGTAATTTCTCTATGGGGTTTGCTTATCAAACTGAATCAGATATGGATAAGTTTGATAAGTACAATCAATTATTTGCTGAGCAGGGTGGTTTTAATATTCCATCCAATTGGACATTGGGCTTAGCATTTCAACCAACAACAGCTATTAATTTAATGTTTGATGTCCAGCAAATTAACTACTCTGATATTGCCTCTATTGCCAATCCAAACGGTACAGGCGCTGGTACGGGCGCATTAGGTGCGGACAATGGTCGTGGCTTTGGCTGGGATGATATGACTATATATAAACTGGGCGCTGAGTTTGTGGTGAATAGCGATTTGACGCTACGGGCAGGTTACAGTACGACTGACCAGCCTATTGGTGCTGACGATACGGCGTTTAACCTGATAGCTCCTGCCGTAGTAGAAGAGCATTTTACTTTTGGTCTGACGTATACATTAGCGAATAAATCTGAGCTATCGTTTTTTGCCATGTATGCACCTGAGAATACAGTAAATGGGAATAGCGCTACACCGGGTACTAATGGTGCGGCCAATATTTCAATGAGCCAGACTTCATTCGGTATTGGTTACGGCTGGAGCTTCTAAGCTCAAAATTTGATAACACTAAAAAGGTTTAGTTTAATTTCGTAAAAATAATAATTTTAAAGCGTATCGCTAAATTACAGGGGTAACTTCGGTTACCCCTTTTTTATTGCTTCACAAAACAGCTGGAGAGCGATATCGCATTGAGCAGACTTTTTTATGTAACCTAAGGTACAGAGTTTGTGGTGTAGAGGGAGGAAAATCACCGCTCATCATTGCTAAGCATCACGATTATAAAAAAAACTTGTTTGGCCAGACGGGTTATTTATGCTTAAATATTAAACATTATCCAGGAAGAGGCACGTTGTATGTCAGTTTTATCGGCCCCTGTGGCAAAATTATCTACACCGTCTAGTATACAGTCGAATCATAAATTACAGGATTTATTATCTGATTATTCCGATTTGCTGGAGCAGGCCGATGCTGAATGTTGGGCAATGCTGGAAACGGCAAAGTTGCACTCTTTCGACGCAAATACCATCATGTTTAACGAAAATATGGAATGTAAGCATCTTATGCTGGTGGTTGAAGGAACCGTTCGGGTATTCAAGGACTCTGATGAGGGGCGGGAAATGACTCTGTATCGAGTTGAGCCGGGTGAACTCTGTATTCATAACCTTAATAATCTGGTTAACGGGATGCCTTACCCGATTATGGCTCAGGCAGAAACAGCAATGCGCGGACTGGTTATCAGCCGGGCTGATTTTCATCAGGCGATGTCAAAATCAGATAGCTTCCGAAATTATGTATTACGCAGCTTAACTGAGCGGCTGGCTAAAATGGTGAACCTGGTATCGGGGTTGGCTTTTGATCGACTCGACTTACGGATTGCCTGTTGGTTACATGACCAATTCGAACGCAATTGTGGCCGACCAATTGCGATTACGCACAGCGAATTAGGCCATGAGCTGGGCACGACTCGTGAAATGGTTAGTCGCATTTTGAAGGATTTTGAAAACAAGCGATGCATCAAGCTTTCCCGTGGTAGCATCCATTTAAATTGTAAAAATACCTTAAAACTGGTCACTCTTGGTAAAGGTAAGCGTGTTAGCAGTTAATGCTGGGGTTTATCCTTCAGGGGGATCCGGTATTTTTTGCTCAGCAACCTGCTCAATAATTTGCGGGTAGACACTATTGGGGCGGACTTCCATCCAGTTTGCCCTGGCAATTTTCCAGGCTTTATCTTCGCGTCGCCATTTGCTTTCAACTTTGAAAACCCGCAAAGATTCTGGCAGGGTCGAGGTAGTGCTGGTAAGGGCAACATGGAAGGTTATCTTCCCGGTGTTTTGGGTTTTAACCTCGAGTACATTAATAAGGGTATAAAGACGGATAATTTTGTGCTGTAAATAATAGCGAAAAATCAGCGCCGACATGCTCCGGCGGGTAAATTGCTGATTACCGGAAAAATCTAATGTGAGCTTATTGGTGAGTGCGAGGCGCTTTTTCTGCTCAACGATATTAACTAATTCTTTGAGTGATTGACGTAGTAAGATCTCGGGATCGTCCTGACTACAACCTATCTGAAGACCGACCAGAAAAGTTAGTCCTAAATATAAAGGTATATAACGCACGATTACATTCAAGGGCATTCACTCCACAAGTAGTTGACTTAGATCATATTAACGACGTACAAAGTAAGCAATACTTGCTCATTAACCACATTAAATATTATAATATTAGTATATATTAAATTATCCAACCCGAACGCTTGGTTATTCCACGGTTTATTAAAAAAAGAAATTTAGTTATTAAATTTCTTTTTTTATATGCCGCTAACTCATGCACATTTCGGTTTTTACGTTAGAGGCGCTTTTTCATGGCAGCAGCATCGCAGCAATCTCCACAATCATATAATTATGATATCGTTAAAAAATTTACCATTATGGCACTTGTATGGGGAATATTGGGTATGTTTACGGGGGTCTACATTGCCTCTGAACTTACCTGGCCATTTTTAAATTTTGATATTCCTGAAATTACTTTTGGTCGGTTACGGCCTGTTCATACCACATTAGTTATTTTTGGCTTTGGTGGTAGTGCTTTGTTTGCAACTTCTTACTATATTGTGCAACGAACCTGTCAGGTTCGTTTATGGGGGCAGTTGCTTCCAAGCTATACTTTCTGGGGATGGCAAATTGCGGTCGGTGCAGCAGCTATTTCTTACATGATGGGTTACACACAAGCTCGTGAATATGCTGAAATGGTTTGGCCAATTGATATTCTGATTGCTTTAACCTGGGTGGCGTATCTTGTTATCTATGTGCAAACTCTTCGCCGTCGCTCACAGCCTCATATCTACGTTGCTAACTGGTTCTTTATTGCTTTTATTCTCGCGACTGCAATATTACATATCTTTAACAATATGGCGATGCCAGTTGGTTTATTTAATTTAAGTTCTTACTCTTTGCATGCTGGTGTGCAGGATGCGATGACACAGTGGTGGTATGGTCATAATGCAGTAGGCTTCTTCTTAACCGCTGCATTCCTGGGGATGATGTATTACTTTGTTCCAAAGCAAGCGGGCCGACCGGTTTATTCATACCGTTTGTCTATTATACACTTCTGGGCGTTAATCTTCCTGTATATGTGGGTTGGTGCGCATCACTTACATTGGACTGCGTTACCTGACTGGACATCAACACTGGCTGCGACATTCTCTATTTTATTATTATTGCCATCCTGGGGCGGTATGATCAACGGTATAATGACGTTATCAGGTGCGTGGGATAAATTACGTTCTGATCCTGTCGTACGCTTCCTGATCGTCGCGCTTGCTTTTTATGGTATGTCGACTTTCGAAGGACCATTAATGTCACTTAAAAGCGTTAATGCCTTATCGCATTATACAGACTGGACTATTGGTCATGTACATTCAGGTGCATTAGGTTGGGTTGCAATGGTAACCTTTGGTTCGTTCTATCATTTAATTCCACGCCTGTGGGAAACAGAATTTTATAGTACACGTTTAATAAATGCGCATTTCTATTTAGCGGTCGTTGGTATTATTTTATATATCACTGCATTGTGGTTTGCGGGTATCGGTCAGGGCTGGATGTGGCGTGCATTCGATGAGTACGGCAACCTGGCATATACCTTTATCGAAACGGTTGAGCACTTACACTTACCATACGTTATGCGGACAGTTGGTGGTGCATTGTTTGTGTTAGGAATTATGATTATGGGTTACAACACCTATATGACAATTCGAAAAGCTCGCATTGAGAAAACAGAATTTGAAGCAAAGATTGCTGCCAAAATGGCATCAGCTCAGGCTTAATTAGCAAAGTTTTAGGAATTAGATATTATGAAACATGAAACGATAGAAACAAATGCTGGTTGGCTAATCGCGCTTACCTTTATTGTTATCAGTATTGGTGG
>Ga0316207_10002589_pt1 | contig 18231 bp, 16 predicted proteins | sample 6weekpyrite_MG_FD_204943 | JGI IMG/M metagenome (GOLD analysis project Ga0316207, IMG submission 204943) | Microbial mat bacterial communities from mineral coupon in-situ incubated in ocean water Damariscotta River, Maine, United States -... | ecosystem: Environmental > Aquatic > Marine >...
ATAACATCATCAAACAAGACACTTTGGAAACCCTGTTGAGTGGCCTGTTCGCGCAACAGCTGCAAACGCGTTTGAATCGCTTTCACCAACAAAAATTTGCTGCGCACCAAAGCGGTGAGAGTAAAGCCTTTGTCGTTAATCAGGTGACTGATCGTCTGACTGATAAAACGCACCATCACCGCCTGATTAAAATGCATATTGCGCAGCTCTCGATCAAGAAAACGTAGCAGATCGTGCTCGGTAATATCGGTATCGACAAAATCCAGGTTGTAGGTTTCCCTATCTTCAGCGATGCGGTAACCGACCTTTTTACCGTTCATATCAATCTCATAAGTAGTATCTGTTTTCTTAAGATTGAAATTGGGCAGCTCAATGGCGAAATCCAACGGCGACCAATCACCCTTGATAAACAGAAATGTTTCCGGCTCCACCAGCGCCAACTCACCTTGCTCGGAATAACAAAGCCCTGGCAATGGCGAAAACAATTCGCCTTTTTCTGAGGGCGATTGATAGGCCTGCACGCGGGCATTATGTTGCTCAATCTGTGCTTGAACCTCTTGTTTCTCTTTGCCTTTAAACAGCTTCAATAAACCTTTGGCCACCTCTTCATCTAGCAGGCCCTTCACCTCGACCTTGGCCGTACCATCATCGTTGTGGCTAACCGTGATATTCTCCATCAACGGTTTGTGCTCCGGTTTAATTTCCGGCACCGTGGGTAAACTGATCTCCAGTGGCGGCTCTTCGGGTGGTGAGAAATGGCCGCCGTCACCCAAGCCAGAACCAGCGCCAAACAGGTCATCGCCATAACCGCGCTGAATACTCGAAGGAATCTCCTGCGCCTCGAACCCCATATCCACCAGTTTGTCCACCAGCTGATCAGCCGCCCTGGCAAAATTGGGTGCAGCCAAATGCGCATAAGCACGATTCAGTGCATCAACACGACGTCGTTTGGCATAAGGCATCCGCAGCACCCGGCCTAATAGCTGCTCTACATTCTTACTAGACTTCACATCTCGCACCGAACAAAACACATAAGCAAACGAACAATCCCAACCCTCTTTCAATGCATCGATGGTAATCACATGCTCAATCAGACAACTGCGTTCAAACAGGTTGATATCATTCAACTCACGCTGCGCCCCTGTCACCACCGCAATTTTGGATTCATCAATGTGCTGCTCCTCCATCATATACTTTTTCAACACTTGCCAAGTCACTGTGCCATTTTTCGGTTCTGCCTGAAAAAGTGTCATCGGCCGCACATAGTCCGGTTCATTTTGCGCTTCAATTTCCAAACGGTTGCGAGTCAGCACTGCATCCTCAACCGCCGCCTGCCAATCATCATGCTCGGTAAGCATGATCGGCAATTTAATCATATTCTCCGCTTTCAACTCTGAAGCCGACACACGGTAGAGTACATTCGAACCTGACGTGAAACCAAGTCCGGCGTGGCAGTGAATTCAATAATGCATTTGGGGTGAATACGCTTGAGGGTGTCGAAAGTCAGTTTGGTGCGTGCATTATGCGCCTCATCCATAATCACCAGCGGCCCATGCAGGGCTAACAGATTTGCAAACGAAAACTTCACATTGCCCAAGGCCGCTTTACCCAAGCCGTTCTCTTTCAAGTCCGCTTCAGTCACGCGCTCCAGACGCGGATCATTTTTATCGATTCGGGCGAAGTGCGGTTCAAAGTCTTCGTGGTAGGCATAGACCTTTCTATCACTTGTTTTTTCCACACGCAGACTGGCCAAAGTACTGACCACCACAATCACCTGATTGCCGATATCCTGGGCGCGAATCTGGTTTACCTCATCCGCATCCAACACCTTAACGCGCTGATCAAAGGCGCGATCTAGCTCAATGCGATAAGGATGACCCGGTGTTTTAAGAGCCTCCAATGTTTGCCGCTGAATGGTACTTGTAGGCACCAGCCACAATACTATCGGGTAGTCTTTTTCCAGATAGGCACGGGTGGCGATGCGTATCGCGTGAGAACCCAACACGGTTTTACCCCCGCCAGTCGGCAGACGCAGGCAGACGTATGGCACTTCGTCAAAGCTGTAGTGGCGATACGGGTAAGGCTCTATCCCTTGGCGTAACAATGAATTTTCAAATGCCTCGGCCGCCGGCATTAAACGCGCATCACTGAGAAACAGCTCTAATGCCTTCAGGGTTTGCTTCTGATAATTTTTTAAAACAAAACGCACTCAACTACCCCCACATTTAGTTCCCTCTCCCGCTGGGAGAGGGTTAGGATGAGGGACTCTAAAACGCCCTCAATATTCCCCATCACTTCATTATTCCAAAATCGCACAACCACAAATCCCTGTTGATTTAGATAATCAGAACGTCGCTCATCATAGGCCTGCTGATCCATATGCTGACCACCATCCAGCTCCACAATCAATCTCAGATTCAAACAGACAAAATCAACAATGTACTGACCAATGGGGTACTGACGGCGAAACCTCTTATCCATCAACTGGCGGTTTCTTAATCGCTGCCAAACCAACTTTTCCGCATCGGTTTGGTTTCTTCTCAGGGTTCTGGCTTTTTCTTTTATATCCATAAAACCGCCCTCATCCTAACCTTCTCCCAAAGGGAGAAGGAACTAAATCCCCTCTCCCTCTGGGAGAGGGCTGGGGTGAGGGTAAGAAAAAATCACCACGCCCTCACATCATAGGGAATCTGTTTATAGGTGATCTGCTCATCTTTCAAACGCGCCTCACCCAGGCGACTAGTCTCGCCAAAGATCACCTTGGGGCCGTCGTGCTTGGGTAGTTCGCTAAGGATCGGCCCGGTGAGCACGTTACCACCTTGGGGTTTGCGATCCCCCAAAATACCGTTGTAGAGCAAGTAATAAGCAACCCCGTTATGCACGCCCAACAGCGGTGACAAATTATTCCCCCTCTCCCCTCGGGGAGAGGGCCGGGGTGAGGGGGCATCAGGGGCAAACCAAGGCTTACGCGTCTCCAGATACCAGACATGCGCCGCCAACTCGGCAAAGATCGGCTCACCCAAACGATAGTAGTGGAAACCACCACCGCCCTGCCACTCGACGGCTTTGGAAATACCGCCTTGCTCACCCTCAATCACTTTTTTTAAACGGGGCTGGCAATGGGTTTCAGCATGTTCGCCCATCTCAATACCGATGTAGCGGCGGTTCATTTTGTGGGCGACGGCGGCAGTAGTTGCTGAACCAAGAAAGGAGTCTAAAACCAAATCATTTTCATTTGTACAAATACGTAAAACTTTACCAATCAAACGCTCAGGCTTTGGTGTGTCAAATGCTAAATTAGCCCCAAATAAAGAATTAATTTCCTTCTTGGCTTCTTGATTATGACCTGACAATCGATATTTGGCCACCATGTCCAAGAACGAATACCATTATTTTCCTTTAGATAGGTCTTCACTCGTGGCCTAGCGGTTCCATCTTTTCCAAACCACATACGCCCTTCAGCCATAAGACGCTTAAATTCAGGCTCAATATTTGACCAGCATCTACCTGGAGGTGGCTCATATTTAATCCCTGCTGGAGATTCAATGGAATACATTTGATTAGGTCGCCAACCCTGCGCAGTAAAGTCTGTTGATACCCACTCACCTTTATGATCGTTGTCTGGGTTTTTATACTGCTTTGCTTGCTCTGGCGTTAATGGCAATTTATTAAATGCAGCACGCTCCACAGTGTTTGCATAAACGAAAACGTGATCATGCGCAGCACCTAGATCAATACGAGCATCAGGTGAAGTTCTCTTTTGCCAGATGACATTTGCAACAAAGTTCTTCCGCCCAAACACCTCATCCATAATCACTTTCAAATAATGCGCTTCGTTATCATCAATCGACACCCAAATACTGCCATCCTCAGCCAACAGCTCCCGCAATAATTCCAAACACGAATACATCATGGAGAGCCACTAGCTATGCTCCAGATTATCGTCGTAGTGTTCAAAGGCCGATTTGGTATTGTAGGGCGGGTCGATGTAGATACATTTCACCTTGCCGGCATAGAGCGGCAACAAGGCTTTGAGAGCGTCGAGGTTATCGCCCTGAATCAGCATATTTTCATTATTGGGATCACCAACGCTCAACTCCGGCACCGGCTGTAACAGACGGTAAGGCACCTGGTTGGCCTGTTTAACAGCTTGATCTTTATTTAACCAATCGAGTAGTGGCATGGGGTATCTCTTTTAATTAAACAGATCGATATAGGGGCCGTAACGAAACTGACGGTTGCGCGCCTGACCGGTCACTTCCGTCAGCAGGCCATGATCAACAAACTTTCTCATCAACTGATTGGCTGCCGGGTAGGAGACCTGGGTGAGGTCTTTAATGTCTTGCACCTTGATAAACGGTTTTTGGTAGAGGGTTTCCAACACCTGCATGGCGTTACCGGCGACACGGCCAAAGTGTTCGGCAATGAGTTTTCTATGGGCTTCACGCAGGTCAACGATTTTGCGCGAGGTTTGCGTCGCTTCTTGCGAGACTTCATAAATCCCTTGCAGGAAAAATTTAAGCCACGCCTCCCAACAACCATTTTCGCGCACGGATTGCAGCTGCTCATAATATTGCTGGCGATACTTTTTGAAGTAGTGGGAGATGTAGAGCACCGGCGTTTCCAGTATCTCTTTTTGGTAGAGCATGAAGGCAATCAACAAACGTCCGACGCGGCCATTACCGTCTAAAAAGGGGTGGATAGTTTCAAACTGGGCATGGGCCATGCCGATTTGCAGCAAGGCCGGCAGGCTTTCGTCGTGCAGGAATTTTTCGAATTGGCCGAGTATTGCCTCCAGCTGTTGTGGCGGTGGCGGTACGAAGCTGGCTTCTTTCAGTGTGCAGCCCTGGGGGCCGATCCAGTTCTGGATTTTGCGCCACTCACCGGGTTGAGCATTGCCGCCACGTACACCACTGAGCAGCACACTGTGAATCTCGCGAATCAGACGGTTGGAGAGCGGCAGTTCAACCAGCCGCTCCAGACCATAATTCATGGCTCGGACGTAGTTAAGCACTTCGTCCACATCGCGCGGGCGGGCGCTGTCGAAGATGTCGGCCTCCACTTCCAGAATGTCATTGAGCGAGCTTTGTGTGCCTTCGATCTGGCTTGAGAGCACCGCCTCTTTGCGCACATACATGAAAATAAAAAGATCAGGATTGGGCAGGGTGCGAATGGAGCCATCCAAACGACCCAGGGCGCGGTCGGCCTTGGAGAGCAGTGCCTGCATTTCGGCATCAATCTCCAGCGCAGGCTCTGGCGGCAATGGCTTGGGAATAAAAGCCCGGTGGCCACCCGGCTGGACGGCAAATTCACCTGAACGGGTTTGGGTATTCATGTATGAAAGTTTACCTTTAACGTAGCTACACCATACAGCCCTTATTAAAGGTAAACTTTAACACAGAGCAATTACATGTCTATATGTAAGTTTGCGTGTATTACCGGCGCGCACATTGAGCAATGACCACTAAATACAGGCAATACAGGTAAAACTAGGCCATCCTCTTTCCCGGAAACAACCGCACACCACCCAGCCACAAACTCAACTGCAAAAACTCATCCCAGACATTACCTGGTCGCACGCCTTTAATGGTGGCATCCACCTCGGCACAGCGGCGTAACATGGCCTGCCATTGCGGCAGTGAGTGACGTTTTAGACCGTTTTGCACCATTGGTTTGCGCTTGTCCCAGACCCGATTTTTGGCCAAGACAGAACCAATATTGGTACCCTGATGCAGCTCAAAGGCCATGCTCTGCATGGCGCGGATCTCGCGACTCAACGCCCACAACACCAGCACGGGCTCAACACCTTCTCCCTTAAGGCCATTCACAATTCGACTGATACGGGCGGCATCGCCCTGCAAGGCGCAATCAACTAATTTATAGATATCAAAGCGCGAGCTGTCGGCGACGCTGGCGGCCAGCTGCTCAACATCTACGGCACCGCTGCCCTGTAGCAATACCAGTTTTTCGATTTCCTGGGCACAAGCCAGCAGATTGCCTTCAACCCGTTCCACCAGCAGCGACACCGCATCCTGGCTCGGTTGCAGGCCCTTTTCTTTCATCCGGCGCATCACCCAGCCTGGCAGTTGACGTAGTTCCATCGGCCAGATGGTAACCATGGCACCGGCCTTATCCAGGGTTTTATACCACTTGGAATTCTTAGATGCCCCTTCAAGCTTGCCGGAAATGATCAACAGAATATTGTCTTCTGACGGACGCTCGGCATAAGCCTGCAAGGCCTTGCTGCCTTCAGTGCCTGGCTTGCCGCTGGGCAGACGTAACTCAATCAATTTGCGTTCAGAAAACAGCGACATGGCATCGCCAGACTGGAGAAAGCCCTGCCAGTCAAAACGCGCTTCAACATGGTGCACCTCACGCTCGGTGCAACCCGCCTGACGGGCAGCGGCGCGAATCATATCACAGGCCTCTTGCACCAGCAGCGGCTCATCGCCCGAGACAAAATAGATTGGCGCAATGCCATTAGCCAAGTGGCCATTAAGTTGTTCGGGCTTAATTTGCATCGCTAGCCGGTTCGGTATTTGCTGTGGTGACAGCATGTAGACGACGCATCAGGCTCTGAATCGACATCCGCCGCATGAAGTCGAACAGACGCTGCTCTTCTTCACCCTTGGCCAACACTGCATTCTCATCAAACTGATAATCACGTTGCTGGCGAATCCGTTCATTGCTGATCAGGACTTGTTTGCCCTCTTGCAGGGAAAACAACAATTCGTATTGCAGTTCGTAATCGCTGACCTTGCCGCTGCTATCGACTGCTAACACCCGCCGACCCTGGTTTTCAGTATGGATAGTCAATACCCGCTCGGCATTGCTATTTAAATCAACACCAGCCGATTGCAATGACTGAGTCAGTTCCCGTTTCAGGTCAGCACTGGCCTGCTGAAAATGCAGTTGCATCGACGGCAGGGCCACATCAACCTCCTGCGAACCTCGCAGACGCCAACCGCAGCCACTCAGGCTAAAAACCAGCAAGGTAACAATCAATAAAAAAGAGACAACACGTAGGGTGCGCACCGCGCACCATCCAGGCTCGGATGTCACCGAGACAAAATTGGCACGCGGTGCGCACCCTACGTTGGAATCAGCCTTTAACAACAATATTCACCAGCTTGCCAGGCACCACGATCACCTTGACCACATCCTTGCCCTCAGTGAACTTGAGTACATTTTCATTAGCCAGGGCGGCGGCTTCGACCACATCCTTGGCAGCATTAGCAGCCACCTGAACCTTGCCGCGCATCTTGCCATTGACCTGCACCACCATTTCGATGGAGTCACGTTTCAGTGCTGCTTCATCTACCGCAGGCCAATCAGCTTCGAGCACATCATTGCCATAACCCAGCTCGCGCCACAACACATGACTGATGTGCGGTGCAATCGGCGACAACAAACGCAAAACAATGCTGAAGCCTTCGTTAATGATGGCGTCGCGAGCACCTCCGTCTTTGACTGCCGGCAGAACATTCATGATCTTCATGCAGGCAGCAACAACAGTATTGAATTGCTGCTTGTCGAAATCAATCAGCGCCTGCTTCAGTACCTCATGCACTTCACGACGTGAGGCCTTTTGTTCATCGTCGGCATTGGCACAATCCACCGACTTCTCTGCACCCAGTGCGGCCTGATTGTTCTGGGCAAAATTCCAAACCTTCTTCAGGAAACGTGCCGCACCATCAACACCTGAGTCGGCCCATTCCAAAGACTGCTCCGGCGGCGCGGCAAACATCATGAACAAACGGGCAGTATCGGCACCGTACTTTTCAATCAGCCCCTGTGGGTCAACCGTGTTGCCTTTCGACTTGGACATCTTGGCGCCGTCTTTCAGCACCATGCCCTGGGTCAGCAGATGATTGAACGGCTCATCATTATCGATCAGACCAACATCACGCATCAGTTTGTTATAAAAACGGGCATAGAGCAGATGCAGGATGGCGTGTTCGATACCGCCAATATATTGATCCACTGGCAGCCAGTATTTAGCCGCCTCGGACAACATGGCCTGGTCATCTTTCGGTGAACAATAACGGGCGAAGTACCAAGACGATTCCATAAAGGTATCAAAGGTGTCTGTCTCACGCTCGGCAGCCGCACCACACTTGGGACAGCTGCATTGACGCCACTCGGGGTCGGCCTTGATTGGCGACTGGATGCCATCCAGCTCCACGTCTTCAGGCAGCAGCACTGGCAGTTGATCTTCTGGCACCGTCACTGCGCCACAATCCGGGCAATTCACAATCGGGATAGGCGCGCCCCAATATCGCTGACGGGAAACACCCCAGTCACGCAGGCGGAAGGTGACCTTTTTGTCACACTTGCCCTGGTTATGCAAATATTCTGCAATGGCATCAAACGAACCTGCGGATGACATACCACTAAAGTCAGCGGAGTCAATCAACACACCTTTTTCGGTAAAGGCCTGCTTTTCCAGGTCCACGTCCATGACTGTCGTCACGTTACCGCGCGCTGAATTGATACATTCTTTGATCTCTATATCTGCGAGGGGAGCAATAACCTGCTTGATAGTCAGACCATATTTTTTGGCAAATTCCCAATCACGCTGATCATGGGCCGGCACCGACATCACCGCCCCGGTGCCGTAGCCCATCAAGACAAAGTTCGCTACCCAGACCGGCACCAATTCACCCGAAACGGGATGAATAGCCTTCACACCTGTATCAACCCCTCTCTTCTCCATGGTCTCCAGCTCGGCCTCGGCCGTACCGGTCTTTTTGCACTCTTCGATAAAGGCGGCCAGCTCAGGATGCGATTCGGCCGCAGCAAGGGCCAATGGATGTTCGGCGGCCACAGCCAGATAGGTAACGCCCATCAGGGTGTCAGGACGGGTAGTAAAGACGCGCAGGGCTTCATCTTTGCCCTCAACAACGAAGTCGATCTCCAGACCTTCAGAGCGACCAATCCAGTTGCGCTGCATGGTTTTAACCTGCTCGGGCCAGCCATCGAGCTGGTCCAGGTCGGCCAGCAATTCGTCAGCGTAGGCGGTGATCTTCATGAAATATTGCGGAATCTCTTTACGCTCAACCGCGCTATCACAGCGCCAGCAACAGCCATCGATAACCTGCTCGTTGGCAAGCACGGTCTGGTCATGAGGGCACCAGTTCACGGCGGCGGTCTTTTTATAGACCAGGCCTTTTTCGAACAACTTGGTGAACATCCACTGTTCCCAGCGATAGTAATCCGGATTACAGGTGGCCAGCTCTCTATCCCAGTCATAACCAAACCCAAGACGTTTCAGCTGGGCACGCATGTAATCAACATTCTCGCGGGTCCACTTGGCTGGCGCGACACCGTGCTTGATGGCAGCATTTTCAGCTGGCAGACCGAAGGCATCCCACCCCATCGGCTGCATTACATTTTTTCCCTGCATACGCTGAAAGCGGCTAACCACATCACCAATGGTGTAGTTACGCACGTGTCCCATATGCAGGCGGCCACTGGGATAAGGAAACATGGAGAGGCAATAATACTTCTCTTTCGAAGCATCCTCAGTCACGTTAAAGGTCTTGTTTTCTTCCCAGTAGTCCTGGGCTGCCTGCTCAACCGCAGCGGCCGAATATTGCGCGTCCATTGTCACTTTTTGCTCACCGATTCTAATTAATACTACAAAGCCGGAATGATACCGTATGCAGCCACCTAGTTGCACTGATTCACATGCTTACACTATTTCATCGTGCTTGCACTTTTTCTCGCCAAGCTCAACACTGTAGGGATGAGATCAAAAGAAAGGAGATAGCCATGAGCGATGATAGCCGACACAATAACGAAAAGCTGGTGCACGCCTATAACCAGATGATGATTCGCGTCAGTGAGGCACTGACTAAGGCAGAAAAGGCCACCGAGCCGCTGCTACACAAGACCATCGACGCCGCCGAAGAGAAAGCGGTGGAACTGGGCGAAGTAACTCGCGAAGAAGCCATCAAGATTGGCGAATTCCTGCGCCGTGACCTGCAGGATGCTGGCAAATACCTGGCCAGCGACGAGGCCCAGGAACTAAAAGACTGGCTGCTGTTTGATATAGAGATGATCGAAACCCAGCTGCTGGACATGCTCCTCAGCGTCGCCGACCAGGCCAAGCTAGACATGCTTGATTTTGAAGAAGATTTAGCCGAGGCAACAGAATATCGTACCGGTCAGATTACAGGGCCAGGCACACTGAACTGCATGGACTGTGGCGAACTGCTGCATTTTCATAAAGCAGGCCACATTCCGCCCTGCCCCAAGTGCCATGGCACCTACTACGTCCGTCCCGGAAAAGAATAAGCTCGGATGAAAACACTGCTGCTGTTTCGTCATGCCAAGTCCGATTTGGGCACCCCTGAACTACAAGACTTTGATCGCCCGCTCAACGATCGCGGCAAAAAAGCAGCCACCCACATGGGGCAATGGATAAAACAGCAACATATTCAACCTGAATGGATAGTCTGCTCACCGGCACAACGGGCCAGGGAGACCTTGGCCCTGCTGCGTGAAAGCCTAACCATCCCCGACACCTTGGTGCAATTTGACGAACGCCTTTATCTGGCAGACCTCACCAACCTGCTTGAGATCATGGCTCAGTGCCCGCAAGACATGGACCAGATCATGCTGGTTGGGCATAACCCCGGCCTGGATGAACTACTGAGTCATCTTTGCGGTCCCAACCTGCCACTTTCAAACAAGTACAAATTAATGACCACCGCCACCCTGGCCCAGGTCTGCCTACCGGAAGATTGGCTACAGCTTACGCCGCAATGCGGTAAATTACTGCAAATCACTCGCCCAGCCGAAATCAAACAGATCCTCTGATTAGCAAACCCCCGGCCCAAAAACCGCCCCCCTAAACACTCGCCCCTACATGAGTGAAATTAAGGACATGGAATTAGACTGCAAACCGGCATGCACCACCCCTGTTTGTCGCGCCACCAGAGTTTATTATGACTGACGGCATGAACTGGACAACACCATTATTTAGCCACCCTTCTAACAACTGCAGCGTCAAAGCTCACTAACCTGCTACCAGTTGTTTTCCTCATTAATAAAAAGCCGCTACACTGGTCCTTAACGGGTCAATCAAACTACAAAAAGTCGAACTATCATGCCCAGATCAACACCTGAACTAGCCGCCGCCATCGACCTTGGTTCCAACAGCTTTCACATGATCGTGGCTCGTATCCAAAATGACCAACTAGCTATTATGGATAAGATTCGCGAATCAGTGCGCCTTGGCAGTGGCATTGATGCCAACAACGTCATTACCGAGGAAACACAGACACGGGCGCTGGAGTGTCTGAAAAAGTTTGGCCAACGGCTGGCCGACTTCCCCCCAGGCAGTGTCCGCGCCGTCGGCACCAACACCCTGCGCAACGCAGCCAACTCCGAGGCATTTTTAAGCTTGGCAGAAGAGGCGCTTGGCCACCCAATCGACGTCATTGCTGGTGTTGAAGAGGCTCGCCTAATCTATCTGGGTGTTGCCCATAGCAAGACCGTCGCCGACCAGCAACGCTTGGTGATGGATATTGGCGGTGGCAGCACCGAGCTGATCATCGGCAACGATGCCGGCCCCATCTTTATGGAAAGCCTGGAAATGGGCTGTGTCAGCATCACTAAACGCTTTTTTGGCAACGGTAAAATCAGCCCACTAAAACTAGCAAAGGCACGCACCTTTGCCCTGACCGAACTCGAACCTCATGTGCGTAAATTCAAGAAACGCGGCTGGGATCAAGCCATCGGTGCCTCAGGAACCATTCGCGCCGTTATCAAGGTCATCAGCGCCGCAGGATGGGACACTGACCACATAACCCTGGCAGGGCTACAAAAGCTAATCACTACGCTGGGCGAATTTGAACACATCGATCAAATCAAACTGGACGGCCTGAGCGATGAACGCGCCCCAGTAATTATCGGCGGGGTGGTTGTATTGTTGTCCACCTTTGAGGCATTGGGCATCAAGCAAATGGAAGTGTCAGACCGAGCCCTGCGTGAAGGCCTGCTGCATGACCTACTCGGCCGACTCAAGGATGAAGACATTCGTGATGCCAGCATCAATCACCTTGCTGAACGTTATCATGCCGACCAGGCACAGGCACAACGAGTCAAACAAACCAGCCACTATATTTTGCAGCAACTGCCAGACAACTGGGAGCTTAACTACGACGAGGCCGAAGAGTGGTTAAGCTGGGCCGCCGACCTGCATGAGATTGGCCTGGACATCGCCCACAGTCGTCATCATCAACATGCTGCCTACATCATCGAGCATTCAGACCTGGCCGGATTTTCACAGTTTGAACAACGCTTTCTCGCGGCCCTGGTGCTCAGCCATCGACGCAAACTGCCCATTAAACTTTACAAAGAATTACCCAAACGGATATGCAAGCCAGTCAAACAGTTATCAGTGGTCTTACGCTTGGCCGCCATCCTGCATCGCAGCCGCAGCGGCACACAGATGCCTGACTTTACAATTGAAGTGATTGATAAAAACAGGATTGAACTGTGCCTGGATACTGAATGGCTTGAGCAACACCCGCTGACCCGCGCCGATCTGGATGAAGAAATCACTCACCTGAAAAACATCAACTTGGAACTCAGCCTTTGCCAGGAAAACTAAACACCTTCAGTCAGCGATTCCAGCAAGGCCTGCTGAACAGAAAAAGGGGCTTCACCCTCTTTGCGCTCAGGTAGAGAATAGCTGCCGTCAGCCGCCAAAACCCAGGCCTGACAATTATCCTTTAGATACCAGTGCAGGTCTGCGATGACTCGTTCCCGCAAGGCCTTTATTTCAATAGGGAAACAGGTTTCCACCCGGCTAAACATATTGCGCTCCATCCAGTCCGCGCTTGAGGCGTAGACCTCCTCGTCACCGCCATTGGCAAAATAAAACACTCGCGTATGCTCAAGAAAGCGGCCAATAATAGAACGGACATGGATATTCTCCGAGACAGCTGCAATCCCCGGGCGCAGGCGACACATGCCACGCACAATCAAATCAATCTCAACACCCGCCTGAGAGGCACGATACAGCGCCTGTATCAATTGCGGATCGGTGAGTGAATTTACCTTAACGATAATACGCGCCTTATGCCCCAGGCTCGCATGTTCAATCTCGCGTTCAATCTTATCCATCATGCCCTGATGCAAAGTAAAAGGTGAGTGCAACAAGCGATTAAACTTGGCCACCTTACCGAGACTGGTAAGCTGATTGAAGACCTTCTGCGCATCAAGGCCAATATATTTATTACAGGTCATCAGACCATAATCGGTATAGATGCGCGCAGTACGCGGGTGATAATTGCCGGTACCGAGATGGACATAATGGCGCAGGCGTTTGCCTTCACGCCTCACCACCAGAACCACCTTGGCATGGGTTTTATAACCCACCACACCATAAACCACGTGCGCGCCAGCTCGTTGCAGGCGTGTCGCCAACGCCACGTTGGCCTCTTCATCAAAGCGGGCCATCAACTCGATGATTACCGTCACCTCTTTACCTGCATGGGCGGCAGCCACCAGCGCATCCACCACGGCCGATTTTGGTCCGGTGCGATACAGGGTCTGCTTAATGGCCAGCACATTGGGATCTTCGGCTGCCTGACGCAGAAAATCGATCACCGGCAAAAAGGATTCAAACGGCAGGTGTAACAACACATCACGTCGGGCAATGGCCTTGAAAATATCCTTGCCTGCCAGCTGCTTTGGCAGGCGCGGCGTAAAGGAGGGGTATTTCAAATCAGGACGGTCGACCAAGTCGCAAATTTCCTGTACCCGATTGAGATTGACCGGGCCATTGACCTGATAGATATCCGCATCCCGCAAGGCAAACTGATCTTGCAAAAACTTAACCAGCTCCTGCGGACAATTATGCGCCACTTCCAAGCGAACCAGATCACCATAGTGACGTGTTAATAACTCCCCCTCCACGGCACGCAACAAGTCATCGATTTCTTCTTCATCAACAAACAGTTCACTGTTACGGGTGACACGAAACTGATATAAACCCTCTACCTTCATGCCATAAAACAGATCGTCGGCATGGGCATGTATCACTGAGGAAAGAAACACAAAATCGTTGGGGCCACTGTCTGTCTCTGCAGCAGGCAGTTGAATCACTCGCGGCAAGGAGCGTGGCGCCGAAATCACCGCCAGACCACTGTTACGACCAAAGGCATCCTTACCAGTCAAGGCAACGATAAAGTTCAGACTCTTGTTGAGAATTCGCGGAAAAGGATGAGCCGGATCCAGCCCCATCGGACTCAATACCGGCTGCAGAGATTCATTGAAAAATTTTCGCAACCAACGCCGCTGTGATGTGCTCCAGTCATCACGACGAATAAAACGAATACCCTGCTCTTCCAGCAGGGGAAACATGGTCTCATTCAGAACACGGTACTGCTCATCTACCAGCTGATGAGCGCGAACGCCGATCTCTTTTAAGACGTCCTGAGCCGACATGTTATCGGGCCCACTATCCATCGCCCCCAGACTAGCCTTTTGTTTCAGCCCGGCAACGCGGACCTCAAAAAACTCATCCAGATTGGTACTGGAAATACAAAGAAAACGCGCCCGTTCAAGCAGCGGTACGCGCTCATCCTTGGCCTGCTCCAGCACACGACGATTAAACTCGAGCAGACTCAGCTCGCGATTGATATACAACTCGGGTTGTTTAAGATCGATCTCTTCCATGTTTACCACGCCCATCAATAGAGTAATCATAGCGCAACAACATGAACTTATTATGACGATATGACAATGATTCCATACCCGACCAAGCTAAGACCTATGAATCAAACACCCCACTTCTCGAAACGCTTGCCCCAGTTTTTGTAACGCTTGCGGCAATATTTATCCAGCTCGCCATCATCCTTGAAAAAGAGTTCAAAACCTTCTTCAGCCGGCATGTCGTATTCACAAAAATCATTATCATATTCACGGCAGATACGCGGGCGTGTTTCATAAATTCCGCAACCACCGCCTGGCAATAAATGACGACAGAGCTGATTAAACAACAGGAACCAGCCATCTTCGTCCTTGTATAGCTGCACCTCATTATGCGACAGCTGCCACATAATAAAGTCAAAGTCTTTCATTGAGCGTGGTGTATCAATCTGTTGCGACACATAGGTGCAGCATTTTGAACCTTTACAAAAACTGCATTTATTCTCGGAAGTAATTTTTATTTTTTGTTGCTTGGCCATACACAAAGCTCTCAGATAAAAACTAATTCCACATCCTAAACGATATAGCGATGACGTCCAAGCTTCACTGTTTTTGTCGCCGTATACGCCAGCCTACCAAGGCAAGCGACAACATCGCCAACGACACCACCAACCAATTACCCGTATAGGCATAAAGCGTCATCCCGCCACGCGGCTGAATGATATTAGTGATTGAGGTCACCTCAAACTGTTCTGCCAAGGATTTGATCTCACCCTTCTCATCTATGATTGCAGTCATGCCCGTATTGGTGGCACGCAGCATAGGCCGGCCAGTTTCCAGTGCCCGCATCCGCGCCATTTGTAAATGCTGTGGCGGCGCCCAGGAATTATCAAACCAGGCATCATTGCTAACATTGACCAGAAAGGTTGCCTCCGGCAGAGCGTTGATCACCTCTTCGCCAAAGGCATCTTCGAAACAGATTGAGATGCCTGCATATTGATTTGCTACCTTTAACGGTTTTTGCTCACTACCGCCCTTACTAAAATCAGACATCGGCACCTGCATAAAGGCAACCAAACCACCAAGTAGAGACTTCATCGGCAGGTATTCGGTGAAGGGCACCAGGTGGTCCTTATGATATTGGCCACGTTCACTACCAAGGCTCATCATGGTGTTGTAATAGTGGCGGCCTTTTTCATCAAGCGTCAGCATACCAATCAGTAAATCTGTCTCATTCTCTCTGGCTTCGATTTCAAAATCTTCAAGAAAGGATTCAGCCTCATAATAAAAGGCCGGCAGGGCCGTTTCTGGCCAGACGATCAAATCCGCATCCCAGTGTTTGCGACTCAATTCAGTGTACAGCTCTATGGTCGGACGCCTGACATCGGGATGCCACTTCAAGTCCTGCGGTATATTGCCCTGCAACAAGGCCACCTTGATCGGTGCACCACTGGGACTGGTCCACTGAGTTGCATCTGAAACAGCAGCAACAAGCCATAACAGCGCTAGCATGGCCAGATAAAAAACCCGCCCGACCTTATCAAACAACAGGCCAAGCAACAGCGCTGCGCTAAATGCCACTGCCCAGGAAACACCGTAAACACCTACAAGTGGAGATAATCCTGCCAGGGGTGAATCTGTCTGACTGTAACCCAAACTCAACCAGGGAAAGCCGGTCAAAAACCAGCCACGCAGCCACTCCATCAACAACCACGCCGAAGGAAACACCAGCAACAACTTATAGCGCGTCGCACTTACTTCAAAACCTTGCGGAAAATAACGCCCCAACAGATAGCCCAGTAACATTGGGAACAACGCCATGACCATTATCAGTGCAACCGTCAGAAAAAGTGAAAGCCCCAATCCGACATAGCCGTGATAATGAATACTGACAAAGACCCAGCTAATGCCTACACCGAAAAAACCAAGTCCAAAAAAGAAACCACGCCAGAGAGAACGTGTCGATGAAGAAAACAACCACAAGGCAAACAATAATGAACAGGCCAGGATAGAAACCGGCCACCAACCCACAGGGGAGAATGCCAAAGGCGCTGCCGCACCAGCAAAAACAGCGGCAATATCACCCCGCCAACCACGGCTTATCCGTACGAATGCGGCAACTACTGGATTCACACTGATAACCTTACAAATTAACAGCCTTGATCTTGAATCAAGGTCTGCGGCACATCCGGTTCATCAATAAGGTTCACTTCAAGCAGATAAATCCGTCGACTGTCGGCGCTCAACACCTTAAAGCGGTATTGACCAAGCGTTGCAACCTCACCACGGCTAGGCATCCGACTAAAGGCCTGCATCAGCAGCCCACCAATCGTATCGAACTCTTCATCGCTCAGGTCTGACTTAAAATATTCATTAAAATCTTCAATCGGTGTCAGTGCCTTGATGATGAAGCGATTATCATTCTGCTTCTTGATGTAGCTATCTTCTTCAATATCATGTTCATCTTCTATCTCGCCAACGATTTGTTCGACCACATCTTCAATTGTTACCAGACCTGCCGCACCACCGAACTCATCTACCACCACAGCCATGTGATTGCGATTGGCCTTGAAGTCTTTTAACAAGACATTCAGACGTTTGCTCTCAGGCACAAACACCACCGGCCGCAACACATCACGCACCGAAAACCCATTACGCTTGTCACCAATAAAATATGGCAAAAGGTCCTTCGCCAAAATCAGACCCACCACCTCATCACGGCTTTCACCAATCACAGGAAAACGAGAATGGCCAGACTCAGTGATGACCGGCAGGATTTCATCAAGAGAGGCATCTTGTTGCACAACAACCATCTGCGCCCGTGGCAGCATAATCTCACGCACCTGCATCTCTGAAACCTGCATCACCCCTTCCATCATCGCCAGGGCATCCATATCCATAAGATGGCGCTGCTGCGCATCACGCAACAATTCAATCAACTCGAAACGGTCTTTGGGCTCGCCCGACAGCACCTGCCCCAGCTTTTCCAGCCAGGTACGTGATGTCGGGCAACTACTCGGTCGGTCTTCGTTCATTGTCTTTATGGTTCCTGTTTTCAAAATATTCTCTAAATTCTAGTAAATTGCTGTCGATGGAAAAACATCGTAAGGATTCTCAATCCCCAGACCTTGCAGCACTTTTATTTCCAGCGCCTCCATCTCTTCGGCCTCGATTTCATCTATATGATCGTAACCAAGCAAGTGCAGCACACCATGGACTACCATATGTGCCCAGTGATCGAAAAGGAGTTTATGTTGCTGCTGCGCCTCTAGCGCAACCACTGCAGCACAAATCACAACATCGCCCAATAGCGGCAAAACCACCCCTTCTATTTTTTCAAACGGAAAGGACAGTACGTTGGTAGGTTTGTCTTTATGGCGATAATTACGATTTAGTTCTTGAATTTCTTCAGCAGAAACAATACGCACAGTCAGCTCTGCCTCATCACGCTGGTCATTCAAGGCCGCTTCGACCCAGGTACGAATTAACTCTGGACTGGGAGGTTCGCCATCGTCATCAACGATGGCATATTGAACATCAAGATCAACGTTCATTATTGTTCTC
>Ga0316207_10002590_pt1 | contig 18230 bp, 19 predicted proteins | sample 6weekpyrite_MG_FD_204943 | JGI IMG/M metagenome (GOLD analysis project Ga0316207, IMG submission 204943) | Microbial mat bacterial communities from mineral coupon in-situ incubated in ocean water Damariscotta River, Maine, United States -... | ecosystem: Environmental > Aquatic > Marine >...
GAACCGGCGATTATTGATGCCCTTGTGAGTGCGACACGCGACATGGCAAGAAGGCTCGGTGGATGATTGGATTATTGCAGCGTGTGACTCAGGCTAAGGTTGAAGTCTCAGGAGAGTTGATTGGTGAGGTAAGTAAGGGCTTACTTATTTTGTTGGGCGTTGAACGCGACGATACGGAAAAACAGGCTGATCGTCTTTTAGAACGGTTATTGGGTTATCGTGTTTTTGAAGATGACACTGGCCGAATGAACCTGAGTCTCCGCGATATTCAGGGTGGTATGTTAATCGTGCCGCAATTCACCTTGCCTGCTGACACCAACAAAGGCACGCGTCCGAGTTTTACGCCTGCGGCGTCACCGGAAGAAGGTGAGCGTTTATATGATTACTTCGTTAGCAAAGCGAAGGCTGCACATGACAATATTGCAACCGGAGAGTTTGGAGCGGATATGCAGGTGAATTTGGTCAATGATGGGCCAGTGACGTTTTGGCTACAAACTAATTAGTGATTTCCTATTTAGGGTCAGGGTTGCCTTGATGAGATTGGAAATAGAATAAGGTACTCACAATGAACACGGTAGTGTTCTGTGAGCCATTACTTATACACGATTTATCTGTGATGCCGTAACTCTATTGCTGTCTCCTTTGCTTTTGTTGCTTTTAAACAACTACCCAAGCTAGTTTAGGGTCAGAGTCAAAACTATACATAGTTTTTACTAAATTAAACTTCAACTAAAAAAGCTGTCAACCATAGCTTTTCGACGCATTGATGCAGCGCAGCGAATCCCTAAGGAGAGAAGGTATGGTTGATAGCTTTTCTTATTTGGTTTCGGAAGGTATTTAGGGTTCGAGTTAAAATTATTGGTGGTATTTTGAGCTTGGTGGTGGATTTGAATTGAGTAATTCGTGCTGGGTTGGGTTTCTTGTGGTCTGCTTTGCTTCTGTGGCTTGGAGGTTCACCACTCAAAGATGGCCTGACCCATTGGAAATGGGTAGGTTACTTATAATGAAGCTCGAAGAGATTCTATAAGCCAGCCTGCGGGGCTTCATCATGCTTGGTTTAATTCTTTCCATGGCTGTTTGGGGCGAGCATAGAACCCTGTCGGGTTCATTATGCATACTGCACCCATTTCCAATGGGTCGCAGCAAAAAAAGGCCGGGCAATTTGCCCGGCCTAAGCAGACTCTCAGTGTATGTCCATAACTGAGTTCTAGAGAGAAGATTTCTTAGAAGGTTGTACCGATACCAATACCAAATACCCATGGTTTCAGATCAACATCAACGGCTGCTCTGCCAACAGTGGTATTTTTAAAGTGAGCGGTGGTATCAATATCGATGTATTTCACATCAAAGTTAACGAACCAGTCATCGTTGATATCAATATCAACACCGGCTTGAGCGGCGAGTCCCCATGATGAGTCCATTCTGACCTTAGCGCCAGCCGCATCGAGTCCGCCGGTAACTTTTTCATCGTAGAAATGTGTGTAATTCACACCCACGCCGGCATAAGGCCGAATGTTTGAATTAGGTTTAAAGTGATATTGCAGTGTCAGCGTAGGTGGTAATACCTTGGCATCAATAATTCCGCCAAGTGAGTTGAGTGTGCCACTGCCATCAACTGTGTGTTGAGTTGTGCCCAGAATCAGCTCGGTACCCCAATGTTTTGTCCACATGTAAGTAATATCGAGCTCTGGAACGGTGTCACTGGTGACATTAACGCCTGAGTTTGCAACTGAGGCACCGTTAACGCGGATGGTACTGGTGTCTTCATTGGTATCGACGTGAATAATACGACCACGAACAACCCAATCGCCGGCCTCATAGGCTACAGCGCTGAAGCTGGTTAAACCAAGGGTTAAAAGGGTTGCTGCCGCAAGTGCAGGCTTAAAACGGTTAGTCATGTTGCAATCTCCAAAAGCAATATCGTGTAATAAAATAAGCGTTGGCTAATATTAAGCGACGCAGTAAATAACACATTGACCTGGATCAAGAATACTCGACATGATGCAGTCATTCTGAATGCTATCGGCTATGATAGTAATGGTTTTAGGCTATCAGGCAAGAAAACGGCATAAAATACCGAATTTAGCCGGTTGTTGAGCTAAGCTGGGCATAATAAAGCTTGATCGCAGCCATAAGCGCGGTATCCTATGCGCCCGAAGTGATTGATTTACCAAGTAGAGATTGATTGGAAGCATAATGTCAGAACGTAAGGCCTCGGTGGCCCGTAATACCAACGAAACCCAAATTGAGATTTCTGTGAATCTGGACGGCACAGGTGCCGCCAAGTTTGATACCGGCGTGGCTTTTCTTGACCACATGCTGGATCAGGTCGCGCGTCACGGCATGATTGATCTGGATATAAAAGCTAATGGCGATCTGCACATTGATGCTCACCACACGGTGGAAGATATCGGCATTACACTGGGTCAGGCGGTGGATAAAGCGCTGGGTGACAAATCAGGTATTCGTCGTTATGGACACGCTTATGTGCCACTTGATGAAGCCTTGTCACGCGTCGTGATTGATTTCTCTGGACGACCAGGACTTGAGTATCACGTTGACTACCCGCGTGCGACGATTGGTGAATTTGATGTCGATTTATTTGCTGAATTCTTTCAAGGATTTGTGAATCACGCCAAAGCAACTGTGCACATCGATAATCTTCGTGGCAAAAATGCACACCACGTTGCAGAAACTATTTTCAAAGCTTTCGGCCGTGCCATTCGAATGGCAGCGGAGGCTGACTCACGTATGCAAGGTATCTTGCCATCAACCAAAGGCAGTTTGTAAACAAGACTGACTCCACTCATGACTACGCTTGCTGTCATCGATTATGGTATGGGCAATCTGCACTCAGTGTCTAAGGCGCTTGAGCATGTTGCTGAACCAGGTGTAACCATAAAAGTTACTGCCGATCCAAAAATTATTTTGTCTGCGGATAAAGTGTTGTTTCCTGGTGTGGGCGCGATACGTGATTGCATGTCTGAACTGCATCGTCTTGAATTAAGTGAGGTGGTGCAAGAGTGTGCGAAAACAAAACCGTTTTTAGGTGTTTGTTTAGGCATGCATGCTTTATTAGACAGCAGTGAAGAAAATAATGGCATTGAATGTCTTGGTGTTATCCCCGGCACGGTGCGTCGTTTTGCAACGGGCTTAACAGATGATGCCGGCGAAAAACTAAAAATTCCCCACATGGGCTGGAATGAAATTTTTCAAATGACACCGCATCCGCTTTGGAAAGATATTGAAGATGGTAGCCGTTTTTATTTCGTGCACAGTTACTATGTTGAGTTGGCAAAACCAGATTTTATTGCAGGCTCAACAAATTACGGCGGTGCGTTTACCTCTGTATTAGCAAGGGAAAATGTGTTCGCTCTACAATGTCACCCGGAAAAAAGTCAACATGCCGGGTTACAGTTATTGAAAAACTTTATTAATTGGGACGGCAGTCTTTAAAGAGGAAATGGTGAGATGTTACTCATACCGGCAATTGATCTGAAGCAAGGCAAGTGTGTACGTTTGCGTCAGGGAAAAATGGATGATGAAACAATTTTTTCAGATGATCCTGTTGCGATGGCAGGACGTTGGGTAGAGGCAGGTGCAAGACGTTTGCACATTGTTGATCTTGATGGCGCCTTTGCAGGCGAACCGGTTAATGCAGGGGTGATTCACGATATTGCAGAAGCCTACCCTGATTTACCTATTCAAGTCGGTGGTGGTATTCGCCATGAAGATACTGTGCAAACTTATTTAGAAGCCGGTGTGCAGTATTGCATTATTGGTACTAAGGCCGTGAGCGCACCACATTTTGTTAATGATCTGTGTGTTGAATTTCCTGGTCATATTATTGTTGGTCTTGATGCAAAAGATGGCAAGGTGGCGATTGATGGTTGGTCAAAACTCTCAAACCATGATGTTGTTGATATGGCGAAACATTTTGAAGACGATGGTGTTGAAGCCATTATTTTTACCGACATCAGCCGTGATGGCATGATGAAGGGCGTTAACCTTGATTCAACGGTAGAGCTTGCTCAAGCAATTACGATTCCGGTTATCGCTTCAGGCGGTATCACGAATATTGATGATGTACGTGAGCTGTCTAAAGTTGCAGAAGAAGGCATTTCTGGTGCGATTACGGGACGCGCAATTTATGAAGGCACACTCGATTTTGCTGAAGGTCAAAACTTGGCCGATGAGTTGTGCGGTAAGTAATGGGACTCGCCAAACGCATTATTCCTTGTCTCGATGTTGATAACGGCCGCGTTGTTAAAGGCGTGCAGTTTGTTGATATTCGCGACGCCGGTGATCCGGTCGAGGTCGCCAAGCGCTACGATGAACAGGGCGCTGATGAGATCACCTTTCTTGATATAACTGCCAGCTCGGATGATCGCGAAACAATCGTGCATGTCGTTGAACAAGTGGCCGGTCAGGTCTTTATTCCCTTAACCGTTGGCGGTGGTATTCGCACTGTCGACGATATTCGCATTATGCTTAATGCCGGCGCTGATAAGGTCGGTATTAATACCGCCGCGGTGAATCGTCCTGAATTTGTGCGCGAAGCCGCAGAAAAATTCGGCTCACAGTGTATTGTTGTGTCGATTGATGCCAAATGTGTTAGTGGTGAGGATGAGCCTAAAAAGTGGGAAATATTTACTCATGGCGGTCGTAAAGGCACAGGGCTGGATGCTATTGATTGGGCAATCCGCATGGTTGAATACGGTGCAGGAGAAATTTTACTAACCAGTATGGACCGAGATGGCACCCGTGATGGCTTTGACCTGGAATTAACCCGTGCTATCTGTGATGCCGTCGATGTACCAGTGATCGCTTCAGGCGGTGTCGGTAATCTGGATCATCTTGCCGATGGCATTATTAAAGGTAAAGCAGATGCTGTGCTGGCGGCGAGTATTTTCCACTTTGGTGACCACACGGTTGGTGAAGCGAAAGCTCATATGGCCTCTAGAGGCATTGAAGTGCGTAGAATGGCGGCTAAACCTGCGCAGTAGCGGTGCTTTTGCTACACTGAAAGCATTGAAATTGTTGAAAGTGGAACGGGTAGCATGTCAGAGGCTTGGTTAGATGAAGTAAAGTGGACAGCCGATGGACTGGTGGCCGTGATTGCACAGGAATCTGGCACAGGTAAGGTGCTGATGATGGCCTGGATGAACCGTGAAGCATTGGCTCTAACCGTTGAAAAGCAAGTCGCTGTTTATTGGTCTCGTTCTCGTGGCAAGTTGTGGTTTAAGGGCGAAGAGTCTGGTCATGTGCAAACCGTGAAAGACATTCGTCTAGACTGTGATAATGATGTGATTCTGCTGGAAGTGGAACAGAAAGGCGGGATAGCCTGTCATACCGGCAGACATAATTGCTTTTATAAGCAATATCAGGACGGTAACTGGGTAGAAGTTGAAGCGGTATTGAAAGATCCGGATGAGATATATAAAAAATCATGAGTGATGTACTGCAACAATTAGCCGAGGTACTGGAGTCGCGTAAGCAACAAACTGCTGACGAATCTTATGTGGCGAGTTTGTATGCCAAGGGTCTTGATACCATTTTAAAAAAAATTGGTGAAGAAGCCACGGAAACGGTGATTGCTGCAAAGTCTGGTGATAAAGAAAAGATTATTTATGAAACCGCAGATTTGTGGTTTCACACAATGGTTATGCTCGCGAATGCGGGTTTGGGTCCGGATGATGTTCTTAATGAACTGCAACGCCGTGTTGGTGTATCCGGGCATGATGAGAAAGCATCGCGCACAAAATAAGCGCGTGTAACAGAAAAATTATTTAGGAGATATATCATGGGTTTTGGCGGCATAGGTGTTGGTTCACTCATTCTTATTTTAGTGATCGTTATTTTATTATTCGGTACTAAAAAACTACGCAATGTCGGTTCAGATGTTGGTGGTGCATTAAAGAATTTCCGTAAAGCCGTGAAAGACGGTGATGAAGCGTCAGCTGATACAGCGCAGATTGATAAAAAAGATGACGATGCGATTGACGCTGAAGTTGTTTCTAAAGAAAAGGATAAGAGCTAAGATTTTTTAATCACGCTGTCTGGCGTGAAATTGTCCTGGCTCAGCGCTCATGTTTGACATCGGTTTTTCAGAACTTGTCCTGATAGCAATTGTTGCCTTGCTAGTCATCGGTCCTGATCGATTGCCAAAAGTGGCACGCACCGCAGGTCTTTGGGTTGGCAAAATGCGCGGCTTCGTTTCATCAGTGAAAGCAGATATTGATCATGAACTGGCAGCCGATGAATTAAAAAAAATATTAAAAGAACAGTCAGACTCATCAGCAGTGCATGAAATCATAGAAGAAACAAAATCCGTCGCTGAAGATATTAAGAAACAAGATTATGTAATGCGAGCAATGCCTGATGAAGCTAAAACAGATGGCATTGATGATGGCTCATCAATACAAGACGAACCAGAAAAACTAGAGAAGACCCGCGGTAATGAGTGAGGCGAGTACTCCTAAGGAACAACCTGCCTTTGTCTCACACCTTGTTGAGTTGCGTGACCGTCTGTTACGCAGTGTTCTGGTTGTTTTTGTTATTTTGTTGCCACTGTTATTTTTTTCGGCAGAATTATTTACCTACCTTACTGTGCCTATTATGGAAGTGCTGCCCGAAGGTCAGCAGCTTGTTGCGATTGATGTCGCATCACCGTTCCTTGCACCGTTTAAGCTGGCCATCTTTACCGCTATCTTTATAGCGATTCCTTTTTTGTTATATCAGGCGTGGTCGTTTATTGCGCCAGGCTTGTACCAGAATGAACGTAAATTGGTTGTACCGTTATTGGTATCGAGCACCTTGCTTTTTTACGCCGGGATCGCCTTTGCATATTTAGTAGTATTTAAATTGGTGTTTGGTTTTTTCTATGCCATTGCACCAGAAGTGGTAAATGTCACACCCGATATCAATAGCTATCTGAATTTTACCATTAAAATGTTTTTTGCTTTCGGTATTTGTTTTGAGGTGCCGATTGCTACCATCCTGTTGTGTTGGACGGGCATGACCAGCCCCGATAAGTTGGCTGAAAAGCGCCGTTACTTCATTGTTGGTGTATTGATTATTTCAATGTTGATGACACCGCCCGATGTAGTCTCACAATTGTTACTAGGTATACCGATGTGGCTGCTGTTTGAGGCGGGTATTTTCTTCGCGCGTCGTATTGTGCCTAAGCGCAAGTCTGACGATGATGAAGATGACGAGGAAGAGCACTCCATCATGCCAGAAGCTGCAGCGGCCGCTGCGACAACCACTACCGCTGTGACGGGTGCAGCAGGTCATGATGCAGTGGAAGAAGATAAATCTGCCCCAGAAGAAAGCGAGTTCGAAGAGCCTTATGTCGAACCCACGGATGAAGAAGTCGAAGCTGAATTCGATCGTATCGAAGCAGAAGAAGACGATGATGCAGATGATGATGAGGAAGACGACGAAGACGATGATGGTTCAGATCCTCAATCCTTAGAGACAGAAAAAAAACCTGAATAATTTCAAAATTAGTCCTTAGTAATGGAATAACTGTTAGAAGTTGTTGTCATACAGAAGGTGAGCAAGGCAACGCCGAGCATAACCATTAATAAGGCCTGATAATATGTTAAGAATAATGATTCTAGTGGTTTTTTTGCTGCCAGCAATAGCCCATGCAGAGCTTGTTAACACCCTTAAAGATAATCCCTCTCCCTATCTGGCGATGCACGGTAACGATCCTGTTCAGTGGCAACAATGGAGCAGCGAAACGGTGGCAAGAGCAAAAAAGGAAAACAAGCTGTTACTCGTCTCGATTGGTTATTTTGCCTGCCATTGGTGTCACGTCATGCAAAAAGAATCTTATCAGGCAAATGATATTGCCACGGTATTAAATAAGCAGTTTATTCCGGTAAAAGTTGATCGTGAATTGAACCCTGCTCTCGATGCAAGGCTAATTGAGTTTGTTAATCGTACCCGTGGTTATTCAGGCTGGCCATTGAATGTCTTTATTACACCCGAAGGTTATCCGTTATTTGGTCTGGTGTATTTACCCCATGATGATTTCAAGGCATTAGTTATTAAGTTGTCGACATTCTGGAATGAGGACTCTGCGGGACTCGTTAATGACGCTAGGCAGGCGGCGAGTGAGTTGGCACCTGAAGCAATAGATCCTTCAAAAGTAGAATTAAGCAGCAAGGTGGATGAGTTAGGTAAAAAGTTTGTTCAGCGTTCATTAATCGAAGCAGACAAGTTTCTCGGTGGATTTGGTGAACAGAGTAAGTTTCCATCGGTACCACGCATAGAGGCATTGTTAACGCAATTTAATAAAACGCGTGATGAGAAGTTGGGTGAATTTTTAAAAAGAACCTTGGATAGCATGCAAAAATATGGCCTCAATGATTCATTGGGAGGTGGGTTTTTTCGTTATACCGTTGACCCGCAATGGCGAGTGCCTCATTTTGAAAAAATGCTTTATGACAATGCTTTATTAGCGATTCTTTATTTTAAAGCAGCAATGATTTTTGAAAGAGATGATTATCGCGATACGGCACTGGCAACAACGCGTTTTATGTCAGAAACATTATCAACCAAGAGCGGTGGTCTCGTGGCAAGTTTGTCAGCGGTTGATAGTAATAATGTTGAGGGTGGTTACTATCTTTGGGACAGAGATGAAGTTATAAGCTTACTCAGCCAACAGGAGTGGGCAGTAGTAGAACCTGCATGGTCACTGTTTGGTACGCCAACACTCGAAGGATTGTTTTTACCCGTGGCGGCTGGTGATATTGAGGAGCTTGTAACAGAAGAATCAATTATTAAAGAAGGGATTAAGAAAAAGAATATTCCTAAATTATTATCATCTGCACGGAATAAATTATTAATAGCGCGGAAACAGCGTGGTTTGCCTGTGGATGATAAACGCCTCGCTGCATGGAATGGGCTGGCACTATCAGCGTTAGTTCAGGCAGCAAAGATGACAAATAACAAACAAGATAGGCGAGCTGCACAACGTTTAAGAGATTTTTTGGTGAACGATTTGTGGGATGGATCACAAATACATCGTGCTAAAAATAAACAAGGTAATGCGATTGGTAAGGCAACGATTGAGGATTATGCATTTGTTGCCGCAGGTTTATATGATTGGGCAATGTACACAGAAAAACAAAACGATTTTCAGCTTGCCGTTGATGTTACCAGTCAGGCTTGGCAACGATTTTTTGGCGATCAGGGTTGGCGCTTGAGTGAAGAAAATCTACTCGCCTATGGTATTAGTGAGCATGCGATCAGTGATGGGCCAATGCCATCACCGTCGGCGATGATTATGAAAGTAACACAGAAAATATTGGCACAGAATACGAATACAAAATTACCCCTCGAGGATTTCAACGTGGCACTGGCCGCCAGTGAAGTCTTAGTGCTGGAGGACCCATTTTGGTTTTCGAGTTACGTTGACATTTTAGAGCTAGCCAATGAATGACGCTGGCTATGTAAGCTGAGATAAACAATGGGTATTAACAGTAAGCTGACCAGTAGTGAAAATGACAGGCCTGAAACAATAGTAATAGCTAAAGGCTGAAGCATTTCAGCACCTTCGCCGAGCTTTAGCGCCAGTGGTAACATACCCACTACCGTCGTCAGGGTGGTCATTAAAATAGGTCTAAGGCGTAATTGCGCTGACGTGATGACCGCATCAATAATGCTCATGCCTTTGCTGCGTTGCAATTCGATATATTCTACTAATACGATAGCGTTATTAACGACAATACCTGCAAGCATAACGAGCCCTAGCCATACGGGCATGGATAGAGGAAGCCCTGTTAGTTTAATACCTATAACAACACCAATGATGGCAAAAGGGATGCTAACTAAAATCAAGACGGGGTTGAGCAGGGATTCATATTGCACAGCCATGACGACCAACACTAGGAACAGTGCTAGCGCGATCAGAATCCCAAATAATTGTTGGCCTTCCTGAAGAGCTTGTTTTGATCCACCATCATAAAGTGTGTAACCGTTTGGTAACTCTAAATCAGCAAGGCGTTTATCTATCTCTACATGAACACTACCTGCGATTCCGCTGATGGAGGCGCTGATTTCAACATAACGCTGTTGCCGATCTCGTAGTATCTGTGCAGGGCTGGCAATAATTTTAACCGAAGCAACATCGCCAAGAAAAATAGCAGGTCGATCATTGGCTGAACTGAAGAGTAAAATTGAATCAATATCCTGTGGTGATTCAATTTTATTTCGTGGTAAGCGTAAACGCACATCATAACTGCGGTCAGCTTCAATAAAATCGGTAACAACGGTACCGTCCAATGCGTAACGCATGGCGCTGGCAATATCCTCGATATCAAGTTGTAAGGCGGCGGCGCGTTCACGATCAACCTCAATAGATAGTTCCTGACGCACTTCTTCAGATGAATGTTTAAGATTGCGAAGACCTTTTGTACCTCGCAGACGTTGCATGATGTTATCGCCGATAAGATTGAGCGTGTCTAGATCGGGGCCCTGTATTCGTAAGCTCAGATCATCATCACCACGACTGGTGCGGAAGCCACGAATACCATAGGTGCGTAAGCGAACTCGAATACCAGCCAGATTCTGTTTGCGAATAAGCGCATTCATTTTATCTTTCCATTGCTCACTACTCAGATTACGTTGATTGATGGGCACGAGTTGAACAGTAAGGGTGCTTTTATTACTGGATTCATAAGATGAACGCCCAAATATAAAACCACCAACAATAGTAAAGACACCGGTTACTTCCGGTTGTTGCCGAAGCAGCGTTTCTATTTGTTGAACTGCTGAATCCATTTCCGATAGCGAGATCCCCGGATCGGCACTAATACTGACACGTAATTTACCATCATCAAATTTAGGTAAGAAAATACTTTTTTCAGGATTAAACAAAGTAGTAATACTAACGACGAGCGCGACAGCTAAAATAAGCAAAGTAAGTAGTTTCAATACAGCTGAGGAAAGAACTGTTGCAAGCAATTGGCCATAAATTGCTTTTAGTTTTTCTATAAATTGGTCAATAGTTATACGGAGTTTACTGACCTGTTGGCTAGCGGTATGGGCGGCGAGCGCGGGAACCAGTGTTAACGCGACCAGCATGGAGGCAACAATGGCGCCAGAAATAGTAAAAATCAGCTCTCGAAATAATAAACCAATCAGTCCACCAATAAACAGGAAGGGCAATACCGCTGCGAGATTGGTGCTTGTGGATGCCACGATCGCACTGTTGACTTCACCCGCCGCATTAATGGCCGATTGAGTTTCAGACTCGTAGGCATCATCAGGATTGGAAGGCGTATCATTTTGATGACGCGAAATATTTTCTAACATGACAATGGTGTTATCTACCAACATACCTATACCGAGGGCCAGGCCACCGAGTGTCATAATATTGAGTGTTAGGCCGCCAAGTCCCATGATGATGAAAGTCACCATGATCGCGATAGGAATGGCGCTACCGATAATAAGAGTATGTCGAAGATTACCGAGAAATAGATAAACCACCAACATGGCGAGGATCGCACCACTTAGTGCAGCAAGGCTGGCATTATTAAGTGCATTACGAACGTAGATAGCTTGATCGTTAACATTTTGTATCGCTGTTCCGTCAGGCAATAATTGCTGTGAGCGCAACCAATCTAGCTGCGTAAAAATAGCATCGGCTACATTAACGGTGTTAGCAGAAGGCTGTTTTTGAATAGATATTTTTACGCCTTGTATATCGTTATAGCGAACGCGCAGACGTTCATCTTCACTGCCATCTATTATCTCAACGATATCACTCAGTCGTATGGTATTGCCGTCTTTTAATGTTAATGGCAAATTGGCAATATCTTCGACACGAGTAAAACGCCCGGAGGTGCGACTGATAATTTCTTGCTGTTGCATGATCAAACGACCGGCAGGAGATTCGACATTGCCACGCTGTAGTGCCTTGATGACATCGTCAATGCTCAAACCGAGTCCAGCGAGGCGCTCTTGATCGGGTTGAATCAGTATTTCTCTAACTAGGCCACCACCCACTTCAACTGCTGCGACGCCCGGTAAGTTAAGGAACCATTTACTAAAGGTATTATCGACCCAATCACGAAGTTGTACTGAGTTCATCGTTTCTGAACTGACAACGTATTCGAGTACCGGTATTTGTGAAGGATCACGTTTATAAATAACGGGTGGGTCTATTGATGTTGGAAGGAAACGTTTAGCACGGTCAAGTCGTGTACTGGCATCACGTAATGCGATATTGACATCTTTACCGTAGCCAAAGGATAAATCAACGGCACTACGTCCTTCGGAAGTGCGTGATTGAACACTAATAGCATCTTCAGTAATGGCAAGCTGCTCTTCGAGTTGCCGTGTAATACGATCTTCCATGACACTGGCAGGAACACCTGGATCGATAATACGTACACGTACATCAGGATAAATAAGGTGTGGTAGTAAGTTAATGGATAGTCGATCAAGAACAAATGCACCGAGCACAACAATGGCGAGCGTAATCATGATGACTCCCACAGGGTGTCGAATTGACCAGCTGGCTAAACCACCAGATCGAAACCGTATTTTCTGTGTGTTAGCAGGCATCGTTTATTGTTGAGTTGATTGAACGTTAGCGGTACGAATAGTCTTGCCCGCTTTTAGGCCAAGAAAACCTTTGCTGACAATTTGTTGGCCTGCTACGAGACCATCAAGTATTTCAATTTTATCTGTGAAACGAAGTCCTGTTGTTACTGCTTGACGAGATAGTTTATTTTTCTCGTTAGCGAGATAAACATAACTACCCTTGTTATCTTGGCGTAGAGCAGTAAAAGGGATGAGTAACCTATTTGTTTCCTTAGACAGCAAACTAACACGACAAAATTGACCCGGTTTTGCACCGTTGGGTGCGGGATCAAGAATTATTTCGACAATGCCATTACGCGTACTTGGGTTAAGCGTAGGATGAATGCGTAAAATGCGACCCGTAAAGGTTTCATTAGGTAATGCATCAATGCTGACATTGACACCATTTCCTACTTCCAATGAAGCAATCAATAAATCCGAGACGGCGACCTCGGTGATGAGTGTGCGGGTATCTATCAGGGTTAAGAGGTGACTATGCCGAGGAGCCACATCACCTATTTCAGCGAGTCTTTCGCTGATAATGCCATCAATGGGTGCGACGAGAGTGGTATAGCCAAGTCGCGTTGAAAGCAGTCGTTGTTCGGCCTCGGCGACATTCAGAGCAGTTCGTGCACGGTTTACTTCATCTTCCGCGACTAAACGTTTTTTACGTAATTTTTGTAGCCGTTTAAGATCTTGCTGGGCTTGTTCGAGTGTGGCTCGGGCTTTATCAAATTGAGCCTGAAGCAGGTGGCTATCAATTTTAAGGAGAATATCGCCTTTTTTTACTTGATCACCTTCATGGAAGGGCAAAGCAGTTAAGCTGCCTTCTTCCTGATTGAATATACGAATCATCTTGCGAGCTTTAAGTGTGCCAGTACGTAAGGTTTTATGCTGAATAGGCTTAACTTCAGTGTTATGCAGTTCAACTAACTGTGCAGGGCGTTTTGATTTTGCCGGCTTGCCAGAGCCAGTATTATCAGAACAAGCCAGCAAGACGAGAGATAAGCTAAAAATGACACTATTGCGAACCAGTAATTTCATCGTTTGAATATGTGCAATCATGGTTAATTCCCTGAAACTTGTTATAAATCATATAGTAAAAAGCATGGTTTGTAATTAGTTTTAATAGCATTGTATTTTGCAACTTTTGCTAACAAGAGTCGTTTTGGAGTAGATTCAGTGATTCTATATCTGAGTCGATGTTTAGGGGATGTTGAGCTATATATGGCTGATAAGAAAAGTAAGTTAATAAGTAATGATGAAATGTGGGAGAGGGTAAGAATGTTGAAAAGACAATGGTTAAAGTCACTTGCTGTTGCGGGTGTTACCGCTATGACAGCAATGATCTGGAATAGTCCGGTTAATGCTGCGGATGGTGATGTAATTACATTTGCGACGGCTCCGACGCAGTCGCCAGCTAAAACAAAAGAGATTTATGGGCCGTTGGTTAACTATATGGCAAAGACCACAGGTAAAAATATTCAACTTGTTATTCCTCGTAATTTTCTTGAGTACACCAGTAAAATGCGAAAAGCCGAGTACGATATCATTTTTGATGGGCCGCATTTTGTTAATTGGCGAATGGAAAATATCGATCACCAACCGATTGCACGCTTACCTGGTAAGCTTGTCTTTGCAGCAATTGTTAAGGATGGTGGTGTCGTCAATAACATTAAGCAACTTGTCGGGAAAAAAGTTTGTGCGGTAAATTCACCTAACCTTGCAACACTGATGATTCTTGATTCTTTCCCTAATCCAGTTAGACAACCGGTTATTGTTTCAGCCCGAAGCTTTAAAGCTGCATTTGAATGTTTAAAATCAGGTAAAGGTGAGGCAGCGTTTTTACCAGTTGGTTTTTGGAAAAAATTCAAGAAGAAAGGCAAAACGAAAGGCCTAAGAATTCTTTATACGACCAAGAAAAAACCATTACCAACCCGTACATTCTCAATTTCAAAACGCCTTGATGCGGTAAGCAGAAGTTCGATTCAAAAAGCATTGTTAAACACTGAAGGCCAAGAGGGCGCTAAGCCGTTATTAAAGCGTTTTCGCAGAAAGAATTTTGTAGATGCACCGAGCCCGGAGTTTAACGGGTTGTCACGGTTACTGTTATCCGTGTGGGGATTTCATCAGTAGTTAATTAATAATCAAAATGTTCTAAAAAGGTGCCAATAGGCACCTTTTTGTTTTAAATTTAGGACTAGTAACGCCGAGTTAAAAAATATAAATGTCTATAAACATTAGAATTGTTAATAGTGATGGAATATTATTCGCCCTAAAAAGCCGGTTACTAGTGGCTTTTTAGGACCACTACTTATGGTTATGTGTAGTATATAGAAACATAAGGAGGGATATTATTACCTCTCCGCTGTTCATCTTTTAAAAAAATGGTAGCACACTTTAAGACTCTTTAACGTTAACCACTTATGCATCACCATTTATATTCAACAGCTATACATGAACAATCACTAACTGCACATCATTCCGCGCTGTGAACATAAATGAGTCTCCGCGCATGAGATCACCATCTTCCACATTCACATTATTCACGACGCCCTCGCCTCGTGATAAATAAGCTAAGAATGGTACGTTAACTTTAACTTCTTCACCTTCACTTAAAACTGCGACATAAATTTGCGTTTTTGACGGAAAGTCGCTGCTATCATCACCCCCATAAATACGAGTCATTTCACCTCGTGTTGGTTGATAAACTTTATAGTCCGCGGCCTGACCTGATTTTTCAGGTAGCACCCATAGTTGCAACATACGGTTCCAGCTTTCATCTGGATTAATTTCATTGTGCTTAAAGCCCTCGCCTCCTGCGCGTTGCACTTGTACATCATTGGTGGATAAATCTTTACCATGTTCTAATGACCCTTCATGGGCAATATTTCCATTGACCATCACAGAAATAACATCTAACTCGTGGTGACCGTGCATACCGGTTTTACCGTGAGGCATAAACCGAGCATCTGCTAGATAAACAAAATTACCTAAGGCTTCGCCATCAACATCTATTTTACCTGGCCAACTGCCGTCATTGTTTTCCTGAGGCCCAAACAAGGTTGGCTCTTTGACTAAGCGGTGTTCTTTTAGTCCTGCAAAACCACCTTCTTTTAAGCTATCTCTTTTTAAAATTTCGATTGAAGTATTCATAAAGACCTCCTGTAATATTAATTACATCAATTTATTCAGTGCGTTTAACAATTCTTTATTAATCTCATCATTCGTAATTCGCGACTGTTCTATATCAAAATTGTCATAAAAACTGGGGACTGACACACTTGCTTTTACATCACCATCAAAATAAGGCGCTGAATTAGTTGCTGCTGCTAACACACTGGCCGCGCCCCCGGGACCCGGTGAAGTACTTAGCATTACCATGGGCTTATTCTGAAATACCTTTGGATTAATACGTGATGCCCAGTCGAAAATATTTTTATATGCCACGGTGTATGAACCATTGTGCTCAGCAAATGAAATAATCACTGAGTCACTCTGTGCAATTTTTTGCAAGAACTGTTGTGCAAGTTCAGGTTTACCTAATTCTATTTCTTTATCTTCGCTGAAAAGGGGCAGCTCATAGTCATTGATATCTAGTATCTCCACCTCAGCATTTTCAAACTGCTGGGAAGCATAGGTCACTAACTGCTTATTGATAGATTTACTGCTGCTGGTTGCGGCGAAAGCAAGTAGTTTCATTGTTATCTCCTGTATGGCCCGGGGCCTTGTTTACCTGTTCGTTTAGCTTGATAAATAGGTTAATTGCTAATCATATGAAGATAAATGCGGTATATTGAAAGACATTATTTCCATTTGATTAGCAATAAGAGGATAAAACGTGCAAAAAGTGCCCAATGACAGCATTTTTGAAGGTATGGCGGCCTATGTGGCCGTGGTTAATGCGGGATCTTTTGTTGCTGCTGCACAGGCTCTGGGACACTCTAGCTCATATATCAGCAAGGAAATCAGTAAGTTAGAAAAGAGGCTAGGTAGTCGCTTACTCAATCGCACTACCCGAACTCTGAGCCTGACCGATGCAGGGCGAGCTTATTATGAACGAGCCAATCAAATTATTATTGATGCTGAAAACGCTGAGCGATCCATTAACCAATTACAGGAAACCCCAAGTGGTTTGTTACGAGTAAATGCCCCTGGCAGCTTTGGTTCACGCCATTTATTAAATGTGTTTGGTGAATTTATGCAACATCACCCAGAGGTCAAGTTAGAACTAGAGTTTAACGATCGCGTGATTGACGTGGTCGCCGAAGGTTACGATGTGGTGATTCGGGTGGGAGCCATTAAAGACAGTAACCTTGTTGCCAGAAAATTTACTCAGTCACGTATGGTGACCATTGCCGCGCCAAGCTATTTAGAAAAATATGGCACGCCACTCAATGCGGAAGAACTCACCCAGCATCCATGTATCGTTTATTCATTATTACCGACGCCTACATTATGGACGTTTTATAAAGACGGTCAACGCATTAATATTAATGTAGAGCCAAGAGCCATATGTAATAGCTCGCATATCGAAGTATCGATGGCCACTCAGGGTATTGGTATTACCCGGGTACCTCTGTTTACCTGTGAGAAGGAAGTCAGGGAATGTAAGCTACAACTTATTCTGGATGATTATGATGAGGTGCCATTTGAAATATTCGCAATTTATCCCCACCGGCAGTATCTAACAGCGAAGGTCAGGGCATTTGTTGATTTTGTGGTAGATACGTTTAAAGAAAATAGCGTATAACAATTTAAGAATTAAAAGGTCGAAGACAATTGAGAATTATTTAGGAGTATTATGGGACAGGCTCCAATTAACACTTTTTTTAATTCAGTCAAGGAGATTCTAGATACCTACCATAAAACTATTGGAAGGCTATCTGGTTTTGGAAATTAAAAACACACATAACAAGGCGCTCAAGCCACGACCTCCCTGTCGGTCGGCCGCTTAGCTAGGCGTTATGTGTAAAAATATTATTTGAACTATAGTGCTGTAACAGTCTTCAGTTTTGAGGGTATATATTATGCGCGCCATTTTAGTGATAATAACGACTCTTCTCACCTTACCAGTCATGGCTGAGCCACCAAAAGGTTATCCTTTTCAATCGTTTGACAAAGCAATGCAACAGGCACAGACCGAGAATAAATTGCTATTCGTTTATTTTGGACGTTACGGATGCGGTTATTGTGAAAAAACCAATAAAGAAGCCTTTTCTGATAAAAAGATACGCGAATCGTATAGAAAAAAATATGTATTAGCTTATGTCGATGCTGAAAGTGGTAAGCGCTTACGCTTACCCAGTGGTGAGCGGGTCACCGAACGTGAGGTCGGCACACGTTACAATGCATTTGTCACTCCTGTATTTACTTTTATGACAGCCAAAGGTCAACCGCTGTTACGACTTGTAGGCGTGCAACGCATCGTGGATTTGCGTGAGGCAGATAAAAAAGTACAACAAACACTAAACAAAGTGGATAAACCATGAGATTAGTAAAAATCGGGATCGGGATCGGGTTACTGCTGAGTTTAGCTTCTTTATGGGCACACGCTCAACCGTGGGAATTTGATAAACCAGTCAATGTGACATCGTCTCATGGTGAAAAGATCTTTCATCATCTTGAAT
>Ga0316207_10002591_pt1 | contig 18227 bp, 19 predicted proteins | sample 6weekpyrite_MG_FD_204943 | JGI IMG/M metagenome (GOLD analysis project Ga0316207, IMG submission 204943) | Microbial mat bacterial communities from mineral coupon in-situ incubated in ocean water Damariscotta River, Maine, United States -... | ecosystem: Environmental > Aquatic > Marine >...
TCTGCTTTTTGATATGATTTCCAAGTTACGACTGTCTGAAAATGATTGACTGCTGACCTCGGCTCAAAAGCAAATAAAGGCCAGCTTTAGGGTGTTAGCTGCTGCACGCACTAAAACTCTAACAGACCGCTTTTGATTGCTTAGCAACTATCGGAAATTATTTTAGAGATTTTAACTGGCAAAGTTTATTAAAGGGCGATTGCCACCGCAAATCTGCTTTTTAAAAACTACTAATATAGATGCATGCATTAATAAAAAACAGGCATACGCAGTTTTATGCTAGATTTCTGCAAACAATCCAAACAGGACGCTCATAGAACCGCTTAATCTTGGGCATAAAGTATAAAGAGGAATAATTATGGCCAGCGAATTAGGACAGATTTCTTTTTATCTGGCTAAAGAAGGAAATAGTTTTAATAGCGTTATTAAAGAAGACAACCTCCAACTTGAGGACGACAACTTTAAAATAAGGGAGTTTGAAATTGATGGTACTCCTATTAAATTCTTCTGTAGGCAGACCACAACCTCAAAGCCTGAAAATCCACCATGGCTTGACTTTGTCAATGATAAGCTGGTGGGCGGTGAAAACAAAATTCACTTTGATACATTTAGTAGACGTCCTAGCGGGCTTCTCCTGATTGATATAGACGGCAGAGTTCTAGCCGCAACGTTTGGAGTGAGAGGTGGCGCTTTACTGGAGAAAGCTAATTTTCTTCATGACTTTGGCATAAAAACAGCTATGAATATGTGTGGCAACAAGGAGTTACGCCAAACAAAGAGTAGTACCCATGCAATAACAACTCAAAATATAGATCGTCAATTGAGCAAGCCTTCAGATGCCTTCTCCTTTGGTTTAAATGAATCTGAATTCCTTCAATATATTTCAGCGCAGCTTGAAGATAATAACAAGGTTACATTACAAGGAAAGGATAACCTAACCATAAAAATAGTTGGTGATGAAAAACTTACATGGGAAAGTCTAATTAAATATGGGAAATCCTTTGTCGCAGAATATAGAAGTGAAAAATACAAGAATCTTTTTCCTAACTACCCAAACCTTCAAAATGTATCAAAAGATAAGTCTGTAGAACTTGACTTGGCTCTAGTTGGTAGTATTAAAAATGAAAATTACGAATGTATTCATTTAGCAATTCCGGAATTTATCTCAGATGATCAGTTTAGTTTTTCTTATACCAATTACAATAAGAGGCAAAACAATATATTTTCTCATTTAGATATTCTCCATTTGAAGCTAGAGAAAGTATTAGATTATGAAAACCTTGATATAGATGAGATAAACAAAAAATACGTATATGCATACTCCCATGAAGAAGACAGAATTCTTGGATATAGAAAATGGAAACTTTATAACTGCATTGTCGCTGAAATACAAATGTATGGGGAGTATTTTGTTCTCTCAGGAGGACTCTGGAAAAAGGTTGATGATGATTTTTATAGCGCTGTGACAGATTTTATTGACAATGTGTTGCAAGAATCTCCTGTCTCCGAAGATTATCGCAACATTGATATATCTAACATTGACAAGAAACAGAATCGAGAAGAAGTCTTCAATAAGAAATACTGTGATTTAAACACAGATGCTATTTTATTTGACCAAGCCAAATTAAAAATAGGTCAAGGATCAAAAAACAATGAGTTCTGTGACATTTTGGAGCACAGAAATGAAGAGCCTGCATATATCATACATGTAAAAAAGCATGCTGGATCAAGTTCTATCAACTACCTTTTTTCTCAAGCGCGTTTTTATTGTGAGTTTTTTCTTAGTGATGAAGTCTTTCTTTCAGAAATTAGGAATCATATTGAAAATTCGGGGCATGCTAAAAAGGCTATTTTTCTAAGCCATATAAAAGAACATCAGGCTGATGTAAATGGTAAAGATTATGCAGTTAAATTATGGCTTTTGTATGATAAGAGTAAACCTGCGCCCAATAAATCTGATTTGCCCTTAATGGCTAAATATGAGCTAAAAATAACTTACGAAAGATTAAGAAACATTCACAAATACTGCAATATCAGCTTGAGCATGATTCCTGTCACTATCGTTAATTTTAAAACGGCTAAGAAAAAAGAAGATAGTTAAATTATTTACACCGTCCAACACTTACCATCAGCATCCCCTTTTGGCGGAATTTCTCTGCCAGCACTATCAACCAAATGACCACTCCTGTTAACAGGCGATCCATTAATGCAATAACTTACTCTACCAAAGAAAACATAAATGACAGAGCAGGTTCCCTAAAAAATCTGTTTAATCCGCAGAAAACGTAACAACCTATTATTTTACGGGTCCCCTAGAACTATATTCGAGTACCAGAATACGTGGTTGTGTGTTGTCTATCTAGACAAAAGACAGGAATATATGTATTGGGGGAGTCTATTTATCTTTTGAATGCTTGGCGTGTAGCACAGCGTTCATTAACCTAATTCAGCTCCACGCATCCGAGAGATTCTCACGAGGCAAAAAAATAGGCAAGCCTCATTAGAGCCCCACCTATTTGCTGGGTTAAAAGATACTATATAATTAAAACAACTATCTAACCATTACCCATTAATGTGTTGTTTCCACCACAAAAATCAATCAGTTGCATATTTGAATTCATCCATGCATCCATATTGAGGTGAGTGACATTATTTAAATCTTTCATTGTATTCTTTATCGAATCTAATAATACGCCTTTGTTTACAGCTTCTTCGAAAAGTCTTTCATCGAAATTTTTTGCCCAACTTTCCCACTTCTTAGACTTTAAAGTTAAAACATCAATAAGCATTTCATAGTTTTTTCGGTCATTAATTCCATACGCAGGTATCTTAACAAGCTTATCCACTATCGCCGTTTGGACACCTGAACAAGTTAGTGCCAATTTAATTTTTTTCCTCTTTAACTCTACAGATTCACTAGCTTCTACTTTCTTAGCTGCCACAGAGCCTGTCACACTCTGATTTTTGCTGGCAATGACTTGATCTGTTGCGGAGTCGTTACCTGTAAACAATGTGACCACCCACAATATACCAATTAGCCCAAATAAACTGGATGTAAAATAGCCCAGAACTTTTGACGTTTTTGAATCTGGGTCACGATAAGCAATACGCTTAGCCATATATATTGCAGAAAATACACAAGCTATTAGTAGTATTCTAGCAATCCAACCCTCTAGTCCATGCTTCCCCATGCCTATTGAACTCATTATAGCTCCCGCAATAAGTAAAAAGATGGGTATAAACAGCACGCTATAAGCTATAGCACCTATTAGTGGATTGGTCTTAGTTTCTTCCGGTGAGTCACTCATTGAGCTCTCCATATTGTTGAACGCTATAATTAAAAACGGTCTTTTTTATTTGTTAATGTAGCGTGATTATTTCTTTGAACGCATAAGGTACACCATTCCACCCTGGGTCTGGATCATTTGTTATACGCTTAGTATAAGTCACAATATTTGTATTTGGCGTATGCCATATAGTAGTAATAAAGTCTCTACCATCTCCATCAACACCCGTTATCACTCTGTTAACCTCGTTGTAACTACACACAGGCCCACAATCTAAACCAAAATCAGGAAACGTATTGTAATTATCAGTGAATGTTGAACTTGCACCTAACGTACAGTCGGCAAAGTTATTAGAAATAATGGTATCTATACCCGTTGCCGTGTAATCAGTCGATGTAAAGGTATAATCAAATCCACCCTGAACATCCGTATTACAATAGCTTGTCGTAATCACGCTACTGGCAGATCTTCCAGTTATATCAAGGGTGTAACTGTCACTGACCGAGCTAAGCGTGGTTAAAAAATGAATAACCGCATCTACTGGTGTAACAAGTGTAGAATTCGAATTTGCCGATACAAAATTAACAACCGCTGCATCGTTACTGAAATCATCCATACTTTGATCAAAATTAATATTCATGATGCCTGAAACTACTGGCAATGTGATTCCATTAGTGGGATCACCATCCGTATCTAATGTTTGTAACAACCTTAATACATTTACAGAATAGTCATCATGAATACCACTAATGGAATTATCTAGCGGTGTTAAAAGATTATAACCAGGCACTTGCGATATTTGCTGCCCGTATAGCGATAACGTAACCGTTTCCCCATCGTTATACTGGAACTCACCATTAGCATTCGTTATCCCACTCACTGTACTGGTGGTGTAACTGATACCTTCTACTGCCGAATCAAGATAAACCCCTGTATTAGGCACCGAAGGTGTAGAGCCTCCCCCGCCACTACAGCCTATTGAAAATAATGTTGGAATGACGATTAAATATTTCATGCCCATGCTAAACCTCATAATGTGTTAAGTAATAAGTGACCACATTCCCACTAATAAGGACGACTCAAAATACTAGTGATCGTGGGGTAAAAACACTCCCTACTTTACCCTATGATCGCTGGTATGACAACTTTGAAGAAACTGGGTCTCAGGCTTAAAGAACTACGAATCCAGCATGGTCTTACACAGGAAGAATTTGGTGCAATATCAGGGTTCAGTCAAAAGCACTATCAACAGATTGAATCCGGTAATAAAAAGCAAATTTGGCTCGAAACAGTTGAGAGGCTTGCAGCAGCGTATGGGTTAGAGGCATGGCAAATCCTGTCCCCTACCTTCCCATCAAAGACAAAACTAATAAAAAAACCCAAGTCATCTAAAATACACAATACAAAAAAAGCTTAGCAATCATTTAACTTGGGCCATTTTTAATATCTAGAATCACACAATTTTATGACCTTCATCGATGCAATTCTGTAGCCACTGATCCAGAAATACATTCAGGCTATTTACCAGCTTCTGGCTTATCCCACCATCCCGTTCAGCACTCTGGAATATCATGGAATCTTGATATGTCATTGCATTAGCCGTATTAAGCTCTGTGTTAATCACGATTTCCATATCTGGATCAGCAATCATATCTCCGTTCTGTTTGTAATAATGTGATAACGCAATACGAACGATATTATTTTGCCTGGTCAAGACATCAAGATTGAGGTCCATCAAAGCATCAGATGATAATTTAGACTTACCTGCATCTGTACGTGTTGTTATGTCAGGGATAATTTTGATTATTTTTTTATAAATTGATTTCGATAGCATAAGAGTCTCCTGTTAAAAGAGACTCAACAATCATATAATTTTGTGTGGTTACTCAACAGGACAGATTAATCATTAAATTAACAACTAGTCATCCATTCGAATATCCGGATACTCGGTTGTATGTTGTCTATCTGGACATTCCATAGGAATATAGGTACTGGGGGAGTCTATCTCGCGTTTGACCGCCTACCATGAAGGACAGCATTAATTAACCGATTGCCATTACCTTTTGTTACGACACCATCATTGCCTCTCCTTACTCGATATTCTATTTGTATCACATACTCATTAGTACGCTCATCAAACGTCTGCCCTATCTTTCTAAATGTTGATTTCTTTTTATCAGTAAACCCGAACATCAGATCGAGTGAACTTAATAATCTGTTCCACTTGTTCATTATTATATCTCCTTTACAGGTATTTATAACTTGGAGCACTGTGGAATTGACTACGAGTCGGCATGAATCTCTACCAGTTTGGTATTGATAGTTGTGAAGTTCGCGGAAACAGTGGCGTTATGCAGGTAGAGCAACTAATCCCTAATTATATGCTCTAGGAAAACTTATAAAAAGCCAATCTATCACCTATCGATGCGTGTCGGAATACATTCGGATGGTAATCAGATTAGCATTCATAAGGTAGTGGAGAGGGGAGATAAAACTTTTGTCGTAGTTCGACTATTATAAAAACCGCCTTTTTGTATTTCTATATAAGCACTCCTTATTCCTCTCCCCTCTCTCCCCTTTTATATAATATTATTTATATAATATACTATATGTATAGTATATGAGTAAGATTAACGGAGGGGATATATAGAGATTTTGTCGCCCCTTCACTCTCCCCTTCTTCTGTGATTTCCTCCCCTTTGGCCAGAAAAAGAGCCTGACAACTTCTCACCCAAGCCATTGTTTTTCCTACATAAAAGGGAAGTATAATTAACTCTCCCCTCCAATTCCATCAAACAGCTCTGTAAACTCATCTATCTTAGATTGTGGCTTGACCGTGTACAGTACCTTACTATCTTTGATACCGTACACCCAATTTTGGTGTCCAGAACTCATTTTTACTTCAAATCCACAGTCTCTTAAATCTCTTGCGAATCGTTGTGAAGCAGGAGCTTTTTTGTATCCTTCATCCATCAACCAAGTGATGTACAGTTTTCGTAAATCGTTTAGCTTGACTCTATCTTCTGGATCATCGGTGATAGTACATTTCTGATCAATGAATTGTGTCAATGTATCACCAGCATTACGGAGTTCTTGTGTTTCAGCTTTCAACGTCACAGGTGGATTTAAACCATCTTTTAAAAACTCAATCGCCCCCTCAACTAACCATTTCAGAATTCCTGAACCTTCCGTCTTGACCAATCTATCGACAAACCCAGAATCCTGATCCTCAATAGGAATCTGATAATCGAATGGCAATATTAACAATCTTCTCCAAACTGCTGGGTCCATACTTACTGTAGGAAGATGATTAACACAGAATACTGGCGTGAATACTGGTTGATACTCAAAGGGGCGTCCAGCTGGGTGACGCGCTTGAACCTCACCACTATCCGTAACCATCTTAATTAAATGCTCAGACATTTGAACATCCTCTTTATCTGATTCATTGAAAATCAAGAATCGTGTACCCTTGAATGACGCCAGATAGTATTCAGATTTATTACCATGACCACCTAATAGAACCTTCGGGTCTCCTACCTTTGCATATTCACCTAGAATCGCACTAATGGTATCAACGATTGTCGATTTACCATTTCCGCCTTTCTCACCATAGAACATAGTGAACCATTTAGATTTTTGACCTACTAACGCACTACCTAGCAACACTTGTAGAAATCTCGCATATTCATCATTACCACTCATGTATTTTAATAACTGACATTCCCACAATTCACATGAAGCATTACTGTCATATTCCACATTGACAGACTTAGTTATTAGATAACTTTTATCATTTACAATCAGATCACCATTACGCAAATCAACGATTCCATTTACACAACCGATATAATGACCTTTTGAATCAAAGTCAGTAATCATCGATGTCATACCTTTTTGTGACTTAGCAAGGTTTATCATTTCACGTATAGATCTTGCACTTTGAGAGCGTTGATGCCAGCTCCATGCTGCTCTCAATTCTTCTAGTGTTGCTTTTCGTTTATCAAATTCCATAGAATCTTTCACTCTTGCATTAGGGTGCGCATCAATCACATCAAAATCATCGCGAATCGAGTTTACCTCCATATTAATCCAATCAAGTACATTCTCGATTTCTAACATTACACTATCGACTTTATCTTCAGCCCATAATGTATCGCTCCATTTATACCAACCTTTTACTTCTGGCACCCATTTGTAATCATCACCAACGACTTTTACAAATCTCTTAGCATTACCTAATTCTGTATAATCAAATGCTTGCTTCATTCTTCAATCTCCGTTTATTCTTTATCACTTTCAAAAAGTCGTCCTCTCCCGTACGACTCGTGGTTTCTTTGCTGTAAACAGCTCTAACTTTCGCTAGTGCATCTATTTCTGGAAACGGTGGGAAACACCTTTCAGCAACGGTACAAACAATCACATTAGCAGTCTGTTCACTGATACCCCGCCATTTCAACAACCTTACTAAACTGTATATGTCATTATCACGTTGACCTTCACTCAGACCTTCAAAACACTTATCAATATCTAGCTGAGATCGAATCGTTCTATTCGTAGATTGCATCTGCGTTAACTGATAAGCCCAGTCTGGTGCTTTTTTAGGTTGCACACCATCTTCACACCACTGATACACAGACCACTGTTCGTCAACCATTAAACCGCTAGGTGCACCAACTATGTACCCACCATCACCACGAATATCAATTCCTGGCAATACATTAGCTTTGTTAGTTACGGCATCGTTCTCACACCACTGGAATACAAAATGGAACCCACCTGAGATTGTTTTTTGAATCAGGTTTGTCTTTATATCAATATCAAACGCATCACCGAAATGGCTAACCAACTCTTCCATACCGTTCTTATCGTTTTTAATGTCAACATCAACAACCCATATACCACTCTCAGGTCCAGTTCTTATGCCGATAAAGGCTTTTGGGTTTTCATTCCACCACTTTTTGATCTGTTCAGTATCATCAGTAGCATCATGAAACCCATTTAACGTAGCAGGTGCCTTGGCATTCTTTCCGTGGTGAATGCACGGAAATACTTTCCAGCCTCGTTCCGCATACATTAATGCGTGCTCGAGCAATGCTTGTTCATTCCTGTTCATAGTTGCACCCATTACTTATTGCGTTGCAAGCTATCGCCTGTTCATATATGAAAGAAATAACATCATCCTGACTAACCTCTGAAATCGGTAGTTGTTTACAGTATGCGTATTCATACCTGTAACTAGTTAATGTTCTACTAATTGACTTAATATAAGAGAATAAATCTGGATGTTCATTTTCCATGCAATTCTCAATACTCTGTAGCCTCTCACGTACTTTATATTCGTGCGGATAATGTTTTTTAAAGAACTCAGCCGCAGGCAATTCCTCTAAATCATTATCAATTTCACCATCATCATAATCATCAGGACCGTAAGCAATAAAATTAAAACAATGAAACAACATACTGATAGGACTAGCACCACATCCATATTGATGAAACTCAGTAACTATTCCTTTATCGACATACATTCTTATGTAACCATAATTATCATTACCAATTACATAAAAGTCATATCCGTCGCCTTTGTCTACATATTCAATGTCAACACCGATAGCTCTCAGAGTCCTGACAACCACATCTAGTTTTAGCTCGCTATTTAATATTCGATATGAAACGCTCATGACTGCACCTCATCCAACTTAAATGGCTTATCATAAATTCGCTTCATCGTTGAAATATCGCTTGATTCAAAGCCTAGTTTTTCAAACACTTCTACCAACTCAGATTCGTGAAGTTTATTAATTGCTGCTCTAACGACCTCGATTCTTAATATTTCATCGTCTGAGAAGCATTCTCTATACTCCTGCTTTAACTCAAGATGATCTGTGATTCCCTGTACGCTAAAGAAGTCGTAATCGATAGCTTCAGCTACTTCGTGTGTTAGTTCATTGTATTTTTCTGCGTTCATATTGTTATCCTCATTAAAATTAAATTAAAAACAAATAGCCATTATTTAAAATTAAAACAATCACGGCCTTTGCTTGCTTTCAATTATAAAAATTTCATCATTTTCCTTCCAATCATACCGATCAGTCATATTCTTGAAAGCCAGCTGTGGCGCGGAAAATAATTTATGACTAATCAATATGACTCACTAAATATTTCTATTAAAACCCAGCTATAATCATATTGATCAGTCATAAAAGGTTACATTTGCGCTATGAAAAAACTTAAACCTAAGTCCACCGCGATACATAATCAGGATAATTTCAATGAGATAGTTGGATTACTGATTGAAGCAGACATGTTGTTACGTCTGAATATGAATGAAAACGGCATTCATGATATGAACGATCAAGATGAAGAGTATTTGTTCGGTGAAGACTCTATATGTGGAGAGCTACTTGACAGAGAAGATTTTGAAGACACGAAGAATGAAGAAAGATTGATTGAACGGCTTATAATGCACGTAATTGTTCCTGAGATAGCTAAACGCCACCATGAGGAGCATCATGATAATAAGAGCAATCGCACAGGCATCAATGACTTTTTTGAAGACCTAGGTTACGAAGATAATAAATACGATTTATTATCTATAAAGCAGGAATATGGCATTACAAAAGGCACTGTGCAGAGAGGATATGATAAAGACTTATTCAAGGAAAGAGGCAAACCAACATGTGTAGGATTATATATGTGGCGAACGAGACCTAATAAAACTATTAAATAACAACTTTATATATAGAACTATACTACTTAATTATTTTTAGCCTAATCTGGTCTTTTTCGCTATTAATGTGATTGATAACATCTCTGGCTTTTGAGGAGACATCTCTCAATTCAAGGTGTGAGTATCGCATTGTGGTCGCTATATCCGTATGACCAAGGATCTCTTTAACCTCATAGATGGATAATCCGTTCTGAATTAACCGAGTAGCATGAGTGTGGCGCAGCGTATGGATAGTACAGTCGGTTAATCCTACCCGATTGAATGCCTTTCTAATCGCAATTGTTGTATGTCTTCGTGGGCCGCCTTTTTTGTTATTGAACACATATTTGGTAGTTTTCTGTTCATTGCGTCGTTGTAGGATGCGATGAACACGATCACTCATATATAGAATCGACTCATTCTTAACCTTAGGTCGCCACAGCCTGATCTCCTTAGTCTTTAAATTAATGCTGCTCCACTCAATTTTGGCTATTTCTGAGTACCTAGCTCCTGTATCGAGTAGTAGCACAACAAGATCATAGTTATCCTGCATCGAAGCACTAATAGATTCTGATCGTGTTTCATATAGAGCTAATCCTCTGACTTCACGTTTTGGATTCAATTCAGATAGCAGGCATTTTTCTTCTTCGATCGTCAAATATCGCAATCTATGTTTTGGTAACTTCAACACAGGAAAGTCCAGATCTGCTGTTTGATATCCTAGCTTTCGTCCATATTTCCAGACACCACGAATCAGATTGAATGAATGTACGATAGTCGAACTTTTAACACCCTGTCTGTAACGTTTCTGAACAAAAGACTCAACATCCTGATTCGAAATCTCATGAAGATACTTACCGATAGGAAACATTTGATTCAGCATTCTAGATTGTGAATACAATGTTTTGTAATTCGGAGAATGCTCTTTGGACTTCAAGTACATATCCGTAATTTCGGAATAACGAATAAATGACTTGTCTCCTAGTATAAGCTGAGAGTGAAGCTTCACCTTCCACTCACGTTCCATCCGTTCAGCTATGCGTTTATCAGTCGTCTTTGAGGATTTGACGTAGGTTTTTCCTTTGAATTGGAACTGAATATACCAATTCTTGCTGTTTCCTCGTTTAAGTACACTCATTGCCATGTCCTCGTAATTGTCATCTTGACCATCACACCAGACCACGATAAAGACAACGATATAACACGATTAATTACACGGAACTGACACGAGGTTGATAGGACTTAATATTCCACTATCTAATGCGATTATTATTAATAATGGAGGGAGTGACTGTATTTCACATTAAACAATGGCATATCCGTTTATCGTAAGTATTACACAATGATTCACCATCAATATCATCTCACCTTCTCCACACACAAAAAAATAGGCGATCTTTTCAGACCACCTATCAGTAATTAATACAAAGCATCACTCAGGCTGACTTCTTTAACTTCCTGCGAATGTTGTATACATATGTCATTGAACCTTTGGGCGTAAGATTTGCACCTTCAACAAAAGCTAGTGCAATCACTTCTCTTGCTTCATCTTTGATCAGATCGTACATTTTGGTAGCCACTTCCATTTTCGTAGTATCTGGCTTCTTCGATAGCTCCTGACCAAGCGACACAGCTTTCTTGTAGTTAGCAGGATTCTTTGGTGTTACTGCTTTGACCTTTTCAGTAGCTTTTGACTTAACGGTAGTTGCTGACTTAACAGGAGACTTAGTATTTTCGTTTGATGGTGTCATGATATAAATTCCTAACTTGAGTTAATACACAATGAATAGCATGTGGCGATTCCAACTCGATTCCTGGAATACATTCCATTAAGAGCTGGATAGCCTCATTCAATTCATCTCCTGACAGATCAACTCCAAACTCCTCGACCACAATATCCGCTAATTCGCGTAACTGTTCATCGTTAAGAAAACATTTGTTTTGATTTGCCATATAGGGACTATCAAACAACTTCCTGTTAAGACAACGGCAATCACAATAGAAAACTCGTTATTTCTGACTTATTTGTAAACTTTCCAGCACATCACGCGCTTTTGCACTGACATCCTTGCGCTCAAGATGCGCATATATCTGCGTGGTAGATATATCGGTATGACCTAATACATTGGCTACTTCGTACAGGGATAATCCAGCCTGAACCAATCGGCTGGCACACGTATGCCTAAGATCATGGATTCTGAAGTTATTAATGCCTGCGCGTTTAAACGATGCTGTAATGCCTTTAGCTTGATAGCCACGTGGCTGGCCTTTGTTGTTGGTAAAGACATATTCATCCGACATACGTGATTCATATCGACGAGTCAGGATTTCCTTTACTCTTGTTGTCATATACACGATGGATTCGTTACGAACCTTAGGACGCCATAGATTGATAACACCATCATCAATATTGATAGCCGACCACCTGAGATTAGCAACCTCACTGTAACGACCACCTGTATCTAGCAACATCACAACTAGATCGTAATTGTCCTGATACTTACGATTCTCTTCGGCTGGTCTATATTCGTAATCTGGCCGGAACGGTCGTGGATGCTTGGGGTCCAGTTCAGCCAACAATCTAGCTTCTTCGTCATCCGACAAATACCGTAAACGATGCTTTGCAATTTTCAGTTTTGGAAAGGTTAATTCTTTGACCAAGTAGCCATGATCCTTAGCCCATCCAACGGCACTACGAATCACCTGAAAGTTATGTTTGATGGTCTGGGCGGCGATACCTTCTTTTTCACGTGAGCTTTTATATTTGGATAAATCCCAATCACGGATCTCATCAACGTACATATCAACATTCATTCGCTCGGTCACCGTATTGATATTTGTCTTGGTATACGCATAACCTTTTTCACCGAGCTTTTGATCCAAGTGACCAGCAAATGCATCACGTAGAGTAATACGTGGTCGCTCACCTAGTTCTTCTATTCGGTGTGTATCATCTTTCCACTCACGTTCCATGCGCTCAGCGGTTCGTTTGTTGGTTGTTTTGGAACTACGGCAATAGGTCTTACCGTTATAGTTAAATTGGATGTAGTAATTCCCCACCCCGTTTCGTTTGAAAACACTCATTTATTAGCAACTCCTTATATTTATGACGCTTACCGATTCGTAAACTGTCATTGCTATTTATGGCGCTAATCAACGGGGATAACTGGCTAGGGCAAACTTTTATGGGCAATAAAATTCAAAATAGAAACCTTATTATCACTATCTGGCATTAACAAATTCATTTATCTAGCTACCTGTGTTATTTTTCCTTGAAATATAAATCAATGGACAGAACATGGCAGAACTGAGTTTACTATCACCGCTAGACCAACCTCTCAGTAATCACAGACTGATAGATGACTTAAAAGACACACTAGATACTAATGCAATCTATACAGACCTTCGTATAGCAGTGGCATATGCTAAATCTGGAGTTATTTCACGCCTTGAGGACGAGCTACGGAATTGGATAGCAGCAGGTAATAATATCACCGCATATATTGGCATTGATCAAAAAGTCACCTCTAAAGAAGCACTAATACTAGCCAATGAAATATTTAACAATGTATACATAATAAATCATAAATCTGTCACATTCCATCCTAAAGTCTATGCCTTTAAAGGAGAAGAGTCTGGAAAAGTGATACTAGGATCTAACAATCTAACATCAGGCGGATTAGAAACAAATTTTGAAGCAGCTGTAATAATAGCCTACGACTTAACAAACTCAAATGACTCTTCTGCTTTCAATGAATATTGGAACTCCCTATCCGATCTCAACAATACAGCTCACGGAATTTCTGCACCTTTAACTAAAGACCTAATAGATCAATTAGATAAAAATAACTTACTTTCGAACGAAGTAAGAACACCAGGTGAAATTACTACTAGCACCCCCTATCAACCTAGAGATGCATTTCTTAACACCATATTTGAGAGCAAGTTTACCGTTGCACAACCAAAGAGAACTGTAAAGAAAAAAGCCGCTGCAAAGAAAAATGCCGTTAAGAAGAAGATTAAACGGGCCTCAGCCCTGGATGAGAACAAAGAAGTACTCGACCACTCTAATGAAGATTTTGAATCTTTTATTATCCAAATTAAACCACATCATAACGGTGAAATCTTTCTAAGTAAGACTGCTGTCAATGAAAACCCCGATTTCTTTGGCTATCCATTCAGCGGATCAACTACCCCTAAGAACCCAGCGAATCCATCATACCCTCAACTAGACCCGGATCCTATTGTTAATATATTGGTATATGGTGAAGAGTCAAAACTACTTATATCAATAAATGACTACCCATTAAATACCGTGTACTACAGCACAAAAAGTGAGATACGAATTACCTGTAGCCAAATAGTTGATTTTGCACCTGAATATTCAGTTCTCATTATGAGTAAACCTAAAAACAAATCTTCTGTTGACTATGAAATGGTTATACACACGCCAGACAGTCCGTTTTACGACGAGTGGGTTGCCAAATGCCCCAATAAAATGCCTGGCGGCGGAAAAGCACCTAGAGCTTACGGTTGGTTATAATTTTTCTTCACGGCTTTTTAAATCGAAGAATTGAATTTTTTTCAATGAAGTTTTTAGAGTTCACCTTATTATCGCTTGTAACAGATATATCTAAAAATACAGATGACTCGAACCCTAGTGACTTAGCAATCTCCACAATAAATTCACTTGTTCTTATTTGATACCACTCACCTTTAAGCTTTGTTTTAGAATCTCCAACAACAAAGAAAGCTGTAGCATCAGGCTTCAATACTCTATATGCGTTCTCCAGAACACTTTTCATATCATTAAAATACCGCAGTAATAATGCAGCAGTATTTTTCTTCCTAAACCCAGCATTTTTATCTTCTTTATTAACTGTACAAATTTGGCGAAGAGATTCCTTTATTATTTCAGGCAAATCTATTTCGCCAGATAATATAAGATTATCAAGTTCATTAAGATCTGATTTCCTTATCTCTCGTGACCCAGTCAAAGAGCGCTCTATCTCAGACCTTTCACTTGATGAGAGCTTGTTAATCACCAATATTGAAAGCCTATCAGTATCTATGTACGGAAGAGCTGTAGCATATGGAGGACTCGTCACAATACAGTCTATTGAATTCTCTTTTATCCCTATAGAGTTATAAGACTCTTCGTCGCGATTATCAAGCAACCCAACCTTAAAACTTCCAACTGTAACAACCCCTTGATCAGAAGCAGACCAGTAATTTTCCAACTTTTTCCTTTCTTTCTCTAAAAGCTTTAAATATATTTCAAACACAGGAGCATCATTTATCAGCTCCTTCCTTTTCCTAATTCTCAAATCTTTAGGGTCTTGCTGAGATATATTTCTAATAACAGAGCTGAGCAATACTTCAAAATAATTAACAACCTTTTCATTACCAAACAACCTTATCTTTGACAAAATAATGTTTAGTTTGTAAACAACATTTTCTGGAAACCAATTATACAGTTCATCCAATAAATCCTGTTGAAACTCATCATCTTCTTTTGGAATAGTATCAATATCTGCAATATCATTCTCAAGTGCTTTAAATGACCTTACTACCAATCTCTTAGAGACTGTTAATATTTCATTCTTAGCCCTAGCTATACTTACAGCGATTGGATTCATATCCATACCAAAAGAATAATTTCCCGCTAAAGTTGACTCAAGAATCGTTGTTCCGCTCCCACAAAAAGGATCAAACACATTTATATGCTGCCTATCACGTTTAGCTATATTTAACAGAGATTTTGCTAACTGCGGATAGAACTTACCTTTATATGAATGAAGCCCATGTGTAAAATAAGTCGAGTTTTTTCTAATAGTTCCTGAATTCGACTCCTTAACAAAACTATTTGTATGAATTTTTTCGCCATCATTCAAATACAATTCATGCAAAAATGAAATCCTTTTTAGTAGTGGTACTTGTGATGAGGAAATATTAAGGGATTTGATTTTAACTCCTTTATTTTCATCTGCATTTATCTTTGCATTAGATGAGAAAAGAGAATCAACCTCATGTTTAAGAAGATCAACTTCATAATCAAATAGTTTATAGCCAGATTTTGCTTCAGTTATCTTTAAACTTACGTCTGGTTTTTTAATAATTACTATTTGCTCATTTCTCAAACGCCTCCCAGGTTTAACAAACGATCTTTTCGTTTCATGTAAAGGTCTATCTATTGTTTTTACATGCTCGAATCCAATCCTCAATCCGTTTTCTACAATTACTTTATGCGTCTTATATACTTTTTCTTTAAATATTGAATCCCCTACAACGAGCGCTGCGTATTTGCCCGGCTTTAGTACCCTGTACATCCCTTCCAATGTCTTTGACATATCCTGCTCATACTCTTCATAGCCTGAGTTATTTCTTTGATGCTTCAGGTGAGAGCCAATTTCAACTTCACCCATTTTTCTTGGGTCAAACCCGAGCCAAAACATTCTAAAGCGATGATACAAATGATAGTCTGTCGCGTTAGCATAAGGTGGAGACGTTACAATTAGATCTACCGAGTTCTTATTAATGTCTAGCATCTTAGATCTTGAATCACCAGACAAAAACAACGAATCGGAGTATTTAAACTCTCCCATCGACAACTTGACTTTTTTGATTACATGCTCAAGGCTGTTTATATACGTAGAAATAGTTACTGATGGCAATATATTATTTTCAACTGATGTATATCGTGTCTCAGAATCTTGATTAGACACCTTAATCACAATCCGTGACAAAGCAACATTTGCAACACTTATTGCGGGTTGTCTCTTTAATTGAGATATCAGGCCTTTAATAAGCGCCAGCTCAGCTTTCACATGAGCTTTAAACCACTTTTCCTCATTTGGAATACTTGGTATATGCTCACTATATTTTTTAAGAATAGAATTGATAGTCTTCGAAGATTTACTATCTTTCAGAGTTGGTAGATATGAGAGCACATGAGAAACTAGACCTTCAAGCTCTCTCTCATCTTTCTTATCTAGCTTTGCTGTCTTAGCATTCCCAATAACCGCACTTAAAGGATTTGCATCAATTGATATAGAGTTTCTGCCAAGACGTGAAGCTTCTGTAGCTGTAGTACAACTGCCACTAAAGGGATCCAGAACCACGTCACCTTCTTTACTTAATGCACGAATTAAATTCTCTGGTATTTGCGGTATAAATTTGGCGGGATATGGATGGATATCATGCGTAAAAACAGATGTTTTATCATTAGTAAATGACCAATCTACATCCTCTAAAGCCTGCGGTCCCGCACCACAAGGTATAGCAACATCAATATCCGAAGCCTCTTCAAACATAACCTCTAGCTGCTCTGAAACCCAGCTATGTATAGTATGTCCACGCTGCCTTAAAGATGCTTCTAATGTTTTCTTTTGCTTTGTTGATATATCTATGGAAATCTTTGACATTCTGGGCCCCTAGTAGAAACCCCAGAATGGCACTTTTTAAGTTTAACTTCAAGCTATATTTCTATATCAGCACTAAAATAATGAGTATCCTTAGCTAATCCCGGTAACCCTCTAATTCAAAACTAATAATTCTTGTTTATAACCAGTGAGCCGGGATTTTTAATCCATAATTATTAACAACATATCGTAGCGTTGATATGATTTCTTGATGCTTCTTTTCATCAAAGCTTTGATTATTGTTTCGTTGCTCAAGAATTTGCTGAAGAAGAGGTAAATTATACATTTCTAGTTTATAAAGATTACTCCAACTAGGCTGGCCAAACAGATTGTATATGGTTTCAGTTCCATCTCGCTCGCTAGCTAGCCGTTTTTCACCATCGATTGATAGCTCAGCCTTTTCAGCTGCATCACGATCATCATAAGTGTTGAGTAATTTCATAGATTATCACCTAATTGTTCCAACTCGGTTTTGATGGAAGTATATAGCGGCAAAATACTTATTGAAATAAGCGAACCGGTAAGGGTTGGAGGTTACTAGTAACAATTGAACAGAATTACCTGAATGAACTCGTGTAAAAACTCGCCACGAACGAACTAGTGGTAAGGATACTGGTACAGGAATGGCTCACAACCCCTTACACAGCACGATTTCAGTGATTTTATTGACTCGCTAACCGGGCCTCATAATCGGCAGGTCGAGTGTTCGAGTCACTCCGGGCCCACCATTTTTACCTCTTTCTGGAACATCCGATTCCAGACTGGTAGCTCCTCATAATCTTGTAAACCCCACATATCAAGCAGCGTTCA
>Ga0316207_10002592_pt1 | contig 18226 bp, 13 predicted proteins | sample 6weekpyrite_MG_FD_204943 | JGI IMG/M metagenome (GOLD analysis project Ga0316207, IMG submission 204943) | Microbial mat bacterial communities from mineral coupon in-situ incubated in ocean water Damariscotta River, Maine, United States -... | ecosystem: Environmental > Aquatic > Marine >...
TAACAGAGTCACTACGTGAAGGCCGCTCTGGCATAAAATTTCAGGAAAAATACAAAGAAATGGGCATGCGTAGTCATGTCGCAGGCTCTATTGATATTGATTTGAATGAACATATCGACCGTAAAGTAAAACGCTTTATGGGTGATGCCGCAGCTTATACCTATGTGGCAATGAAGCAGGCGATTGAAGATGCTGGTCTTCCGGAAGAACTGGTTTCAAACCCTAGAACGGGTCTAATTATGGGATCAGGTGGTGGATCACCTGAGAACCAGGTGCTTGCCGCAGATACACTACGTGAAAAAGGCATTCGTCGTGTTGGCCCATATATGGTGCCACGCACCATGTCCAGCACGGTTTCTGCCTGTCTGGCAACGCCATTCAAAATCAAAGGTCTCAATTACTCTATTAGTTCTGCCTGCGCCACGGGAACGCATTGCATTGGTAATGCTATGGAACAGATTCAATTAGGCAAACAGGACATCGTTTTTGCTGGCGGGGGTGAAGAAGAACACTGGGCAATGAGCATGCTGTTTGATGGCATGGGCGCACTTTCCTCAAAGTACAATGAAACACCCGAAAAAGCGTCTCGCAGTTATGATGCAGACCGTGATGGATTTGTCATTGCCGGCGGCGGCGGAGTTGTTGTTTTAGAAGAGCTGGAGCACGCAAAGGCGCGTGGCGCGACTATTTATGCAGAACTAACCGGTTATGGCGCAACATCAGATGGCCACGACATGGTTGCTCCATCGGGTGAAGGGGCTGTTCGCTGTATGCAAATGGCGCTTTCAACGGTTGATGCTCCTGTTGATTACATTAATACTCACGGCACTAGTACACCGGTTGGTGATGTGGCTGAAACCGGTGCAATCAAAGAAGTATTTGGTGACAATGTACCCCCCTTTAGCTCAAGCAAATCTCTATGTGGTCATTCTCTGGGTGCTGCTGGTGTTCAGGAAACTATCTACTGTTTGTTAATGATGCAAAATAAATTTATTCAGGCTTCAGCTAATGTTGATAACCTGGATGAAAAAGTAGACGGTATGCCACTGGTAACTAAACGTGTTGATAACGCTGAACTCAATACAGTGCTTACCAATAACTTTGGTTTTGGTGGCACGAATGCCAGCCTTGTATTGAGTAAATACAACGACTAAACCTGTCCGAGCTTTAAGTTTGTAGCACTAATTTAACTAGTAGAAAACAAACTTAAAGCCGTGCAACAGGGATTCAACATACCATTATGGACTCTTCAGATCCCTCTCACGATTTTGCCGCACTCGACCCAACCCTGATTATTGATTCAGTTGAGTCACTCGGCCTGCAAAGCGATGCGCGCATCTTCCCTCTGAACTCTTATGAAAACAGGGTTTATCAAATTGGTCTGGAAGAAGGCACCGAGTTTTCTCCGAAGATAATTGGCAAGTACTACCGCCCCAATCGCTGGAGCAATGAACAAATTCAGGAAGAGCATGATTTCACGACTGAATTAGCTGAGCTTGAAATTCCTGTGGTTGCCCCTTTGCAGTTTAATCAGCAAAGTCTGCTAAATTTCAAACATTTCAGATTTGCACTCTACCCTCAAAAAGGCGGTCGAACCGCCGAGTTAGATAATACAGAGCATTTAGAGTGGATTGGTCGATTTCTGGGGCGCATACATCTGGCTGGCGCCAGTAAGTCATTTACTAGCCGACCGACCCTCTCCGTTCAGGACTTTGCAATAGATAGTGCCGATTTCCTGTTAACAAATAATTTCATTCCCGATTACCTTCAGGAAGCTTATCAAACCCTGAGTGCAGACCTTATTGGATTACTGAAACAGCGTTTTAACAGCGATACAGTGAACAATATACGCCTGCACGGTGATTGCCATAGTGGCAATATCTTATGGACTGATAAGGGGCCTCATTTTGTAGATTTTGATGATTGCAGAAGTGGCCCTGCCATTCAGGATTTGTGGATGCTGCTTTCCGGAGACCGAGCTGAACAACAGCTACAATTGAATCATGTGCTTGACGGTTATTTTGAATTCGCCGAACTAGATCCTGTTGAATTACGACTGGTAGAGCCCTTGCGTAGCCTTCGTTTAATGCACTATGCCAGCTGGTTGGCTAAACGCTGGTCTGACCCTAGTTTCCCGTTAAATTTCCCCTGGTTTAACACCCCAAACTACTGGGAACAGCATATTCTGGAACTTCGTGAACAGTTTTCTCTGCTTCAGGATAGTGAAAATCTGCACTTATAATCGATCTGATTAGAGAAATAATTCATATTTCTCGAAAACCCATGAAATATTAAGGCTAAGCACCTGTATTTTTTATAAAAAAAGGCTAGAATCTATGAAAAGAGATAATGGCGAAGCACAATGACAAACAATACATTGAAATCAGCAGGTCTAATTATAATAGCTTTATTCAGTGCACAGGCAATGGCAAGTAGCCCATGGGCAGATGACACTGAAGCAGAAAAGGTTACGGCAGAAGAACCCGTAACAAGCGAATCTATGCCTGTCCAGCAACATGAAAATGACCAGCCTGTTATGCAGGAAGAGATTATCGAGCCAGTTGGTATAGTACAGACCGATACTGAAGTTTCAGGCTATGATTCTGGTGATGTTTCTGGCGAAGGTAGCCAAGGCGAGCCTGAAGCATATACAGAAACTGTTCAGCAGGGTGACGTCCTTGATGTAAATCAGACATCTCAGGTAGCCGCAGTTAGAGTGCTCGATTTTCCGCGTCGCGGAATGACAACAGATAAAGTAGAAAACGAGTTAGGCCGACCTGCTGAAATTATACCTTCAGTTGGACAGCCCCCTATCAGCCGCTGGGTCTATGATGACCGAACTGTTTATTTTGAATACTCATCCGTTATACACGTAGTGGCAAAATAAAAACATTATTTATTATTACTCAATCACACACAGGTGTACCATCTGGTACATCTGAGATTAGACAAACCCGTGAATTCCCTCACAGACCTTCTTTCAGAACTCAATCTTCCCTCACCGGTTACACAAATAAAAAACACACTTTTAAGTGAAAAAAAAGTTGAGCTTTTTGTAAAACGAGATGAATTAATTCATCCGTATATTCAGGGAAATAAATGGCGAAAGTTAAAATATAATATTCTTGAAGCTGAGCAACACAATCAAAACACATTACTTAGTTTTGGTGGTGCATATTCAAACCATCTACACGCATTGGCCGCTATAGGAAAACAGCTTAACCTGAACACCATCGGTATCATTCGTGGTCAGGCGCCTGAAAAACTAAACCCCTGCTTACAGGATTTAATTGACTGGGGCATGCAACTTAAATTCGTTAGCCGTCTGGAATACAAACAAAAAAACAGTGGCAAGTTTATTAATAATTTAAAAAATGAACTGAGTGACTTTCATCTTATTCCTGAAGGGGGCAATAATGATGCTGGCATAAGAGGTTGCGCTGAATTATTAGATGAATTAGAAGAAGACTATGATGTAATCTGTTGCGAGGTTGGCAGCGGCACAATGCTTAGTGCTCTTATTCAAAACAACAAGAAAAAAAACACCTCATATTTAGGTTTTGCTGTTATGAAAAACACACAGTTAGATAATGAAATAAAAGACAGTCTACCTAACCAGATAAACTCAACAGACTGGAAAATTAATCATCAATACCACTTTGGAGGCTTTGCAAAAACGTCGGTTGATTTAAATGATTTTATTAAAAATTTTAAAAATGAATATAATATACAACTGGAACCAGTGTATAGCGGAAAAATGTTATGGGGAATTTTAGATCTGATTCAAGACAATTATTTCAAGCCCGGCACTAGAATACTAGCCATACACGGTGGAGGTTTACAGGGTTTAAGAGGTTACCCGCAATTAAAAAATTCTATATGATCGCCATTGATTAAACCTCAACCCATTGCATCACTGAACAGTTACTCTGTTACACTTAAAAGTAACCGTTAACCCGTAATCTGAAATTCAAACCTGAGTTATTCGGCGGATTGATCAAGTTCTTTATAAGCATCTATATAATCTTTTGAAAAGTCAGCAAATTCATCAAAGGAAGAGGTCCAGTCCTCATCTAAAGCATTTTCATCTACACGTTGACCATTAAAACTAACCACTTTATTAGCCTCTAGATCAAAACTCTTTTTATACTCAACAAATTCTTTGCCTATGTTTGTTTTATAATCACTAAACTCATCATCAAGTGCCTGTTGACGTTTCGCAGCCTGTTGTTTAAAAGCCGCAAAGTCATCGGCTACTGGTGCTGGTTTATGTATTTCATAATCATCACCTGGAGATTCGAGGTTTAATTTTCCTTCCTGTAAGGCAACCTGCTGACTTGCATCTTCAGCATCAACAATAAAGGTTGTTCCACGTATGCCAATAGTGGCAAATTTTGTACGTACTTTTTTTGGTTTTTCTTTGCCAATTACTTTTCTAAAGACATAATATATTTTTCCACCCAGTTGAGATAACCAGCCTGATTGCTCAACTCTTAAACTACTTTTCTGATCTAATACAGACATAGCTCCATCTTCGAACTGTACGACGGCCCTACTATCTTTTTTAGTCACCACCGTTTCATTACTATTGACCAGAAACTGCTTTTTCTCAGGCTCTCTTTTCTCACCTTCTGAATTTACAATATATACCTGCCCCTGAACTTTAACTATTCGAGCTCTGAAATTCTCAGCCTGTAATGTAGACTGAAATATAATTGATGATAAAACAAGTGATACGCCTGTCAGGGTTGTACATTTCATTAGTTATACTTCCTTAATTTGTTTCTTAGCTCACCCATTATTACTGGGTTATTATTTCTTGATTAATTTACGGGCTAATTTCCCGGCTAATTTTCCGGAGTAATTTACCAGGTCAATCTTCCGAGATAGTCTCATGAGGTAATCTCCCGGGTCTATCTCCCGGGCCAATCACCCGGACCAGTATCTCCCAGGTTGAGCAATCTTTGCTTATACTAGCTTAGAATCATGTTCACCGCATTAGGGCATATCCATTAATTATGTAAGGATTTGGCCCTGTCTTCTATTTGCCAGCGGATTTCCTGTTCTCGTATAGCTTTCGGCAGGAGATCTGCATCCTTATTATAAGGATAATTCTTTCTATATAAGGCTAACTCGAGCTTCAGCTTATCTAGCTGCTTAGTGTTGAACAGCACTACCAGTTTGTTAATTTGCTCGAGCTGGTCCTCATTACTTTGCCCGGTATCACTTCTCTGCTCTATCGCCCCCATAATCTGTTCTGAGGCAGAACCTGAATAAGATTCAAGGTCTACTGTTGTAGCTGGTGCGATTACCGATGGCATTACCGATGGCATTACAGGTGCTGTAGCTGGTTCTATAACAGGTTCTATGCCAGTAGCCGGGGCAGAATGTTTTTCTGACGGTGGTATTGAGTATGATTGCAAATCTGGCTCCGCCGTCTGTACACGTGGAGGTGATGACATACGCGCTATTGGGGATACAGCCTTAGCAGCTACTCCAGCACTATCATTTAGCACTTCAGACCTTGCAGGGGCTGTCTTTGATGGTGTAGATGAGCCAACTTGCTGTTTCAGTAACATTCTCTGCTTTGACTGGGCTGTTGCTTTTTTCTTTTGTCTAAGCGATTCATCAAATCGCTCTTTCTCCGAATGAACTAATTGCTGCTGGCTGTTGACGCCTGTCTCCTTTGATTCGTCTGTTGATATATGCAGCTCATCCGCAGACCGTCCGCTGATATCAGGTAAAAAGGTTTCTTCAGAAAAATCAGCTCCATTAAGCTCAGGTTGTAACTGCTCTGACTCGAACAGCAACTTCATAAACACACTTAAACTAAGAACAACAATTGCCACATAAGATACAGGCACATACCAGGCATGTTTATTTTTTTTATTAAGCTGAGCCGAAGAAATATCATTATTAATGTTAGGCTGTGAACTAACGGCTGAATGCGCTGCATTAATAATACTCACATCAATAGAGTCAGGCGGGACCTCAGTTGACACTGCCTGGTATTTTTCATGCAACGCTAGCAGTTCTTTATCCTGATCAAACTCTTTATTACTCATGATACGGGCCTCAGTGGCTGCAATATACCGCGCAATCGTTTTACTCCGTAACGTAAACGACTCTTAACTGTTTCTCTGCTAACACCCGTCACTTCAGCGATTTCAGCAAGACTTAGTGAGGCCTCCTCCTTTAATAAAATGGCACTACGTTGCTCTTCTGGTAATTCCGCTATAGCCTGTTTAATTTGTTTTTGCATCTGCTGTTTATGTAATTCATCATGCGGATCTGAATTTTCGACTACATGTGCAGGTGACTCATTCGATTCATTAAATTCTACATTATGTTTTACAAATTTTTCACTACGCCAGTAATCAACCAGACGATTATGTGCCAGGTGATAAAGCCAGGTGGTAAATTTAGCAGTAGCCTGATAATTCACCCGGGCATTAATAAGCTTCATCCAGACATCCTGAAATAACTCATTAGCAATGTCCTGCCTGTTATTCAGTTGACGTAACACATAACGATACAGGCCGCCCTTATGCCGTGCATATAACACGTCAAAGGCGGCAGCCGTTCCGTCCCGATAACATAACATAAGATTTTCATCCGTTAGCTCATCGAGTTCATTAGAAGAAAGATTATTCAACTGTAACCATTATTATATTTTTAAAGCCTGTCATTTATAGAATACTGCCCTTAAGAAGGCAATACTGGCAGCATTCTACAATGTATTACATGCCTAACTATCTAAAGACTGGGCCAGTGCTACTAGCTGAATAAATTCACCCCGATAGCCGTATACATCATTTCCTTTAGATTTTTTTGCCAGCTCAAGAATATCATTATAACTAAATTCCTGTAGATATTTTCCACCACGTAATTGTTGAGCAAATGCTGCCACAGAGGCAGAAAATTTAAAGTTATTACTTACCTGATTCATGCTTCTAATAACGTCCTTCTTATACAATGGCTTTTCAATTAACTGGCTTTTAGATTGACTATTTTCCTTATACCTTAAACGCAGAAATGCCAGCTCGTCGCTATGATTAGCAACACCTACATTAGCGCCGCCACCAGCAACTTCACTTACATGAGCATAACGATTAGTACCCAGCTGCTGCACGGCACTGTCTGTAAAAGTGACTTCATATAAGGCTGTTACTGTATGACTTTCGCCAATATCACCCGCATCAACTTTATCATTATTAAAATCTTCACGCTTTAAAGCACGGTTTTCATATCCGATCAACCTGTATTCAGAAATATGTTCTGGGTTAAATTCTATTTGAACCTTCACATCATTCGCTACTGTATTCAAAGTAGAGTTCATTTCTTCAACCAGTACTTTTCTTGCCTCATTTAAATTATCGATGTAACTATAGTTACCATTACCCACATCAGCCAGCTGCTCCATTAAGTGATCATTATAATTACCACGACCAAAACCTAATGTAGTTAACGAGACACCTGTTTTTCTCTTCTCTTCAACAATTTGCTTTAACGCTTCAAAATCAGTAACACCTACATTAAAATCACCATCTGTCGCCAAAATAATTCGATTCACACCATTTTTAATGAAAGATTGCTGCGCCATCTGATATGCCAACTTTATACCACTAGCACCATTGGTAGATCCTCCCGCTGTTAAATTATCTAGTGCCATTGAAATTTCTGCAGTTTGATCACCCTTCGTTGGTTTTAATACAACACCCGTTGTACCGGCATAGGTAACAATTGAAATACGATCATTCTCCTGCAAATTTTTAACCAGGAGCTTTAATCCTGATTTTAATAACTGTATTTTATCTCGGCTATGCATCGATCCAGATACATCAACCAGAAAAACCAGATTATTTGCTGGTCGTTGTTCACTAAACGATTGATATGCCTGTAAACCAACATGTATCAAGTGACTATTTTTATTCCAGGGTGTTGGGGCAACTTCGGTATTAATTGTGAATGGCTGTTTTTTATTCTGTGGGTACTCATAATTATAACTAAAATAGTTAATTAACTCTTCAGCTCGTACCGCATCTCTTTGGGGTAACTGGCCCTGATTTAAAAAGCGCCTGACATTTGAGTAGGCCCCTGTATCAACATCAATACTAAATGTAGATACAGGTTTCTCAACTGATTTATTAATCTGGTTATCTACGAAGTGATTATAATTTTCACGATTTTCTTCATAAGAATGAGCATAAGCATCATGACTATAAACAACAGAAGGAGAAGTTCGCTGCATAAGTGCTGCACCAGCACTTTCAGCCATAATATACTTTTTATGTTTGATTCTAGCTTTTGCAGGTGCTGATGCTAACACTTCAGTCGCTACAGCTGCGTCACTAAGTTGTTTTTTTTCTGCTTCTTTTATTTGCTGATCTGACGTTTGCTGATTTATGCCAGTCTCATTTTTCTCAACAGATCCACATGCCGATATCAGTACACTAGAGATACATACGATTGATATTGAAAGAGGTGTGATTAAATTATTCATTGTAAAACTCCTTTATAGGTTCAAAGCTATAAACGGATGGGTTTTGACAATGGGGTTAAAAAAATTAATTATTTTAGTGGATTTTGAAATACCACTGACTTGCTGCAGCTTACTTTTACCAATAAAGTGACTTAAGAGTCTGTTTTCATGTGTTTTTTATCAGGTCTTCGATAGTTTCCCAGTTACGATCTTCCTGGGTAGTTGAGGTAATAGGATGATATATCCAGTCCTGATTTAACTCACTGATTACATTCAGGCAAAAATCTGGCTGGTAAGTGTAAAGAATAAACACACGAAACCCATTAGAAGTAACAACTGCAGCAAAGATAGATATCTGCTGTTGTTCGAGTTTTTCTTTTAATAACATTTCCAGCTCATCGAGCAACTTACACTCTTCAGGAAAAGGAAAACCACTCTCATCAACATCATTCAGTGGAACGGCAATACAAACCTGATGCATATAACGTGGATGACAGACATAATCTTCAATGCCTTCATTCAGTCTTACCCTTAACGGGTTTCCCTCATATTGTTTTTCGTATAAACCCCAACATTCCTGCAGAGCCATATCTTTTCCTTCCTTGATTAAGGCGCACTAATTACCTGTTTTTTCTTTTAGCTAATGCACCTAAAGCTAATAAACCTGAACCAAATAACCAAAGAGCAGCCGGTACAGGCACAGCCTGAATACTGCCATATATTTCAGCTGTGGTTACTGAACGCTCATTGAGAAAAGTAGAGTCTTCAAAGGTTAATCCACCATCACGGCTAAAACCTAAAATTTCAAAACGATACGACTGACCTAAATAGTCAAACAGCGAGTCCTCACCCTGAGTAAGCAAACTAACATGATCTGGAACATTGCTTGATCCATTAGGCGTATTATCTATACCCAAAGAGTAACTAAACGTTGACCAGCCAATTCCGAGTAAATTTACATTAAGATCAAAATCAACACCGGTGACTCCACCAGAGAAGCGAGTAGCTCGATTTTTATAGGTGAAGTCACCTAAAGAAAAGGCGGTGCCATCACTTATAGTAAAATTATTCTCTACAAAATCGCTAGCAGCTCCATCGAAACGAAACTGACTACTACGATTTCGTCTATTAAGACCCCAGTTGAATATACTCTGATCGTGTATGTTAGAGCCTAAATCGTTATTGACGATATCTATGTAGTCGTATGCACCTGAAACAGGATTACTAAAATCACCATAGGCATAACCTGTAAAACTGGCAGAATATGCCGATGTACTTAATAAAGCAGTGCCAGAAATTGCACATGCTTTGAAAAACTGCGATAACCCACTCATCACTCTACCTTTACTGCTACTGCTTTTTTATCATCTAATTTAAATTTTCTAGTTATAACTGCAATTTTCATCCCAAAAGATATTTTTTGTATGTTTTTCAGTCAACTAGGCTTTAAAAACATTATTACAAAGAATTTAATATTTAAATTTTCCGACAAGCATGAAAATTAACCCCATATATTTCAATATGTTACATCATCGAATATTTCAACTGATGTCGGTATTGTTTTCACTTTGTGACAATTGTCACTGACTATTCAATAATCTGGCTCAGGTGGTTCATATCATTAATTAACTTCCAGTTACCTCCACCCTGCTCAACTCGTTTAGCCCATTCATCAACTCGATTCTGGTATTTTCTTGGATCGACATTATCACTCTTTAACTTGGTTACGTTAATAGCAACGACACTAATACCATTAAAACTAATTGGAAAATTACGCACCTGCCCCTTTTTTATTTCTTCTTTTAAATCTGAAAAAATCAAAATGGTACGATGAGTAGCCTGGGTTTCATTTAAGTATTCTATCGCCTGTAAAATACCGCCGGTAATATCAGTATATTTACTCGACTGTATATTTTTACCAAACTTATCAACTGACTCAATAAATGCACGTTTCTGTGCATTAGCCATAGACGGCCTTAAATCAAAACTCATGCGTGCAATAATATCTTTTTCATTAAAACTCTCACTATCAATTCGAGCTAATGCTAAAGACTCTCCTGGTGCGAGAGACCCCAAAAGATAACGCATTACTATCTGCACTTTTTCAAACTGCTTACTATAGGTGCCTGATGTATCTACCAGCACATATACCGCTTTTTTCTCTCTGGGTTCAGAGCAACCGTTCTGGGCTAACACGCCCAAAAGCAATATAAAACTTAAAGTAATAAACAGTCCCTTCGTTGCAAATGCTTTCATTATTTACTCACCTCTTCTTTCTGGTGAGTTAATACACCGCTAATGGAATCTTCTTCCTTTTTGTCTGATTTTGTATCTGACTTATTTGTAAAGCTAGTTTCAATTTTAAGTGGAATAAAAATAATTAAATCATATATGTTCATTACCATTCTTCCCATTCCGTAAATAACGTTTGCAATAAAACGAATGACAACTACCAATACATGTAATAACCACACTATAAATAAACCGCTAACTGTTCTAAAAGAATGTATAAATGACTCTAGTGGAATGGCAACAAACGTTAAAACAAAAGGCAGGATAAAACCCATAACCATTTGACCCAAAGATGGTATCCAGCGTAACGGAGGTTCATCCACCTCCACACCAGTAAGCAGTTGTGATAAAGCTTCACGATCGGCTGCTAACATATCACGCATATAGGCAAGTGACGCTTCAATGCCTGCAAATATAAACAGAAAACTTAGCATGATCCAGAAAATGAGCTTACGTTTATGATCTTCTAATAAATGTATAACAGGAAATAAACGTGTTATCCCAACAGACTCCATCAGGAATAAACCCAGAATAACTTCAATGCTTATTATAAACAGTGCCGATACATCTGATGCACGGATGGAGCTTGAACCTAAATAACTCGCTGCCCCTACCATTTCTTCCATTGGCAAAGCGACCAGCTGAAAGTTCACATACATACCTATGACCGCCAGACACAACGCCAGGCCTGATATAAAAAACTGCGTGAGGGATGAGGATGAAAGCATTCGTTCTGCATACCCGGTCTGATTTCGGATATCTTCATAACTCTGCATTTGCCCATCGATAATTATTGAACGCTGCTCAAGACCAGTAATTTTTCTTTCAACTGAATTCAGGCTATTGGTGAGCGAACGCCAGAAAGGCATCATTTTTTTCAGCAGGCCATGGCGCTCACGATTTGCCCTGCGGTATTCCTGCAGGTCTGTTTCCAGCGCTTTTTTCAACGTACTATGAATATCATTTAAAATTTTAGCGACTACCGGTGAGCCGTTATCGGGAATATTTGCAACGGCTTCTACCGCCTTCAGCCACTCAGGTGGTTTTGGAGGGACCTCACCAGACTGAACATAATCTTCATCAATACGAGTAATTTGTTCTTTCAAATCACGCTGTAAGGATGGGTAACCACTTAAATCTCGGTTTACTAATATTTCTACCCGCTGAAACTCCCTTTCTATAAACCGTTCCGCATGCTCCTGCCCCTGAGACAACAGCACTTCACGATTACGAGTTTTTAACTGTTTTTCAGCAATCATTACTGACTGAGCCATTAAGCGTAGTGCATTGCGTAAGCTACGAGTTAACAAAAGAATCATCTGGTGTGCTGGCTGGCGAGCGATATACATCACTATAATCAATATACATACCCAGATGAGTATTGATAATTCAGGCTGGCCTTCTATTAAATTGACCCAGAAATCAGATGTCATACTATGACTCCACTGTTAAAGAATTTTTATTATTATCATGTGTATGAGGATACACCATAGATTTAGACTTCGCTCAATCTTAACAAATTTGTAAGGAATTTGCGCTAAACACATGATACTGTTGATAAACTTAACTCATTATTATGGCTAAAAACACAAACTTGGTCTAATATTGATGTTAGGAAAGTCTCAAAATCAGAAAAAATTAAATAATGAAGAACTCAGACTCAAAGAAAAAGGTTTCCAGCAAAAAAGCGGTTAACAGTTCAGCTGCCGTTGATTTTAAAAAACCTGAATATTACCTAAACCGCCAGCTAAGCTTAATTGAGTTCAACTGGCGAGTTTTACAACAGGCCAGGGATGAAAGCATACCTTTACTTGAAAGGCTGCGTTTTCTGTGTATTTTCAGCACCAATATGGATGAGTTTTTTGAGATACGTGTTGCAGGAATGCAACAGAAAGTAGAGCTAGGCGCACAGCACAATGAACCAGATAACGTATCGCCAAAGCAGGTTCTGAAGTCAATTAGCAAGCGTGCACATGAGATTGTGGATGAACAATATCAGTTACTTAACCTGCTTTTAGATAACCAGCTAGCCGAAGAAAACATTCGATTCGTTCGACGTACAGAATGGAATACCTGTATGGACAGCTGGTTAAAAGACTATTTCGATAATGAGTTATTACCCATTATCAGCCCGCTTGCTCTCGACCCCGCGCACCCCTTTCCACGTATTCTGAATAAGAGTTTACACTTTATTGTTTCTTTAAAAGGCAAAGACGCATTTGGTCGTAACAGTGGTTTAGCAATTGTACAAATTCCACGTGCATTACCTCGCATTATTCAGTTACCTCACGAAGAATGTGATTGTGGTCCGAATGATTTTGTTTTCCTGTCATCGGTGGTACACGCTTATGTAGGCAGCCTGTTCCCTGGCATGAATGTTAAAGGCTGTTATCAGTTTCGCGTTACTCGCAACAGTGATTTATACGTTGATGAAGAAGAAATTGACGACCTGTTACGTGCAGTTGAAGGTGAACTGGGTTCACGTCGTTATGGTGATGCCGTTCGCCTGGAGGCCGCCCATGACTGCCCCGAAGATGTGTGCAATTATCTGTTAGATAAGTTTGAACTTTCGGAACAGGATTTATACCAGGTTGATGGACCGGTTAATGTAAATAGACTCAACGAAGTTTATGATTTAATTAATCGTCCGGAATTAAAGTATAAACCTTTTGTACCTGCCATCCCTACTAAAGTTACTCTCAAGTCAGATATATTTGAAAACATTAGAAAGCAGGACGTACTACTTCATCATCCGTATGAATCTTTCGCACCTGTTGTAGATTTTATTCGACAGGCAGCCAACGACCCTAACGTGCTCGCAATAAAACAGACACTTTATAGAACAGGCCCCAGCTCTGCGGTCGTTAATGCACTGGTAAAAGCGTCCAAACTGGGTAAAGAAGTAACGGTGGTTGTTGAATTACGTGCACGGTTTGATGAAGAAGCTAATATTACACTGGCGGCAAAATTACAGGAAGCTGGTGCGCATGTCGTTTACGGCGTAGTTGGATATAAAACGCACGCAAAAATGTTATTAATTATTCGTCGTGAAGCACAGCATTTAAGACAGTATGCGCATTTAGGTACTGGGAATTATCATTCACGCACTGCACGCCTCTATACTGATTACGGTTTATTTACTTCAAATAAAAAAATATGTGAAGATGTTAATCGAGTGTTTCACCAGCTAACCAGTATGGGTCAAACTAAAAACCTGAATAAATTACTGCAATCTCCTTTTACTCTACAGGACACACTTGAGGCAAAGATTGAGAGGGAAAGACTACATGCCGCACAGGGCAAAGATGGACGCATTATTATAAAACTCAATTCACTAGTAGATGCCGAGATGATTAGCGCTTTATATCAGGCTTCTGCAGACGGAGTGAAAATAGATTTACTCATCCGTGGCATGTGCGCATTACGCCCTGGTTTAGAAGGCATATCTGAAAACATCAGAGTTACATCTATAATAGGCCGCTTTCTTGAGCATGACCGGGTTGTATACTTTAAAAATGACGACAAGCCTGAAGTTTATATTTCAAGTGCAGACTGGATGGAACGCAACTTATATCATCGCGTAGAAATTGCTACACCTATTGAAAACAAGGCCCTTCAAGATCGCATAATTACCGAACTGGAATACTATTTGCTGGACAATACTCAAGCATGGAAGATGGATGAGAACGGTGTATACACACAAGCAACACCAGAAGACGGTAAAGAAGCCTTTATTTCTCAGGAGAAATTTCTGGAAGACCTTGCTGAAAGCAGCTAGAAATATAGAATAATATTCTCTATATAATTTTTATCAAACAGTTCGTTCTGTCACCAGTTTCAAACCAAAATTAGATAAAAAATCTGCTTCCTGCTCAAGATCATTGATGGTCAAAGGGTGTTCATTAAGCCATTGATCTGGTAATTTTAAAATTAAGTTTTTATCGTCCAGTAATATTTTTATTTGCGGCAACTTATTTTCAATACGACTACGATGAAATATAACCGACAATCTTAATAAGATCGTTAGATATATTGATCTTATTTTTTGGCTTTTATGCACACTATTAAAATTATCTTTAAGTATCTTACCTCTATGGCCACGAACAATTGTCGATAAGCGCTCCTGCTCCTGACGTGAAAACCCGGCCAGGTCTGCATTTTCAATAATGTACGCACTATGTCTCTGGAATGATGAGTGAGAAATATTACGTCCTATTTCATGTAACTGGCATGACCAACGTAACAGGTTTTCAGCGTGCTGCGCATCTTCAAACCAGTATTCTTTTAATTGATTAAAAAAATCAAATGCCGTTATTTCAATACGTTTCGCATGTTCCTGATCCGCATGAAATCTTATTGATAATGAATTAACACTTTTATTTCTAACATCATTATTCTGGCGACGACCTACCATGTCGTATAACAGACCTTCTCTGAGTGCTCCTTCAGATACGTGCATATGGTCTATGGCCAGTGCCTCAAAAACACCCGCAAGCACGATCAAACCACCAAGAAATACGGGTTTGCGTTTTTCACTAAGCCCGGGCAAGTCGAGTTTTTTTATTTTTTTATAATCACTACAAATAGCAATTAATTTGACCAAAGAATCCCTGTCAATGCCATCATTTTTCTGTAACTTCATTTCACGAATTACACTGGCAATAGATTTAATCGATCCGGATGAGCCGATAGCTGACTCCCAACCCAGTTTGCGATAGGAGTAATGCACCGCCTTCATTCGTTGCAGCACAAAAATACGCGCTGCTTGTATTCGCTTTTCTTTTATTTTGCCATCTGCGAAAAATTTTTGCGTCATCATAACGCAACCCATTTCGAGACTATTTAATAACTGAGGAGAAAAGCCTTCTCCAATGACCAGTTCTGTACTACCGCCGCCTATATCAACAACTAGTTTTGACTGGTGATCCTGTTCAAGCGTATGAGCAACACCTTGATAGACAAGCCTTGCTTCCTCAAATCCAGATATAATTTCAATAGTAAAGCCCAACGCCTGCTCCGCCTGAAATATAAAATCATCTGAATTTTTAATTCGCCTTAAAGTGTTAGTTCCCACCGTACTGACACAGTGTGCATCAAGAGAACGTATACGTTGACCAAAACGACTTAAACAATCCAGCGCCCTTTGCTCAACAGCTTCATCAAGTTGCCCGTTTTCATCAAGACCTTCAGCAAGTCGTACCATTTCACGAATACGATCAAGTATAACAAGTTGGCCTTCACTCTCTTCTGCAACGACCATATGAAAACTATTTGATCCAAGATCAATTGCAGCGATTGTATTTTTACTTAACAAGGAGTTTTATACCTATAGATATTATTAATATTTAATTTGAAGCATTATAAATCTATCAAGATTAAGCTCACAATGTTTTATTAATAAAATATGACAATATATAACGACTATCTTATCCCGTATCAACATCTCTTAAATATCTTATATTTCAATTCACCATTATAAACTTAATTACACATATGGCCTGTTTATTGCAAGATATCAGAAAAGTGAATAGTGCTTTATAAATGTCAGATTTATAACACTAACGTGCTGTCTGTTTATTAGCACCGATTATCTTCTAATTAATTTTGTGCAAAAAGTCACTCATTAATGGAAATAATTTCATTTAATCTGGTCTATAGTTTTAATGAGAGACTAATGTTGTATCAATATTTTTCATAGCACTTACGTGTTGTCACACTGGGGGACAATGGATATGAGTATTTTTGATCATTATACAGAACGTTTTGAAAGCTCAAAGGAGGAAGAGCTATCCCTCCAGGAGTATCTGGATCTTTGCAAATCGGACCCACTTACCTACGCTAGCCCGGCTGAGAGAATGCTAAATGCAATTGGTGAACCTGAACTCATTGACACTCATAATGACCCTAAATTAAGTCGGTTATTCCAGAACAAAGTTATCAAAATTTATCCTGCCTTTCGAGAGTTTTACGGCATGGAAGAAGTAATCGAGCAGATTGTTTCTTTCCTTCGTCACGCAGCTCAGGGCCTGGAAGAAAAGAAACAGGTATTATATTTACTAGGCCCTGTAGGTGGCGGCAAATCATCTCTGGCAGAACGATTAAAAGCACTGATGGAAAAAATTCCATTTTACGCCATTAAAGGCTCTCCCGTATTTGAATCCCCATTGTCACTATTTGATGTAAATGAAGACGGAGAAATTCTTGAATCTGACTATGGCATACCCAAACGTTATGTAAACAGTATTATGTCTCCCTGGGCGACCAAAAGATTACATGAATTTAACGGTGATATTAGCCAGTTTAAAGTTGTTAAATTACACCCCTCAATTCTTCGCCAGATAGCAGTTACCAAAACAGAACCTGGAGATGAAAACAACCAGGATATCTCTTCACTAGTTGGTAAGGTAGACATACGAATGTTAGAAGAGTATTCACAGGATGATCCTGATGCATATAGCTACTCAGGGGGACTGTGTCGTGCTAATCAGGGGCTTATGGAATTTGTAGAAATGTTCAAGGCCCCCATAAAGGTATTGCATCCACTATTAACCGCCACACAGGAAGGTAACTATAAAGGTACCGAAGGACTTGCAGCGATTCCTTTTGACGGAATAATTCTTGCTCATTCTAATGAATCAGAATGGCAGGCTTTTAGAAACAACAAAAACAATGAAGCATTTCTTGATCGAATAAATATTGTAAAAGTTCCCTACTGCTTGCGTGTTTCTGAAGAACTAAAAATTTATGACAAACTTCTAGAACACAGCTCGCTTAATAAGGCTCCTTGTGCACCTGGAACTTTGGAAATGATGTCACAGTTCGCCGTATTATCTCGCCTGAAGGAACCTGAAAATTCAAATCTATTTTCCAAAATGCGCGTATATGATGGAGAAAACCTGAAAGACACGGACCCTCACGCCAAGTCATATCAGGAGTATCGAGATTATGCAGGTGTTGATGAAGGTATGACAGGCTTATCAACACGTTTCGCCTTTAAAATAATCTCCAGAGTTTTTAATTTCGACAATACAGAAATAGCAGCTAATCCGGTTCATCTTCTCTATGTGCTAGAGCAACAAATTGAACGTGAGCAATTTCCTAAGGAAACTGAAGAAAAGTATCTGTCACATTTAAAAGGTTACCTTACTCAGAAATATATCGAGTTTATTGGTAAAGAAATACAAACCGCATATTTACAGTCATATTCAGAATACGGGCAAAATATATTCGACCGTTATGTTACATATGCTGATTACTGGATTCAGGACACTGAGTTCCGCGATCCTGAAACAGGTGAGATGTTTGACCGTGGTTCACTGAACAATGAACTTGAAAAAATTGAAAAACCAGCTGGCATCAGTAACCCTAAGGATTTTCGTAATGAAATTGTTAACTTTGTGTTACGTGCACGGGCTAACAACGAAGGTAAAAACCCAACCTGGACCAGTTATG